>MDTE01084031.1_pt1 | contig 52789 bp, 46 predicted proteins | sample 811231 | NCBI WGS metagenome assembly MDTE01 (sample SAMN05326651, study PRJNA326480) | marine metagenome | isolation source: seawater | place: Indian Ocean: Red Sea | collected 2010 | reverse complement strand
GTTTTATCAGCAAGATTGGGATCTGTCATAATTGTTGCTGGGTTTGAATTTACTAATATTACCTTGTAACCCTCTTCTTTGAGTGCTTTGCAGGCTTGAGCTCCAGAATAATCAAATTCACAAGCTTGACCAATTACGATTGGTCCTGCTCCAATAATCATTATTTTTTTTATATCTTTTCTTTTAGGCATTATTTCTTATGAGATTTTTAAATTGATTAAATAAATACCTACTATCTTGTGGTCCAGGTGAAGATTCTGGGTGATATTGAACAGAAAAAAAAGGTTTGTTTTTAATTTTTATACCAGCAATTGTATTATCAAAAAGTGATGAATGTGTTATCTCTATATTATTAGGTAATTTTGATCTAGACACAACAAAACCATGATTTTGAACAGTGATTTCTACAGTTCCAGTTCTGTGGTTTTTAACGGGGTGATTAGCTCCCCTATGTCCGTGGTGCATTTTTATTGTAGACGCTCCAAATAATAATGAAAGAATTTGATGTCCTAAGCAAATTCCAAAAATAGGAAATTTTTGATTTTTTAGTAATTCAAGTTCTTTTTTTAAATTACAAAATGTTGCTTTTGGATCACCAGGACCATTAGATAAAAAAAATCCTTCTGGTTTTTTGGAGATTATTTTTCTCATTGGGTAATTGCATGGAAAAACGATTATATTATTTCCTTTAGACTCGAGAATATTTAAAATATTATTTTTAATTCCAAAATCTATGATAGCTAAAAATTTTGATTTAAAAGTTGAAAAATTTATGAAATGTTTTTTATTGTTTTTCCATTGGTATATTTTGGGGGTTGTAACCTCTGAAGCAAGGTCAAGGTCTTTCATACTAGGAAAGTTTTGGAGTATTTTTTTTAAAACACTAATTTTCTTTATTCTTTTATGGGGAAAATGTATTAAACAATTCAAGGCCCCATCATTTCGAATGCTTTTTGCTAAAACCCTTGTATCAACTCCGGTAATACATGCTTTTTTGTTTAAAAAAAGCCATTTTTCAAAATCTAATTCTGATCTGAAATTTGATGGAGAGGTAATTTCATTGTTAATGATACAGGCTGATGCAAAAATTTTCTCACTTTCATAATCAATTTTGTTGGATCCCACTATACCAATATGTGGAAAGGTGAAGTTTATTATTTGTTTAAAATAAGATGGGTCAGTTAAAATTTCTTGGTAGCCAGTTATCGATGTGTTGAAACAAATTTCTCCAAGATAATCCCCTCTAAACCCATAACCTTTACCCAGGAATGATTTCCCATTATCTAATAATAGAAGACAATCATTTGAATTAGTTTCGATTGTTTTTTTCATTTGAGAAATAATATACTTCGATTTAAAAATTTCCAATAGCACATAATTAAATTTAATAGTTTTCTTGATTTTTATATTTTTCTCATATAAGGATTAATAACTTATGAGTTCTTTAAGAGAAAATATTAAAATTTGTCTTGATAAAAATTTGAAAAATAGAGATGAAATTGCAACATCAACACTTCGATTGGTTTTGGCTGCTATAAAAGACCATGATATTCAATTCAGGGGCCAGAAGAAAGGCGAACAAATTTCAGATGAGGATATTCTTAATCTTTTACATAATATGATTAAACAAAGGAATGAGAGTGTTAAAATATATCATAAAGCTGGGAGAGATGAATTAAAACAAAGAGAAGAAAAAGAAATAGAGATTATAAGTTCTTTTCTTCCTGTCCAAATAAAAGGATCGGAATTACAAAAACTTATTGAAAAATCTACCAATGAATTAGAATGTGAATCTATTAAAGATCTAGGAAAGCTAATAAAGTTTTTAAAAGAGAATTACCCAGGTCAGATCGATATGAAGGAGGTTGCTGATCTAGCAAAAAAAGCTTTAAATGATTAGAAAAAAATTTTCAATAGATGAAATTTTAAATGAATTTAACCACAAATCAAAACTTTCTGATTTAATCTCTCAATTTATTACACTTCAACCAAGAGGTAATTCTTTTGTTGGTAAATGTCCATTTCATAATGAAAAAACTCCATCATTTAATGTGAATGATGAAAAGGGTCTTTTTTACTGTTTTGGATGTAAAGTTGGAGGTAATGCTATAAATTTTCTATCCAAGTATAAAAACTTGTCATTCCAAGAATCTATTAAGTACTTATCTGAATTTGCAGGCATAAGTATATCTTCTGGAAATTTCATAGAAAATAAAAAAGATAAAAAAAAATATGAAATTATGAGAATTGCCAATGAATTTTTTGAAGATTGTCTCAAAATTAACGATATCGCTAATAAATATTTAGATTTAAGAATAAGTAGTTCAGAAATAGTTAAAAAATTTAGTCTTGGTTTTTGTCCAAGCGACAAATTTTTGATTGAACATTTGCAAAAAAACAAGTTTACCAATGATGAAATTAGAAACTCTGATTTTTTTATAAAAAATAAAAATAATAAATTTTTTGGTAGGTTTAAACAAAGAATTGTTTTTCCAATATATAGTTTTAATAACCAAATTGTTGGGTTTGGTGCCAGATCCTTAAGTGCTGACGCTAAAATTAAATATATAAATTCTCAGGAAAGTGACATCTTTAAAAAGAGCAATGTATTATATGGACTTAAACAAAACATTGATTTTATAAGAGAAAGAAAAGAAATAATTCTTGTAGAAGGATATATGGATGTAATTTCTCTTTATAAAAATGATATTAAAACAGCAGTTTCATCTTTGGGAACAACATTATCCAAAAATCAAATACTTAAGATGTGGAACTTATGTAACATACCTTATATATGTTTTGATGGAGATGATGCAGGACAAATTTCATCTAAGAACATTGCTATGAAAATGTTAGAGTTTTTAACCCCAGGTAAATCAATTAAATTTATAAATCTTCCAAAAGGAGAAGATCCAGATAGTTTTTTTACAAAATTCAATAAAGAAGATTTTTCTAAATTTAAAAAAGAGTCGATGGATCTTTCTGAACTTATTTGGCAAAGTATTGTTGAAGCAATAAAAGAAAATACGCCTGAATTTTTAGCTTTATTAGATAACAAAATAAGTATTATTTGTTCCAAAATATTAAACAAAAAAGTTTCAAATGAATATTTTAAATTTTTAAAAAATAAAAAAGATCAATATGTATGGAAAATAAATAAAGTCCCAAATATTTCTAAAAATGTAAAATTTACAAGAAAAACAGATGAAAATATTAATGAAAAAATTTTAATCATTTTTATGATTTATGAAGAGAAAATTTTTAAAGAATTTATTGAAGAAATTTCTGAATTAAAATTTAAGAACCAAGAATTAGAGAGCATTAAAAAAAAAATTTTAGAAATTTATTGCCAAAATCAGTATAAATTTAATTTACAGTATATAGATCATTTAAAAGAAAAAGCAGAAAATTTTTTTTTAGAAATATATGAATTGAAAAAAACACACCTCAAAGACTTAAAAAGTGAAGAAAAATTTATAATTTTCAGGCAAATCCTAAATAATCTAAAACTACCTGATCTAATCAAAGAAAGTAAAAGTTTGAAAGAAAAAATTTTGATAACAAAAAATTTACAAGACCAGAGTCAACTAATAAAAAAATATGATAAGATCCTTGGAGAAATAAAAAAAATAAAAAATAAAACCACTTAAAAAATATTCATTAACTGTTCATTTAAAAAATAGTAAAAGAATTAATCTTTTTATGACTGAAAAAAAAAATCGCAAAAAAAAAAAAGAAGTTTTAGAGGAACCCCTTATCGACAAATCTGGGGAATTAATAAAGAAACTAATTTCTAAAGGTAAGAAACAAGGCTTTTTAATTAGAAGTGAATGTGAAGATATTCTTGGTAATGAAAAGTTCGAAGATAAGGATGAGTTTTATTCTAAAGTTGAAAACTTGAACATACAGATTTTCGAAAATGATGAAGTTGCGAATGAAGAAGAGGATTCTGAACCTACAAAAAGTTCAACTGAAAAAGATGAAGATACTGGTAGAACCGATGACCCTGTAAGAATGTATTTGAAAGAAATGGGTAATGTTGAATTGTTGTCGAGAGTTGGGGAAATTGAGATTGCGAAAAGAATTGAAAATGGAAAAAAGAATACAATTGATGCATTTTCTAAAAGTTTTATATCTATGGAATTTATAAACAAATTTTTTGAAGAGTATTCTAATGAAAAAAGACAGTTGAGAGATTTCATTGATTTAGATGGAACATATAGGTCAGTTAATGGAGAACAAGATGACTTTGAGGAACTCCAAATAAAAGATGAAGAAATTTTTGATAATGATGAAGATAATGATGAAGATAATAATGAATCAGATTCAGAAAAAGATAACTCAGAAGATAGTGAAGATGAAGGTGAATTTGGTTCTGAGACTGCAGATGAGAATAGTGAAGTTTCTGATTTATCCATACTAGAAAAAGAAGAAAATTTAAAACCGATCATAATTAAAAATCTTCAAAAGTTTTCAAAAATATTCAAAAAATACAAGAAAATTCGTCAAGATTTTCTGATAAAAAAATTTGCTAATAAGAAAATTGATGCAAAGTTAATGAAAAAAATTGAACAATCAGAAAATAATATTTCTGAATTAGTTCGGGACCTTTTCATAAATCAGCTAAGAATTGATGATGTTGTTGATCAGCACAAGAATCTCAATCTTGAAATTCTTATTAGTAAAAAAAAGTTATTTGACTATGCCAAAAGTAACAAAATAAGTGAAGATGACTTTTTCAAAGAATTTGACAAAAATAGTTTAAATAAGAATTGGCTAAAGAATCTCGCCAAGAAGACAAATAAAAAATGGAGAGCTTTTGCAAAAAAAGAGGCAGTAATTTCAATTACAAAAAGATTAACGGATATAATGACTGAATCTGTGATGACAACTGAAGAAATAGTGAAGATTTCCAGTTTAATGAATAAAGGTGTTGTTGAATCGAGCAGGGCAAAGAAAGAGATGATAGAAGCTAATTTAAGACTTGTAATTTCAATAGCAAAGAAATACACAAATAGAGGCTTGCAATTCTTAGATCTTATTCAAGAAGGAAATATTGGGCTTATGAAAGCTGTTGACAAATTTGAATATAGAAGAGGTTACAAGTTTTCAACTTATGCAACCTGGTGGATTCGTCAGGCTATTACAAGGTCAATTGCTGATCAGGCGAGGACAATCAGAATACCAGTTCATATGATTGAAACAATTAGCAAGCTTGTTAGGGTTTCCAGACAGATTTTAAATGAAAATGGTGTCGAACCTCAACCAGAAGAATTAGCTGCAAGACTAGGAATGCCTCTTGAAAAGGTTAGGAAAGTATTAAAGATTGCAAAAGAACCTATAAGTTTAGAAACTCCTGTTGGTGATGAGGACGATAGTCATCTTGGAGATTTTATTGAAGATAAAGCAATAAAATTACCTTTGGATGCTGCTATCCAGAATAATTTGAGAGAGGCTACTACAAGTGTCCTATCAACTTTAACTCCCAGAGAGGAAAGGGTTTTAAGAATGAGATTTGGAATTGGAATGAATACTGATCACACACTTGAAGAAGTTGGACAACAGTTTTCGGTAACTAGAGAAAGAATAAGGCAAATAGAAGCAAAAGGTTTGAGAAAATTAAAACACCCCAGCAGATCAAGAAAACTGAGAAGTTTTCTTGATAACTAAATATTCAAGTACTACTATTAAGTACTGATTTTAAAATAAGTTGATAAATTATAATTAAAGGCCCGTAGTTCAGTTGGTTAGAACGCACCGCTCATAACGGTGTTGTCGGGGGTTCAAGTCCCTCCGGGCCTACCAGAAAATATTAAAACAATTAGAAATTAATAGGGTTAAAGACCTAATTAGGAACCTACAGCTAAAGCTCTTTTGTTCATCGCATCAATTAGACCAAATACACCTTTTGGGTTATTTTTTATAACTGATAGAAATTCAGCTCTTTGAGTAACTAGCATACTTACTCCTTCAAGATTGACATCAAGGATTTTAAATTTATTGTTTTTATTTACATAAAGTTTCCACATCATTTTCATTTTTGGTCCTTCTTTATTTATGACATTCATTTTAACATTGTAATAATTATTTTCTATCTGAGAATCCACAGCTTTAAATGTACCTTCCCATCCTTTGAACTTAGGGGCATATGTGGCAACAATATAATTATTAAAGCTATCAACGAATTTTTTTTGAACATCAGAATCAATTGTTTTCCAATATCTTCCGAGGACAAATCTTGAGATATAGTAATTATCAAATGAAGAGAGATATAACTTCTTGAAGTTATTCTGCCTTTCGCTGTCACTAATTTCTATATTTGATACTTTATCTATTACTTCTTGACCAAGTTTTTCAAGAAAAACTTTACTTTTAGAAAGGTTTTCATCGGAAAAAGCATTTATTGGGAATAATAATATAAAAAAAAGAGAAAAAAATCTTTTTAAAAGCATTTTTCTAATTAATTAAATTTACCCTTGATTCACTAAAATCTGGATAAAGTGAGGAAGGCATTATACCATTATAAACTCTTCCGGTAGTTTTCTCAGCATTCTTAACGACTGTATCAGAAGATAATTCTTCTTGTACAATAGTTTCTATTTCACTTGCCAAGTCAGGTTCGTCATAAATATCTACTGGTATATTATTTAATGACATCTTGTCGTCTTCAAGGTTACCTGAAATTTCTTTTTGTCTTCTTTGTCTATAGAGACTTCTCATTGTTGCATAAAAGTCGAGTGATCCTGCTTTTAATTCATCAACATAATCTAAATATTTCTCTCTGGTTGTAACACCACGAACGACTGGACCAGTCAATCTTGCTTCTAAACCAATGTTGCTCATTCTGTAGGCAAATGTTAAAGGGTTGGTGACGGTATCAACTCCTAAACCTATACTATCTCTAACTGAAGATGGGCCAAATACCGGAAGCATTACATATGGCCCCTCAGGAACTCCCCAAACTGCAAGCGTTTGACCAAAATCCTCTTCAACAGTTGGGATACCCCCAAATTCTTCTTTTCCTGCCATATCAACCATTCCTCCTAGCCCAAATGTCATATTTATTAAAAATTTGGCTAAAATATTACCAATACTTTCCCTATTTAATTGTAGAACTGCATTAGCAAGGCTTATAGGGGCTTTTGCTGTTGTAGCTAAATTTGAAATAGGTTTTCTCGGGATATCTGGCACTTTCCTCCAGGCTTTTGCTACTGGTTTAAAAAAATTTTCGTCTAAGGAGTTGTTGAAATTGAAAATGCTTCTATTTGTTTGTTCAAAAGGATCGTTGACTGAACTAGTATTATCACCTGAAACAGCTATGGTGGGTGTTAAAAGTAACAAAAAAGATAGGAATATAAATATATTGAGGTTTTTTCGTTCAAAGATATACATATTTAGTACTAAATTAATTATAATGTTAATTTTAACAATTATATAATAAAAAAAAAGCTTAAAAAAGAAATGTTTTTTTATCGTTTTAAAAATAAATAATTTGTTGTAATTTTGCAACTAAAACAATATGGAGTCTTTGATTTGTGAAAAAAAAAATAAATGTATCTTTTGAATTTTTTCCTCCAAAAAACCAAGATTCAATAAAATCATTATGGATTAATATTAGGAGGTTAGAGCCGTTAAAACCAAAATTTATTTCTGTAACCTATGGTGCAGGGGGATCTACACGAATCAATACACACAACCTAGTTAAAGAAATAAAACAAAATACAAAATTAGAGCCAGCTGCTCACTTAACATGTATTGATTCATCTATGGAAGAAATTGAAAAAATAGCAGATGAGTACTGGGATTCAGGGATTAAACATATTGTTGCATTAAGAGGAGACAAACCCCAAAAAAAAAACAATAAAAAGAACAAAGATTTTAATTATGCAACAGATTTAATAAAAGTCCTAAAAAAAAAACATAATTTTAAGATAACTGTATCAGCTTACCCAGAAATGCATCCAGATTCTATTTCAATGGAACAAGAATATGATGTTTTAAAAAAAAAAATTGACTTAGGTGCAAGCAAGGCAATTACTCAGTTTTTTTTTGATTCTAATTATTTTTTTGATTTTCTTGATGGAGCAATAAAAAGAAATATAAAAATTCCTATTATTCCAGGTATACTTCCAGTAACCAATTGCAGAAGAACAATAGAATTTGCAAAAAAAATGAATTGTAAAATGCCAGACTCACTGATTTCAATGTTTAGGGGATTGGATTCTGATAATGAAACAAGAAAATTAGTAGCTGCAACAATTGTATCCGACCAGTGTAATAAACTTCTTAATGGAGGGGTTCATGACTTTCATTTTTATACTCTAAATAGAGCTGATTTGTCATTTGCAATTTGTCATATTTTAGGTGTTAGGAGTTTAAAGTAAATGAGAGAAAAAGAAGAAATTTTAAAAACTTTAGAAAAACAGATTTTATTAGTTGATGGTGCAATGGGAACAATGATTCAAAGAAAAAAATTAAATGAATCGGATTTTAGGGGAAATAAGTTCAGGTTGTCAAAAAAAAATCTCAAGGGAAATAATGATATTTTAAACATAACCAAATCAGAAATTATTTACGAAATTCATAAAGAATATTTAGAGTCTGGAGCGGACATAATTCAGACAAATACATTTAATTCAACAAAAACATCCCAAACAGATTATGATTGTCAGGAATTTTCTTATGATCTTAATTTTCACGGAGGAAAGATAGCAAGGCAGGCAGTGAATGACTTTTTATCAGAGAACCCAGATGAATTTAAACTTGTAGCCGGAGTATTGGGACCAACAAACAGAACGTGTTCAATTTCTCCTGATGTCAACAATCCAAGTTTTAGAAATATAAATTTTGAAAAATTGACTATAGATTATGAAATATCAACTGAAGCGTTAATTAAATCCGGAGTAGATGTAATTATGGTTGAAACGATATTTGATACACTAAATGCAAAAGCAGCATTAATGGCTATTAAGAATATAGAAAAAAAAACCCAAAAAAAAATACCAATAATGATTTCGGCTACTATAACTGACCTCTCTGGAAGAACATTGTCAGGTCAAACATTAGAGGGTTTTTATAACTCGATAATTCATTCTAACCCTATAAGTATTGGTTTGAATTGTGCACTTGGACCCAAAGAACTCGAACCATACTTAATTGAGTTAAATAGAATCTCAGAATTTTTTGTCAGTATTCATCCAAACGCAGGTTTGCCCAATGCTTTTGGTGGATATGATGAAACACCTGAATCGATGGGAAAATATGTTAAAAATTGGTCAGATAATTGTTATATTAATATTGTTGGTGGGTGTTGTGGTACAACACCAGAACATATAAAAGTTATGAAGTTAGAAACTAAAAATAAAAAACCAAGAAAATGTATAATTCCTGAAAAAAAAATGAGGCTCTCAGGCTTAGAAGCATTTAATTTTTAAATTATGACAAGTTCTAACATAAATTTTGTAAATATTGGTGAAAGAACGAATGTCACAGGTTCAGCAAAATTTAAAGAACTAATTCTTTCAAATAATTTTGAAGAAGCAATTTCAGTTGCCAAGGACCAAGTCGAAAATGGGGCGCAAATTATTGATATTAATATGGATGAGGGACTTTTGGATTCTGAAGCAGCAATGGTCAAGTTTCTAAATTTAATTGCGGTTGAACCAGAAATTTCAAAAGTACCATTTATGCTAGATTCATCAAAATGGACTGTTATAGAAGCAGGGTTAAGATGTGTACAAGGTAAAGCTATAGTCAATTCAATAAGTTTAAAAGAAGGAGAGGAAAAATTCATTGAACAAGCAAATATTGTAAAAGATTTTGGTGCAGCGGTTGTTGTTATGGCTTTTGATGAGAGTGGTCAAGCAGAGGATAAATCATCAAAATTTAAAATATGTTCCAGGGCATATGAAATTTTAACAAAAAAATTATCTTTTCCTCCTCAGGATATTATTTTTGACCCTAATATTTTTGCAGTTGCTACAGGTATCGAAGAACATAATGATTATGCGAAAGATTTTTTTGAAGCTACTAAATTAATCAAGACTCATCTTCCCTATGCAAAAGTTTCGGGTGGTGTCTCTAATGTATCTTTTAGTTTTAGAGGAAACAATCAAGTCAGAGAAGCAATGCACTCATGTTTTCTATTTCACGCGATAAAGTATGGATTGGATATGGCAATAGTAAATTCAGGTCAAGTAACTATTTATGAACAAATTCCTAATGATCTCAAAGATGCAATAGAGGCCGTTCTTTTCAATACTTCACCTAATGCAACAGATTCTTTGATTGAGATTTCAAAAAAATATTCAAAAAAATTAGATAAAAAAAAAGTAACGAAAAAATGGAGAAAAAGTAGTCCTGAGGATAGAGTAAAGTTTTCTTTAATCAACGGAATAAACGAATTTATTGAGAAAGATACTGAAGAGTTGAGAATAAAATATAATAAACCTTTGGATATAATTGAAGGGCCTCTAATGGATGGAATGAATGTTGTTGGTGATTTGTTTGGCTCAGGTAAAATGTTTTTACCCCAGGTAGTGAAATCTGCAAGAGTTATGAAACAGTCTGTTGGTTATTTGCTACCTTTTATGGAAAACGACAAAACTGAATTATCAAAAACTAAAGGTAAAATACTTTTAGCAACCGTTAAAGGTGATGTTCACGATATTGGAAAAAACATTGTGGGTGTGGTGCTTCAGTGTAATAATTTTGATGTTATTGATTTAGGTGTAATGGTTCCCTCACAACAAATTATTGAAAAAGCAATAGAAGAAAATGTTGATTTAATTGGTCTTTCAGGATTGATTACTCCTAGTCTTGATGAAATGTGCTTTGTTGCAAGCGAACTTAGTAGAAACAAAATAAATAAACCACTATTGATTGGGGGTGCAACCACAAGTAAAATCCATACAGCAATTAAGATTGCCCCTCTATATGAAAAAGGTGTATGTCATGTAACTGATGCCTCAAAGGCAGTTACAGTTGCGTCTAAATTAATATCTAAAAATAAATGTAGACCATTTATAGAGCTTTTAAGTAAAGAATATTCTGATATAAGAGAGAATTATTTTAAAAAAGATAATAAATCAAAGGAAAATAGTATAAATGATTGTAGAAAAAATAAATTTAAATTTGCTTGGAAAAAATATAATCCTCCAAAGCCAAAATTTAGTGGTATTAAAACAGTATCAAATATTCCAATAGATGAGATTATGGAATTTGTTGACTGGAAACCATTCTTTCAATCTTGGGAGTTGCACGGTAATTTTCCAGAGATTTTGTCAGACAAAATAGTTGGGAAAGCTGCAACAGATTTATGGAATGATGCCAAAAAAATGATAGATTACTTCGATCATAAAAAAACAATTCAACCTTCCGGAGTGATAGGCTTCTGGCCAGTTAATTCAGACGGGGATGATTTGGTGGTTTTTAAGAATAATTCTAGAAAAGAAATAGTTACAAAACTCCATTTTTTAAGACAGCAGGTAAATAGAAAAAATTCAGAAAGACCAAATTTTTGTTTATCAGATTTTATTGCACCAATTTCATCAAAGAAGGATGACTACCTTGGGGCATTTGCAGTGACTGCAGGAAAAGGGATAGAAAAACTATCAAAACAATTTGAAAAAAATAAAGATGATTATAACTCAATTCTTGTAAAATCACTCGGAGACAGAATTGCTGAGGCTCTCGCGGAAATGTTTCATCTAAAGGTAAGAAAGAACTTTTGGGCTTACAGCAAGAATGAAAAATTAAGCAATGAGGAACTAATTAAAGAGAAGTATTCGGGTATCAGACCGGCACCAGGTTATCCAGCATGCCCAGACCATTCAGAGAAAATCACACTTTTTAAGTTATTAGGAGTGGAAAAAAATCTTAAAATCTCATTAACTGAGTCTTTTGCGATGACCCCGGCAAGTTCTGTTTCTGGTTTTTATTTTTCACACCCTGAATCCTCATATTTTGGTATTGGAAAAATAAATAAAGATCAAGTCAAAGACTATGCCAGCAGAAAAGGAGTAAGTATCGAGTTAGCTGAAAAATGGTTGGGTCCTAATTTAAGTTATTCTCCAAAAAAGGCAGCATAAAATTGATAGATGGAAATGAAAAAGTAGAAATTCCTCAACCAGATTTTTTATTAAATCTCAATAAACAACAAAAAGAAGCAGTTTTAAACACAGAAGGCCCGCTGTTGGTTTTGTCAGGAGCTGGAACTGGTAAAACAAGGGTTTTAACAACTAGGTTAGCAAATATAATTTACTCAAGAAAAGCAAGAATATCAGATATTTTATGCGTTACATTTACTAATAAAGCTGCCTTGGAAATGAAATTAAGGGTTGAAAAGTTGATTAAAAATCCTGTTGAAGGAATGTTTATAGGAACATTTCATTCAATTGGTGCCAGATTTTTGAGAAGACATTCAGAGTATGTTAATTTAAATAATGATTTTACTATTTTAGATACCGATGATCAACTAAGACTTATTAAACAAATATGTGTCTCATTAGAGTTAGATAAAAAAGAACATATTCCTAAAAGCTATTTATATATGATAGATCAAATGAAAAACAATGGTTTAACTTTTGATGCAATTGGAAATCATGATTTTGAACACAAAACAGGTGGCAAATTAAGTACTATCTATAAATTATACCAAGAAAGACTTAAAAACTATAATTCAGTAGATTTTGGAGATTTAATAATGTTGCCTATGAAGATTCTTAAAGAAAATAATAAAATATTGGATCAATATAAAAAAAAATTTAAGTACATCTTAGTTGATGAATATCAAGATACAAACGCATCACAATATATGCTTCTAAGATTGTTAGCTGGATCAAAAAAAAATCTATGCTGTGTTGGTGATGAGGATCAGTCAATATATGGTTGGAGGGGAGCACAATTAAAAAACATTTTAAATTTTGAAAATGATTTCAAGAGTTCTGTGATAATAAGGCTTGAACAAAATTATCGATCGACTGGTAATATATTAATAACAGCATCCTCATTAATCTCTGAAAATAAGGAAAGAATAGGTAAGAAATTGTGGACATCAGATCCGCAAGGGGAACCTGTGGAAATTACAAATTTAGAAAATGATGAAATGGAGGCTGTATTTATCGCAGAAAAAGTTCAGGATCTCAAGAAAATTGGGATTTTATCATCTCAAATTGCAATTTTAACAAGAGCTAGCTTTCAGTTCAAAGATATTGAAGACAGATTTATTAGAGAAAATATTAAATACAAAGTTGTAGGGGGGTTGAGATTTTATGAAAGATCTGAAATCAAAGATGCATTGGCTTATTTTAGAGTTTTAGTGAATGTGTATGATAATCTCTCTCTTGAAAGAATCATTAATACCCCAAAAAAAGGTATTGGGAAGATTTTATTGCGAAAGCTTTATGTAATATCAAATAGAGAAAAAATTACTCTAATTAATTCATTGGAGTTAATTTTAGAAGATAAAAAAATTCCAGAAAGCACAAGAAAAAATATTAAAAATTTCATGTCAATAATCAATAAACATAAAGAATTATTAAAAAATGAAGATCACTCTGAGGTAGCAGGTTCTTTCTTGGATGATATAGGGTATACAAAAATGTTACAAAATGAAAAAACTCCAGAAGCAGAGGGCAGGCTTGAAAATTTAAAAAAACTCATAGTTGATATTAAAAACAGAAGTTCTCTTAACGAATTTTTAGATGAAGTCAGTTTGCTAACCGAGAATACGAATGAAAATGTAAACTCAGAAAAAATTTCTCTTATGACTCTTCACAGTGCAAAAGGATTAGAGTTTGACTATGTTTTCTTGCCTGGCTGGGAGGAGGGCATCTTTCCTAATCAAAGAAACATTGATGAGTATGGTAATAAAGGATTGGAAGAGGAAAGGAGGTTAGCATATGTTGGAATTACTCGGGCAAGGAGATTATTAAATATTTCATTTGTTAATTTTAGAAAGCAATATAATTACAATGTATATAGGTCTATTCCCTCAAGATTTATTTCTGAACTGCCCAAGAAAAGTTGCAAATTAGTTTTTAATAAAAAAAGAATCGAAAAAAAAATAAAGAAATTGTCTATTTTTACCAGTGAATTATATAAAATTGGAGATATCATAAAACACGAAGAGTATGGAGAAGGAAAAATAATGGGGATTAATAACAAAAAACTTCAGGTTAAATTTGAAAATAATAACGAGATTGTAAATATTTTTTCTGATTTTGTTAAAAAAAAATAAAATTTTGAAAAAAATATGTTTAAAACTATCGGAAGAAGAATTTCAAAAATCAAAAATAATTGAAGTTTTTGAAAATATAATTTTTGTTAAAAAAAGAAAATTCTGGGAAATAGAAATTTTTACATCTGAAGTAGTTAAAGATTATAATCAAATCAAGAATCTTTTTAAGATTGATGTAAAGAAGATAAAAAATGTAAAAAAAAAAAATTGGTTACTACAAAATCATAATAATGATTGTGGAATAGAAACAAATTTGTTCTTTTTTTCTCAAGGATTAAAAAAAAAAAACCAAAAAAAAAATCAAATAATAATACATAATAGCAGAGCATTTGGGACTGGTAGGCATGAATCAACTTATCTAGCCATTAAAAATATCGAATCAATAACAAAAAAAAGAAAATTTAAAAGTTGTTGTGATGTTGGTTCAGGGTCAGGAATTTTATCTTTTGTTTTAAGAAAAATAACTATGAAAAAAGTAATTGCCACAGACATTGATTTTCAATCAGAAAAAGTGTTTTTTGAAAATAGGAATTATAATCACATAAATGGAATTAATTTTTATAGATGTGATGGATTAAACTCATATCAATTAAAAAAAATTAAATTTGATTTAATTGTCTCAAACACTTTTTCTAATATTTTAAAAAAACATAGTCTGCAATTTAGGAAAAAACTTAAATTAGGTGGAGTTCTTATAATTTCTGGTATTTTAATTTCTCAAAAAAATGAATTAGTAGCTCACTTTAGTAAAATTAATTTAAAGCTGATAAAAAATATTTGTTTAAAAGATTGGGTGTCGTTAATATTCATAAGAAAATAAAATAATAATGAACCATATAATCCCTAAACTGTTAAGATTGTTAGATAAAAAGAATGTTGATTATTATTTGATTTCTTCCTCTGACGAATTTCTTAATGAGTATGTTTCTGAACAAGATAAAAGACTTAAATGGATAACTAATTTTTCAGGTTCTAATGGAATGGCATTAATTTCCAAGGACGAAAAATTCTTTTTTACTGACGGAAGATATTTATTACAGTCAAAAAAAGAAATAAATAAATGTTTTAAGATTATCGATATTAACAAGACATCTTTTGCTAAATTTTTAGAAAAAAAATTAAAAAATAAGAAAATATTGTTAAATACCAAGACATTTACTAAAGATTTCATAATTAAATCTATGCGTCATGCTAGTTTATCAAATAATAAACTTATTCATGAAAAAAAAAATTTAGTAGACAAAATTTGGAAGCGAAAACAAATTGACATTAAAAAATTATTTTTTTTAGATCAAAGAATTGCAGGTCAAACATCTGCTCAAAAATTAAAAAAAATAAATGATCTTAATATTGGAAGAAGAGTTTTGGTCATAACATCACCCGAAGCAGTATGCTGGCTACTTAATATAAGAGGTTATGATATTGATCACACACCATTAGTTATGTCTAGAGTAATCATAAAGAAAAATAGAATTCAATTATTCATTGATAAAAAAAAGCTTCCGCTAAATTACAAAAAAAAAATAAATATTAATGTCACTACCTTTGATATCAATGATTTTGAGAAAAAGCTTTCAAGTCTATCGGATGAAAGAATTTATGCAGAAAATCAGATTTCATTTTATTTTTATAATATTTTGAAGAAAAAAAATAAGGATATTGTCTTTGGTTATGACTATTGTAAGCTTCTTAAATCACAGAAAAATAAAATTGAAATAAAAAATTCACATAAAGCACATCTGTATGATGGAATTGCACTAACAAATTTCTTTTACTGGTTAGAAAAAAGTAGAAAGAAAAAAAGTCTTACAGAATATATAGTTGCTAATAAATTAGAGGAATTTAGAAAAAAAAATGATGATTATTTTTCATCTAGTTTTCCAACTATAGCAGCAACCGGAGCTAATGCCTCAATCATTCATTATATTCCTAATGAAAAGAGTTCGATTCTGAGAGATAATCAACTGTTCTTATGTGATTCAGGAGGTCAATACTATGGAAGTACAACAGACATTACAAGAACAATATTTTTAGGGGATAAATCGCCTAAAAATCTATTCCAAGATATTTATACTAAAGTTTTGATTGGACACATAAATGTTTCAATGATTAAATTTCCACTTGGAACAAAAGGTTTTCAAATTGATGCTTTAGCAAGAACTGAACTTTGGAGAGATGGTTTTGATTATAGTCATGGTACTGGTCACGGTGTTGGAAGTTTTTTAGGAGTTCACGAAGGACCTCAATCAATTTCAAAAAGCTTTAATGGATTTGATTTAAAACCTGGTATGATTATTTCAAATGAGCCAGGATATTATAGAAATGGGGAGTTTGGTGTTAGGATTGAAAATCTAATTCTGGTCAAGAAATCAAAAAATAATGGTTTCTTGGAGTTTGAGACTCTTTCATTATTTCCTTACGAAAATAGATTAATAAAAAAAGACCTTTTAACATCATTACAGATTAAATGGTTGAATAGTTATCACAAACATGTTTTTGATAAGATCTCTCCACATATTGATAATGAAGAAAAAAATTGGTTAAGAAAAAAAACTATGCCAATTCAATTATAAATCAACTTCTTAGCAGCACTTATTGCTTCATCAGTTATTTTCTTTCCAGAAAGCATTCTTGCAATTTCATTTATTTTTTCTTCTGAACTAAGCTTTCTTATGAGAATATTTGTGCTATTTCCTGAATTAATTTTTTTTACAACAAAATGGTCTCGACCAAAGGCAGCTACTTGTGGAGAGTGAGTGACAACTAAGACTTGTTTATTGTCACCTAATTTTTTCAACCTTTCTCCAACGGCAGTTGATACAGCTCCACCAATTCCACTATCCACTTCGTCAAAAACCATTACTGTATGATTTTGTCTCTCAGCAATAACCTTTATTGCAAGAGCAATTCTGCAAAGTTCACCTCCAGATGAAACATTCTTGATTTGGTCCATTTCAGAACTTGGATTAGTTTTTATTTTGAAAAGTACTCTATCAATTCCTTTTTCATTGGGTTTTCCATTTTCAATGTATGTTTTGAATTTTGCATTTTCTAGTTTGAGCAAAGGTAATTCTTTATTAATGTTTTCATCTAATTTAATTGCGTATTCTTTTCTTAATGAACTGAGTTTTTTTGAATGAAGACTATAATCATTTTCAATTTTCAAAACTTCTTCGCGATATTTTTTTAATTTTTCCTCTATATCAAATGATGATTGCATTTTCTCTTTTATTTTTTTATTAAGATTAATTACTTCATTCTCGTTAACATTATGTTTTCTAGAAATTTTTTTATATAATTCGATCCTTTCTTCAATAGTATCAAGAGTTTTCATATCAAATTCATCACTTATTAAATTAGAAAAATATTCTGATATTTCTGAAATTTCTAAGGATAATGAGTCTAGGGTATCAATCATCTTTTTAGAATCATCATCTAGTAAATCTCTAATTTTATTCAAAATAATAATATTTTGAGATAAAAGTTCTTCTATTCCTGAAGAGTCATCAGAGGAAAAATTTTTAATAATTTTGTCAAGGTTTTCAGTTATTTTTGCAGAATTTTTTAAGATTATTTTTTTTTTGCTAAGTTCCTCGAATTCGTTTTCTTTTGGATCAAGTGTTTTTAATTCATTTAAATAATTTTCTAATATTTCTTTTTGATAATCATTATTTTCATAATCATTTTTTAATTCTTCAAATTTTTTATTAGATTCATTCAACAACCTCCAAAGCTCTGCTAACTCTAAAAGTTCATTTTGATATTTCCCAAATTCATCTAAAGTTTTTATATGTGATGTTGAATCCAGTAGACCTTGTTCAGAAAATTGACTATGGATTTCCAGAAGGTTTGATGAAATATTTTTAAGGATATTAAGTGATACAAGTGTATCATTTATGAAAGATTTACTTTTTCCGTCATGATTTATTATTCGCCTTATTATGATTTCATCATCACATTCAATGCCCAGTTCTAATAAACTTTTTTTGATCTTAGAATGATTTAAAATTTCTATTAAAGCTGTAATACTTGTTGTCTTGCCTTTTTCAGGTTTAAACCCTGATTTTATTCTACCCCCTGAAATAAGGTTTAGAGAATCTATAATCATTGATTTTCCAGCACCAGTCTCTCCAGTTAAAACGCAAAGACCATTGTTAAAGGTAAAGTCAATTTTATCTATTAATAGCAAATTTCGAATCGATAAACTTTTAATCATATCAAATTAGGTCAAAATCTGCTGGATTTAATTTTTCTAGATCGAGTTGTTTCTTTCTAAATTTTTTTAAATTTTTATTTAACTTGTTCTTAATGATCAGTTTTCTTGCCTCTTTTGCCCAATTACTTTTTGGGAAATTATATTCGATAATCTTATATAAATATAGTGATTGTTTAGTTAAACCCATTGAAATATAACACTCAATAAGTCTGAAAATTGATTCAGGTATATGGGTGCTTTTCTTATATTCTGATAAGACAGTTTTATATCTTTTAATTCCTGCAAGATAAAAACCTTGAGATTGATAGAATTTCCCAACTTTTACTTCTCTTGCAGCTAGATGATTCTTTAGGGAGTTTATATGTTTAGCAGATTTTATGGCATACTTTGATTTAGGAAATCTATTTCTTAACTCAGAAAACTCTTCATATGCCCTTTTTGATAGATTCTGATCAAGATTGACATCTGGCATTCTTTCATAATAAGAATATGCTTTTAAATACATTGCATATGCAATTGACTCATGATTTGGGTTTAATTCAATGAATTTGCTCAGCGTGAGAATTGCTTCTTCATATTCATTTGCTTTGTAATGTGCAAAACCTGCCATTAATTGGCCTTTTGATGCCCAAGCAGAATAAGGGTGTTGAATTTCTAATTCAGAAAAAATTTCTACTGCTTCGTTATACTCGCGTTTTTTTAAAGAGTTCATACCTTCACTGTAAAGCTTAATATCGCTTTTGAAGTCACTATTAAATGGTTGAGAATCATTTGATGAACAAGAAATCAAAAAAGCAAAAAATATGAGTTTGGATATTTTTAAATGCATTTTGAATACATTTAATATGTTTTTAAATTTTTATAAAGAATTTTTTTTAAATTTAGTTAGAACAAACAAGTTCCCAATTTGAGGAAGATTCAAAAATTTTTTCAACCAATTTAACATTTAATTCGTGACCACTACATGATGTATAAAATGATCCTAAAATTCTATTTCCAGCTAATGAGATATCTCCAATAAAATCAAGAACTTTATGTCTTACAAATTCATCAGAAAATCTTAACCCTTCTTCATTAAGAATGCTATTGTCGTCTAAAACTATAGCATTGTTCAGACTTCCACCTAATGTTAAACCTATAGATCTTAGATATTTCAGATCATTTAGAAAGCCAAATGTTCTTGCTGAACTAATTTGTGAAGAGTATATCTTTGGGTTGAGAACAAGTGAAATGGATTGTTTGCCTATGCATTTATGAGGATAATCAACATCACAAGATATTAATGTTTGATCAAAAGGACTAACTCTAGCTATTTTATCACCGTCAGCTACTTCTACTTTTTTTAAAATTTTTATAAATCTTTTAAATTCTGACTGTTCATCAATCCCATTCTCATTTATTTTTTCAACAAACTCCATAGATGAACCATCACCCACGGGAATTTCATTGCTATCAAGGTCTATAAATATATTATCAATTTCTAGAGCATAGCAAGCAGACAGAATATGCTCTACGGTTGAAACTGTATTCCCATTGCCATCTGAAAGAAGAGTGCATAACTTAGTTGATTTGACATTTTTGAAGTCAGCTTTAATTATGTTTTTAGATTGGCCTTTGCCAATTCGAAAAACATAACCAGTATTTTCAGGTGCAGGGCGAAGAACCATTGAAACTTTGTTTCCTGTATGAAGACCAATGCCATTAAAAGAAATAGGAGTTGTAATAGACTTTTGTTTTTGGGCAAGTAAAAATTTTGGTAGTTTTTGCTCTATTAATCCAGAATCGTTTTCTATTTTTAAATCATAATTTAACATTAGAAAAAATGTACAATAAACTCAGTTTTCCAGCAATTCACAAAAAGTTTCATTTTATTTCAACCTAAGCATAGCTTTCTTCGATCCAATTATCTAATCTGTCAAAAATTGTCGAGAATTTATTACTTTTATTTTCTGTCAAATGAGTGAAAGATTCAGGGTCTCTTGAAAGTTTCATTAAACCTAAAAGAGTTGAAAATTCTGGTTTATTGAAGAAAAAACTTTTATTATTCCCAATCTGTCCAATTCGAACTTCCCTATTAAAAATATTACTACAAAGATTTTCAATCCCAAAAATTTTACTTGCTCCTCCTGTTAGAATAATCGATTTTATTCCAACTCTTGCGTAGATATCATCAAAAATATTATCTCTAATTATTTCAAATATTTCTTCATACCTGGGTTTAATAATTCCGTACAAGAGGTTTTTGTTAATTATTTTTCCTTTTTGTGACTCAAGATCAATCTCGATTTTTTCATTGAATGTAGGATTAATTGTACCGTGAATGATTTTAATTAGTTCTGCTGATTCATTGGGTATTTGAAGTCCTTGAGAAATATCATTGGTAACATCATTTCCAGCAATTGAGAGAATTCGATGATAAATAATCCTACCATCTATAAAAGCAGTTGTTTTTGTAGTTGATGCGCCGATATCTATGCATATTGATCCTTTTTTTTTTTCTGATTCAGATAAGCAACCATATGCAGATGCAACACCTGAATCAAAAAAATTTTTTATGACGATGTTATTTTTTGTAAAAGATTCAGCAAGTTTGTTATGAATTAAGTCATCAACCATCAAATTTAGGCAAGTAATTCCAAGTCTTTCACATTTTTTTCCAAGTGGTTTTGTAGTGAAATGTTTTTTATCAATCGTAAATTTTATAGGAAATGAATGAACTAATTTTTTATTTTTTTTTTGAGATTCAGAGATGCACTGCCTATAAACTTTCCTTATTTCTTTTTTAGAAACACCTAATTTGCCAGAACTGATTTCAGTAATATGTTTGTTTGTAAGTATTTGGGAATCAGTAATGTTACTAAAAATTATTTCTTTTTTTTCTTTTTCTCCTCCTGAAATTTTTCTATAAACCTGATTTATTACAGATGATAATTCGTTAGTATCCAATGAATTGTTTTTTCTAATGCCTTTACTTTTCTGATAATTCATATTGATAATAACAGGATTACCATTTTCGAATTTGTAGGAAATGCCTGCAATTTTGTTTGCACCAATGTCGAAAATTATGATTTTCTTTTTATTTTTTAAGAATTCAAGCATACATTTTTTTTATTTAAATAAATCCTTTTTATGATTCTCATATCAAAGTACCTGTAATCATTGTAGATTCTAGAATGTCTTATTTTTTTATATATACCAAGTACTTTGTTTATATTTTTCTCAGGAAGATACAAACATTTTTCATCTGAAAGAATTAGTTTCCAACCAACATTTTTTAAAAAAAAAATTTCTTTTACATTTGATCTCAAATTTTCGTATTTTTTAAATGAATCATTCAATTTTTTTAATTTTTCTTTTTCAATAGGTCCATTAATTTTTGTAAGGTTCAAAAAAGAATTTTTTGGGAAATCTAAAGCATTTGCATTCCCATCAAGGAAAATAGATTCATCTTGTTTTTGCCAAATCATTAGAGGTTTTTTTTCATTGATAGATATATTGAGCACTCCATTTCTGTTAAGTTGAAAATTAAAATTTTCAATTTCATTAATCTTATTTAAATCTTTTTTTAATTTTTCAGAATTGAAGTTCCAAAAACTTTCTCCAACTTTAATATTTATAGATCGCAAAATATAGTCTTCAGTAAGATTCTGAAGATTGTTTATTTTGATTTTTGAAATGTTTTTACTCAGATCTATGTTTAATTTAGTATTATCTAAATTAATTTTTAAAAAGACAAATAGAGTAATTATTACCGAAAGAATAACAAATTTTCGCATTTTGAATTAGTAATAAGAATTTCACATAATTGTTTAAAATCCACGCCTTTATCTTTAGCCATTTCAGGTAAAAGTGAATTTTTTGTTAGTCCAGGTTGAGTGTTAACTTCGAGTAAAAAAATTTTTTGGGTTTTTTCATCATATCTAAAGTCGAGACGACTTATACAGTTGCAATTCAATTTTTTATGAACTTTAATTGAGATGTCCTTAAGAATCTGAGTAATGGATTTTGGTAAATCTGGATTTAAATGATGATTGGCAATATTGACATACTTATTGTCAAAATCATATATTTCATTATTAAAAATTATTTCCATAATTCCACAGATCTTGTTATCTAAGATTCCAACAGTAAGTTCTCTTCCATATATGAACTCTTCTATTATAAAATGGTTAAGGTTAGATTTGTTTTTTTTTATGAAACTTTTTAACTGCTTATTGTCATTAATTTTGTATAACCCATTACTTGACCCCCCACAAATAGGTTTAATTATAATAGGAAATTTTGTTTTGGATGTGTTATCCAGATTCTTATGTTTTATATTTTTTGGATAAAGGATGTTTAGACTTTTAAAGAATTGTTTAGATATATCTTTATTCATACATAAAGAAGAAGTCATTACACCTGAATGTGTGTAAGGAATTTTTAAATAATTTAATATTGATTGAATTTGGCCATCTTCTCCGAAGTAACCATGTAAACAATTAAAAATAACATCAGGTTTGGACAAATTGATTTCAGATATTAGTTTTTTACAATCTTCTGTTACATTGATTATATTAACGTCATAATTTTTTTTTAGTGTTGTATAGACTTGGTCAGCTGTCAATTTTGAAATTTCAGATTCATCAGAAATTCCTCCTCTCAAAATTGAGACTTTTTTATATTTTCTTAAATTCCCCAACTCTTTTTATCTCCCAGTCCAAATTTATTTTAAATTTTTTCTTAACTTTTTCCTTTATTTCTTCACCAAGTAACTCAATATCTAGTGAACTCGCAAGGTTTTCATTTATCATAAAATTAGTATGATGTTTAGAAACTATTGCTCCGCCCAATCTTCTTCCTCTATAATTTATTTTGTCAATTAATTTCCAAGCAGATTCATTTGGTGGGTTTTTGAAAGTACTACCTCCTGTTCGTGATGCGACAGGCTGAGCGTTTATTCTTTCATTGGAAATTTTTTTTAATTTTTTAGCAATATTTTTTTTAGTTCCTTTTTTGGCAATAAACTTTGCACTTAAAATTATTGCATCTTTATCGATTGAAGAATGTCTATAACCAAATTTCATTTCATTTCTATTTAATTCTTTGATTTCAGCATTTCGTGTTAGAATTCTACAACTTAATAGAAGGTCACTTATCACACTTCCATAACATCCAGCATTCATAAATATGTTGCCCCCGATTGTTCCCGGTATTCCCTTTAAAAATTCAAATCCCGAAAAGGAATTTTTGTGACAAAATTTTGAAATCTCAGAATCTTTAACTCCTGATCCGACAATCAGTGTCATTTCTTTTTTTTGAAAATAGATTTGTTTAAAATCATTACCTAATTTAACAGTTAATCCTTTAAACCCTCCATCTCTAATTAAAATATTTGATCCGGCTCCAAGAATCAATAATGGAAAATTTTTAGGTATAATCTTCATTAAAATTTTTAATGTGCTTTCATTGTTAATTAAAATAAATGCTGAAGAAATCCCTCCAGTTCCAAACCAAGTTTTTTTTCCAACCTCATAATTAAATTTTAAATTTGTTAATTCTCTTAAAAATTTCATATTCATTTATTTTGGAAAAAGTCCTTAAATTTTTTTGCTTTCAAACTACTTGATCCAGCTCCTAAGAAGATAATTCTATCTCCTTTACTAATACTATTTTTTAAATTTTTGAAAAACTTATTTTCATCTTTTACTAAAAAAACTTTTTTTTCTTTAAATTTATTTTTTAATTCATTAAAAAATATTTCACTTGATATCATAAAATTGTTTTTTTCTCCCGCACTGTATACAGGAAGAATGTAAATAAAATCTGATTCTCTAAAAGATTTAAGAAAATCATCAAACATTGCTGATAGTCTGCTATATCTATGGGGTTCAAAGATAGAAATAATTCTTTTTTTTGTAATTAATCTTAAAGAATCTAATGTCGCTTTTATTTCTACGGGGTGATGAGCATAATCATCAATTATAATATTGTCTGCATCTCTATGTAAAATAGTGAATCTCCGATTAACTCCCTGAAAATTTTTCAGAGCCTTTTTAATTTTTGAATAGGGAATACTTAATCCTCTCGCCACACAAATTGCAGCTAATATGTTTTGGATATTGTGATTTCCTATAAGTGGAGCAAGAAAGTTTTTAATTATTTTTTTACTATCAAAATTTTCAATTACATCAAATTTTGTTAAAAATAAGTTATTTTTGATTATTGTTTTAATATTTGTAGCCCTGAAATTAAAATCTCCTGATAATCCATAACTTATAATCTTCCTTGTAGAAAGAATTTTTCTGATACTTTTAACATTTTTGTCATCCATACATAAAGCTAAAAATCCATAAAAGGGTATTTTTTCAGAATACTTTACAAAAGAATCTTTTAAGTGTTTGATATTTTTATAAAAATCTAAATGTTCTAGATCAATATTGTTTATTACCCCTATAGTTGATGGTAAAAAAATAAATGATCCATCTGATTCATCTGCCTCAGCAACTATCCAATCACCTTTACCCAATTTTGCATTACCTTTTAAGCTATTTATAATTCCTCCATTTAGGATCGTTGGATCTAAATTAGATGCCTCTAAAATTGAAGCAATTAAAGAAGTTGTTGTTGTTTTACCATGAGACCCTGAAACCGTTATAGATTGTTTTAGCCGCATTACCTCAGCAAGCATCATTGCTCTGGAAAAAGTTGGTATTTTATTTTTTTTTGCTAATTTAAGTTCTATGTTGTCTTTTTTTATTGCTGATGAGTAAACAACCAAGTCGACTTGAACAAGATTTTTTGGAGTGTGACCAAGATTTATTTTTACTCCCTTTTTTTTTAAACTTTCTATTATTCTATTATTTGATAAGTCACTTCCTGAAATTTTAAAACCTTTTTGGTGCAAAACATCTGCAATAGCACTCATGCCGATTCCACCGATTCCAACGAAATGTATTTTTATATTTTTGAACATGAAATCAATTTAACATATTATTAATGACCTTGTTCAGGGATATTTTTTTCTCTGCATCATATTTACTTTTTCGTATATTTTTTTTGAAAAAATGTTTAATTACAATTTTTGAGGTTTTTTCATAATTAATATTATTTTGATCTAAAATAAGACAACTGTTTCTTTTTTTAAATTCTAGCGCATTAAAATGCTGATGATTATCAATTGCAGTAGGAAGAGGAATAAGAATTGGAAAAGGTTTAAAACATTCAATTTCAGCTAAAGTTGATGAACCACATCTACAAAACACTATTTCCGCATTATTAATTTCTGATTGAATGTTTTCAAAGAAATTTTTTAACTTAAATTTTACTCCAATTTTTTTATATGTATATGAAAGTGCTTTAATATCCTCTTCTCTGGTTTGCTGGATTACAATAATTCTTCTTAAAAATTTTTTATCAAGATTACTGATTATTTTTGGAATTATATTAGAGAAGATTGAAGCACCCTGGCTTCCACCAATTACTAATAATACAATTCTTTTGTTAGATGTTTGTGTTATTTTTAATTTTTGTTTTCGTATTGGGATTCCTGTAAAAATTGACTTTTCACTTGCGAATTTTGTTCTTTTAAAAGTTAAAGCTAAATTTTCTGACAGTAAACTTAATAACCTATTAGTTCTTCCCAAAACTGCATTTTGTTCATGAATAAGAATTCTTTTGCCAAGTAATTTTCCTGCTAAAACTGTTGGGATTGAGGTGTAACCACCAAAGCCAACTATTAATTTAGGTTTATATTTTATAAGAAGTAATATTGATTGTAAGAATCCCCAAAAAATCCTTATTAGCATCAATGGAAAAAAAATAGGATTCTTTTTCATTTTATCAGAAACTATAATGTGATATTTTTTTTTTGTTTTTTTGAAATACTTTTCAGTTCTTTTATCTACCAAAAAAATATAATCATTTTTCAGGTCATTTTCAGATGTTGCAATTGCTGGAAATAGATGACCACCTGTTCCGCCAGCTACTAAGAAAATCCTATTGCTCATTTTTTATACTTCTTATTAATGATAAAATAAATCCTATTAATATGCAGCTTGAAATTAATGATGAACCTCCATAAGATATAAAAGGTAAAGTCATTCCCTTTGTTGGCGACAAATTCAAACTAGAAGAAATATTAATGATTGTTTGAAAAAATAGAATATTTCCTAGTCCTGTTAATGCGTTGATTGTAAAGAAATTACTTGCATACCTAGAAAAAAAATAGACTCTGTAGTGGATTCCCAAAAAAAGACATATTATTAGAAATGAAGTTATATATCCAAACTCTTCGCCAATTAGCGCAAAAATAAAATCAGAATGTGCGTCGGGAAGGTTTTTTGATATAATTCCGTTACCTAGTCCTTTGCCTATGAGCCCCCCACTTTCAAATGATTCAAGTGATTTGGTGATTTGATAATTATCGCCAACATCGGAAAATAAGAAATTATTTATTCTAAATTTCACATGATCAAAAATAAAATAACTCGAAATAAAAATAAAAAAGAAAGTACCTATTATTGGTATTATTTTATTTTTTTCTAAATTTGAACTAACTATTTGAATTATCCAAACGAGAAAGATTAATATAAACATTCCAAAGTCTGGTTGTTTTAGTAAGATTAGAGTGATTATTCCAAATAAAGATATATTTAATATAAAGGAAAAGTCATTTTTACTTTTGTATCTTCCTAACAAAAGTGCACTTAATATTATAAAGCATGGTTTTAAAATTTCTGTAGGTTGAAAAGAAAAATCAAAGATCTTTATCCATCTATTAGCACCTTTCATTTCAGGAAAAAATATTATTGTTGAAAAAGAAAGAATCAGAGATATTAAGAAAAAAGAAATAGATATAATTATTAAATTTTTAATCGAAATTTTTGATAAGGTAATTATAATAAATATTCCTATTAAACTGAATATAAGATGTTTTTTTATTAAAATGTCATATTTTTCATCTGGCCGAGTTGATGCACTAAAAACTCCAAAGATTCCAATTACTAAAAGAACTAAAGTTGAGAAAAAAATCCATTTATCGATTCCAAAAAAAAAAAAATTACGAAAATTTTTATTTTTCATTATTAATCCTTTCCCTCACTAACTTTTTAAAACTTCTACCTCTTTGTTCAAAATTGTTAAATTGATCATATGATGAGCATGCGGGTGAGAACAAAATGTTTATTTTCTTTCTCTCTTTTATGGCATCTTTAATGGCTTCATTAATTGCCAAATTAAGGTTTTCAAAGCTTTTGGATTTAAATAATTTTTTTGTTAAAAAGTTATTGAACTCTTCTCTTGTTTCACCGTAAACATAACATCTCAATACATTATCTATTTTTTTTTTTATTTCGGATAATCCCCCCATTTTTTTTCTTCCACCAAGAATCCAATATATATTTTTAAAGGAATTAATTGCTGTTAGTGCAGAATTAACATTAGTGGATTTACTATCATTATAAAAAAAAACATTTTTCAAGGATCCAGCAAATTCAATCCTATGCTCTAGGTTTTTTAAATTTGTTATCGATGAAATAAATTCTTTTTTAGATTTTTTTAATAAAAAAACAACAGTATATGCTGCTAGAAGGTTTTGAAAATTATGTTTTGCAATTGTAAATTTAAATAAATTTAAAGGTATGGAAAAAATTTCAGAACTTATATTATTAATAATTTTAACTCTATTTTTTACTTTTATCAGACTAATGCCATCCTCTAAAACCTTATGGGTGCAGATTTTTATTAATTTAGATTTAAATTTTTTTTTAAAACTCTTGGCAATACTCTCGCAGCTAGGATCATCAACACAGATTATTGAATAACATTTTTGGTTTTGGTTTTTAAAAATTCTTAGCTTTGCTTTGATATAATTTTTTTTATTTTTATGCCATTCAATATGATCATTTGCAATATTCAGAAGAACAGCTATATCAAATCTAAGTTTGTCTATTTTATCTAACTGGAAGGAAGATGCCTCAATAATCAGTGTTGATTTTTCATCCAAACATCTAAGAGTGTCACCTAATGGGATTCCAATGTTTCCCAAGGAAATAGAACTACCGGGATTAATTGATGAAAGACTCTGTTCAACAAATTTTGTTGTTGTTGATTTTCCATTAGTTCCAGTTATACCTATGGAAAAATTATCTAAGCCTAAAAGTTTAATAAATTCTAGGTCGGTAATAATTTTTACTTTTTCTAAATTTGCTTGCTGAATTGCAATATGTGGTTCTTTTATTCTATGGTTTATACTTGGACTTATTACTAGATAATCAATTTTAGAAAAATCTGTATTTATTAATGATTGAAGGTTTATTTTGTTTTTTAAAGCTTCTTGTCTTTTATTTGGATCATCATCCCAACAAATAATTTTTGTTTTAATTTTTGAAAGATAACGAGCTAAAGATAGTCCAGAAATTCCCAAACCAAGGATAAAAATCCTTTTATTAATTTTTGTTGTTATCATCTCAATTTTAAACTAGCCAACCCAATTAAGGCTAAGATTATTGATATAATCCAAAATCTAATTACGATTGTAGATTCTGACCAACCTTTTTGTTCGAAATGATGGTGGATTGGTGCCATTTTAAAGACTCTTTTACCAGTTAATTTAAAAGAGATAACTTGTACAAACACTGACAATGCTTCTAAAACAAAAATTCCTCCAATTATAGACAAAATTATTTCATGTTTTGTTGCTACGGCAATTGCACCTATTGTCCCTCCAACGGATAGAGAACCTGTATCACCCATAAAAACCATTGCAGGAGGAGCATTAAACCAAAGGAACCCTAAACCTGCTCCAATTAGTGCGGCACAAATTATAACTAACTCACCCGTATCACTCACGAATGGTATTTTTAGATATTCTGAATACATATAATTTCCAGTAAAATATGCAATAAAGGCAAAGGACAGAGAGGAAATCATAATTGGACCAATTGCCAAACCATCTAATCCATCAGTCAAATTTACTGCATTTGCACATCCAACAATCACAATTGAAGCAAAAATATAATAAAAATAACCCAAATCAATGAATATTCCCTTTGTAAATGGGATGAAAATTATATTCACAATATTCGGATCGATTATCAAATTAAATAAATAGACAAATATAAATGAAATAGAAAATTCTAGTATCAACCTGTATGAGCTTTTTATTCCATCAGGAGAATTACTTTTAAGCTTTCTATAATCATCGAATGCTCCAATAAGTCCAAATAAGATTGTAATACTAAAAACTAACCAAACTAATTGACTTGAAAGATCTCCCCATAACAATATTGATATAAATAAAGACAATAATATGAGCATCCCCCCCATAGTTGGTGTCCCAACTTTATTTATAAGATGACTTTTAGGTCCATCTTTTCTAATTGGTTGACCATTTTTCTGGATATTCTTTAGTTTATTAATAATTTTATGTCCCCAGATCAGAGAAATGAAGAAGGCAGTGAAGAGTGCGCCACCAGCTCTAAATGTAAGATAATTAAAGAGATTGAGAAAACTATACTCTTCAACCAAAGGAATAAAAAAATAATAAAACATAATTAAAAATTTTCCTTTAATTTATTTGAAATTTTAAAAAGATTGGTGGAATTTGATCCCTTTATCATAATTACATCACCATTATGAATTTCTTTAAGTAATTTTTTATAAATATCGATGTGATTATCAAAATGGAATCTTTTTGATTTTTTTGTAATATTGTCTCCAATCTTTTTAAATTCTTTTCCAGTGGTAATTATTATATCAGGACAAACTTCATTAATGAATTTCATTGTTTTTTGATGAAGTTTCTTTGACATCTTTCCTAATTCAAGCATATCTCCTATAACAAGGATTTTCCTCGAATATTTTCCACTAATATTTTTTAAATTTTCAATTGCACTTTCTAGTGATTTTGGATTTGAATTATATGATTCATCAATTAATAACACTTTTTTGTTTTTGATTTTCAGTTTACTGATTTGCCCCCTACCTTTAAGTGGTTGTAGGTTTTCGATTTTTTTTTTAAGGTTACTCAAACTTAGCTTAAAAATCTTCATTAGACCCAAAATAACTAGAACATTGATTTTCCAATTATTAAAATAAGATTTATTTTTTAGAGTAATCTTTTTCCCAAAAATAGAAAATTCTACCTTTTCTGAACCCTCTACCTCCAAAAAATTTAAATCTGCTGATTCATTTGAGCCAAAAGTAAATACATTTTTAGTTTTTGAATGTGCCTTTTTTATCATCATTTCTGAATATTTTGAATTTCCTGGAATAAAAGCTGTTCCAGTATTTCCGAGGTATTTTAAAATATCTGACTTTTCTCTAGCTATATCTATCTCATTATTAAAGTTACCTATGTGAGCAAGCCCTATGTTAGTTATTATAGAAATTTTTGGCATTGCTATTTGAGATAAAAAATCTATTTCCCCAGCTTTATTCATTCCTAGCTCAAGAATACAAATTTGTGTTCTTTTGGGCATGTTTGCCAATGTAATTGGCATTCCAATCTCATTATTAAAATTTCCTATATTATAATGTATTTTGAATTTATTTTTTAGAATATTTTTTGACCATTCTTTCAAAGTTGTTTTTCCGCTACTTCCAGTTATACAGATCATAGTCATCTTTTTATTTCTTTTTCTAGAATAAATTGCTAAATCTATTAGAGCTTTTTTAGTGTCGTCAACTACTACAAGGTGGATTTTCTTGTTTTTTACAAGATGAATTTTTCTTTTTTCAACGAGTGCTGCTTTTATACCAAGCTTAAAAGCCTTATCGATGAAATTATGACCATCAAAATTTATTCCTTTTAACGGAATGTAAAGGGATGTTTTCTTTATTTTTCTGGTATCAATTGAGATATCAGAAAATTTTAGATTTTCACTTATATTTTTTTTTAAATATAAAGCTTCATATATTTCATCAAGATTCCATAACATCCTTGGTACCTAAAAATTTTAAAGCAGTTAATTTATCACTAAAAAAATTTTTTTTATTTCTTATGATCTGATAATTTTCGTGACCTTTGCCAGCAATCAGTAAGACATCATACTTTTTTAGTATTTTTATTGAATACTTAATCGCGTTTTCTCTATTTCTTATCTTCTTAATTTTTTGTAAAAAACTTCTTTTTAAACCTTTCATCATATCATCTATTATTTTATTTGGATCTTCATTTCTTGGATTATCATCAGTAATTATTATATTGTCAGAAAAAGCTAGTGCCTCTCTTGTCATCATAATTCTTTTTTCTTTATCTCTTTCACCTCCACAACCAAAAACTAATATAAGATTTCCTTTACATGTTTTTCTTAATGAAGACAAAACATTTTTCAAAGCATCTGGCGTATGCGCATAGTCGACAAAAACTTTAATATCTTTTTTTTTATATATATTTTCAAGTCTACCAGGTGGGTTGGTTATTGATTTCAAGAGATCAAAGTCTCTAAAACTTAGTTTTTCTCCAAAAACTAAAATAAGAGAGCAAATTCTATTGTAAATTTCATAAATACTCACACAATGAAAAATTATTTTAGATTTTTGATTTTTCAAAGATATATTTACATAAAAAGAATCTTTTACTTTTTTAATAGAATCAATTTTCAAAAAAATTGCTTTTTTACCAAAATCTAAAACCTTTAATTTTTTTTTCTTACATAAGGTCTGAAAAAAACTAGAATATTTTGTATCGGTATTAACTACAGCTATTGTTGATTTTTTTGAATATTTTGTGAAAAGTAAAGATTTTGCTAACTTATACTTTTTGAAACTTTTATGATAATCAAGGTGATCGTTAGTTAAATTTGTAAATGCAATTTTTTCAAATTTTAATGGAAATAGTCTGTTCTGCTCTAACCCAATACTCGATGCTTCTAAAATCATCTTTCTACAACCACTAGAATAAAGTTTGTTTAATATCCTGTTTAGTGTCACTGGGTCAGGTGTTGTTAATTGAAGATTTAAAATTTTTTTTTTCTTATTAAATACCCCTAAGGTTCCCAAACATCCATTATTAATTTCCTTTAAATCCCATATTTGTCGCGTGTAATCAACTATACTGGTTTTTCCATTGGTTCCAGTTACTGCAATTTTTTCTTTAATTTTATTGGGATAAAATATTGAAGAAATTTCGGATACTAACTTTCTAATTTCATCGGTTCTTATAATTGTTATTAGGTTATATCTATTAAAGTCTAGTCTTAATTTAGAATCTGACTGAATTATAATGACAATTGATTTGAATCTAAGTACTTCCGGTATAAATTTTTCTCCATTAATAGCATTCCCCTGAATAGCCGCAAAAATAAAGTTTTTCATTATTTTTTTTGAATTTATTGCAACTCCTTCAATTGACCTATCACTAAAGTTTTCTGTGTCAAAACTCGTTTTGCACTTTCCCAATATTTTACTTAGGTTCATTTTTAATCACTACTAAAATAATTTTGTTTTATTAATATTGGAGAAATTTTCCTTATAATTCTAGAAAAAGTAGGTGCGGCTGTGTTTCCTCCAAAATTTTCTATTGATTCACCAGCATTCTTTGTGGGTTCATCAAATAATATTAGAGTAATGAATTTTGGTTCATTAATTGGAAAAACACCTATAAAGGAGGTTATTAATTTCTTTTCAGAGTATTCACCTTTTTCTAATTTTTTAGATGTTGCAGTTTTTCCACCAACTCTAAGTCCTGGCACCTTAGCTTTTTTACCTGTACCTTCATTTACAATTTTTTCTAAGAGCAAACTAATTTTTTTTGAAATATTTTCATCTATTATTTTTTTTCTTATCTTTTTCTGACCTGAATGAATAATTGGATTTATCTGAAAACCACCATTTACTAATGATGAATAAGCTGAGATCAAGCTAATCGGTGATATTGAAATTCCATACCCATAACTTATGAATTTTGATGCTTGCTCATCCCATTGAACTGGCTTTCTATTATTCACGATTTTAAGGCCATCTATTCTTAGTTTTGAAGTTAAGCCAATTTTTTCAAAGAAATCTTTTTGTTTAATTATTCCTATTTCTTCAATTAATTTGATACTACCTACATTTGAGGAAAGTAAGAAAATCTCTTCAAAATTAATTTCTTTTTCTTTAATATGTTTATCTTCTATTAATTTTTTTTTGGTAATTTGATAACCTTTAGAAATTTCAAAGTTTTTGTTTGTCAAATCAATCTCATTGTCAAAAACTAGAGCAGCATTAAATATTTTAAGTGTTGACCCCATTTCATATCTTGCCTCAGTTGCTAAATTGTTTTCAGATAAGGGTTTTATGTTTTCTGGATAATTGGGGTCAAAGTCAGGTAAGGATACTAAGGATATTATTTCTCCATTATTTACATCCATTACAATTCCCAATCCAGATTTAGCATTATATTTTGTAATACTTTTTGATAATTCTTCGTGGACAATTGTCTGAATTCTAAGGTCTACTGTAAGATTTACATTTTCCCCTTTAGTTAGTTTGTCATCAAGGTTTTTTTCTAACTTGCTTTTGATTGCTTGTGATTTAAATCCTGTTAGATGTGAAAAAAGATTGTGTTGAAGATAAATTCTTTTTTTTGAATTGTGAAATTTTATGCTCGGATCGCCAATTCTCATAAGTGAGTTTATTTCAGATTGAGTTAAATCCTTTTTTATTCTTATATATTTTTTCTTTGAGAAAATCTTATTAAAAAAATCTTCATTTTTTTTTTTAAAAATTAAATTTAATTGATTTTTAAGATTTTTTTCATTAAAGATTTGTCTTGTATCAACATAAAGGTCCTTTGTCTTTATTGTTGTTGCAATTATTTCACCATTTCTGTCAAGAATTTTACCTCTCTGATTAATTATTGTTTGTTTTTTGTAATCATTTTTTTTGTGTTTTATTATAGATATATTTGTCAAATTTATGATTATGAATAAGTAAACTAAAACCGAAAAAAGAAAAAAAACTTTATTTGTTTTTTTGGCAAAAATTATTAACTTTTGTTTATTTTCATAGTCTAAAATATCATTTGAATCTTTAAAAAGAATTTTTGTTGATTCCATATTTGATTTTTTTGGAATAATGTTTTCATAAAAAATATCTTTAGAATCTTGCATTTCTTAATTTTCCAATTTTATAGTATCTTCTTCCTCTATTGGAGTTAGTTTGAATTGATCTTGGTTTATTTCTTTTAAGTTTTGAGGGTTAGTAATATATGTCATATCAGTTTTAATTTTTTCAATTTCACCTTGAAGAATTAATATCTCTTGATTCAGAATTTTTATTTCATTTTCTTGGTCAGTAACAACTAACTTTGTAATTATTATTGATGTTAAGATTACTAAAAGGATTATAAATGATAACATTCTCATAGAACCTCAGCAACTCTCATTTTAGCTGATCTTGCTCGTATGTTTATGCTTCTTTCCATTTTAGACGCTACTAATGGTTTCTTAGTTATAATTTTTAGATGATAATCATTTGATTCATTTGCATTATCTTTTGAATTATTTTTTTTTATTTTACTATTTTTTTTAAAGTAATTTTTCACAATTCTATCCTCCAAAGAATGAAAACTCAAAATTACAATTCTTGATTTTCTATTTAAAATTTTGTCGAAATGATTTAATAAAAAATCTAACTCTCTAAGCTCATCATTTATATAAATTCTTAATGCTTGGAATACTCTGGTAGCTGGATGTTTTTTATCATAGTAATTTATCTTTTTTATGATTTCCGATAGTGCAAAAGTTGTTTTTATGATTGTTTTTTTTCTATATTTAATTATTGAGCTTGCTATTTTTCTTGAATTTCTCTCTTCTCCATAGTGAAAAAAAATTTCGCTTAACTGTTTCTCACTAAATTCGTTTATAATTTGCTTAGCAGTTATTAATGAATTTTTTTTGTCAATTCTCATATCTAGTGGGCCGTCGGCAGAAAATGAGAATCCTCTTTCAGGGTTATTTAACTGAGTATTAGAAATTCCTAGATCTAAGATTAGTCCATCAAATTTTTGTATTTTTTCTCTCTTGAGTATTCTCCATATATTACTGAATTTTTCATTTTTAAAAGAAAAGTTATCAGGAAACTCTTTTTCAATTTTTTTTGCAAAAAAAGAAGATTCGAAATCCCTATCTAATGCAAAAACATTACATCTTGCTTTTGACAAAATTTTCTTTGAATGTCCACCTTGTCCAAATGTACAATCTAAATAGGTTTTTTTATCTTCTGGTTTAAGAAATGAAACTACTTCATCTACCATTACTGGAAGATGTTTTATTTTCTCATTCATTTTTAGTTAGCTTGTCTTCTCAGAAAAGCAGGAATTTGAAGCAAATCGTCATCTAAGTTATTTTCATCTGGTTTGATTTCAGTGATACTTTCATCTAACTCCATATCACTTTCTTCAGCATTTTTTTCGGTTTTATTTTCAAAAATTTCTTTCATTTCATTTTTAAATTCAATGCTACTCTCTTCTTCAGGTGAAATATCTTCTTTTTTATCGTTTTTCTCTTCTATTTTTCTTTTTGTTCCAAAAATCATTGATAGAAAAGATTTTTTTTCTGGCTTTAACTCTTTATTGATAATGATTTCTTCTTCTTGATTTGTTGTTATATTTTTTTTCTCAATTTTTTTAGAAGTCTCCTGCAGATCAACAAAAAAACTTGTTTGTTTTTTTTCATATGGATTTTCAGTTTTTAAATTGCCTTGACTAATTTTATTTGTATCTTCTGTAGATTGAAATGTCTGAATATTTGTTATTTTTTCATTTTGGATGATATTTTTATAATAATTTTCACAATCGATCCCAGTCGAAACAACTGATATTTTAAATTTACCTTCTAATTCTTTGTCTTTTTGGACTCCCCAAATTATGTTAGCGTCTTCATAAGACTCTTCCTGTACTCTATTTATTGCTAGATCAATATCGTGAAGACTTGTGTCATCTCCACATCTAACATTTATAAGGACACCCTTAGCCCCTTTCATTGAATTATTTTCTAACAATGGGTTAGAGATGGCCATTTCAGTAGCCTCAGTCACTCTGTTTTCACCTTCTGATATTCCAGTTCCTAGGTGAACTTTTCCCGTTTCACTCATTATTGCTTTAACATCAGCAAAATCGTGATTCATAATTCCAGGGTTTACCATCAAATCAATAATGCTTTTCACTCCATCAATAAGAACATTATCAGCAAATTGAAGTGAATCTGTGAACGAAGTCTGAGGTTTTGCAAGATGAAAAATATTTTGATTGGGAATTACAATAAGATTGTCCACATACTTTTGTAGTTCCAAAATTCCTTCTTCTGCTCTTTTGATTTTTCTTTTTCCTTCCATTTCAAAAGGCTTGGTTACGACGCCAACTGTTAATATCCCTAGTTCTTTTGCAATTCTTGCTATCACTGGTGAAGCTCCCGTTCCAGTTCCACCCCCCATACCAGCTGTTAAAAAAACTAAATGAGATCCTTCCAAATAATCTTCGATTTCTCCTGCAACTTCTTCAGCAGACTTCTTACCCATTTCTGGATCAGCTCCAGCTCCTAAACCCATAGTGCAAGATGGCCCAAGTTGGAGAGTTTTTTCAACTTTTGAATTCTTCAATTGTTGACTATCTGTATTAACATTAAGAAATTCAACTCCATCAACACCTGATTCTTTCATACTATTGATAATGTTTCCACCTGCACCACCAACTCCTATTACAAGGATTCTTGGTGAGAGGTTATTTACTTGAGCCGGCATTTGAAGATGAAGAGTCATTTTTTTTCTCCTTTTTTTAAAGTCCCTTTGGGATTGGTTTTAGCCTTGGGTTTAATTTTTTTTGAACGGCGTTTTGAACCATTAATTTTTTTTTTCTCTCATATGAATTGGGGTTCCACATTTGAAAAGTTGGACCAAGCCCGACAAACAATACATTTTTGTCGATTTCAGCGTGATTTATTAATTTTTTTGGAAGAATTATTCTTCCTTCTTTATCAAAAGGTAATTGTTCTGCCTCTCCAAAATACAAAGAAATCAAATCAAACTCTTCAGTGGAATAATTATTCTCACCATCCAAGCTATTAGAAATATTTTCCATTCTTTCAATACCGCATGCATCTATTGATTTATCATTATAAGAAGGAAAAGCAATAACTCCCTTAAATGATTGATTTCTCAATGTATTTCTAAAAGAAGAGGGAACAGAAACTCTACTTTTTGCATCCATTTTATTAATTATCGTCGATAAAAATAAAGTCATAATTAACCCTTAATTTGGGATATTATGGGATAATATGGTATATTCCACCAAATTACAAGGTAAAAATAGAAAAAAACTAGATGGTCTATAAGCCGGATTCTGTTCCTTAAAAAAGGCTATGGCTATTAATCTTGAATAATTGTTACCAATTATTTCTAGCGTCCTACCATACTTAAGTGCAGAACATCACTCGTCATATGACAAAGTTTCTTGGACTTGCTCCCAAAGGGGTTTACCTAACCTTTTTTGTTACCAAAAAAGTGGTGAGCTCTTACCTCACCGTTTCACCCTTACCAAAAAATGGCGGTTTACTCTCTGTTGCACTTTCCCTGGGGTCTCCCCCGCCGGATGTTATCCGGCTTTGGTGTTCTGTTGAGTCCGGACTTTCCTCCTTAAAAAGGCAGCCATACAACCATCTAGTTATACAATTTATGATCTAAATTAAATTAAAGTCAATTTTTTTTTAATTTGATGAGATCTCTTGATTTAAATAATGATGATTTGTTTGGATCTTTATTAATCATTTTTGGAAGATGATGTCTATGGAAAGCGTTTATAACAATTTTGTTTCTGGAATGATTGGAAGTTTCCATATAGCAATAACCAATTTTTTTTAAATTCGTTATTAATTCTAAATATTCCTTTTTATTTAAATTTGATTTGTCAATTCTATCTTTCGTCCACAAACCAATTGATTCTTTGTGCAGTTTTTTCCAGGGAAAATGAATGCCTGGGTCAATTTTTCTTAATGGGGCAATATCACTGTGACCTAATATTTTCGAATTACATATTTTAAATTTTTTTTTAAAAATATAATTAATCGAATCAAGCTATTGATTTGTTTATTCTTAAATCTCTCGATTTTTTCTTCGCCTGCATTCACTAATTCTATTCCAATTGATCTACTATTGATGTCTGATGATTTTTTCCACTTCGAATCACCTGCATGCCAAGCTCTATCAGAAAGATTAACTAAATTAAAAGTTTTTCCATTAGTATCAATTATATAATGACAACTTACCCTTCTAATTTTATCAGTTAAAAGATCCAAAGCTTTTTTGAGGGTTTTTGTTTCTGTGTAATGAATAACAATATAATTTATCTTTTTTTTTCTAGAATCAAAATTAGAAGATTTGTATTTGTGGGAGATATTTAGTTGACAAGCCATTATATATTGTTTTTATAGGTTAATAATTTTTATGATGAAATTAAACCAAATCTTTTTATTTGTTTTTTTTGTCTTTTCTTTTGATTATTTGAAAAGCAAAGAAAAAATGTATTCTGTTACCGAATTGTCGAATTTATATGTTGAGCCAAACATTGAGTCACCAATAATTTATCCAATTGATTTGGGAAAAGAATTAATCATAAAGAAAAAGAATGATAAATGGTTTAGTGTCTTGGATGAACAAACTGGCTTAGTTGGTTGGGTTCAAAAAGAATTTTTATCTGACAATCAACCTGAAGAAAATTTAAAGAAGAAAGATTATAAAAGTTCATTTAAAGCTTTTCGAGGAAGAGTATTAGAAATGAGTGCATCAATAAAAGATGCAATTTCAATTGAGACATTTTTAGATGTCAAGCATCTTGGAGGGGCCGCAGCGGTTGTTATTGCTCATAATGAATGGTTTCAGGGAAGAAGGCACGCAAATCAAGCCTTTCAAGTTTATGATATGTGGAAAAATCAAAACCAGTCCCCGTCTTTTCTTTCTTTCAGAAACGAATCGGATGTGGAACAGTTTATAATTTTGTCTGGTCCACATAGACCTAGATATCTTAAATCATCAAAATAGTGAAAAAAGTACTTAAGCTTTTTTTTATTACAATCTTTCTAATTGTATCTTTTGCAATGATTTTACCTTTATTCATAGATAAGCAGAAGACTCTAGTATTGCTAAATGAAAAAATAAAAAAAGAATTTAATCTTGACATATCATATGATGAAGATGTAACCATTTCTTTCTTCCCATTTCCAACTTTAAAGATAAATTCTCTTATCTATTTCGACAAAGATTCTGGTATTGACTTGGCAATAAAAAAACTAAATATATCCTCATCCTGGAAATCAATTGTAAATCTTGAGCCAGAAATTGTTTCATTAGAGATTTTTTCTCCATCTTTAAAGTTTAATCCAGATAACCTTGGCTTAGGGAATGATTATATCAAACTAAATGTAAATAACTCAAATAATTATAATTTAGAAAAATTTAAATTACTTAAAGAAAAAATAGAGTTAATCAAAATTTCTAATGGAATTATAAACCTTAATCCAAGTAAAAAATTAATTTTGAATGCATTCAACTTTACTTTAAGGGGAAAAGGAGATTTTATTGGAAGTGGGGAGTTTGAAATAAAAAAATACTTTTCTCAAGTCAAAATAAATTTTAATGGCAAAAATTTTGATGATTTAAATTTTATCATTCAACAAAAAATAAAAAAAAAAAATAAGATTGATTATAATGGAAGACTTTTATTGACAAAAGAAAATCTTGAAATATCAGGTAATGCAAAAAGCAAATATTTAACATTAGATGAATTGTTTTTGATTTCCAACGATATTAGAAATTTAAAAAAAAATAAAATCTATTTTACTAAAAACTTTGCACCTGATCTGAAAGTAAAATTTAACTTTAACATTAATGCAATTGCTTACGAACAATTTTTGCTTGAGGATATTATTTTTAATCTTTTAATTAATAACCAGTATGTATTGGTGGATGAGTTCTATGGAGTTATAAAAAAAGATTCAAATGTTAAAATTAATTCTACATATTCTTTTGTTGAAGATAAATTTAGTGGTTCTATCAACTTATCAAATTTCTTAATTCAGGATAAATTATTTGGTGAAACAGATTTTGACTTATATGATGGTATTGCAGATTGTTTCATAAAATTTTCAATGAGAAAAAAGTCATTGAATTTTGAACATATGCTTAATGGTCTAGATTCAAGTGGTTTTTGTGATGTTGGGAAAATAAAATTTAAAGGTGTGGATCTTGAAAAAACCGCTAAAAAAGTAGATGAAATCAATGATCTTTCTGGTCTACTAAATTTCCTAAAATTTAAAGATTTTGAAGGTAACTCTATTTTAGATTTTGTAAAATTAAAATTCTTCACTAAGAATGCTATGTTTCACATTAAAGAATTAACTGCAAAACATAAAAATTTGGAATTAAAAACTGTCGGTAATTATCAAATGATTGATGATAAATTGATGCTTAATTCAGACGCTAAATTCAAAACAAAAAAATATGTTAATTTACCTCCACTAGGTGTCGATTTGTATGGAACGCTTAAAAATCATAAGATCTCATATGATTTTGAAGCATTAAAAGAAAGGTTATTTAATGAAGGAATAAATAAAATATTAAAAGAAAAAAAATCAATAATAATTGATCCTAATTCCTTAAAAGATTTGCTAAACAAAGGTAAAATAAAAGACGAATTTGATCCCAATGAGATAATTGATTTTTTTCTTAATTGATTTTTTCTAGATCATTTTTTTTACATCAACAATCAAATCAAATTCTTTTTCATTTAGATAACCTAGTTTTATAACTGCCTCTTTTAGTGTTATGTTTTCTTTAAATGCTTTTTTGGCAACTTCAGCGGCTTTAGAATAACCTATTTTTGGATTTAAAGCGGTTACAAGCATAAGAGAATTGTTTAAGTTTTTTTCTATAACTTCTTTATTTGCAACAATGCCTTCCAAACATTTTTTGCTGAAAGAGTTCATAGCATCTGAAATAATTTTAATGCTTCGTAATGTATTAAAAATAATTAATGTTTTATAAGCATTAAGTTGAAAATGGCCTTGTGTTCCAGCTATTGAATTAGAAGAATTCAAACCCATTAAATGTAAACAGACTTGAGTCATTGCTTCACATTGTGTTGGATTCACTTTTCCTGGCATAATCGAAGAACCTGGTTCATTAGCTGGGAGTGAAATTTCACCTATACCGCACCTGGGTCCGGATGCCAGGAGTCTTAAATCATTAGCCATTTTATAACATGCAATTACCAATGTATTCAATGACCCAGAAAAGTGAATGATTGATTCATGAGAAGAAAGTAACTCAAATTTATTTTTTGATTCTTTAAACGGAAATCCAGTTATCATTTGAGTTGCTTTTATAAAACCAGCAGAAAACTTATTTGATGCATTTAACCCATTTCCAACAGCAGTACCTCCTTGAGCTAAAGATAAAAGACTATTTAATGAATCTAAAATTCTTTTTTTCGCACTTTCAATTTGACCAACATAACCACTAAATTCTTGGCCAAGAGTTAATGGAGTGGCATCTTGCAGATGAGTTCTACCAATTTTAATTATTTTTTCAAAATGGTTTACTTTTTTTTTAAGAGTTTTTGATAAATTTTCAATAGATGGTAAAAGCTTTTTATTCGTTTCAAGCACTATAGAAATATGCATTGCGGTTGGAAAAGAATCGTTTGAGGATTGGCCAAGATTACAATGATCATTGGGGTGGATAGGGTTGTAACTTCCTAATTCCCTCCCAAGTTTTTCATTTGCCTTGTTTGCAATCACTTCATTTAGATTCATATTTGTTTGAGTTCCTGAACCATTCTGCCAAACTGAAAGTGGAAATTGATCTAAAAGTTTTCCAGAAATTATCTCATCACAAACCTGAATAATTTTGTTACCAAATTTTGCATCTAGTTTATTAACTGCAATGTTGCTTATAGCTGCAGCTTTTTTTTGAATTGCAAATGCCTGAATAAACTCTGAAGGCATTTTATCTGAGCCAATTTTAAAATTTTCCAAACTTCTTTGGGTTTGTGCCCCCCAGTACTTACCTTGAGGAACTTTAATTTCTCCCAAACTATCTTTTTCTATCCTAAAATTATTTATTTTTTTTTCTGAAGTCATCTAGTGTTATAATTTTCTTTGATTTTTCTGGGCTCTTAGTTATTTTCTTTGTTGGTATTTTATCTTTTTTACTTTTATTATTTTTCAATTCTAATTGAATGCTAAATTTAACAAAAGGATCATAAAACTTTACGATTGACTTAAATGGGATCTGAAGAGTTTCTTTTTTTCGGTTAAAAGCAAGGGTAACTGAAAAATAATTTCTTTTTACATTTAAATCCCAATATTGATTTTGAAGAACAATTGTCATTTCTTTGGGATAATCTTTAATAAGGTTTTTAGAAATTTTTACGCCTGTATCTAATGTTTTAAATGTAATATAAAAGCAATGATTTGATGATATTTTAGAATCTGAAAGATCTTTTAGTATGTCTTTAACAACTCCAAGAATTGCTGTGTTGATTCTTTGACCATAATCTATAAAGATTTTTTTCATAAAATATTTTTATTTACTAAATAATATCAAAAAAAAAATTTTTTTAAATACAAACCTTTTCAAGTTATTTAAAAAAAAATATTGCGAAAAATATGATTAGAGAGATTATGGTAATGTATATAACTAGTCTGTTTAATTCATACATCATAAATGATTCATTATAATTTTATGAAGAAAATATCCGGCTATTAGGAAAATTAATCCCAGACAATATGTAAAAAAAAAATTTAATCCCAAACTTTTGGCTAATAAAAATGGAATAAAGAATGTTAAAGATAAAGGTACTCCTATAAAAATACTTTTTGCGAAAATTATTGTTTGTTCAAAATCTTTTTTTTCGATATAGGAAAAGAAAATTGAAATTATACTAATTATTGGAAGTGCAATTATGAAACCAGCAAGTATGGGTTTTTTTATAGATAACCAACTAGCAAAAGCTATTAAAAAACTGGAAAAAAAGATTTTTGCAATAAAAAAAATCACAGAAAAACCTAAAATTTATCCAAAAAAATTCTTTATTTTTGATATTGGACTTCTAAGTGGTTCGTAAACCCTATCAATGAACTCTATGTGGCTAGAAAGCTTTTTTTCTAACCTAGATATTGATTTTTGGAGTCTATCAATTTTTTCTTCTAGCCTTTGGATTTGCTCTTTCGCATCCTTATTATTCATAGTTGTAATTTAGTTGGTAGGGTGAAAATAGTAAATAGTTTTTTGAAAAATAACTTTATTAATTAAAATTTTGGAAGTTTAAGAAAATATCTTTTACTAAATTTTTCGGGAAATTCTTTAGGTTCATTTTTTTTTGAGAATATAAGGTAAAAAGAAACCAAAAGGATAAAGCTTATGTTAAGGTAGATAAATGCTTTAAAGAATATTGGAAACATATATTTATCATCGACGCAAAATATATTTTGTTAAGTTTTACTCCCATTCAAGCTCGGTAAAGGCTTTTGTAATATTTGAATAATGATACTCATTAAATAAAACCCATTTTTCTTTATTGACTTTAAAAGGATCTATTTTTTCTTCTTGAAGAATAACATTGATAGATTCTTGCAATGATTGATTATTTTTGTGAAATTCTCTTAATCTATTTATAATTCTATCAAAATAATTAATCATAGGTCTCAATGCTTTTTCTTTATCCAAAACTTTTCCGTGCCCTGGTACTATAAGTTTGATATCCATGTTTAAAATTTCTTCCAAATTTTTCCTCCAACCCAAAATACTTGCCCTTATTGAGGGGGTTCTTTCAACAAATACATTTTCCGACCAGAAAATTTTAGTTTTTTTGTCATAAACTGAAAGGTCGTTATCAGTATGGCCACTAGTCCATGCCTTCAATTCAACCAATCTTTCTCCCAAATCAATTGTTTTAGTTTCATTTGTTTTGATTAAAATATTTGCTTCTACAAGTTGAGCATCATTAATTGATTGAATTCCAATATTCGCATGTTGTGAATTTTTATAAAAATTGAAGTTTTGTAAAAGGGATCTATTTAGTTTTTCATGGCCAAGGATTTTTGGGTTTTCCAATAAAAAGGCTTGCGTTCCAAAGAAATGGTCGGGATGAGAGTGGGTTATTACAATATGTGAAATAGGTAGATTGGATTTTTCTCTAATTTTTTCTAAGAGTTTTTGTCCTATTTCCGGTGTTCCCCCAGTGTCAATGACCATAATTGATTTTTTTCCAACAATGAATCCAATGTTTGCAATATCTCCTTGGTTATTTTCATTTGAGTCTTGTTGAAAACCAAAATGGACGAATACACCCTGATCAATCTCTTCGATATTAAAAGCACTTAGCTTCGAGAAAAAAAAAATTAGCACGGTAAAAATAAATCTTTTCATCTTTTTAAACAAAACAACTTTATTTAACATTGGTTTTTAGTAAGTCTACCATATGAACTCATCTAGAAAAATTAGATAAGAAAATTAATAAATTATTTGATAATAATTATCATTATTGTATTGACAGGATTTTATTTAAATGATAGTGATTATCATTATACAGATAATAATAACCATTATCAGAGTTTTTTATAGTTAAGAAATAATATTATGATGTTAAAAAATAATAATGCAGGTTCAGTAATGACTGAAAGGTTAGCACCTAAATATGCTCGTCAAATGTCAAGGTTAGCATTTACTTTTTGCTTTATGTTAAGTGCGAATGTTTATGCTCAGGATTACACTTATGTAGCACCTGATGTAAACATTTATGAATCACCAGAACAGGATTTTGAACTTCCCGGTTCTGGTGATTACATCCCAACTGAGCAAATCAGAAGATATAATTTTCAGAACATCAATGATATATTAAGAAATTCAACAGGAGTTTATTCTAGAGAAGAAGATGGTTATGGAATTTTTCCTAATATTAGTTTAAGGGGAGTTAGCACTCTTAGAACTGCTGCAGTTACTATGTTAGAGGATGGAATCAATATTGCTCCAGCTCCATATTCTGCTCCAGATGCATATTATTCTCCTCTTGCTGCAAAAATGCATTCCATAGAAATTCTCAAAGGTAGTGCTCAATTTAGATATGGTCCACACACAACTGGTGGTGTAATTAATTATCAAACTACGCCAATAGATTTTGGGCAGAGAGCTTATGGAAGCGTTGCATACGGTTCACACAATGATATTACCACGCATGCATACGGTAACTATGGAATAACTGGTAGTTGGGGTGCATTTGCAATCTTAGGTGAAGCATATTGGCGTGATAATGATGGATTTAGAGATTTTACTGGTCCAGTTGATCCAGATGGAGCAGGACCACAAGATCATTATGGTGATGATGGAGCGGGTGGTCTGTCTCAAATTGCACCGATGGTAAAAATTTTATGGCAACTTCCCGTAAGAAATAAAATAACTCTTGAACTTAAAGCTGCATACAATAGTCTTGATTATTTTGAGGGTTATGCAGGTTTAACTACTGCAGATTTTAACAATGATCCCCATCAAAGATATGTAGCCAGTCAGTTAGATAATATGAATTCAGAGGCAAAAACTTATTATGCAAAGCTACATGCTGAAATAAATAAAAATATAATGAATACTACTACCGTTTATTACAATCAGTTTTTCAGAGATTGGTATAAATTAGACAGAGTTAATGGCCAAAATATCAGAGAAATTACTTCTAAAGCATATACAGCTGCTAGGGGTGGTAATACCACTGATATGCAAATATACAGAGGCGATCGAGTTGGTGATGTAAGGTACAAGTCCAATGATAGACAATATTATGCCTACGGTGTAATGAATCAAACTGATTTTGACTTTGTTACCAATGTCTTTAATAGAAGAATAGAACATGACCTCAAAGTTGGTTTTAAGTTTCACTATGACTCTATTAACAGAGATCAGTATACTGATACATATTCGCAAGCGGCAAATACTGGCGTTTTAACCCCTGGTGCACATTCATTTGATGCTGATAGAAATCAAAAGACAAAAGGAGCTGCAGTCTATTTTGAGGAATCTGCAACAATCAATAACTTCGTCGTATCCTTTGGTTCTAGATTTGAATATATCAAACAACATTATAGAAACCAAGCGGCTGTAGAAGGAACCACAAACAATATGGAAGAAAAAACTTATGCATTTGTTCCCGGTGGAGGATTGACTTATAACCATGATGAAAATTGGCAATGGTACGGTGCTGTTTACAAAGGTTTTGGATTCACATCTCCAAGTGGAGCTCGTGACGACGGAACGCCTATTCAACCAGAGAAAAGTGTTCAGAAAGAGATAGGTGTGAGATATAGTGATGATAATTTGGCAGTTTCAGTTATAGGGTTTAAAACTGACTTTGATAATGTTTTGGTTTTGGATAACTCAAACACTGGTGGTGATGCTGATAACGCTGGCAAAATCGTATCTAAAGGACTAGAAGTTATGACAGCTTATTCACCTGAAAACTTTCTACCTTTTGCAGGTGATGCTACATTTTATGCTAACTATACATTTACCAATGCAAATTTGGATGGTGATTCAACATCAACCGACTCAGAGTCAATTTTCTCTGGTGGACGGGATGGAAACAATGTGCCATATATACCAGAACATACTTTTTCTGGAGGGATTGATTATTTATACGGTCCATTTAGTTTTGGTATCAATGTAACTCATCACTCATCCACTCATGGAACTGCAGCTGAGACTGAATCTGAAGTTTCAGGCGTTACTCCTGATGCGAGAGCTGGAAGAATTGATTCAGCAACATTATTAAATCTGCGTGCTGGTTACGAAATAAACAAAAATTATAGTATTACAGCTGGGGTAAATAACGCTACAGATCTGGAATACATTTCATCTAGACATCCCGATGGTGCAAGAGCGGGGAAACCTCTGACGGCGTGGGTGAAAGGAATTGCGAGTTTTTAGGACGAGTTTTTGGAGGATTTGCTAGTTCTAAAATTATAGCTGATAGGGCTTGTAAGAATATCACTCCCCAGTAATCATTCTTGCAAGTCCAATCGCAAACTAAGAATAAAATGAGGAAACTTTTAGATTTTTTTAATCAAGAAATAGATTCAATTGAAGAATTTGATGAGAAATATGATTATGATCATATTGTAATTGAAATCATTGATGATGTTGTAAAAAAAAAGAAAGATTTACATATAAAGTATAATCAGCTATTTGAGAAACTTTGGATTTCAGCTAAATCAATACAAGAGAAAAAGTTAATAGCAAAGAAACTTTTAAATAGACTACTTAAGGAATCAGATCAATTATTCTTAAAAGCTCAAATTTTAGCTACTAAGCTTTGCCCAGTTTGTGAGAAAGCAAGAGAATCTCAAAAGATCTTTAAATTTTCGGATAGTCTTCATTAATTCTCCCACTCTGATTTGGGATTAAATGAAGGAAAATTTCAGAGTGGGAAAAATTAAATTATTTATTTGGGTTGCATAAAATAAAATTCAACGATTTTATAATATAATTTTATTATCAGAAAAAAATATTATTGGTAAAATAAGCAATTTTTTTTATTTATTATTATGAATGCAATTTTCAAAGTTTTTCTAATCTTTTTTAGTTTTATTCTGATTGTAAAGTATTTTCCTGCTTCAAAACCTGAAAAATTTTTAATTCTCCAATCAACTACTTCAACGCGTGATTCAGGTTTGTACGACTATCTTCTACCTAAATTTAAACTTGAACATAATATTGAAGTTCGAGTAATTGCTGTTGGTACGGGACAAGCAATTAAAAATTCAATGAGATGTGATGGAGATTTACTAATTGTCCATCATAAAGAGTCTGAAGAAAAATTTATCGACGATGGTTTTGGTTTATATAGAATGGAATTTATGTACAATGATTATGTCTTGGTTGGACCTAGAGATGATCCTGCAAAAATAAGTATGACTAATTCTATTGTAGATTCATTATTACTCATAAAAAAAAAAAAAATAAGATTTGTTTCGCGGGGTGATGATAGTGGTACACATAAAAAAGAGATTAAGTTATGGGCACTTACAAACTTTCAGCCAGATCCAAAGAAACATAATTGGTATTTTTCTGTAGGTCAAGGTATGGGAGGGTCATTAAATATTGCAGTTAACAAAGATGCTTATATTCTTTCTGATAGATCAACATGGCTTAGTTTTAATAACAAGAAAAATCACAAAATATTAGTTGAGAATGAACCCAATTTATACAATTTCTATGGAGTTATTCCAATAAATCCAGAGAAATGCCCGGATACGAAGAATAATGCTGCGAGTAAATTTATACATTGGCTAAATTCAAATGAAACAAAAGATTTGATTTCATCTTATAAAGTGAAGGGTCAACAATTGTTTTTTACAATCAATTAATTTGTGGTAGAATAGTAGTAATATTAATAAATTTTTTTTTTTTTGGTAATTTTTTCAGTATTTTAGAGATGCCGCATTTGCAATTTGAAATAAATAAGAAGATTAGTGATTCTCAAAAGATGAGATTTATAAAATTTGCAACGAATAAATTCAGCGAGATTATGAAAACTGGAACTGCACATATAGCGATAAGTTTGAGGGAAATTGGAAAAAATAACATAAGTCTGGGAAGAGCTAATGAAGGTGAATCTGTTTGTCTAATGAATTTGGATATAAGAAAAGGAAGATCCAAAGAACAAATTACAAAACTTGTTAGGACTTACATTGATAGCATTCAAGAAAATTTTGGGATAAAAATATCCAATCAATATGTTACTATAACTGAGCACAGTGGAGAAGATTTTCAGCTATATGAAGGATGTTTAAAAAACTATAAGATAGGGGATGATCCGCTAGGTTAAAAAAGAATTAACTGACTATGATCTAGTTTGAGCCAAGAGTTACATAGTCAGTATGATTTCTTCCATATCTCATATGGTGATGTATTTAATTTTTTCAAGATTAATGTAAATTTTTTAAAATTATGGAAAAAAATAAAGTAATACATATAAAAGAAATTTCAAAAGATGAATTTAAAGTTACAATAAATTCAAGTTCAAAGACTGGACATCTTGTAAGAATTTCAAATTCTGTACACCAAAACTTAACAAAAGGAAAAATTACTAAAGAACAACTTTTACTCTTTAGTTTTGAGTTTTTATTGGATAGAGAACCTAATACATCAATCTTACCTTCTTTTGAATTGATGGAGATAAATCAATATTTTCCAGAATATGTTGAGGAATTAAAGAAAAATATCAATAATTAAGAATGTAAAGGTCTTGTATTTAGACCAATCTTGAAATTAGGAAAATAACTTTTTAATTTCTTTTCCAAGAACTATTCCCAGTAATGGAGGGACGGCATTTCCAATTTGAAGATTTTTACTTGTCTTGCTTCCATGAAATAAAAAATTATCTGGAAAACTCTGTATTCTAGCTCCCTCTCTAGTTGATAATGCTCTGTTTTGGTTTGGATGAATACACCTTGATGATGATGGTGTGCCAAAATTTCTTGTTATAGTTGGACAAATTTTTTCACCATCAAGTCGAGCATATACATTATTAAAATATTTTTTTGGTCTTAAATCTTCAGGCAAATTTAATACGCAACCATTTTTTGGGATTAAACTAAGAATTTTTTTCATCTTTTCTCCGTAATTTGTTGCATTATGTTCAGTTAATGTTTTTTGATCTCCTCTCATTAGTTTTTGAAAACTATTTTTGGGTTTTGAAAAATAAAAATTTTTTGATTCTCCAGATTTTAGCTCTGGTAAATCAGAGATTGCATCCATTAATGTCAATTTTTTTTTTTCAAATAAATAATCATCATTTGTATGTGTTGATTTTGGGAATGTGAATAATTTTCCCATCATTACACCCACAACGATAGTCCTCAGTCTTCTTTGAGGTAAACCAAAATTTGAAGCATCTAAAACATCGTAGAAAGTTTCAAATCCATATTTTTTGAGTTCAGATATTAAGGTTGAAAAAGCTGCCCCTTTGTACAAAGTCTTGAATCCAGATACATTTTCAAACAAAATTACTTTTGGCTTTGTTTCTCTAATTACACGAAGAAATTCCCAAAATAATGAATTTCTCCTGTCATTTTCTTTTTTTCTTCCAACAGTACTAAAGCCTTGACAAGGTGGCCCTCCACAGAGAATATCAATGTTTTGGCACCCCAATCTTTGAATTTGTTTTTTAAAATTGACTTTACTTATGTCACAATTAAGCATTTTTGTTTTTGGATGATTTAGTGAATATGTTTCTGCAAAATCACTCTCAATTTCGTTCGCTAATAAAACTTTAATTCCATTTTTAGATAAACCATATGATAATCCCCCAGCACCAGCAAATAAATCAATGGCTTTCAATTCATCATTCATAAATTTAATAATATAATTTCTAATGAAAAAAATGAAGATTTATTGGATTATTACTTGAATTTAAAATAATCGTAAATTTTCATACTTCTACCTTTACATTCCTTGTTAAGTAAAGCAAATGACATTATATTAATATTAATATTAATTATTTTAAAGGAGGTGATCTGATGTCTAGTATTATAGATTTAATTCAATTTAATATATTTAACTTTTTGTCAGAGCAACCTTTGATGAAGAATTAGGTAATCTTTGTTAAGTTGATTTGCTTTAATACGGAAAGGGGATTTTCATCCCCTTTTTTTTTGTTTTTCAAATAGATGGAATGAATATTGCTAAAATAAGCTTATGAAAGATAATTCCATAGGTTTTGTTAATGCAAAGCACGGTGACTTTATGTTCTATAATTATGATGAATTTGTAGGGCTTAGCATAAGAGAATACGGTGAATGGTCTGAAAAACTGTTAGATCAAATTTTGTCTTTTTTAAACAAGTCAGATTATGTATTTGACATAGGGTCTCATGTTGGGTTGTTTACCGTTCCAATTTCAAAGAAAATCGGACCTGAGGGCAAGTTATTTTCCTTTGAACCTCAAAAAATGCTTTATTATCTTCAATGCGCCAATCTTGCTTTAAATGATATTAAAAATGTTGAAGTTTTCAATGTTGGTATGGGTAAATCTAAAAAAGAAGTTTTGGTAGATGAAATAAACTATTCTAAACCAGGAAATTTTGGCGGCTTTGGTTTGGGAAAAGATTATGATTATTCAAAATTTATAAATGTTAATGACGGTAAGAAAACTAAAATAAATGTAAAAAATTTAGACCTATTCCAAAACATAAAAAGATGCGACTTGATAAAGCTAGAAGCAGAGTTGTTGGAAAAGCAAATATTGGAAGGTGGACTTAAATTTCTTAAAAAATTCCGCCCAATTATAATTTGTGAAAATTGCCCTTCAAATCCTCAAGAATTAAATAGTTTTTTATTTTCACAAGATTATGATTTGTACTGGTTTGATTATACATTCTTCAATGAAGAAAATTATTTTATTAATTCAGAAAATCATTTTGATAGAGTAGGAAAATTTTATATATTCGCTTTTCCAAAAGAAAAAAATTTTTCCTTTAAAAATTATGTGAAAATAACCAAACCTAATCAAAAGAATCCAAACCTTATTGGAAAAAATAATTAGGAATTGTCTAAAAGAAAATTTAATTATTTTAAAGGTTTTCAATAATTATCGTTATTAAATTTAAAAAAAAAATTTTATTTATAACATTAGATAAATAAGTTTTAACTTGTAAAGAGTTTTTAAATGAAATTTTATAGAACAAATGAAAAAATATTTTTTTTTCTTTTACTTAATTTCATCATCGAGTTTTGCAAATCAAATAACTCTAGAATGTAATATTTCTGAAGAATTTGAAAATGATAAGCCCGCAAGAAAAAAAATATATGAATCAGAACCAATTGATATTTTTCTTAATAAATATGAAAAATGGATAAATGATAAGCCAACTGCTTATTGGTTGAAAGATGATGATTTGAAGGATAGGGTAATTACTTTTTTTAAAGATAAAAATGAAAAAATAACCTTTAATTTTAAGAAATTTCAGTCAATTGAAAAAAAAAAAATAGAGTCAAGTTTTGACATTCATCTTGAAAAAACTAGAAATTTTTTAGAGTTTATAAAATATTATTACGAAGATAATGGAAACATTTATTTCTCGACTGAAATCAAGGGAAATTGTGTTGTAAAAAAATAGTTTTTTAAGATCAGTATTAACTTATTTCTAGAACAAACAATGAACAAACAAAAGTGGGTCGCACTTAAATCGTTTTGTTTTCCCTTATTTGTTGAAGAGTGAATCCTCTGAAACCCTTTGTGAGTCTACCTAAAACAAACAAGGGCGAACAATTGCCCGCCCTTGCCGATGAGACTTCTGTTGCCCGGTAATCTCATAACCGCGCTAGCTTAAT
>MDTE01155326.1_pt1 | contig 52872 bp, 64 predicted proteins | sample 811231 | NCBI WGS metagenome assembly MDTE01 (sample SAMN05326651, study PRJNA326480) | marine metagenome | isolation source: seawater | place: Indian Ocean: Red Sea | collected 2010 | reverse complement strand
GCGTCAGGCAATATTAGCAGAGCAGCAGGCTTACAAAGAACAACGTCGTAGGGATGAGACCCCTGCCGAGAGAGCCAACAGGTCTGTGGCAGAGAATCAAGCGGCTGGGCGGGAACATATTCCGATGCTCCCTCATGAAAATGTTTTGGAATATCGCAAGCGACGCCGTTCAGAGGTTGTTAATGAGTTAGATGATATCGTTCGTAGTGAAGATCCGGGTAAGTGGGACGACTTCAGCTTTGATGAGTCCCTAGAGGATGACAAAAAGTATTGGTTCATTGATCCAATTGTTGGTCTTGCCACGCCCTCCACCGGCAAGAGCGTAAAGCAGTTGTTCAGTGCTCTGAACCGCAAGGATTCCATCAACGCCCTACGTCTACTAGAAGACGAGGATGGCAACCGTCTGTTCAGTGAGCAGAAAGAGAAGTTCGCAGAGGTAGGCGAGGCAGCGTATGAGCCAGAAGAACCACTAACACTAGAACTCCCAACGGGTCACACAAGAAGGCTCATAGAAAGCCAGCTTGACGATTCGAGATTCCAGTCTGTGACTAACAGGACTACCATGGAGACGAGTTGGTATGACCCTGAAACGAAAGAGTACCTATCTGGAGAGGAAGCATACCAGCGTCTTTTATCGGAAGAGAGGGAGGGGAGACGCTCTGAATTCCAGAAGGACGGCAAGCCTCCAGCCGAGAAACCAGATCCTTTCGCAGAGGTAGGCGATGCAGCTTATGAGCCAGAAGAAGCACCAGCAGTTGATGATCGAAGACAGGCTGTATATGACGACTTCATAAAAGCCTTTCCCGATATGGGTCCGTGGACATCTGGGAAACCTCGGCCAGATTCAGGTTTAAAGCCTGAAGATGTGCGTTGGTGGGGTGTTGTTACAAAGAACCATGGGACGAAAGCTGCGAGAGAGTTAGACTCTTTCAAGGTGGGCGGAAAGTTTTACACTTATGGAATTCATGAGGGTGATACGGAGCCTACATGGAAAAAGTTTGAATCAAGGCATGGTGATGGGCATAGGCATAATAAGGGATATACAGCAAAGCCATTATCAGACATTGCTAAAGGCATCCATGGTGTTCAGGAAGAAGAACGTGCTATTTCGGATGCCGAGTTCAATAAGAAGATGGAGGAACGCAGGAAGGAGCGGCTTCGTGTAAGAACGGAGGGGGCTGAACGCTGGGCTAAGGAAGGGGTGATCACTGAGAAACAGCGTCAAGAGATAATAAAAAGTCGAGATGGTGTTTTTACTGGCGATGATGGTCGTGAATACACATTAAATTATGAAACGGGTAAGCGTTACCGTTATTATCCAATCACAATTTGGGAACCGACCCCGACCCCACCCCCGGTGGGGCCACCTCCCGGCTTCCCCGACTGGCCCGGCTTCCCCGGCCACCCCGGATTTCCCGGCCCGCCCCCTACACCAGAGCGTCCGGCTCCTCCTGATCTTCGTGACCAACTCATTGGCGATGTAGAGCCTACACCGACACCCGAACCTACACCTGAGCGTCCGGCTCCAGTATCCCCACGTCCACCAGTAGATACTCCTGATCTTCGTGACCAACTCATTGGGGCTAAAGATCCTGAGCCGGTAGATGCGTTGCCAGAACCGCCGAAACCTCAGGTCAGGGAGGGTGGTAAGTGGGATGGTGCTGCCTTCAATTCGGCTGTCCAGTCTATAGATGATGGCAAGGATTATAAACTCGTTGACCCTCGCAGTGGCATAGGGAGAAAGATGAGTGGAGGTGATCTAAAGACAATCCTCGGAAGGGTGAGCCTCCGTTTCGCTGGTAACATCTTGGATAATCTTGAGGATACAGGCGGCAATCGTGTCTTCGGTGATCAGCTTGGATCTGCTCCTACTCCTGCTCCGGCACAAGGGCAGGTGGGTGCTACAACAGATGCACTCGTGGCTGAGGCGGAACGCTTGCGGTTTAATGTAGAGCGTGATAAGGATGGGAATCCTACGCATATCACCCATAAGGGCATGGGCAAAAGACAGCCTGTGGCAGAGTGGGCGAAGCAGTTCTTCCCTGATTACCTTAAAGGCCCTGACTACGAGGCACCAGTAGAGCAGCCGAAGAGAAATAAGTGGGGTGGAGAGTACATACCACCCCCGTCGGGTAAGACGGATGAAGATGGTCGGTGGGTATCGTATACCCCTGATCTTAAAATGCCTAAGATGCCTTCTTATGAGAATGTTAAGTTGCCATCGAAGGCTCAGTTGCGGCGTGGTGCCTATGTAGCGGTGAGTCGTGATGATTGGACCAAGTGGCGAGAGTCCACCGAGGAGCCGGGTCAGTGGGACAACTGGGCGAACATGCTGGATTGGAGTCAAAATTATACCTTTGTTGATCCGTTGACAGGTGAGGAGAGGAAGTCTCCCGGCAAAGATATTGCGCAGCTGTTTGAAGGGTTGAACAAGCCGATGCGTGATGAGGCGATGAGGTTGATGAAGGACGACAAAGGTCGCTCGATCTTTGGTAACGAGTTTATTCCACGCTCTTATAGTCAAGCCATCAGTCGCCTGCGTCAGCGTGGCGCTAATGTGGGTACTGCTCATCCTGTTAAAGCCTTTGACATGGCTGGAAACGAAATCCCTCACAGGCAGGGCAAGCAGACACAGTCTAGAAAAAAATGGGAGTCATACGAAGATACTGAGCGTAAGCGTGCTGAAAGGGATAGGCTCTCGAAGGAGGGTCAGGGTCTGTGGGATGAATATTACAAGCAGCACCCAGAAGAACGTGCTGATAAAGACGTCCCTACTGAAGGACGATACAAGGCATTATCAGATAAAGAGACCGAACAAGAATTGTTGGGTCAGGTGTCGCCCAAGAAACTCGCCAGAAAACATTTCAGGGAGCCTTCGTCGGGTAGTTTATCTGATGCCTTATCTGGAAAGCAGCCTGAAGTTAAACCAAGCGTTACTCCTAAGGATGTTTCAACAAGCCCACTTGAAAGAGCGTTAGGTGGTCGTGATGCTTCAGGTGCTGAAGGTGAATACAGTGGTATTGTTGGCCCTGATTTCCCTAAACCTAGCACTCCGATACAGACTGACTTTGATAAGATAAGGGAGGGTAGACGGCAGCGTGAGTCTGATATGTCGGATGCTGCACAGCGGTTTATTGATGCGTCTAACAAGAAGATAGACAACTGGAACATGCAGGTTCGGCATCCGCAAACAACTCCTGCGCAGCGTTCGATTCTTCTAGGAAAAATAGATGTAGAGAAACGCCGCATTAAGGGGTATCAGGATAAGATAGACCGTTACGCAACCCCTGAGGCTGACCGTCCAGACATCAAGGCTCCTATGAGCGTGTCGGATGCACCTACCCCTAAGCTGCCTCAGGCTGAGGACAATAGAGATGTGGGAGATAGGGTTAAGCCTGCTGTAGAAACAGGGGCATCACGTGCATACGCTGCTACTAGGGGCATGTGGCCGTCGCCTGATGATGCTGATGGCGGTGTGGCCGGAATCGCACCGGGTGAATGGGATAATACGTCTCAGCCACCTAAGCAACGGCTGCCTCAGGGTGGTGGGATAATAATGGAGGACCCAGCCCCGACATGGAAGAAGCCACTAACCCCAGAAGAGAGAAGGGCTGCGGCAGAGCGTAATCGTAAAAACAAGATCACTAACACAAGGCGTTCGGTTCTTGATACGCATCTTGATATTCACAGGCTGGAATCCCAGCTAAAGAACCCTCGCCTTAAGGGAGAGCAGAGAGAGAAACTTCAGAGCCATCTGGATACGGAGAGATCAAACCTGTCTAGATTCCAGAAATACCTTGGTGAGCAAGGGTCTGGTATAGATGCCGCTCTTTTCCAAGAAGAGATAGACAGATTGGATAAGTCTTTGAATGGACGTTACATTGCCCCTCACGTCCGACAGGAGTTACAGGGCAAGCGTGATATCTACCAGTCTGTACTCGATGGCATGGGTGGTGCCGAAGAGCCTGCCCGTGATTTCTCAGCGGTTGGTGAAGCGGCTGCTCAAGATGTTGATAGTCCATCTACGCCTAAACAAGATACAGCTATCCCGAGCGCTGCTGATCGTTTTTCAGAAGTTGGTGAAGCGGCCTATGCTGACGATGATAGACGATCCGTTGCAGAGGGTGCTACAGATTTCGCACAACCCGCTTCATCCCCTGCGGTATCGCCTCCTGATGTAGATACTCCATCGCACCTCACCAACGCAATGGGAGACGCTCCGTTGAAGTGGGATCGCTGGGATAGTCATGGTGTCCCAGAACCTAAATTTATCAAAGAGCAGGAGTTTGCTTTTAAATACTTGGTTGATAATATGATCTCTGATATTGAAGCTGTTACTGGTGAGGCTTTTGATAGGGATGAAATACATAATTTCAGCCCGGAAGAAGCGCAGAGAAGGCTTGATATTGTGGAGCCAATGCTTCCGCAACATGAGCACAGTTCAAGCCGGTATATTTTTAGGGGTTTGAACCCGGGCAATCGAGATAAGCAGCTATCACATCGTGAATGGTCTAAACTGCCAGCTGCTGAAAGGCGTTTATATAGTGATAGCTTTATGCAAGCTAAGGATAACATCCGTAGACTTAAGCAAGTTGCAGGTGGGGGTGAACCAATTCCTGAGTGGAACCATGATAACTGGCCAGCATGGATGGGACCATTATACACAAAGCACATTCCCTCAGATTATCGGTCTAAGGCAAGTGCATTTGCCAGTGCTAGTAGTCGACTAATTAAAGAACAGGAGGCTATTTCTAAAAAGTATAAGTCAGGTGAGTTAACACGTGATGAGGCTTCTCAGCAGCAAGCCGCTTTGCAAAATAAGATTAAGCAGATAGACGAAATTAAAAGAGTCTACGATCCAAAAATTCAAAATCTGATGACATCGGTATGGAATCAGGTTGAAGTAAAGGATCGGAAGACAGGCAGACCGATTAGCATGGAGGACTACACGGTTGTAGAGCGTCCGAAACAATTGGCCGCTCCGACTCAAGACCCTTTATCTTTTTTAAAGAATATAAAATCAGGTACGCCTATTAATGAAGTTGCGCCGGGGAGGGTTGCCGCATTTGACAAACCACTAGCACGCTTCGTAATGCCTGCTGAACCTGCCCCGGGCACACCAGCACCAATTGTAGAGCCGCCGGAAGCCACCCCTCCAGTTACACCATCACCGGGGAATCCGGGAGTTACACCATCACCGGGAACACCGGGAGTTACACCATCACCGGGAACACCGGGAATTATTGCACCTCCGCCGGGAACACCGGGAATTGTTGCACCTCCGCCGGAACGGGATGATGATCCGCTACCAGAACCTCCGGTAGATGAAGAGCCTGTCGAGGAAGGTGAACCTGTACCTATCTCACAGAACATACTCGACATCATGCCTCAGGGTATTGAGAAGACGGGAATGATTGAAGTAGATCCGGGTATCAGTCGTGAAATGATTACAGCACGTGGCATCAACCCACAGCTGTTAGTCAATCAGGCTGTTGCACAGGCACGTCAGCAGGCTGGCCCGACACAGAGGAATCTGTTGGGTGGGGCAGGTAGAGGAATGTCGAGTGATGTAGGAACCTTTAGCCGTCACGCACTTGGTCCCCTTGCACAGTCCCTCCTTGGTGGCCGTCAATCCATGTTGCGTATCCCTTGGGAGCAGCAGCTTAAATACGCTGATGATGTTAGAAAACGAGAACAACTTGCCCATGACCTTGGCTTGAAACAGGCCATGTTAACAGGTAAGGATTGGTATCGACGTTATCAAGAACAGCTTGATGAACAGCGATTACGAAACCAGATCCTTATGGGTATACTAAATCCACTGATTGGTAATCTTTATTCATAGGTGACACAATGCCATTCGATCCTGATTATGACCGTGGCCTCCAGATGGCACAGAAATTCAATGCTGGAGCCAATCGTAACCCAACCATGTATAATCGAATATTGGCTGGACTACCAGCTGCTGCAAGGCAGGGGTTTATAGAAAATGCTCGGTCTTCAGGTGGGTCTGGAGGCAAGCAAATGGGTGTTCATCGCAGCATGCGTGATGATTACCTCGATGGTGTTGTTGCTCGTGCGGGTATGTCACCTGAAGAGAAGCATCAGGCTATGGTTGATGCTGCGGAGCGTGCTAAGGCTGCATCTCGTGCTGAGACTGAAGCCGAAGATATGGCCCGTAAGGCCCGCCTGAAGAAGGAAGAGCAAGAGAGTTGGCAGCGTGGTCAGGATTATGCACGAGATTACTATGCCCAGCCCCGAACTGGGACTAATAAGTACACTGAGATCTTCCAAGAGACGGATGCTGCCGGTAATCCTATCGGTCCAATGCAAACCTATGACCGCAGAAGCTATAAGGTGGAAGCGTATACTGACCCTAAGACAGGTGAGACTCGCCATAAGGTGGTGCCTAAGGGTTCACCTGAGGGTGGGGTACGAACATCTTCAGTTAGTGACTCTGCTAACCGGGACCCTCGTGATGGCGGCGAGCCTTATCCTGATGATATGACAAAACGCCCAGTGGATAAGCCGGTTGAAGAAACAAACATTGAAGAACAGAAGGAAGTTGCTGGGCAGACAGTACAAGGTCAAGCTAATCAGCCAACATATGGCTTAACCCCCGAGCAGATGGAAAACGTATCATCTCCTGAGAATATCATGGATACCTTGCGGGGTATCGGCCAGCAGGTAATAGGCGGTCAGGATGCACCCACGGATCAAGACATTGCACCGGAAGGGTCTCGTTTTTCAGATGTAGGCGAAGCGGCGTATTCAGAGGAAGAAGAACAGATAGCTGCTGGTGCCGGAGCACCAGATGATCTCGATGCTACCCTAGCTGAAGCTGGTGTTCCACCTGAAGAAACAAACATTGAAGAACTGCTGGGTGCAGTGGGTGCTACCCCAGAGGAAATTGCTGGTCTTACTGGTCAGCCACCTGAAGATGTTCGTGGTGACATGCCATGGACACGACCTGTTGCAGATCAGCCGGGCGATGAACCATTCCCAGAGGATTTATATGCTCGTGTTCGTGGTGGCCACTCCAAGAGAACTAAAGAGCAGTGGGAGCAATTTTATAAACACAAGCGGCGTGAAGAAGCTACACGTCAACAGCGTCGGAGGAATCGGGCAGCTAATGCTCATGCACGCAACCGTGCTAGGACGCCAGCATTCTACATGAACCGATTGCCGGGTGAACCGTTTGATGATTATGCCAAGCGATATGCAGCGGGTGTTCAGGCTATGTCTGGGCTACAAGGTGCCCAGTTGCAGAGCCAGACGCAGCTTAGGGGCTTAGGGATGCAGGGTGAGACCCAGATCAGGATCGCTAAGATTGAAAGCGATATGCAGAGGGCCGGTCTGGATATGCAGCGAGAGTTGCAGAAGGCTGGCCTGACACAGCAGGATATCCAGAATAAGTTGAATGTGCTTGGTCAGTTACCTCCGCACCAAATCCCAGATGCTTTGAATCAGATTGCCGGTGAGATTTACGGTGAGGGTCAGGCTCCTAGCTTTACAGATAAGCCAACTGGTGCCCAGATTTCCAACCTTGGTGAGCAGGACTTCCAAAACACTATGGACCAGTATTACCCTAACCTTGATACCATGCTGAGCACGGCTTCGGAGGGGATTTTTGATACTAATCCTGACAGTGAAGGTCATATCGGAAGTACGATGGGTGGCATAGGTCCGTTTGAAAACTATGATGAGAAGGCGCAAGACTTTGCCTATAACCTTGCAAACTTAATTAAAGGGAATGAGATTAACGCTAATAATATTGCTGCGGTTGCTGAGTATCTTCGGAGGAAGTTGCAGGGTGGTTCACAGGCATTCCTCCAGTCTCAGATGGGACAGGAAGGCTTTTTTGGTTCAGACTCAGCTTTAGCTGGAAACAGGTTCTTTCAGGCGATACTTAGCGGAAAGTTGCCGTCTATGGGGGATGTGCAATCAATAATAGACTACGGCTACAATTAATGCGGTGCTATGCCTATTAATAATCCATACGCTTCACTAGATCCTTTTCGGGATATCAATCGGCAGCTACGCGCTGTTGGTATTAGTCCGTTGAATATGGGTCCTTTGCAGTTCCCCGACTTTACGCAGCAGCAGCAACGCAGGATGCAGGATGCTGCCATAGTGCGTGAGCGGAATGCTCCGCATATGTATGTTAACCCTGTTCTTTCTGGTCTGGAGTGGACAGGTCGCAAGCTGGACTCCCTCACTGGCCTTCGTGGTATCAAGGGTTTACTCGCTGGGAAACCTCGTGAAGCATTAAGTGCTATCCCTATCCTCGGTACGTTTGGCGATGAGTTAGGTGTAACAGATCCAGAACAGTACACTGATGCAAGTGAATTGCTTAAGCCACTTGGTTTAGAAGACAGTCTTGTTGCGGGCATTGCTACCGATGTTGTGTTAGATCCACTCACATGGCTTACGTTGGGTTCTTATGGTGCTGCTAAGGGAGTTGCTAAGGCTGGGGCATCTGCATCGGGCAAAGCATTGGGTAAGACAGGTGCGTTGAAGCCTATCATAGAGGCTGCTAAGACAAAGCGAGGGGCGGAGGCATTGGGTCTTTCTAAGCCAATGGGGCCTCGTCAGGCTATGATGAACTTGCAGGCGGATGACATTCTCAAACGCGATAGCCAAGGTGTGCTAGATGACATCATGGGCTATACGCCTGATCAGAGAGTTGCAGATGTTTCACCTATCGCAAATTCGTTAGAGTCCGCTGGGTACGATCTGGATGCCCTGATTAAACCGGGTGAGACGCTAGGGTCGTGGGGTGCCGCTGGGTTGCCATTCCGCAAGAAGCCCCTACCATTTACTCCGGGTGGCCGTGGTGAGCAATATGCTTCTCTTATGGATTCCATTGGAAACAAGATGGCAAAGTCTAAGCCATTTGCTTTCGCTAGGAATTTGTTTTCCCCAACTGCTGGCGGTGCGATTGATCCCACTGTTCAGGACAATCTAACACAGCTTGCCTCAACGACATCCCGTGTTGAGCAGCAAATTGATGATCAGATGCGGGTAGTGTTAAACGCTTTAGAGGAGCACCCTGAGACAAGCGCTGTGCGAATACGTGAAGCGCATCCTGACTGGAGTGATTCTCAGGTCCGTGAACATCAGCGTAACAACATTTATGCTATTGTTCAAAACATCGAGGGTTACGACTATGACGATATAGCTGGTGTAACACGTCGAACTGATGATGCTGGCGTAGATCAATTAGGGGTGGCATCTCTTCCAGACTATACACGAGATACTATCGAGAAGACATATGCCCGACTAGCTGACTCTATTGCAGAGAGGCAAAAAGATTTAGGTGATTTAGCAGATAAAACTCTAGTCGATGATAAATCTATGCTTGCAGGTTTGGAAAAGATAGAAGGCCAAACCGCAGCAAATGTTGGTCGTGCCATTGAAAGGCTTTCAGTTATTAGCGAAGGAACAGGCAGGGGTTATGGTCCTCAATACTTCATTCAGGGAGGGGTTCATAATCGCCAAGCGGCACAGCTTCCAGATCACCTGAAGGACTTGGAGCCAGTGATATCTGCAATGAAGCAGAACAAGGATGCTATCTTTTCCCATGGGGTTGAGAGTGGCCTTCAGATGGATTACCTGCAAGATTCGTTAGCGAAACACATCCCTCGGCAACGTAAAAATATACCCGCACTAACTCTCAGGGAGCGATTCAGGAAGGTGAGGCAGAGTCGTCAGCCCGGCGTTAGAACGCAAGCCGCTGATGCTAATGTCGAGACGATGACAATGCACCAGCTTCAGCGTGAAGATGCGCTCAAAGAAATCTTTGGAGGTCAGGCGGGTGTGCAAAGCATGTGGAATGATGTTGCTCACTTGACTGGTCATTTTGATGAATCAGCTGGTGAGTTAATGGGAGAAACGATAGATCGCTTCTCTGAAGCATTGCTCAAGGAAGGTGGCCATTTAGACACCTTGCGTAATATTGCCAACGGCACTGACGAAGCATTTCAGTCTGAGATGTCACGCTTGGTAAATTCACGAGTAGCCCCCGATCCTTCAGTTGCTTCACGAGTGAAGGCCGCTGGATTGGAAAGGCAGATTGGTCGCTTGCAAGAAAAGCAGGACATGGCCAAGCGTGCTGTGGGTGGTTTCACCACAAAGTCTGTGGATGAATTTGGAAATGAGATATTGGAGTTTTCAGAAAACGCTGTAAACAACGACAAGCTGCGTAAGATTGCGGCATTCTTTTCGACGCAGGACCCGCTCCTTAAAGAGTACGGGTCTCCGTTTGTTATGGATCTGCATCAGTTGTTTCAGGATTATAGTCGCCAGACTATTGCTGCTAGCAATGGTGCTCGGATGGTTACATCTTTGTTGGGGTCTGAAGCTGTTCTGAAAATAGGCAGCAATCCAGACATATCGAGTAATAGCATTCTCGACATGCTTAACCAGTGGTTTATCCGCACTCCAGTAGCGAAGGCAAGGGTGCTGGGCGCTATGGATGATAATGTCCTTCAGGAGGTTGTGGAGAAAGTTGCTGACTCCGGGGAACTATTTACCGCATCCCGTGGTCGTGGGTTACAACGGATGGGGAAGGATGAATTCCATACTATTGTCCGAGAGCGGTTCACAGGGAACGAAGTAGCTAAGCATTTAGAGAGTCTTAAGAATCTAGACGGGTTTAACATGTCCCGTTTTGAAAGACAGATGGATGCTGTGCTATCTAACCTTAGTGTCCCTGCCCCAATTAGCGACAGCATTGGTGGTTACATGCGTGTAATCACGCAGCCTGAATCCATTAGCAAGACAATGCAGTATATAGATGCATTGACGGACTTTTTTAAGACATCGTTTACTACCCCATGGCCTGCCTTCCACTCTCGTAATGCTATATCCGCTGCGGTCAATAACATTTATGCAGGAGCCACCCTTGAAGGGGAATGGAATCCTATTAAGAGGTTCTTAGAGCCTTATCGTATGACACGTCAGCTGCTTCGTGGGCAAGCGATTGATGGAATCAAAGACCGGATACCACAATTCAAAAACATGAGTGTAGATTCTACAGGTCGTGCTGTGGATGACGCTTATGTGACTGATTGGTTGCGTAGTCATATTCGATCTCAACGCTTATCAGGTGGTGGAGTGTTTCGTGAGGAACTGATTGGTGAGATTAGGCGTGGTGATATTGGCACAGTGCTACCGACATATGAAATACCGGGTCGTGTTCCATTCAAGGAAAGGTTCTCTTCCACATTGCGGCGTCAGGGGGATTGGGATCAGCGTGGCATGGGTAGGCGTTCTGTGCATGCCATGCGTGAGGTCGGAAATGAGGTAGAAAGCTATGCTCGTATAGCACCATTCATTGCATTTCTATCCCAAGGGGATGAGGTTGCAGAAGCCGCCCGAAAAGTAAAGCTAGCACAGGTGGATTATCAGGCTTTATCTCCATTTGAGCGGCGTGTTATGCGAAGGTTAATACCTTTCTATACGTTTACTCGTCGTCAGATTCCGTTTGTTTTTGGCAATTTAATGGATCAGGGTCCCATGAGCCAGTCGGTTCGTATTATGGGCCGTGCTAAATCACGATCCCGTGATCCCAATAGACCAGAACCAGATTGGTTATCGAACACATTAGCATTAGCTATTCCCGGTGGACCCGAAGGCAAGCAGAGATATGTTACCAATCTTGGCGGGTTTATCGGTGGTGCTGAGGATGTGTTAAACCTTATTAATCCCGGTCGCACCCCGATGGATACTGTTAGTGGTAGTGTGCGTGGGATTCTGGGGCGTACTCACCCGTTGATTCAAATGCCCATCGAGGCAGCTACAGGATATTCTTTATTCGCTGGCCGTCCTTTGTCAGAATTAACACCACCAACAGCCAAGTTGATTCAGCAGGTGACAGGCAGCGAGTCGTTGCCTTCTACGCCGGGGCCACTGGCCGAGGTATTGTTGCAGCGAATACCGGGGTATGGTCGTGCTGTTTCTACACTCAGAACATTAACCGATCCGAACCGTCCGATATCAGGAGAGCAGGGTAGTCTTCTGAATCTAGCTGCACGATTACTGCCATCTACAATAGGTATAAGAATCAAAGATGTAGATTTGGATAGAATTAAATATCGACTACAACAAGAGTCCATTGAGGCGCAGTTGCGTGAGAATCCAAACGTCCGTTCATTCACTCATATCTATATTCCAGATGATGTATTGGCTACCATGAGTGAAGAAGAACAGGCAATGTATGCACTGTATAAACAGCTTCAGAGTGAAGCCTCTAAGGCCAGTCGTCAGAGAGCCAAAGAAGAAGAAGGAATTCAAACTCCACCAGCGGCGGCTCCTCAGTCACCTCGGTCATCAGGAGGTTCCCTTCGATACCTTCAGAGACCCGTCTCCGAGTTGGTGAATGACGCTATCGGTCGTCCCTTGCTCTAGGCTCATGCTACCAATGACATCGGTTGCACCCGGTGTAACCGGATCGGCGTATGTATAACCCTTGTTTAGCTTTAATGTACCTTCATCATTCTGTGTAATGATGTACTGATCGTAGCTAAAGTCATATCGGTGTGATGCTATATATGTTGGGTCAGTTACTAATACATCGGATACACCGAGTCCACGAGTAACAATAAACTCGATAGTCTCGGTGCCAACAAAGCTAGGTACAATTAAATCTTTTATCGCCATTAGGTAGCCCTTGTTCTACTGGTTGGGCTGGTTGCATCATTGATTGTCCAAGTCATAGCAGTTGTACTGCCGTCCACCTTCTTGCCCGTAATCGTGGTGCCGGATATCGAGAACTCGCTCACGGCACACAAAATCATATAGAGTAATTCGGAAGGTGTTGCATTCTCTCCGTCCCCTGCGTAGGCTTCGGTGAGATCTGTTGTCCACATTGCATCCATTTCAGCTTTAGTCGGTGGATCATATGCCACAAGTGCGTCATTGACTTCACTCTGAACTTCTGTGTCCCAAGCACTGTTCCACGGTATCGCTGACAGGCCAGCACCATTGGCTCCGATGACCGCTGTATCTGTCAGGATGTCTGCGACATACTTGCCGAACGATCCTGAACTGGTGTGATCTCCGGCAGCTTCATTCCAGACTGCATCCGCAATGTCAGCAGCACTTCCACCTCCTCCGGTTATCCATGATGCGTCACCCCTATCCCTAATAGCCTGAAGGCTATCAGTCGTGTTTGCAAAGTCATCCCAATCAGCTGTGCTTTCCTTGCTAACCAACTTGGCAATGATTGAGTCATCAACCACATCGCTACCAGCTACTGATGCACTGATAAGGTGATCAAGACCGAGAGCAACTAAAGCATCATTACACTCGCTTTGTACCTCCGCATCCCACGAACTATTCCATGGGACCGCAGTGAGACCGGCTCCTGCTGCACCGATAACAGCCGTGTCCGTAAGGATATCAGACAATGCCTTACCATACGAACCACTGCTAGTATGCCCAGACGTAGCTTCGTCCCATACAGCATCGGCAATATCAGCAGCCGATGGGCAGCTTCCTCCGCCACCGCCGGTTGTCCATGATGTATCGCCTCGATCTCTGATAGCTTGCAGGCTATCCGTTGTGTTAGCAAAGTCATCCCAGTCTGCCGTGCTTTCTTTACTGACTAGCTTAGCAATGATTGAGTCATCCACAACGTCAGACCCTGCTACCGATGCGCTTACAAGGTGGTCTAACCCTATCGCCACAAGTGCATCATTGCACTCGCTTTGCACTTCAGCATCCCATGCACTATTCCACGGGACTGCGGTAAGGCCAGCACCCGCTGAACCTATCTCTGTTGTGTCAGTAAGAATAGCATCAATGTCTGTTTTAACTTGCTCACCAAATGTTCCTGATGATGTATGCCCACTAGTTGCTTCGTCCCATACGGCATCAGCGATGGCTGCTGCTGTTGGTGGGCTAGCAGTTATCCATGCCGCATCACCTCTATTCCTGATAGCTTCTAGCGTATCGGTAGACGAGGACCAAGTGCCACCTTTTATTTCCGTAAAGGCTGAATCTAGTTCTGCTTTGGTTGGAGCATCGTAATCAGAGAGTGCAGTGTCACATGCTGCATTAATTTGGTCAGTTGCATCCGACCCTTCGATTGTCGTTACATTTACACTCAGTGTATCCTGCACACCATTCACATGATTATTGGCATCCACTGTCGGGAGTCCACCATTAGCAGCGGGATCAGCGTCGGGTAGTCTCTCAAACTGTAGTGTGATTGGAACAATACTTATATTGGCAGTGCTGCTTTTGCCACACAGCACACCAATATTAGCATCTGTTTCAGTGGCGGTCATTGTGATCTTATATATGCCGGGTGCATTTGTAGCATCAACCTCAGCGGCACTATTGGTAGTCGCAGAAGATGTACCATCTTTAACCCATCGCAAGGTATGATTCCCTACATCCCCGGTCTTACCGGCATTAGCAGACGTATCCCATGCAAGATAAGTAATTGTCATTTCTACGTTTCTAGTTGCCATTATGTACTCATTCCTGTGAAAAAGATGGCTATCGGTACGCTCACTGAGGCTGACGCTGTTTGATCGGCTCCGATGTCCCACGTGTCACCAGATGAATCACGATCACGTCCGTCAATATCTATATTAACATTAGTTGGCGATGTTCCTAAGTCTGTTCCGGCCCCGATGGCACCAGCACCTGACTTCAAGTGGAGGTCTTCGCTTCCCGCCGTATCAGAAACAAACAGATCTCCGTATGCCTCGCCAGTGACCGAATTGGTCCCTGTCGCAGTTGAATCTGTCGAAAGGTTGTAGTCATGGGTTGATCCAGAGAACCCAGATTCGGCGAAACATTTTGCATCCGAAGCACTTGCTGCCTGCGGCCTCGCTGCAATATTGTTTTTTATAAAAGTGTCTGTATCATGTATGCTAAAACAAAATGCATCATCGCCACTACCTGTGGCCTTAACGTAATAAACCGTATTGTTGTAAAGATAGACACCCCAGTTGCCGGTTGGTACGGTTATTGCCGATGCTTCTTTAGATGTTGATGAATTATCTATATTATAAATAATATTATTCATAATATAGCGAGTGTTTGATGAGTCGCCGTTTGCGTGCCAGACGTATATGCCGTGTATGTGATCGTCTTGCGTTACAAGATCATGAAGAAGATTATTCCTTATATATACATCTTGCTGTGAATTCGCACCGTAATTAAAACCAGAACCCACAGTTGATGGTGCACTCGATAGATCCAGTTCCATCCATTCAACAGTGAACTGACTACGCTTAATGAGAAATGAGTGATCCCCTGACCCAGTGGTTTGTATCTTAGCCCCGCTGTTTTCTGTCCCATCATGCCTTTGGGATTCAGGCACAGTAAGTTTTACTGATGCCAGACCAACAGTTCCACCGCCATCAACCGTCACATGTTCATTGAATGTTGAGTCCTTATATACCTCACCAACTGCGTGGTCACTAGTTGAATAGTAACTCGTATTATCTAGGTCGCTTTCCCATGCAGAGATAGTGCTATAGGTTCTTTTGAAGACACCAGATGCTTGGCTGTATGACATATCTGTAATGCCATATGGGTTTGTTGCACCCATCCCACCTGATATCCACTTGAGCGTGTAGTTGCTGCCAGATATACCTGTAACTAGATATACATATACAGTCCCCATTCCATTATCGAAATGGACAGAGTCACCAACGCTAACGCCAGTGGGATCTGTGCCGAATGTCACTGTGTATGGATTGGAACCTGAACCACTACTAGGTGTTTCAGTATCAATACTGGTATTAGTACCAATGCTGGTTGTGACAGTTGCCATTAGAGTAACCCATCTACTACCTTGTTTACCTCAACATCGTCAAGATGTGGACTTCCAGATTCTAGCCTAGCATCCACTGCCATCGCAGGGTTTCTTATGTCATCAACATTAACCCCAAACTCTGTAGCCAAGTCCCAGTAGGGAACCATCCACTCTCTCTTGGCAAGCACTATAGGCTCCATGCTTTCATTGTCCTCAAGGACAATGTGCGTTCGTAGTTCAGCAGTCGGATGAGAGATATCATCCTCATGTCCATGGCGCCCGCAGCATGAGATTGGAAAGAAGAATATTTGCTCGGCTGGGGTAAGATGCCAGTGCTTATTGTTTACCCTGAGGTGGTCAGATTTGCTCTCGATTTCATCCCATAGGGCCTGCGAATCGTAGTTAACAGATCCACCGTACCAATACTCTGAACCTGTACCGCCAAATATATTATGGCTAGCGGATCTGAGTCGTCGTCTTAAGTACTCATCTACATCTATGCGTTCATCGGTTGTCTTGTTGTGGACAGTAACCTCTCCGGTAATAAGATTAGTTCTCTCTACATTGTTACCAGTGCGGACAAACTTATACTCTGAGGAGATGACCAAACGGGCTTCGTGAATTGTGCCGCTTGTGTTGAGTCCTGATACATCATCCCACTGGCGTTCAGTTGACGAGCATATCGTTTCAGCATTAGCTTTCAGAATACGATCTGTACTAAACGCCTCGACGATATCGCCATCTTTATATCCAGTGGGTGACCCCGAGTCACCAACCTTAATCAGTATCTCCATCTTCGATTTCCTCTACGGTAACCTCCACACGACCGGGCTTCTCTACCCCCATCCGTATCAGGTGCAGGTCATCTATCTGCTCATCATCCTCAAACAGTTTGGCATGGGACAGTGCGTCCAGCAATGCCTTAGTTATATTGTCGAGGTCCCGCCTGCGTTTGTCAGGCATGTAAGCATCTATTTTAACCTTTAACCTACCGCTAAGGGTAGGCGTTCCCTCAGCTAAAACATCTTCAATCACACTTAATCTATAGTCTCTTCCCTTGCGGGATATAATAACACGTCCACGTCCAATGCTACGCCAGTAAGTATTCACACTTGGTGGATACTTGAGTGTTATGGAAATAGCTTTCGACTCCATTCGTCTACCTCCTCCGTGGTCACCCGGTTGGGTGCTCTTAGTTCCGGGTCACGCAGTCGCAACCATTGCTCCAGATCAAAACGCTCCGGGTCATACTCCTTCTTGTACGCTAATTGTTGTGCATGTGGCATGGCAGCGAGGTCATCCATGTGGCACTTCTTGCAGGCACGAAAGTAGTTGCATTCATGCATACATGTTTTGGGTGCGTGGCTTCGACGTTCCATTTCGTGGGTCTCAAGAGGCCACCCCTGATAATCCTTTCCTCTGCATACCCAGCAAAAGTCAAACTCACTAGCCCATAGATTCCTCTGCATCTTCTTCGTCAGCATATCTTTCACAGTGTGGACACGGGCATATCTTATGCACCATGTCTTCCATCGAAACATAACAGTCACGACAGAACAGGACGGGAATGATTCCAAAATTCCCTAGAATATATTCTTCATCTGATTCCATCTGTATTGGATATTGGCAGATGCTACAATTCTTACTCATGTTTCTTTCGGGGCTGCACTAGAATTCGTTCTACGCTGAGGATCTGGGATGGGGAGCACGGGCATTTAAACCGAGAGTATCTCCTCCTTGATCCATCCGATAGTGATCCATCAATGCAGTCAATAAATGTAAGGTCATCTTGGCATCGAGGACATTTCTTTGCCTGCATCTTAAACTTCTTCATTGCACTCTCCTTGAGATCCTGCTCTGTCTTCTATCATTTTAGCAAGATAGTGCTGTGCTTTCTGTAGATCTTCAAGGATGTACTCATCAATCCGGTGCTTAGGAGCATTGTTTCCGGGGGCATTGCGAAGCAGATACTTGATTACATTGCCTGCATAGAAGTCTAATTGGTATGCGTCGATGATATCCCATGGTTGTATTGGGTTTTTCTTGTAATGATCACATCCGTTATTTCGTTCTTCTGCCATTACTTCTCCTTGGGGTAGGGCCATCGCTCACCCATCACATCTGTGACACCCTCAACATGGGCAAGCCACCTTCCATACTTGCCAGCCTTAGCCGTGGACATAGTAAAGCAACCATCCTCATCGCATGCCCTGAACATTAGGTCATGCAGAATACCAATAGCATCATGGTATCCATCCTCTCCACGCTCCGGTGTATCAACACCTATCAAGCGGACCCGAACCTCCGTGTTGATCCGAAATCCTAAGTCAACTACGACATCCATTGTGTCGCCATCAACTATCCTCCTCAGTCTCGTCTTCGTGTAAGTCCTCATGCTCTAGCACAGCCTCCATTAATAGTGCCATCTGTTGGTGATTAATAATCATCAACGGTACATCCATGTTACTCCCAAAGAATAACCACGACACGTTACCGTTATCGTCAGTCATCTTCTGGACTATCATCCTCTGAATCCTCCAAATCGTCAAGCAATTCCCGTAGAATATTTTTAAGATGGTTCGTCTCAAGCCCTGTTGAGTGGGACAGAAGGAACATTTTCTTTTTAACTTTAGTCTGGAAGATGTAATCTCTTAGTCGGTCTACAAGCTGACCGAAGATGGAACCCTTTGTCGATACCTTGAACCCTAAGGATTCAAAAGCATCGTGGATCTTGTCATAGCTATCTGTCTGCAAGCAGAACAGTGCGTTCCTTAATGGTGTCGTGGGTGCGTCCGAGTAGTCTAATGACTGGAATATACGCTCCCTCGCTTCCTTACTAGCTATCGCTGCTCCGATCATCATAAACCAAAGTTCTTGCTCGGTATCAGAAGTCATGATTCCTCCTTGTCAATTCTTTTCTTATGGCCTGCTTAAGCCATGGCGTTGTCACCTTAGGCTTGTCGTTCATGCAGCCCAGTAAATACCAGTCCGGTGTTTCACGTATGAGGGTTCCCTTGTAGCGTCCAAACGGGAAGCGTGCCCCTCGCCTTTTCTTCTGAGGAACAGGGTCGAACATGCTCCGAGAGAACGGATCGACTGCTAGCTTACGGTACTGTGCCTCAGCCCTGATACGTGCCTGCTCATCCCTTTCACGTTGCATCTGCTCTTCACGCACCTGCCTCCCAGCTTCCGCCAGTGCTTCATCAAGGTCATTGCTATCATCCTCAAGGATTTCTTTAGCACGCTCGATTACATCTATATCGAAGTGACCCTCCATAACATTAGGTGAAGTCATTATCTTGTGTGATAACGCACCGTCTACAAGGTCAATCATCTTGAAGCGAGGCTTCTTGCTATCCTTGATGGACTGCTTACGAGACTCGGCACAGCTACCCGCAAAGTCTACGACACCCTCTAGTGGACGTGTGCCTCGTCCAAAGATCTGGGTATACAGGGCACGGCTCTTTGTGGGACGTGCCATGACAATGGCTTGCAGTTCAGGGAAGTCCCATCCGGTTGTTAGGATGCCCACATTGCACAGATGTGTGACACCGTTCGGGTCTTCCGTAAACGACTTGAGTGCCGCATGTCTTTCTTCCGCAGGTAGCCTTGATGTATCGGAGCAGATCCATGCTGAATGAATCCCATAGCTGTCATTCAGCCGCTCTGATACCATCCGAGCCTCTTCAACACTGGAACAATAGATCGCTGTCTTTAACCCTCGTGTCTCCTTGGCAGTCACGTCAGCTATCTCATAGATAGTATCGTACCGTTCAAGCAGAGAGTTGAGTTCCTTTAGATTAAAATCCCTGCCCATGGTGGTGCCGACTGTACTCACACGGGACAAGTCAAGCGACTCAAGTTGTATGCAACTAGTCTCGGCGGGGACGAGCCAGCCGTCATCTACACCATGACGTATGCCGTACTGAAAAGCACAGCCTTGGTATAGATTCTGCATACTTCTCTTGTCGTGTCGCTTGGCTGTAGCAGTAACACCCAGCACCTTAGCACCATCGGCAAGGAAATGACTTAGCATCTTCTGCCAAGTACGTGTAATGGAGAGGTGGCACTCGTCCACCACAACTAACCCAACGTCCCGAATACGTTCGTAGCGTCCACGTGAGAGCGTGTCCTTACTGGCCACGACAAACTTACTACGTCCCCAAGGAGTTTCATCAGACCAGTTATGGGCCTGCTCAATCCCGGGGAGAATACCAGTACGCTTTTGTATCTTCTTTGCCGCTTGAGATACGAGGGTAATCTGTGGCGCAATGACGAGGCACCTTCCGTGTTCCCATTGGCTCATTAGCTGGGTAAAGATCTCTGTCTTACCTAGACCAGTAGCCATCTCGATAATGGTTGAGTCCACAGTTTCAAAGGCAGACTGCACAGCAATCCGAGCGTCTTGTTGATAGGGACGTTCGACAAATCCAGACGCAGTGGTGTGACTTACTACTGCTGGAACTTGCTGCTTAGTCTGTGTGTCAAAGTTAAACAGTTGTTGTTGCACCGATCACTCGCTCCATCGCCTGATTGTACAGTGACTTGAGTACAGATAACTGTTCCGATTCAAACGGAATTGCCTCAACACCCTGCATGATCTGTTCTAGTCGATCAGCATCATTAGCTTCTTGGATGGCAGCAGATGCACGCTCAAACTTATCATCAAGTTCAGACTTCTGTGTTGCCTTCTTGGTAGCCTGCTGAACATAACGATTGTCATCAAACTTACCTTCAAAGACATCGGAGTTAAATCCTAATGTTGATAGGCATTTACTTCTGAGATCAGTGATAAGTTTCTTGCGGCACTCATCTCCTGCTCGGTAACGCATGTCGTTACTCATCTCAAAGAAACCATGGGGGTAGAAGAACGTAGCGGTTAACGCTACCTCTACGATACCACCCTCGCCATCTTCGATGTAATCAAACTTTAGTTCTCGCAACCCCCAGTCTATACCATAAGGTCCGAACACCTTGGTGGCTTCCTTGAGTTGTGCCTGTGCGTCGATAGCTGTGAAGCCACCACGCTGGTTGACCCTCTTGGTTATTGATGGGTCAGTTGTGCATACAGAATTCCACAAGCTAAGCGTGTCCTTGCTGTATGGGTTCTTGTCAGCAGTAGGCATATAATTCTCCCTATGCTCCAGTGTTAATTAAGGTGACGCTGTCCCATCCGGTGGTGTGCCAGCTATCAAATGTGGTGCACGTAGCAATCTTCTTAAGGACTGCTTCGTTATCAAGTCGTGCTGTGTCTAGTACCTCCTTACTAAATTCAAATGCCTGAGCCTCGAACGGCTCACTGTTGCGGGTTGCAATGATATAAAACTTCCGTGCCTCGAACACGTCGAGGTAGTGTGCTGCCTGATGGTGATACCCATACTTGTATACTGACTCCCTTGCAAATTGCTCAGGGTCGTGAACACGGGTAGTCTTGAAATCTATCAGGACACCATCATCAGGGTAGTACAGGTCTGCCTTAGCCTTGCAGTCTACACCTGCGATATTATTAGTGGCTACTATCTCAGACTGCCCCCTCTTAGCAAGCAAAGAAAAGGCCAGCGGGTTGTCATGAATCGCTGCGACCATCTGGCCCAGCCCCATGAATTCCTCATGTGTCACCCATGGTTGTGGTTGGTCTTTGTATGTAGCCACATACTCTCGGTGTGCCTTCTTTCTCATGTTGAGAGGCTCACCATCTATCTCTTCAGGTATCACTGTGATGAAGTGGTCGATGTCACTGTCATCATCTGCGGTATGGAAGAACTCCATGTACGCATGAAAGGCTGAGCCTTTACGCAATGCATCAGAACTGATGCCGGAATCCACGTCACGCAGCACATGCTTGTGGTAGTAAGACCATGACCCCTCACTCCGAAAGGTATTCATGGCACTGTTAGATACCTCTGGCATCTCAAAGTAGGTGGGGCTGTCACAATCCACCAATAAAGTCTTCGTCATCTATTAGTTCCTCCATAACAATTGATATTGCCTCGGCCTCTTTAACCGTCAGGTTAAGGTCCTTGTCCATGGCATGCGAAAAGATCTGCGTCATGCATGCAAATGCTGTGTCCGGTGTGAACACATATGCGTAATGTTCCCCTTGTTTAAAGTAAGTGACAATCCGGTAGACGTAGTCTCCGTTGTCGTCGAACGAATCGTAGTATTCAAAGAAATAACGCATAGGACCTCGATGCGACTGGTCCATCTATCCATTACTTCTTGCGCCGCATCAACTCATAATGCAGAACTTCCCTGATTGCCTCTAGCGTCCCTTCACCTGCGTTCGTGAGAGAGAGTATCCACTCTTCTCCCTTGCTTGACAGATCGCCAAAGGTTATTACTCCATGTCTTTCAAGTAAGTTCAGTGTTCTTGTTGGTAGTTCGGATTGTGCTAGCGGCACGTCGAACAAATGACTGTTAGGTTTGTCTTGTATTGTAAACTCTACGAGCGATATGATCTTGTGTGCTGCCTCGAAGTTCCCTCGCAAAAGCATAGCAGCGACACGTTTCCCTGCCTTCTCTGCTTCGATTGGATCAATCGAAAATTCACTACGTAGTATGCTCATCATCGTCAAGTTGAGATGCAATCTTCTCTGCCACTTCTTTACGGTGGACAGCTATGTTATCGGGAGCATGGATACCAATCCTCACCCTGTCAGGCAGGATTTGTGCAATGGTAATCTGGATGTCATCTCCAATGATGACAGTCTCGTTAACCTTCCTTGTCAGGACCAGCATTCGATTCCTCTCGTAGCCTTCCTCTGCGTCGAGATGGTGCATTAACAACCTCTTCTATTGGTATTACCCACATACGTGGTCCCATCTTAAATCCCTTGATAACCTCGGCTCTCAGCATTTGTCTAATCCGTCCCACGGTTAGACCTAATACATCAGCGGCTTCCTGCACGGTCATCAGGTCTTCAAGTTTTTTCTTTTCCATATCTGACATGTTACCGCTAACGGTACTATCTGTCAAGCTATTCTGCAATACGCTTGAGGGCATCTAGTATTTCCTTGTGCCTTGTAGCGTGCTGTGTCTGTTGTTCTTCAAGCAATGTCTCGTAATGATCACGCTGTGATCGCAACTCCTCTGCACACTTGTCCTGCATTGTAGTGATCTGTTCTTGGTGTCGTGGCATTACCACCTTGGTTGTGTACCACAAGTACCAACCGAGCAGGCCAGTGGCCGACACGGTTCCCCAGTCAAATTTTGTGATTGCATCAGATGCAGCAACCATAGATGGAGCCATAGCCACCAGAAGCGATTTCATTATTCGTCCTGCTGTAGCTTATCTGGATTAGTTGGTCGCATCGAATCGCCTACCACAAGGGCGGCGATGAAGATTGCGATGTCATCTATACGGTCTTCAGGTATCCACTGGTACTTAGCTGCAAGGATACTGAGCACTCCACCTACGATAGTGGTGACTACTCGCTTAGACTTTAGTGCGTTAACAAAATCGTCAAGCAACGTCTTTACGAAATCCATCTTAACCTCCGAAGATCTTTGACTTGAATGCCATGTATGCTGCGATAGCAGCGCCAATGAGTATGCTAAGCCACTTCCATTTGTTGGCCTTCGCCTGCTGAAGCATAGCCTTGGCATTGGTATGGTCAACCTTAAAGGAATATCGGCTCGTCTTTTTTTCTACCTTAACCTCTTGTTTGTTTTCTTTTGGCACAGGCTCGTCAGCCACTTGACTATCTTCCTGTTGACGACGTTGCCTTCTCAAGCGTCCCATATTATTGTACCTCAGTTAAGGATTCATAAACGAGTCGTGTTCTTGTGTCCTGCTAGAAACATTATAGTCTGCCAGCTTACGCCCTGAGTGGTCAGGGAATCCAGACTCCACTGCTTTGATGATCCTTGCTATTGTTTTCTTGCCAATCTTTCTGCCTGTTGACTTGCGTTTCCACTGCTCTGCTATCGCAACTCGATACGCAGCATGGTTTGTTAAGCCTTCCTTGTTTATGTAATCGTATATGTCTCGGCATTGCTTCACCTCCTCACGGCAGGGCACACACTTGCCATTCTTATGCTGCCATCCAAGGGGTGGGTGGGATGATATGATACCTCCAGTGCGTCGTGCCTCCTCAATGGACAGCTTCTTAACTACTGATCCGTAATGACTACGCACACCGCTAACCTGCTCAAGCACAGTAACCTTGTCATGATACTCAGGTGATCTAGGATGAGCATCAACTTGCAGGCAGTGCAAGTCAATCCCCAGACCCCTGAACAATGTCACTGCCTTGCCTGCTTCCTCTGCCCCCCGGAACATATCCTTCCAGTCAGTGATGATGACCATGTCTCCCCGGACTAGCCGGGACATAAGCACACTACCTGCCGGGCGTTCATTCCACGCCGGGGCTACATCCCGGAACGAGTCTGTGTACACCCCACCAAACCGTTCGTCCAGCAACTCAGGCACCTCAAGGATAGCCAACTCTTTCTCGCTGGCCTGCTGACCCTCAAATATTGTGGCGTATCCGTAAAGCATTTCATCCTCGTCTCAATTTAATATGTGTTCTACAATAAAGAGGGGTGCCCCTGATGTGAGTGCGGAAAGGACGCATAACTCATAACCAAGGGCACCCGCTCACACACATCATTCTGATTGCGGGGGCGATGGCGGTACAACTCCCCCGATAGCAGTGGCTATAATGTCAAGACGATTCGCAATCTGCATGATAGCCTGACGTGTGGTATTTAACTCAGTATCCCACTGACCAGTCACCCTTATCAGAGCCTGCTGTGCCTGCTCTAATTGTTCAGAGGTGTTGCGTGCAAGGTTCATTGCTGTCTCCAGATCTGCTGAGACACGCTCGTCTAGAGCATCCAGACGTTGCTCTAGTTCCTTGTTAGTAATTCGCTTGCGACGTGTTGGCTTCTCTGCTGTCGCTACAGCTTTCTCTTCCGTCATCTTCCACCTCTCGGGGCAAAGTTTTCATGGGGTTTAATTCAGAGGCAGGGTACAGATAGCACTCCCTCCCTGAAAAGGATGGATGGTACTTGCCATCCACCCAGTATTTCTTTTGCTTGGCATCCCGTCCATACACCCAACCACAAATTTCCATGTCAGGATATCTATGGGACCGAACAAGTATAAACACTTGGTCATCCCTGTCCTTGGGGTGCAGGATAAGATTGCCACGCTGATGTGTGGTGCTGCGTACCTGATAGCAACTACCGACATCAGCAACAATGCTGTGATAGTCTTCACTAAAATCAATCCACTCTACTTGCAGAGCAACAGCCACCGCAAGTTCTGCTCGTGTACCTTCAAGGTTTATCTTGAGTCCGTCACCATGGAAACCATAGGCATCCTTGGCACCGATGTCACGATTAAACTCGTGGCGTCTCTTGCCTGCTGAGTCAGCGTATTCACACTGAGCAGCGGTTAATTTTATTCGTGTTGCACACACAGAATATTTTCCACAGGTAAAGTGTGTTCGCCTTCATCATTCTTCAGGGTGATGGTAGCATCATTCCTGCGAACAAGTGTTCCCACACAAAAGACTTCATGCAATAGACTCAGTGCATCCTCAGACACACCCATCTTAAATGCTTCCTTTGCTTTCGCAACATTATCTTTCGTGTGTTCCCAGTAACAGATAATCTTTTCACCCACCTTGTGTCGTGGGTGCTTGGTAACTTTATAGTTCAACTCACTCTCCTAACATCATGTCTAGCTGGCATGCTGTCCAGTGAGCCGCTGGTGTAGTGGCGAGTTGCATGTTGAACTGCACGCCGTCCATATTAAACCCAGTTCCCTTGAGACGTTCGATGTACTGCTTGGCTTCGATTCGGGTATCGAAGGGTCCAATGGTATCATCAATCGTGTCTGCCATCCAGTTCTTAACAATAATAAAAACACCCATGTCGCTCTCCCTGTTCTTGAAGGTTTTAAAACGGGTCGGTCGCTTCTTGCGGCTGACTACTGGCCGCTGTCTCTTGCTGGTTACTACCCTTGGTATCAAGTAGTGCCACGTTATCGACACGGATAATGATGGATGTCTTAGTCTCTCCATCCTTCTCCCACTTGTCGTACTGTAGCTTGCCGGATATACCAACCCGACTACCCTTATCACAGTAGTCATGTATCACCTGACCCTGTGCTCCCCATGCTTCACATCGGAAGAAGTTAGCCACCTCACCTCGCTTCCCTCGCCAGTCATTACTAGCGATAGAGAAGTTCACAACCTGTGACTCACCCGCTTGCCGTGCTTCCGGCGGATGGGTAAGTCTCCCAGTTACAGATACACTATTGATGTCAGCCATCAATCTCTCCTTAAACTAACGATATCAGTATTACCCTTAAAGGTAACAGCACCTTGCTGTTTTGTAAATAGTAGCCTGACCCCACCACCGGCACCTATGAAACAAAAGGCAGGAAAGTCGGAGTGGTCAACAAGACTTCCGGTGATGGGGTCCTCACTCTACTATGCTTTAGAACGGTGGCTCGTTGTCTTGCATGGACATAGCGAACTCCATCTCCCGTTCATCATCCGGTTCAATTAGTTCCACCTTTACGATGGGTAGATTCAGTTCAATCAACTGAGTTAGGTACGCATTGAGTGGCATCCCCTTGTGTGCCGCCACGATCTTAGCCCTGTCCATCAGGGCAGCGTTAAGTTGTATGGTACGTTTCATCTTTCAAGTTCTCCCTATGCTCTTCGATAGCACCTTCCGCAGCCAGCATCGTACTGTACTGCTTATCATTTAGATCCACCCAGTCTCCATCATGGGTGCGTGTTAATACGTGGTATCTCTTACGGTCTCTACCTTTCATGGCAGTCTGAACTAATTGATACATCCCATCTTCCGTGAACCACGATGTCCTCACAGAGATCATCGTCTCTTTAATCTTTGTCTTCTTGTATTTCATTTGCTTTCCTCCGCTTGCAATCAATCGCCAAGTCTAGTATCAATCCATAACCTAAGAAGCTGGCGGACCAGATCATGATATCCCTGTTGTGAGTCAGCCATCCGGCTATCCCCATGACGGTGCCCAAGAAGTAGGCGAGTGCCACACGTATCATCACTGTCCCCTTGTGTAAATTGGGGTGGGTGGTATGACAGCCACCCACCCCTTTTGGAGTGTCAATATGACAACATGAAACTAGCTGTTACTAAGCCACCTGCTAGCGGGCTACTCCTGCTGCTACTCACAGCAGCTTCGGGAGTGGAGCCACTCCTCAAGTAGATGTAATCCTACCAAGATACCAACGAATGTCCAGACCGTAACTTCAATCGCCATCACTCCCCTCCTTGGTGGCCGTCAGTCCATCCTTCTGGTGATGCAACTCCATAGGTAGATTTCAACAGGCTTACTCCTTCATTTGTGATCTGAACATGACCATCTTCGAGACGAAGCAAACCGAACATTTGCATGCCTTCTAGGTTGCCCAGTGTTCCATCAATGTGTTCAAGAATCGTATCAACTGGTACTCGATTCTCTCCATCATATCCACATCCCGCCTCCGCTACTGACATGATAAAGTTAAACATGTTCCCTTGTGCTTGGGCTTGTCTTAAGATATCCATACTCTTTTTACTCCTTCGTAACTGTTAAGTTAGTTTCTATCCAACACCTCGCACCACAACTCAGTGGTTTGTGTGGTCGGTACACCACACGTGCCACCTCATTGCCACTGTCATCCCGTATCACTGCCTCACTCATATAACGATTGTCCTTATATGTTTTGACAGTGAGCACAGGATCACAGGTCTTGTGCTTAGTGTTGGCTTTCAGTTTATGTTGGTTCACATGTATGATTGTCTTCATGTGTTACCCTTCCAGATGCTCGATGATTGCTGACTGGTACTCCCGTGCTTGGAAGCCACGCCCCATCTTGACTGGTGCCTCTAGCTTGTAGTACTGCACGATGTTACGCAGTACATCTAATCCATACACACCACTCAGCATTCCCACAGGCTTGCCGTCACTGAACAGCGTGCTCTTGTAATCATCCAGCGTGAATGTTTTCTTCTTGACTTGGTCATAGTCTTTGACAAAGCCTAGTAATATAGCGTCGACTTCTTCCACTGTTGTAGACCCAGTGACGAGATCACGCACTGCCTCGTAGACATCCTGATCCACACGCATGTACCTGCGTCCATCATACTCATCGTTCCATGCGAATCCTGTAGAGTATGTATACTCTAGTAGCAACTCTTGGTCAGGCTCAGAGATGCCGTGTTCCTCTAGCATTTGCTGGCTGAAGATGGTGTGCCCATTCAGATCCTTGACGAATGCAATCAGTTGGTCCGCTCCGTACGCATCCCAATTAACATACTGTGTTATGCTAGCCATGTCGTTTCTCCCAGTGTTAAAGTAAAAAGAAAATCCTTTTGTGCTAATGCTTTTGTCCCTAACAAATTGCGAAGGCAAAGTCGGGAGCGATGGGTTACCACCGCCGGATTATAAAAAGGCAGCTAGGCTTACCGACTTGACGCAGTGAGGTACGCTAATACCCACCACTTGGTTTCCGGTCTTGGACTACAACCAAACACTGTAGTCTCACCTAGCCTAATGCTACTGTCACCGTGGCCATACGGTTTCAGCACACAGCCTCACGCCCTCTTATGCATAGAGGGTACAGCTGATCGGGACATCAACCCGATACTCAGAGAATGACAGGGTACGCTTGTCTGACCCAAGACATGTCCAAAGGGACGAGAACAGTGGCTCCCCACCACACCTGATGTTGTATTGTTATGATTACCAGTCCGGTGTATCTGGCAGGTGGGAGGTTACAATATCCACATCAATGTGTGTTGTCCCACCTTGCATCATGTTGTTTAGATACCGCATGATGCGGTGTCCAGATAGAATCTCCATCGCCTGTTCGACGCTATCAAATTCGTGGACGTATTGCCTACGCTGTTTACCATACAGCACGCTAGAGCGTGGATAGCTATCATGAGCGTAGAGCGTAGGCAGGCCAGAGTTATATGTCTGTCCTTGCCCTCGTTCAAGCGTCCAGTGCAACCGCCCATTGCGATTGTTCAAGCAGTTTTCTATAGCGTCATTAAGATATTCTTGCTCTGTCATTCTACGTCCTCCCTTACTGCGACACCGTCCACTTGCTTTGAGTAGCACCAGTGTCCATTGTCTAAATCAAATACCACTCGTTGTGCATCCACTAATTCACGTGCAGCTGATTCAATTTCTTGCCCATCCTCTTTGTCTCCCGGGTTACTAACCAAAGACATTCGCACAACAGTTGCTAGTCGAGGTGGATCATCACCCCATGAAGGACGGTACTGTATTGCATCGCCAACCTTCACCTGATCGTAGTCGTAACTCACGCTGACGATGTACATACTTCCTCCTTCCATGACCAACCAATTGGTGGACGAATCTCATTGAGTTCATCACCCTTAGCGTGTGCCATGATGTACTCACCCATCTCATCAGTGGAGAAAGATCCCCACTCATCCTCAAACCCATGCACAAAACCATAGGCTATATTCTCTTCGTCTGTTGGCTCTGTCTGATAGTACTCCCACCCATTAACTAAGATGTACCATGCATGGACAGTGTGTTCCCGTCCATGATTATCATTCACCTTCCTCATCTTTGACCTCTACTAACTGCGGATCTTTACCCACAAACAAATCCTTGCGTGCTTCAAACCACTCACGGGCACGCTCTTCCGTTGAGTAATACGTCATCCATTCTCGACGCTGTGTCTCATCGCCCACCTCAATCGAGTACTCCAGCTTCCAGTGCTTCCGCTCATCAGCATCACAGTCTGACAGCATCCTGATGTTCTCTTCCATCAGGACAGTCACGATGGATGGCTTGTGTGCAGCATTGCTATCGTACTTGTAGGGTGTTGTCCCCTTGCCAAACACGATGGGTGCCTGCACTGGTGTCTGATTGTCAACGCCTGTACCAATGGTGTCCCCGTTGTGATGGTACACAATGTCCACACACTGAGGCTCGACCCCTATGCCCCGCTCATATGGCAGGAAGGCAAAGGTTATCTGCCTACCGTTAGGTGTGCGTACTGAGATAGTCTCAGTGCCGCCTACCAATTGCACATCATGCTGTGTGTAGTGTTCCGCAGTATGATTAAACGATTTAAATTCACTCATGCCTCACCCTCATCTCATTCAAAAAAGGAAACTCCGCTTCTAATTCTTCCATGCTATCTCTACATGCCTCAGCTAGAGAGCCTAAGTCTATGTCTGGAGTCTCATCTATAAACGCCACAGCCATGCAGTCCATCCAAGCGTGCTTAATAGCGGTAGCCTGTTCGCTTGTTAAGTTAATCATCACTCACCCCCTTAATAAATTCCTTAACCCGATTTGCAAGAGTCTCAAGTGCCCACCAGTTATGCTCGTCTCTTGTGTCCCAGTCCTCCCAGTTCACACAGTCTCTGATGATTAAGTCTATGCTTGCTAACGCTTCTGCTTTGTCTGCCCTCTTTACCTTACTCATCCTCCTCTCCCAGTAGTACGCGAATAATTGCCCAGCCTTCCTCGACAGAGCGGCTTGCAATATGATTGCCGTGCTTCAACAGCCATTCCTCACACCGCTCCTCAGTCCAGTCAGGACGCTCAGTGCTGATGTCCTCCACCTCCCAGATGATACGCACCTGTGTCGGTGTTGGTAGGGGGTTAACGAAAGCGTAGTTCAAATCCCCCTCATCATTGAGGTACTCATCCCGCTCAGGTAATGCTCCGTCCTCACGCATCAGTGTCTCAAGTTCCTTGAGTGCTACGCCAACATGCACGCCCCAGCTTCCAGCCTCTTGCCTGTACTGGCACAGTGTTTCAAACGCAGACTCCATTAACTTCTCTTGCTTACTCGTATACTTCATCGTCATGTATATACTCCTGTGTTAACTCTCCATCAGTAAACAGTGCAATAGCCTCACCCCCAGCACGGTGGAACCCAGTGTGGGAACGCCGTTGGTATTCAGTAAAAACTTTATCAGCCTCAGCACTGTCGGTGCCTTCCCAAACCATGCCGACGTTGCCAACGTATATCTCATACCTACTCATCGTTTTCTAATCCCCTCTATATAATCAGACCACTTCATCTTCAAGATACTCCACGTAATCGCCCCACTCTAAACCAAACATTTCAATTAGGTCATCAATCGTCACTTGTCACCTCGCTTCCGCAGTTTAGACAATGCCTTGCTAGCATCCGAACCGGCAGGCTGTACACCGTGAATCAGTAGAGCAAACGATTGCTCCCTACGCCACGGTTTGCAAGCATGGCTATCGTCGGTGTCAATCTCCAGCCCCAGTTCGGCAGCCTTGTCCTCATCGAATACAACCACTGCCTCACGTAATCCGTACTCATCTATCAGGTGGTCAGCCGTGCCGCCCCGTGATGCAGTGAGTACAAAGTTCCGTGGTATCTCATTGATAAACTCTACCCAGTAGGGCAGTGCCTTAAGGTAGGCATAGAACAACATGTCAGGGTTAGCCCGTGCCAGTTTAATCCATGCCATGAAGTACCACCGCCACTTCATCCCGCCCCCAGTGTGTGCCCGTACAATACCGGCGTCACTTGGCAGCGAGTTGTTCATCATGTTGAACGCAATCTCGGCAGCCACTTCATCATCGGCATCCTTACACGATGTAATCGTATCCGTGTTACGCTTGCGTAACTGATACACATTGTCCCGTGCCAGTTCCAGTGATGCTGAGTAGCACCTGAATTTAGTGTGCTTGCCGTCCTTGATGGACTTGCTCCCGTCCCGATGCTTGACCACTTTACTATGGCAGTCCTTAGCAAACGGGCAGGTGTGTCCGCTTAGCAAATCCAGTGAGTAGATTTTTCTATTCCCCAAGAACTCCATAATCTCAGGGTCATCGTACATCTTCTCCAACTTGCTGTTGGCAGGTGAGTATCGCAGCCGAGTATCAGTTACCCGCACTGGCTTACCTTCCAGCTGCTTGCCACTAAGAAACTTTTCAATAGCAGTTACCATGATATTTCCCCTTGTGTTTCTCCCCATGAGGGGCAGCGGCAACACACCGCTACCCCACGGGGAAACTGTACTAGTCGATACGGCTTGCACCGTAGGCATTGATATCCAATTCCTCACGGATGACCCTGCCCATAGCAATAGCATGTGCCTTCTTCCGTGTCATGGATTGGTCGTAGTCACCAATCCACACATGCACACCACCGGCATAGCTGCTAGTCTTGCCTAAGTCGTGAGCCTTTACCCACTTGGCAAAGCTAGATGTCGCAGGGTGAATCTCTACCCATGCAAATCCGCATACGCCCTCAGTGATGGGAGCATATCCGGGGATGTGCATCGGTACAGGGGTCGCTGCCTCCGCAGCCTTGACACCCGCAGCCCACGCTTTATCCCACACCGCTTGATGCTTTGCTTCACGCTCAGCTTTGGATACCGGCAAGTCACCCGCAGTATCGCAGCCGTACTCATCAATCAGCACGGCACGTACACGTGCAGCCTCACCATTATTCATGGCATCAATCAGGTCAGACGCTTTGTCCTTGCTGATACTCAGCCCCTTTGTCTTACACTTTGTTCCGCAGAACAAAGCCCACAGTTGTCTTGATGTTGCCAGTTTCTTTTCCATTTCATTTCCCCTTCCAGTTCTCAGCCATGTTGGTAGCTTCTTCCAGTGTTAGCCATCCGGTTACTGAATCGTGTACCATTTCGCCGTCACTATCGTATCCGGCAAACTCATACTTTCCTTCAGTACCACCGTAGCTTCCAGTGTGTTGAACAACGCTATACTCATAGCCGTGTTCACTCTTACCTGCTGCTCGATAACCAATGAACCAGCCGTTCAACGGTTTGAACTCTAGATTAAACACGATGTTCCCCCTTCCGTCTGCTAAGTTCCTCATCTATCTTGCGGCAGATTGGCTCCGACAATCGGTGCTCATTGACAATGAACTCTCTGCTGATTGCCAGCAGTTCATCCTCAGTAAACATCGGTAACCGTTCAGTTGCCGTTTCTGGTTTCTGACACGATGTTACCCACCATGATACAGAGTGTAAAAATCCCATTATTGTCTCACTTTCCAGCCATCAGCCCGACGGTCACGACATGTGAACCAGTCAGTAGCTTCAGCCTTCTCTAAGAATTTGCCAACCCTATCTAAGAATAAGATTGACCCACATATAGCAAGGAATAAACTCATTGCTTCCCCTTGTTAAATTGTTGTGCATGCATTGCTGCATTGCTTACACTTAATAACCGTGTAGGTGATAAAGTGGTGCGCTAAAAATTAAAAAACTTTTTTGTATGCGAAACAAAAACACATAACAAACAACGTTGTGTTGCGTTGTGCGTTGTGTGTTGCGTGTCGCTTACACCCTATAACCGTGTAGGTAATAAAGTGGTGCGCTAAAAACAAAAATATTTAAAAACATTTTGCCTATATATAGATAGGCTGTTTTATAGATGCGCATAGGGTGCATTGCTAACATGCGTTTTAAGGTGCCTATCATGCGTTGTAACGCGCTTCGATTGAGTTTATGGGGTTTAGTACCTATCGACTATTAGCGTGCGTTAGAATGGGCGTGAGAAGCTAACAGAAGTGTATCATTTTAATACATCAACGCATAAGTATACTTTGATATGTTGGCGCATAAAAAAACACCCGATAGGTTTGAGCCTATCGGGCGTGCGTTGTGGGGTGCTACTTAATGTACACGTCATAATCACTAGTGGTAGGTGTTATTTCACCAGCACAGCGCGACAACGTACGAGGCATTGTGACACCGTCTAGGGTGACGTATTTTGCACGCACGCGCGAAACTAGGCGCGACAGTGTGCCGTGGTTCTTTCCCGCGTCATTAGCTACGGTTCGCATACTTTCGCCCGCTATTAATTGGTGCAGTATCTCGGCTTGTTCGCTGGTTAACTCATCGGTCAGTTCGGCAATGATTTCGCTGAATTCGATATTGTCAATCTCAGTCCATACTACGGGTGTATCCAGTGAGATATCGGTTCCGGTGTAACCGTATTCGCTGGATTGTTGACCATAGTACGCATGAGCGATAAACCGATGGCGCGCGCGATTTGCTAGGTACTTAACCGCTATCGTTTCAATGTCCATTGGCGCGCCGTTTTGATGCGTGAATGGATGCGCTTCGTCGTCATACAACAGCGTGATTAGGTGTTGCAGTCCATCACTAGACAAGTCGTCCAGTGTGCGCATCCAGTCCGATTTCCGTCCGTCCAATGGCACCGTGTTATTAGCTAGGCGCGCCGATTCAATTGCATTTCGCACGATGCGTAGCGCCTTCTCGTAGTTGTCACTAATCCACTGCACAACGTCCGCTATCAGTTCCGGTGCTGCGCTGGACGTATAACCCAATGCGATACGATATCGCAGTTTATGTAGCGCCCTATCCGCTAGTGCAGCATGTAACGCATCATTCTCATCGGTACGATTAGCAACTCGAACCCGTCCGATACGGTGGCCATGCGTATCGGGTGCAATGGATTCAACGATGATATCGAACCCCTCACGGGTGCGGTCTGACGGTGCGTTGATAGTAAATTGGTATTGAGCAGTTCTATAGGTAGTCATATGTCATAGTCTCCGGTTAAAGGTTAAGTGCTACCGTTATCGGTAGCTGATAAGCTAGATGCTATCAGAAGGAATCGGTCTTGTGAGCGCCAATAATCACGGAATTTCAAGAAATACGCGATTATTTTGGTACCTGTACAGATGTACACCACTTTGTACACTAGTTTGTACACTATAAAATCGGTGTTTTTGACTAATCAAAACATCGACGACAACTGGCCTAGAATCGCCCACAATCGACGCTAGCGAATCGTGACATATGATAGGCTGAGGATTAGGTGAACGCATGAGGGCTTATAGGTGGCTTAGAATTAATGTTTAGTGGGGGGGTAAAGTATAAATGGGGGACATACTACCGACTCATTGTATTAGTTTTACTAATATCTATTTGCGCTTATGCGTTGCCACCCACCACCGAAACCGGATTGCTTATTGATACCTAGTCTCAATAACAGACAGCCACTAATGAGAATGAATCTCAATAAGTAATGAGAATGAATCTCAATAACTATTGATACTGAGTCTCAATAAGCGGAACCCGCCTACGCCGACCCCGTGGTCGCGGGGGTCCCATAATGTCCCACTCTGGGATTTTTTCACCCTGCTAGGCCAATCGTCCTGCTGAGAGGCTCTGATTTGACGTTTAACGCCAGAGAATGTTAATTGTGTGCGTTTACTGGTGTAAAGTATTGTGTTTGTTAGCAGGGCTGTCCCGTCCTTGGAGGAGTTCTATTCTTCCAAGTCTTTTGCGGGTACAAATTCAACAAGAGTGTTTTTATGTACTGGGAACAGAGGTGCATCATAGTCAAACAGCAGTCGGACCAATATTATGGGTTCATCAGTGGTAGAATGTTGCGAATACTCCCCACGCCAAACGACAGGGTCCCCGGGTTCTATGAGCAGGTCGGGTTTATGAGCGGTGTTTATGTAGTAGCGAATCATGTTGTGTGTCCTTTCCGAGGGGACCGGCTGGTACACACATCCCCCTGAGTCGAGACCTGACTGGCTCAGCTGCCCAGTGACAGATGTATGGGTTTCGCTTACCCCAGTTATCAGGCTACTCCTTACACACTCACGGGTGCAAGGCAGGAAATTCGTGCTCACTTGAGGTCAGGGGATGTACCACACCCCTCAAGGTCGTAGCTATCGACTCCTTTTTCGTCAGGATTTATACACCGCAGTACATTGGTGCCTGACCAGTCACCAGCTTGTTTACCAAATTGGGGTTTTATTCCACAACAAGCAAAGGAGAAAATGGTGCCACACACCTTTAGATATGCGACACCCGTCTAAAGCGCGGTAGGGAGAACGACTTAGACTAAGCAACTTTAGCACGTTATCAGAATGTGGTCAATCACTTAATTATCAATTGGGATTATTTTAGCCCATTTTCGTGACTATAATTTTCGTATCAGCTGATTTAACAAGAGGGAAACAATGAGTAAGCATATACCATGGACACCGGAAGAAGATGCTCGGGTCGTTCAACTTAGACAACAAGGCTTCCAAGTAAGAGATGTTGCCGAACATCTAGGCAGGAGTACGAATAGCGTAAGCTATCGTCTCCGCATCCTCAAAGAACAAGGAAAACTTCCAATCACAGATAAACAGGGAAAGGTTGTCAGAGAACTACCCACTGCGAAAACTTCTGTTGATAACTTCCATGATGCTGTATCTGAAGCTGCATACGAATTTGAAAACGAAGCACTTCAGGCTGAACTGAAAGATCTTAAGCAACAAATTGACCAGTATGAAAACCATACCGTTACCCCGCTGTGGGATGACGACTGGGATGGACCCGGGGAATGGTCAAGAGCCGAGAAAAAGTCGGCAAAAAGAATTGATAAGGAAATTAAAAGAGGGAAGTTTAATGTGTCATTCCCCAATGGACCGATAGCGATATCGGTAATTTCCGACCAACATATCGCGCCCGGCAGCGCGTGCGATTTTAAAAGGATGCGCGAGGACGCAATTCTGATTCGGGACACGCCCGGGTTCTACGCTATCTTTGGTGGCGATGGGGTTGATAACCATATTAAACATAGAAGTGCTTTGATTGGCGCGAACTCCACACCCGACGAGCAGTGGAAACTGTTTGATTACTATCTGCAATTATTCGGGGATAAGATACTCGCTGTGATTAGCGGTAACCATGATGCGTGGACTGCACAGATCGGTGGCGTGGATTATCTCTCGAAGATTGTTGCACAGCATAAGATTTGTTATGCTCCCGCTGAGGCAAGGTTGTATATTGATGTAGGCGGGCAGGAATATAAAATGGTGGTACGACATCAGACCGGAAGGTTTAATTCCAGTCTGAACCAGACCCATGCTGTTAAACGATTCTATGAGTATGGTGAAGAACCGTTTGACATCGGAGTTATTGGGCACCACCATGAAGCAGCTACTGAAATGTTTATTCGGCACGGACTGAAAAGATATGCGGCAAGGCCGGGTAGCTACCAGATTACCAGCCCGTACTCACACCAATATGGATTTGCCTCGGCTATCCCCACATGCCCGACCTTTGTTCTGTTCCCTGAGGAAAGAAGGATGATCGGGTTCTCGGATGTAAGGGATGCAGTCTGGGCTTGGAAAAACAGGATAAACTAATGGCACACAAAAAGAAGCAAGCAAAGAAGCAAGACAATTTAGATGAACTTAAACCGGGTCGGATGACCATGAAGATTCAACTCATCATGGGCAAGCCCGATGCTGAACTCGAAGAGGATGACCTTAAAGAGTTAATGAACTATGCCTCTAAGCGAATGCAGAAAAAGAAGGGTGACAAATAATGGCTAGAAAGTTTCCGTTCAGAATACCTGTTAAAAATGAGTGGGCACCGCAGTGGGAGGCCAGCAGACGCCCGGCTCCCAAAGATCCTTTCCAGCAGGCGCAGGGTCTTGCTGCACAGGCTATAAAGAAAATCATGGATGATGATTTCACTAGCTTGACAGCCGAAGATATTCAGGCTTTACTTAATTACTCAGAGCAGCAAAGGCGTGCTAACCAAATGAACCCAATGGATTACATACGGCGACAGGCTCGATGACAAACCAGTATGTAGAAATCATGAAGCCAGACGATCTCTCTGTATTCAGGGAAGGAAACCAGTTGATCGTTGCCCTGTATGATGGAAAGGAGAGAACCATGAAGGTCAAACTGCCTTACTCCCTCTCTTACAGGCTTTTTCTACACTTGCAGAATTTTGACAAATTAATTGATATTGAGCATGCGGGTAGTTGACTTAGCTACCGCTTTCGGCAACAATACACATATCTAAACAAGTTTCCCCTTGTGAAGATATCCGCCTGTTGGGAACCGCCACACCTTCCCAAACAAGCACTCCTGAAAGCAGGTTCTCACGGACCTGCTTTCTTTTTTTGATCACCTTCCTTTCTGGCGGCTGAGATTACGCCGGTGTCCTAGCGGAAATTGTTTGCGGTTGGGTACTTCAATGTCGAAGTTTGAGGTAATGACATTATAGGTCCTAACGTAAACTTTCCGAATTATATAACCTCTAGGGTCGACAAAGGTAAGTTCTGTATGGTGTTTCCGGTGCTTGATGATTGGCGGTTCTGGCATGACACGAAAGTCCTCATACCTTAACCCATTCCTTGTATTGGTAAATACAAGTAGTTGCGTGAACGGAGTACCAGCACGGTTGACGACATTCCATACAGCACCATCATAGTGGTCTACTACAAAATGCTCATCTACCGGGATGAAGCATGTAAGTAGTAAGGAGATCATAATTCCCAGTGCTTTTTATATTCTATGGAAAGCCATTTCTCTTTCGGATTGACTAGTGGATCGCTTGTGGGTGGAGTCTGGCGAATTAAATTCTGCTCCATTTCTCGAAGCCAGTTGTACCAAACGTAGCTTTTCCATAGGAGCATAGCAAAGTAGCAAGATGCAAAGATGAAAAAGCAGCATCCGAGGAAGTGAAATGACTTCTGGCATAATGTTGGTTTATGCATTGTTACGTCCTTTCCGTTTAATGCGTGTTAGTCTATTATGATTTTTTTATGTAACTGTGTATATTGCTGTTTCAATCCCGGGTATATCTTGTGTACGATTACCCATATGCACAGGAGGCATGTATGAAGTCTCGCTTCATCAAACCAAATACAAAATACCGGATTATGATTCGCATGCGATGCTGCGAAGATTGTGTTCGCTTGCGTAAACATGCACGTGATCTGGGTTACACGGAGGTTGGGTTGGTGAAATTTATAGGCCACATGCTCTTCTGGTGGAAAAAACCTAAGCCAATCAAAAAGGCATAGTGTTGTGCTGTAATGGATACAGCAATACACTTGCATGGAATAATTTGATCACGCTTAACGACATGGAGAACATTAATGTCATCAGACGTAACTACTGAAGAAGTAGTCGATGCAGTACAGGACACGGAATCGTCTTTTGAAGCAGTCGGCGGCGAATCTTTCAACGAAGTCCAAGAGTTTAATGAGGCACCTAGCGAAACGACGCATGACGAGTTTGCGTATCAAGGTGACCCGGCTCCTTACCAGCCATCTCTTACAGACCAGATTGCAGGTCTTGGTTTCACCGATATCCAAAATGAAGCCGATGCTCAGGCAAGATTGCTGCAAAGTTATCAGCAACTGCAAGACCAGAACCAACAGTGGGCTGATTATTACCAGCAGACCCAGCAGCATACACAGCAGAATCAACAGTTAATAGACTACGGGCGTCAGTATCAGGACCTGCTCTCATCACAACAGTGGCAGGACTACCAGCAGCAGTATCAACAGCAGCCTGTAGCAGAAGAAGCTGCCACACCCACTCATTGGTGGAGTCCACCAGAAGTAGACTTCCAGAACTTAGAGCGGTGGAGAGAGCAAAAGGTTGATACCGCTACAGGTGAAATCTACACCGATTGGAAAGAGGGTGCTCCGGCTGCATTGCGTCATGCTTCTCAGGAGTACGTGCATTACATGGAGGACTGGGCCGAGAAGATTATACGTCGCCCACAGGAAGTCCTTCCTCAGGTTATCGAACAAGAATTTGACAGGCTGTTTCAGGATAGATATGGCAAGGTAGTTGAAGACGCCATAAGCAGGCAGCAGGATGTCGAAAAGCAATACAATGTTGAAGATATCATGACTCGCAATGCGGATTGGTTGTACGAGAAAGATCCTCGTACCAACCAAGTGTTGGCTGATGCGAGTGGCCAACAGGTGATGACTCAACAAGGACGTGCTGTTACAAATTACGTTAACTACTTTCGTGGTTTGGGAATAGACGACCCCAATACATTGTGGACGTTGGCTACACGGATGTATGCTGGTGACCTCGCAGCGACGGAACTCAATCAGGGTTCCCAAGCAGTACAGGCTCAACAGCAGAACTACCAACGCAATGTGGATCATTATCAGCGGCAGGCTCAGGCACCTCCTCAACGTGAGGCCGGGTATATTGCGCCAGCCGGTGGAAGTGTTCCAACCTCTGACCAACCAAGTTCGCAAAACCAGCATTTGTCCGCTGGTGATAAGCTGCGCCAACAGGCGTTAGCGGACGGTATGTTTTAGACTTTAAAAGAGAAAGGTTTAGAAAATGGCATATAAGGGTTTCAATCCTGTAGCCTTTTCCCGAACCGCAGCTACTACGCTAGCTAAACACATCCGTGAAGTCGAAGAGTCCATGCTCCGAAACTATCAAATGGGTGCGTTGCTAGAGGCCGCAGGTCGGGTCAACTACAACAACTCCGGTGAAGGCTTTGACTGGCCAGTCCAGTTCCGTCTTCACAAAGTCGAAGGAAACACTGGGGAAACCCAGCGTAACTTCGCACGTCGTAACCTGTGGAAAACGGCTAATCTGGAATATCGTGGCTATCAAGCTACGGACTCCATGTATTACCGTGAATTCCGCTCCAATCGTGGCCCGGAAGGTGTCGTGAAGGTCTTCGAGAATTTCGTAGATCGTCTCGAAACTTCCATCACTCAGGTTCTCGGTACTGAGTACTACATTGATGGTAGTGCTTCCGGCAACGAACAATCATGGCATGGCCTTGAATCAATGTTCGCTGTCAACGGTACGGTTAACATTTCTACTGGCGCCCAGCGATCAGCTAATGCAGCTGATAAAGTTGGTTACGCAAGTGATACCTATGCTGGTCTTTCGACCGCTCTTGGTAACGCTGGTGGAGAAAACGAATCTGGTGCCATATGGCCAGATGGTATTGCTGATAGTGAGTATGACTATTGGACACCACTGATTGTGAACTACACCTCAACCGCTTTTAGTGGTTCGGCTGATACGTTCGCTGCTCAGGGTGACGAAGCCATGCGTTACGCTATTATCAATGCTCAGCGTAACACCAGCAAGAATGGTCAGATCACGAACATCTTTTTGGCTCGTGACCTGTACACAGACTTGCTCAACCTGATCGACGATAAAGAACGTATCCAGATTTCAAGTGAACACAGCTTGCGTGCACTTGGCTTCAAGAATGTTCTTAACTTCGACGGTGTTGAAGTTAGCTGGGAAAGTGGCGTACCAACTGGTGTTGGATACGGTATTAATTACGACAACATGGAACTGAAGTCCATGGATGATAGTCTCCTTCGTAGTGAAGGTCCTGATTATGATATCCATAGTCAATCGTTCAATGCTGTTGTGAGTACGTTGTCTAACCTTAAGTTCTCAAGCCCTCGCAACTTCTTTAAGTTGGCTGCATTGGCTTAAGGTATTTTTTAGCAAAGGAAGAAAACGATGAAATACGTTGATCCTCCCTTCATGCTTGGCGAGACCCTTAAGGGTACAGACGACGACGGCAACGAAATCAATTCCCATTGGGAAGGACAGATTTTTGAATTGCCTGATGTTGATGTTAGCGCGTCGAGCATTCGTGGCTCCAAGTCCCGACAAGGTGGCCGACAGATTAAAGCTGTCATTTGCCGAAACTCAAAAGGTTCGGCTCTAACTGCTGCCAAGAAGGTCTTGAAGTTTGATATCGGTACATCCAACAGCCGTAACGCTTTGGGTCGAATAACGGCTCAATCAGGCGGTACAGCTGAATGGGCTGGTATCGGTGACCAGTACTTAACGAGCACTGTTGCTGACAAGGAACTATTCTGGGTTATCCTAGAAGGTCCTTGTAAAGTGACCACCAATTCAGGGTCTAGTGCAGTTGCAGTTGGCGACATCCTTGTCTCCGCTGCTTCCGGCGAAGCCGCTGAAATCGGTGCATCAGCTGACGCCATTGATGGTGTTAATGCTATTGCTCGTGCACTCCAAACTTCGGATGGCTCGGACGAGATTCTCGTCTCAGCTTGCGTCCGACACTAGGAGTTAACCAAAGCAAATTTGGTAGTCAGGGGTGTCGTCGGGTCGCCAGTCGTCCCGGCGGCACCTTTTTTTATGAGGAAGACATGGCAGTTAGAGAATGTCAAAAATGTTTTGTGGAGTTCCCGTTAACGGATGACTATTTCCACAAGGACCGTACAAAAGAAGCAGGCTATAAAATGGTCTGCAAGATGTGTCGTGCTGAGCAGCACAAAGCAAAAGAAGACAAAAAGATTGATGACCGTATCAAGAAGCTGGAAGCCAATGGAATAAAAGTGCTGGATGAATTGGTGTCGGGCGGTAGCAATATACCGCACATGGCTGAGACATTTCAGCATATTATTTCAGCGTTCGGTGGTTCAATTGGATTTGCTCAGCACTTCCTTGGAAACTATCTGAGTACAGAGCCGGGCAGTGCTACCCGGCAGAAGATGTTAAACATGGTGTTGCAGTTGAATGTGAAGGTTTCGGAGTCTGGTGCGGCAAAGCGTAGTCTGGAAGAGATTACTGATGAGGAGTTGGATTTGGAAATCCAAAAGACGGCCAGAGCATTGCTACTGGATGCACCTGTTGTGAACACGGAGAGTTCGGAAGAAGTAGATGCAGAACAACTCGACTAACATACCGGATGCTGTTTACAACCAGCATGCCACAGAACACCAGAAGTCAGAGTTGCGTGCTCTGCATGCCGAGCGTGCACGTCGCCGCATAGAGGCATTACGTCTTTACGAACCTCTCCCTTTCCAAGAGAGGTTCCATTCATGTCCATCGAAAGAAGTTCTGATACAAGCAGGAAACCAAGTAGGGAAGAGTCTGTGCGCATTTGTGGAAGATGCTCGTGCTGTGACTGGGCAAGATCCCTACGAGAAATATCCGAAAGAGAACGGAGTGCTGGTGTGTCTGGGGATGGACGAGGGGCACATCGGGAGGACGATTCATAAGTATCTGTTTCGACCGGGTGCCTTTAAGATTATCAAGGATAAGGAGACCGGGGAGTGGAGGTCTTGGAAGCCTTGGCTGGAGGATGACTGGAAGCGTAAAAAAGCTACCCGATCTGCTCCCCCGCTGGTTCCAGAGAGAATGGTTAAGAAGTGGGCGTGGAAGAAGCGTGCCCAGAACGTCTTTGAAATGTGCGAACTAACAAACGGGTGGACCATATATGCGATGGGTTCTAAAGGGGAGCCTGCTCAGGGTTTCCAAGCTGACTTAGTTCATATTGATGAAGACCTAGAACGTCCCGAATGGTACGACGAAATGATTGCCCGTCTATCTATGCGGGACGGAAAGCTACGGTGGTCTGCTTTGCCACACGCTAAAAATGATGCCATCATCAATCTTAATGAGCGTGCAGATGATGAGAAGAATCTAGAGAAGCCAAGTACAGTCGTCATCCGTGCAACTATCTTTGACAACCCATTTATGCCAGAGCAGGTTAAGCAGGAGAATATTAAGCGTTGGCGTAAGAAGGGTGAGGATGAGTACCGGAAGCGTGCACTCGGTGAGATGGTTACGGACAGCGTACTCATGTACCCGACTTTCTCAAAGGATGTGCATAATGCTATCCGTTTTGAAGACCCACGCAACGCAGTACAAAAAGTATTGACGGATAACCAAGGGGAGCCACCTGAGGACTGGTGTCGCTATATGGTGGTTGACCCGGGCCACAGTGTTTGTGCTGTAACTTTCTGGGGAGTACCCCCGGAGACATATGGTGACTATGTTATTTGCTACGACGAGTTATACTTACAGCAGTGTAATGCTCGTCAGTTTGCAGATGCTGTGGAGTTTAAAACTCGGGGCAAGGTGTTCCAGTCGTTTATAATTGATGCTCACGGTGGTCGTATACGAGAAATAGGTAGTGGTGTTTTGCCTCGCATACAATACAGTCGGGAACTGGAGAGTCGGGGTGTACGTAGCATTGAGACTGGTAGCAACTTCCGTGCTGGTAGTGATGACATTAAAGGTCGTGAAATGAGGCTAAGAGATTGGCTGCATGTTCGTGACTCAGGAACACCGAAGATGATGGTTAGTGTAGTGAAATGCCCTAACCTTATCCGTGAGTTTTTCCGATTTAAAAAGAAGATAATGAATGGATTCGTTACCGATGAGGGTAACAGGCGTGGTAATTGCCATGCGATTGAAACATGTGAGTATGCTGCTGCACATGGCTTGCCTTATGTGAAGCCACAGAGATTGCAGAAGAATACCACACGTGTTGGTAAGATATTACAGGAGCGTGCTAAGAGGGCGCGTCAACGTAGTATTAACTCAAAGATACGGAGCGGAGATGGTTTCCGCTCATATATTAACTTAGGCCCATCGGGAGATTAACGATGAACGTACCTACCCTAGAAGAAATCCAGAGTTTTCAAATGCCGAGCGTGCAAGTGGGGACTCCGGTGGAATTCTACATTACAGGGACACGAGAAGGTACGGAGCCACGGATTGGCTTTGTGTTGCGTATATCGCGCTCAGGTCGGAACGTGGTCATCCGTACAGCAGACGGGGGGCACTTTGATGCCGTCCGCCATATAGCTGACCCCAAGCTACAACTTAACGCTGACCAGCGAGAGAATGGTGCTTGGGACTTCACGGAGTTCTACAAGTCAGAATTAGAAGAGCGGCGTAACATATTGGAACGTCTTGAGGCGTTGGAGGGCACTGGCCCGACACCCCAGAACAAGATTGTTGCCCCCGCAGAAATTCCACAGGAAGTGGAGAGCGAGACTGTTGAGGAAACTTATTCGGGTCTTCGTGAGAGAGCAATGGAACTTGGAATTGAATTTAAAGGCAATCCTAAGCGAAAATGGCTAGAAATGAAGATCGGTGAAGCAACGAGCCAACCTGTTGGCTAATTTCATAGGGAAGTAAGTAATGCCAAGCTGGGACGACACAAATCACCCGATGGCGGCGATATGCTCGCAGTGGATGCAGAAGATCAAGGACGCTAAAAAAACCAAACAGGAAAAGTTTGGACGATACGCCGATGAGGCGATGAAGTTTTTTGACGGCTCTCATGATTGGATGTGGAAGGGCGAGTATGCCAAGGCTCCGGGTGGGTTCCTTGATAAGGAGGCTCAGGGAGCGTTACCTAATTTCAGGATGACGGTTAATAGGGTCTTCGAGGCTGTAGCTTTGTTTGGGCCGGTGTTGTATCACCGCAACCCGGTAATCCAAGTTACTCCCCGGATAGGCCCGGATATTGCACCTGAAGCATTAGGTATCACCCCTGCCGATCCAATGATGTCTCAAAGCTATGACCATTTCCTTACACAGGAAAAGTTCATACGTGAGATCAAACGGACACACTCCAGCATCAAGGAGCACTACCTGAACTGGTTGCAGCATGAAGCTGACAAGAAGGTTCAGGCAAGGCGTGCAATTACTGAGGCTATCATCAAGGGGATGTCTTTGCTTTGGACTGATATACATCAGCCTAAAGGTTCTGCCATCCGCTATCCTAAGAGTCACTATGTATCTGTTGATGACTTTGTTGTCGATCCAGATGCAGAGTACTGGGAAGATATCACTTGGGTTGCCCGCCGTGTCTGTCATCCAGTATGGAAAGTAGACCGCAAGTATAATCTTGAAGGTAAGCTATCCGGCAACCTTGCTTCCAAGGCTGCACAGGGTGAGACATACGCTAAAGGTCGTCGCCCTTCATCCGGTGAGAAAAAGTCTGGGAAGACTTTTGACTTAATCGAATACTGGGAAGTGTATACAAAATGTGGGTTTGGGGATCGTCTGAAGATTGCGAATCGTGCTGAAGGTCAGAGCAAGTACGATTGGGAACAGTTTGGTGACTTCTGTTTCCTAGCCGTGTCTGAGGATGTCCCCTTTCCCCTTAACTTCCCATCGTGGGATCTAGACAAAAAGACTTTTGATGAAGCCTTTATGCAAGTGCAATGGCCTATCCCGTTTTGGACGGACGGTGGCTGGCCATTCTCACGACTTCATTTCCACGACAAACCGAAAGAAGTGTGGCCGATATCACTGATTAAGCCAGCGATTGGCGAACTACGCTTCGTTAACTGGTGTATGTCATTCCTTGCTGACAAGGTAGCTGCATCGAGCACAACGTATGTAGCTATAGCTAAAGCTGCTGGTGCTGAGATACAAGATCAGATTAAGTCTGGATTAGGTCCGTATACTCATATAGAAATCAGTGACATATTCGGGAAGAGCGTGCAAGACGTTGTCTCATTCTTGGATGCTCCTAACTTCAATGTTGAGATTTGGAATATGGTTCGCCAAGTTCTTGACATGATTGATAAAAGAACGGGCTTAACAGAGTTGATCTATGGCCTTGCCGGTCCAACTCAAATCAGGTCAGCAGCGGAAGCTGAGATTAGAAATCAGAATGTTTCTGTTCGTCCTGATGATATGAGTAGTCAGGTTGAAGATTGGCTTAGTAACTGTGCTCTGAAGGAGATGGAAGCAGCGGAGTGGATATTGAGTGCCGACGATGTATTCCCTGTCTTGGGTGCATCTGCTGCCTATTTGTGGACTAAGCAGATTAAGACGCAGTCATTTGATAAGGTTGTCAGGGACTATGATTACAGGGTTGAAGCTGGTAGTGCACGTAAACCTAATAAAGTTAATCGAGTTAGGCAGCTTAACGAGTTTGCTCAGATTGCTATGCCTAACCTGCAACAGTTCGCTTCACAGGGAATTGTTCAGCCTTATAATGCGCTTATTGAGGACTGGGCAAAAGCCAATGACTTAGATCCGGGCCGTTATATGGTTACAGATCAGGTTATAGAGCAGGCTCAGCAGCCTAGCCCTGAAGAAGCACAGCAGCAACAGCAGCAGATGCAGATGCAACAACAGCAGATGCAGGCTCAACAGCAAGCAGCACAGGCTGAGCAGCAGGCAGCGCAGGCTGAACAGCAGGTTGAGTTGCAGTTAAAGCAGCTTGATATGCAGAGTAAACAGTTAGACATGCAGGGTAAGCAAATGGACCTAGAGGTCAAAAAGCAGACTCTGGAACTAGATAAGCAGAAGGCACAAATGGAACTTGATTTCATGCGGGCCAAGAAAGAAGAGGACTAGTATGCCAAAAGTAGGAGACAAGACTTTTCCTTATACGGAAGAAGGTATGCGGATGGCTGAAGAATATTCCCAGATGACCGGACTACCCATCGAGTATGAAGGTGAAGGTGGTCCTAGTGATTTGGGCAATGCTTTAATGGGAGGCGAGAATGAGCCACGATAGGTACAGAATGGAATGTGCTGAATACGGTCCTGATTGCTTAGCCTTTTATGATCGCTTGATTGACGAAGGGAACAACCCGGGCTTTGCTGCAATGCTGGCCATGCGTAAGCCCTGCGGAACAAAGGGTACTGAGCGTGCTTTCCTTGAGGGTAGTCATCACTGGGCAGATAAACTGAATAGTGATAACGCCGAGTATATTCTTGGTGCTGCCAAGAAGGCTGGCATTTCAACAGCAGGCAAGGTTTACAAGGGTGGGATTGGCCGACCCGATGATCCCTTAGCATGGGTATCCACTATTGATGACGTGAAAGCGGCATGTAAAGAGAAAGGGTATTCGTGTTCAGGTGCAGTTAGCTACCAAGCCCCTGAGCGGAAGTTTAAGAAGAAGCGAATGGGCGAAGACCTTGTGCAGGATTACATGGCACGTGAGGTTGAGAAAGATCCTTCTATTGCTCATAGCAAGAAGAAGATGAAGAACCTTCGTTCAGAAGTAATCGAAAAGCACAGTAAGAAGAATTTATGAAACAGCCTGATAATACATCAGTTATGCGTTCTGCGGAACTGGACCCGCTATACAATGCAGGCCCTTTCAGTGCACTGGCGCGTACTCTGGGTTTAACCGGCCCAGAGGCTGTTTCCGAGATAACTCGGAATCCCTTGCACTACACCCCAACAGAAAGCCGTAGTGCTAGAAACGCTGAACGTGTTATAAGACAGATTCAGCGGAATCAAAAACCGAAGAACGACATAATCGGAACCCCAAGGAGAATGTAATGCCTTTACCTCCAGAGTTAGGTGCTATGATGTCTGCTGCATTGCAGGGTCAGCGACCACCTCAACAACCACAAGCCCCTGCTCCCGGCATGTCTGCACCAGCCCCACCTCAGGTTGATCCGGCTATGATGTCGATGATGATCTTGGATCGCATGCAGAAGAATCAGATTAGGGAGTTGACTCAAGGTAAGAACCCCTACCAGAATCAGATCTCCATGGCTCCACCTATTGCTCCGGTTAATCAAGGCATGCCGATGCCTGCTCCTCCGCAGCCACCACAAGGAATGCCTCCGCAGGGTATGCCTCCACAGGGTATGCCGCCGCAAGGTCCTCCTCAAGGTCCTCCAGCACCACCTATGATGGGATAGTAACTAATGGATGAAGGCGTCTTAACTTATAGCGACTTACTGGATTATGTGACCTCCTTGAATGATGGTGGGGCACGCAGTAAAGACTTGCGCGTGTATCGAGAATCCATTCTTGGTGCCTATCGTGATGTCAGTATGGCTGCTGAGTGGGATTACTATCTTGATGAGGGGCGTATTGATTTAGTTGAGAATTACAATACGGGCACAATAGCCTACGACCATACTGGCGGATCTAACGAGCGGCAGCTGACTTTGACTGGCGGTACTTGGCCGTCATGGATAAAGTTTGGTCGTGTTCGTATTGATGAAGTTGTATACACCGTTGAGAGTCGTGTATCTGATACGGTGATTACATTAAATTCCACGTTTAATCCGGGTGCTGATATTGCTGCGAGTACGACATATGAGTCGTATCGTAGTGTTTATCCTCTACCTTCTGATTTGTGGCGTCTTTATGACGTTGCTGTGGAAAAGAGTTACTGGGTGACCTATTACATAACTCCCACTGAATGGCTTCAGCGTGAGCGTTTTGTTAATTCATCTGGTCAGACGTGGGCATGGACTATCATGCGTGATCCAGACAGTGACAATCGTTGGGCGTTATGGATTGATCCCAGCCCTGAAACAGCAGAGCCACTTGGTTTCATATATCGTCGTCGCCCCAGAGTTTTACGATGGGCCGGTGTTGAGACTGAGGCACGAACTTATACTGCGTCAGGTTCATCCGGTGCAAGCACTGTGACGACCAGCACAGGGTTGCCAAGTAGTATGGTTGGTTCGGTTATTCGTCTTAGTTCGGACACTGCCACTCATCCGACAGGTCTTGCGGGGGATAACCCCTATAATGAGCAGCATAAAATTACTGCCATTTCAGGGACGACAGTAACAATTGACGATACGCTTAGTCAGGCGTATACGTCCACAAAGATTGTTGTGTCTGATCCTGTGGATATGACCGAGACAATGATCGAGGCTCTGAAAGCACAAATTGAGTACCGCTTAGCACGCATGTCGAATGACTCTCGTGATGTGTCCATGAATAAGCAGGTTGCTGACATGGAGATGAGGAGGGCGTTAGAGGCTGAGGCACGTCATTGGTCAAGTATTGGCCGGGGACGCCAGAGTCGGTATCACTACCTATTCAGACACTTAGAGTCAACTATTACTACGGACAGCTAGTATGCCACGTATCAGTGATTTTTTGGGTCAGGTGTCTGATGCAGATGCCACAGACTCTCCTGCCGGTTCATCTGTATCACAGAACAATGTTAGTACATTAGTTCAGGGTAAATTGCAGGTGCGTGGTGGCATTCAGCCCGCCACATTTACCAGCACATCTACGATTTCATCCAGTAATTTCCATACATTCCAACGCCTGTGTTTTTGCAAGACACGTCAGGGTGACCTCATTGGTGTTAATGGGATCGACAGGGGTTTTCGTTGGGATGGCATAACATCCAATGTCGAGCAGCTTGGCATTACTGCACCATCAGCGGGTCCTAGTATTGCCACTCCATCCATCAGTGTAGCAGGCAAGGGTGGTGCCATTACGGGAATTGCTAATAGCGGTGGGAAGTACCAAATCACTAGCAATGGACATGATATGTCGAATGGTGAGCAGGTTCGTATTGGCAATGTTACAGCCACAGGTGGGATGGCAAACGCCCTAAACGCACAGACGTTTACAATTGAGGGTGTTACGACGAATACTTTCACCTTATCTAACACATCATTTGACGGTACTTACACTTCTGGTGGGACTTGGTGCAAGGATGGGTTTGGTGCAACAGCTGGCACATACGTATGTGGTGTCAGGTATACGGACGATACCACCACTCCAGTCCCAAGCAGCATGTCGGTTCTTACTACAGTGACTGCTGAGGAGACAGATCAGTTTGACTGGTCAAGTATTGCTACCACCACTGAGGCTCGTGTTTCAGGAACAGGCAAGGTTGAGTTGTGGAGAAGTACCGCTGGCGTTACTAATGTGTTATTTAAGGTGCATACCGTTGATTATTCCGGTTCGATTACCTTCAATGATCAGGTAGATGACAACACGCTTAATCTTAGTTCAGATGATGATACGATTCTTGTTCTGGCGAATCCCCCGGTGGACAACAGCCTTGTTGCGAGACGCTTTGAGCCACCGCCGAATGACCGGCCAGTAGTTGTTCAGTTCCAAGATCGCTACTTTTACCTTGGAAATGTGGATTACAACAGGGGTACAGTGGCTACCAACGGTTCGACTACCATTACGGGAACGAGTACGGATTGGGTTGCGACGATGGTGGGTCGTTATATAGAGATTTCTGGAGAGGCCAAGCCATTTAAGATTACAGCCGCTTCCGCAACCTCCATTACAGTGGATACAGCGGTCAGTAATACTGCATCGGGTCTTAGCTATGTGATTAGATCGGAACAAAGTAATCGCAGGCAGGTTGATTTTAGTGAGCCTGATGAGCCTGAGAGTGTTTCCAGTGTTAATGTGTTTACAGTACAGGAATACATTAATGATGATGACGATATTGTTGGTGCTTGTCCTTTAGGTCCTTATTTGTATTTGTGTGGAAAGCGACATAAGTATGCTTTTAGCTTTTCTGTCGATCCGCTGAGAGATGGAAGTGTTCGCTATGTAGATGACCGTGGTATTTTTAACCATTATTGTTGGGATGTGTTTGAAAATGCGGCGTACATGATGGATGATAGCGGTCCATATATTTTTGGTGGCTCAAGCCAGTCGATTGGTACTGCTATCCATGACTTATGGCGTCGAGATGGTGATGGGGACAAAATAGATTTTTCCAAGTCGGATAAGTTTCATGTAAAAGTGGACAGATCTAAGGCTCGGGTTTACTTTTTTGTAGCTTTTGAGGGTGATGCTGGTAGTTTTCCAAGACGTGCTCTGGTCTTCAATATCAGAAGGAAAACATGGGATCTATTTGAGTATCCTCAGCAAATCCCTACAGCCAGTTCTGTGCAAATTAGTGGTGAAAATCGCCTTAGCTTTGGCGGAGAGAATTCCAAGGTATATTTAGCTGATCAAGGTACTACAGATGTTGTCACTTCCGAGACGGCTGGCACTGCAACGGGTGGCAGTAGCAACACTTTGTCTGATTCAGCTGCCTCCTTTACTAGTGGTATGGTTGGGGCTAGCGTATATATTTTTGATGGTACTGGTAAAGGGCAAAGACGTACAATTAGTGGTCAGACATCGACCACATTAACAGTTTCAGCAAACTGGACAACGAATCCAGACACAACCAGCAAGTATGTTGTCGGTGCTATACCGTTTTCATGGAGAAGTTCATCTTTCCACTTCCCTATGGATGACGCTGAGCATAAGCGTTCTGTCGGAATTAAGTTTAAACCCACAACGGGTGACCAAAGGGTTGATATTCGGATTTATTACAACAATTCGACTACCCCAGCTTCTAATGGTATGCCCATGAAGCTAGGTGATGCCATCGAAGTGGGTGATACTAACACAGAAGATGCGGTTTTGTACATGAAGTCGGCTCGAAGTAGCCTAGAGAACGCATCGGGACACGAAACGTACCGCATTGATGGTATGTATAGCGGTACATCTCATGGTGACCACAAGATGTCTGTCGAGTTGCGTGGCTATGCTGGTGATAATGTCCCTGAAATCCAGACAATAGACATAGAGGGGGTTTCTGAGTAGTGTATTCCCGCCATGCCATTCAATTTGACCGCTTGCTGGATGCAGGCATGCTCCCAGAGCAGGTTTCGGTTTTGCGTGATATCTTCAGCAACGCCAATATGGGGCTTGAGCACTCTGGCACCGTGACTTTTCGTGGATCGGTAGTGGCTCCCGCCATTCAATCGTGCAGATGGGCAGTAGCCCAGCACAATTGGGACTACAATGAGGATAGCAATACCTATCCCAGCAACAACGGTGGGATGAGCCTTGTGTTGTGCCGTGAAGCGGACGATTTCAAGGGTAATGGCACCACAGGGCGTAGTGACATTCAAATTTACCTTCCGGTAGGCCCGGGAGAAGACCCTAATGTGGTGGCTGGCGATGTAATCATGTTTTTTGAAGCTAAAGACGGTTCTAAGATTGCTCCGGGTTACGGAGACCACCGTATAGGCAGTGTTCGCATGGGTGTTCAGGGCGACAATGGCACTGAAGGCTGGAGCATCATGGACGGAACTGCTAATTCTAAAGACAATGGTGGATCGGGCCTGAATGTTGCAGATAAATTCATGCGATGCTGGTCGTCTAGTTCCGATAGCGGTAATACGGGCGGTGCTGCCTCAGCTGCGGTGTCAGTGACTGTGGGTGACCACAATATATCTGATATTGCCGGTGGTATTGGTGCTCATGCGGGTTCGGACGTTGCTGGAACAATCTCAGATCACCCTGCAAGCGGGCTTAGCCATAAACATGAGGTAACATCCACGACTATAGGCACAGGGTCTATGACTGGCGTTGGTGTTTTAACTGGAGACAGTGTTAGTGGAAATTTCTACACAAAACTTGCCAATGCTGGAGCAAGTGACTTAGCACACGCTGGTACAGGTAGTCTCTCTCACAGCGGAAGTGGTACAATATCGCATACAGTATCGGGTGGTAGCGTTGCTACCGTGCCGCCATACATGTATGTGGCAATGATGGAACGTCTTAATAATTCCAGAACAGGATTGGGTTTATAATGGCACGTGCAGAGGATTTTATTCGTAACTCAGCAAGGAATCAGCTGACTCAAGGACAACCACAAACCACCAATTCATGGTTTGGCTCAGGGCAAGATACCGCTGTCCCTTCTACCAACAGTGGTGTCATGAATATTCAGGGCGAACGCAATCCGGGTCCACCGAGGTCTCCGAAGGCCCCTCAGGGCGAACGCAAT
>MDTE01027468.1_pt1 | contig 52950 bp, 41 predicted proteins | sample 811231 | NCBI WGS metagenome assembly MDTE01 (sample SAMN05326651, study PRJNA326480) | marine metagenome | isolation source: seawater | place: Indian Ocean: Red Sea | collected 2010 | reverse complement strand
CATATTTACATACCATTCAATTACTGATTTGTACCACAATTGACTATTATGATGTGCCTTTTTATTAAATTGATGGATATTATTGTTTGTTGCTTGCATGGCACTTAGAGCTCTAGCACTTTCTAATTGCAATGTCCTTAGACTCATATCGTCGATGTTCATTTTCTACCTATCAGCATAAATCTATTGTATAGGTGCGTATCTATTTCACCTTCATACAAAACTTCTGTCATTGGGTATTTGGCTTTTGCTTCTTGTACACCATGAACACAATTTACATGTTGTTCGTTACTAAAGTAATCATTTGTTTGTAAACACACTAATTGACCATCTGGCAAATTATTGAACCAATCTTCATTCATATGTTCACAACTAGTATTAATTATTATGTCAGGTTTAACTTTAATTTTAAATGTATTTTTTGCTCTATTTACAGCATTAATATATATTGCACCTTCTTTGTTGTATTTTATTGTACTACAATCTTGCACAACACTTTTAAATTGCCATTGATTTTGATACTGTTCATAATTAAATTCATCGGCTATTTCTATACAATCAGGATCTAATTCTAAATTATAATAATTTTTGATTGAATATTGTTCAAATAAATTTTTTGCAACTGTAGCATACCAACCACCATAGTGGACAACTGTACCTAAATGTTTGTTGGGAAAGACATTAGACATTTCTTCTACCAGCCAACACTTGCTTTTCATTTGCCCTCTACTGAAGTGCTCATTGAGATTGGCTCTATATTGCCATTTAATTGCCCAACTACTGATTCTGCGTATGTAATCACTGTCTATACAATGAGCTACATACCGTAACACTTTTCTGTGATTTATCTGATCATAACCTGTGTAGTGTGCAAGAAGTATTTGTAAAAATTCATCTGTATGTTCAATTGGACCTCTGTGTATTTCGTCACGTAATAAATCTCTAATATGCCATATATTTCCAAGCATTACTGCACGTTTTAAATTACTATATTTTTCTTTTTGTTTATGATCAGTATATTCCAAGTACTCTTCTAACCCATGCATCCAATGTAGATTTTGTCCTAAATCATGATCGATTACATGTGTTCCATCTTCTGACAGAGATTTTTGAGGACTATGTTGCGTCATCGAATGTTTCCTTTAGCCATTCAAAATCATTTATTTTTGCAAGTATATGAGGTTTATTTCTATAGGCTGTGCCAAAGTCAGCACCTTGTTTTGCACCTAAAATACAATACTCACCGTATGGTCTTTTAACACCTCGTTCTTGCCAAACTTTAAGCCTGTATATATTATCTAAACTATCCCCATTGGGGATAATGCTACTGGCTAACTTTGTACACTCTCTGAATGCACTTTTCCATGTTTCAAACTCACTGGTGTTGAATCCTGTTATATTACTTACTTGAAACTTTGGAACAAATATACAACCTATTGTTGTGGTCATATCTACATTCCAATCATCTGCTTCCAATAATTTTTTACGAGGAAATAGTTTTGCACCACCATATCCATACAATAAATCATTTATAGGATTTCTACTACGCCAAACAAATACACAATCTGTTTCTGGTACAGTTTCGTATACAAATCTATCTGCTTGTGGTTTGAACTTGAAAGTAAACTCTTCGTCCATTATAGCATCAGCATCAATTACATAAAAATGACTGGTCTCTGCTATTTCTGCCGCCGCTTGGTGTGCTTCAAATATTCCTTTAACACCTTGTACACGCTTGGCGTGAGGTGCAAACATTTTAAGTATTTCAAAATTTTCATCAGCAAAAGATTCGTGATAGCTGATTTGAACAACATCTAACAAGAGTTTACTCCATGATTATAATATTATAGCAAAATTTAAGTGCGATGTCAACTACTCATATATAAAAGGATCTTTATCTTTGAGCTCTTTAATTTTACGTTTTCTCAATCTATATAGTTTGAATCGCGTCCAAGGTGATAAAATAAAATTTATTATTGTTCGCATAGTTGTGTCCTTACATAGTCTATAGTGTATTTAAGTCCTGTCTTCCTATCAATATTTGGCAACCAATTCAATTTTGAAATTGCTTGATAGATATCTGGACAGCGTTGATGTGGATCATCAACTGCACTATCAGTGTGAATAATTTCACTTTTACTGTCAGCTAATTCTATAACTTCTTGTGCTAGCTGTAACAGTGTGACTTCTTCTGTGTTACCTATATTAATTGGACCTTGGCTATCACTATTCATCAACTTTATTAATCCACTTACAGTATCACTTACATAACAAAAACTTCTAGTTTGCAATCCATCTCCATGTACAGTAATTGGTTTGTTTTCCAATGCTTGTAGTATAAAATTACTAATAGCCCTGCCATCATTTAATGCCATATGTGGTCCGTATGTATTGAATATTCTAGCAATCACAGTATCAGCTGAACTGATAGTACACATAGTTTCCGCTACACGTTTGCCTTCATCATAACAAGCACGTGGTCCTATTGTGTTTACATTACCCCAATAGTTTTCATTCTGAGGATTTTCCAATGGATCTCCATATACTTCACTAGTACTAGCTTGTAACATTCTCAGACCTTTTTGTTCAGCAACTTCTAACATATTGCTTACACCTTCTATATTTGTCATCAACGTATTCCAAGGATCTTTCTGATAGTGAATAGGACTGGCAGGACATGCCAAATTATATATTTGTTTGAGCGGACTAAATGGACCTTTAGGACATGGTACTTGAAACTTTTTTCTTACATCTTGATCCAAGGGCCAGTAATTGTTTTTTCCTTGAAACTCTTTTGTGTTATTCCTACTGCCTGTTGTAAAATTATCCACTGCTACAATGTCTTCACCTTGTGCTAGTAGTTGACGGGTAAGTTCCGTTCCTAGTAAACCTGCCGCTCCTGTTATTAATACTGTCATTATATCCACAATCCTAACTTTTGTAAACTGTCTATTTTTGCACTATCACCTAAATACTGTTTTGTATTGTCCCAATCTTCATATGCATACTTGCCAGTACAATGAAATATTCTCCAATCTGCATCTATATCGAAGTTATGTCCAGTTGGAAACTGCACAGGATCCAAAAGATGTATTTTATAGTTTGGTAAATGTTTTAGATGTGTGTTAGCAAACTTTTGACACGTACCAGCTTCTGCATATCCATTTGCATACAAATAATCAGTTTCGCATATGCTGATATTATCTCTTGTTGCTCTCATGCCAAACATACCTGTACCACAGTTGTATTCACCATGTTCCTCAATTGGATCACCTAACCATCCATATTGTTTAACACTTTGACAAACAGCATCAACACCTTGTGTGAAAATTTGTTTGATAAGAATTGTATAATTATCTCTTACTGCACAATCTACATCAGTATAAAACCAATTTAATCCACACTGCATTATCTGTTGACCTACAATAAATTTATACACAAACACATGATGGTCGCCTTGAGGAATATGTACAGTAGGAACACGACTATGCATTGCATGATAACTTTGAAGATCTAATGCTACAAAAAGCATGCGTATGTTATAGCGTTTGCACTGTTCAATCCAATTCATTACCAATGGTAAAACAGTTTTATCCCCCATACACCAATACACTGTGCTGGTTCCGTATGTTAAACCACTACAATATTCTTCAATTGACCTTGGCACTACTGTCTCCTTGATAAAATGCTTGCACACTCACAGTGTCAGTTGCTTGTGCTTTTGCAAGTATTGGTCCTAATTGCTCTGGTATACCCAATTGTCTATCTGCAATCGATTGATTGAGCATAAGGCTTACTATATGTTCATAGCTATCCATAAATTCTGTATCACCAGGTTGTATGTTTACTGGTTTGCCATTGCGTATCCAATTGCGTATTATACTTTCTAATGTGTCAGTTGAACTGAGCTTTCCTATTATATATCTATCATTTCCTGGTCTGTCTAAAAATCCTGCTTCTCTGCACAAAAACACACAACCATATGCATCAACTACCAGATCTACCTGAGGAAATCCTTTGGGCAACATTTGTTTTTCAGTTATACAATGCATTGTTGGTGCGTCAATGCCTTTGCTTAGTGCATTAAGAGCGTAACCATAATCTATGTGCAAACGATTGAGATGTTCTCCATGTCTACGTTGTTCTACTTTTTGAAATACTTGTTTTATTTTTGTTCTATCTCCAAATGTATTCAACTCATTGGGCTTTTGAAAGTTTTCTCTCAGTGTAATAAAATCAATTTGATCACCTGCTGTGCGATTTATTTCTTCAATTAAATCAATTACTTCATAAAAATCTTCTTCCAAGCCTGGTAGTATAATATAATTAAATCCAAATCTAATCTTTTTATTGTGTTTCTTTCTGTATCGCAAGAAGTCTATAGCATTTTGTTTTACTCTTTGAAAGCCTTGCTTGTGTTTGGTTACTTGTTCATATACCTGTTGATTGCTTCCATACAAACTAATACGCAATACTTCTAGTTTGAATAAATCTGGATTTGCATCAACAAATTTTTCAGTAAGTAAAAAACCATTTGTATATAAACTAAACTTAAAACCTCTTTCATAACCAGCACGGATTAGTTGCATCAAATCAGGATTGGTAAGAGTTTCTAATCCACCACTCAAATAAAACCTATATGGATCATCATTTGGAGCTGTTTTTATAAGATTTACAATGTCAGGGGTTGTAGCTTTTAGTTCAGTCTTTTTGTAGGCGGCATTTGTATCCATGTTACGACCACAAAAGTGACACCAAAACATACAGCTTTGTCCAATGTGTAATCCTATTCTATGTGGATAACTGTACTCGTTGTCTAGTACATTGCGAATTGTACCACTTTGTGTTAGAGGTATAATGGTATTTTTCCAATACTGTTGATTGCGTATATCATCTAAAATACAGGTTTGCAAAAATTCATTGTTCTTTATTATTTGGTTAAGCTGTATTAATCTTTTTTTACTAACTTGTAATTGATGTTGAATATGCTGTTGAGTTACAAAAGGATTAGCTGTATAACAACGAACAATTGTGTGTATTTGTTCCACAGCAATCCATAATTCAGGATCATATCTACTGTGTGCAAGTCCATAATTGATAATTGCATTGCTGGTATACAATGCTAATATTTCTTTAGCAGTGTAGGTGTTGTCGAATCTTACCATATCCAAATGCTGATGGCGTAGTTTGTATACACCTTGTTCAATAAACTTTGTAATCCATATGGTATTTTCTGCACTGTTTACTGTATCACCTCTGTAAAATGCTTCTAATTGTCTATTCAAACTTTGACCATCGTCAGTACTAAAGTCATACTTTACACCATCTACACTAATTGTACGAATGTTTTCACTGTTACGTTGTAAACAAACTGTAATATCTGTATTGCCCAACTGCATTGAATATTCAATACCAGTATCATTGTGTACAATATCTTTTAATTTTGCATTTTCGCTCTTGACAATCTTGCGTAATACTGTTAGAACATGTGGTGTAATATCTTCAAATACACTTATAGTAGGATCACTTACATACTGTTCACCATGCCGTTCAGTATTGTTTTTGCTTGCCCAAACAATTTCAATCTTTTTTGGATTTTCTACTTGACTTGCTATATGATTTATTGTATCACTATACTCTAATTCTAAACCAACAATAAGTTTTAAATCTTTTTGTTTTGCTAGTTTTACTAATTTTTTATGCTGTGACTGTGTTTGTACAAATGGCTTTTCTACCAGTAAGTGTTTGTCCAGTGTCAGCAAATGAATTGCACTTATAAAATGATCACCAGGTTGATTAGCTATCCAACAATGTTTGCTACGCAAATCTTCCATACTATTGACTGTGCGTAAATCTGTGCCAGTGTAGACTTGCACTTGTACTCTCATGTCATCAGCAACACGTTGAATTATTTTTGCCCAACGACCGCCGCCTATTATTCCTAGGGTGTGCAAACATCTACTCCATACTTTTTACTCCAACGCTCAGCGTCTTTCTTTGTGTTTACCAATGGTTCACCTTTTATATTCAAGCTGGTGTTTAATAGCATAGGACAACCAGTAAGCTCATACCAACGTTCTAACAGTTTTCGGAATCCTGTATTATCTGTTTTAGCAACTGTCTGAACTCTTGATGTGTTATCGTAGTGGACGATTGCTGGAAACGAAGTAGGGTCTTTACACGTCGCGGTGTATTGCATATACGGACCTGTGTAGCCGTTGAAATATTTGCTTGCATGTTCTTCGAGGATTGCTGGTGCAAATGGTCTGAATGCTTCTCTGTGTTTAATGCTGTTAACAAGGTCCTTGACATCATCTCCACGGGGATCAGCAAGAATACTACGGTTGCCAAGAGCCCGAGGACCAAACTCAGCCCTTCCACTTGCAACAGCGGTAATTCTGTCTGTTTGTAATTTTTGTAATATCTTTTCAACTGGATATTCTCCTTTGATGTTATAACCCAAATAAGGTCCGGGCCAATCAATATGCTCACTTTTGTGTGCTAGGACGCAACCAACAGAACTTCCTGCATCTCCAGGATTTGGCATAATCCATACATTATCAAAATGTTTATGTGCAATTGGATTTGCAACACAATTTAATACACAACCTCCAGTAAGCACCAAATTCTTTTTATTTGTGATATTAGCAGTATATTCAATCAAGCCTTGAAATATTTCTTCATATATACGCTGTACACCAGCGGCAATATCTGCATAATTTTGTACAGTATTCAACAAAGGTTGCCAGTTCATACAGCCTCTATGACAGTTACGCAAGAACACAGTTTTACCGTCTCGCTTTGTTGGCATTTTAAGTATAAAGTCATTTTTTATTAAATTATAATGTGCTTTTGGATCACCTACAGCTGACATACCCATTAATATGTATTCATGTTCTTGTGGTTTTAGTCCTATACGCTGTGTCATTCCACTGTACCATATTCCAATACTGTCAGGATATCTTTGACTCCATAGTTTTTTCAAGCGATTACCTTCTCCGGTCCATATGCTAATTGTTTCCCATTCACCTATACTATCAATACACAATATAGCGGCATCATCAAAAGAACTAGTAAAGTAACCTCCGGCGGCATGACTGTGATGATGTGTTGTTGTGCGGACACGTGGAGGATTCTTATAAAATTCATCAAGCACACTTCTTGGTGAAGGTTTTTTCAGCAGGTCATATTGTCCAGCATACAACTGTCTTGATTTCTTTAACCAAGGTCTTTCGTAAAAATATACTCTATCAGGCATCCCATACTGTAATGCATCTTTCAGTATACCTTTATTAAGATTTTTATCGTTTTTTATTCTACTGTAGCGTTCTGCATGTGCGGCGAATACCAATTGCTTGTCATCAAAAACTGCTAAACTAGCATCATGTGCCATGCCACTCCAACCCCAACTAATCATAGTTCGTATTTTTCCCAATCAACATTTTCAAATCCTTCGTCACGCTGTAAATTTACTGCATGTGCTTTAACTTTGCCTTTCCAATTGATATCATTGATCAACACTCTACCTGTATCTGCAAAGCCCATAATCAACATGTCAAAAGGAATACCAGCTTGTCTCAGAGAATCTTCTGTTACTTGTCTAACACTTTCTCTTCTGCCAGTAATAAGAACTATTCTACAGCCTTTCATTTCCCATTCTTTAAATTTATCCAATACACCATTTAATAGTTGTGGTGGATTGTGTACTAGATCATAATGACCATTTAGAACATAATTGAATATTGTTCCATCAATATCACAAATTACAGTTTTCATAGTTCGCCTTTCGCTCTCATTGCTTTGCGTATTTTAGTAGCACTGATATCATGAATGTCTTTACCCAAATCATGTTCAGTAAATGTGTAACCAACACCTCTACCATAACTAATGTCAACTATGTTAGGTACTCTTATTACTATATACTCTTTATTCATTGTAAATCCATGTTCAGTAAGTGCGTTGCGTATGTTAACAATTACTTTGCTCCACTCAAATGGATTGTCTACATTTCCCATACCAGCATCAGCACCATGTACATCTCTAACCATTATACATACCTGACCATGTTCTTGTTGTATACGTTTAAACAATGCTGTATGTCCGTCATGCCATGGTTGCCATCTGCCTAACATTTGTGCAGTAGGTTTTTTCCAATCAAACATTTGTTTCCTTTTTCTCTAATAGATAGTTCCAGTAGCCTACTGGTGTTGTATTTTGTTTTTTAATAAAACGTTCTACAACTGGCACTAACTGTACATGGGTATCTTCAAACCATTCAGCTACATGGTAATCACAGTCTAGTCCTTTTGTTTCAGGTCTTTCAAACATACGATTAGTATCTTCAAATCTGCCTTTAGGTATAGTATCCATGTACACACTAAAGTCTGCACCAAATACTTTTCTTAATTCTTTAGTAGGACAAACAAAATCTGCTACAGCAATTTTGCCAGACATTACAACACCGTCTGCTAGACTTCGCATACGCTGTGCCTGTTTAAGTCTACCCTCTTCTGAAAAGTCCCATAATTTCATATCAGGTCCTTCGTACTTTTTACGTACTTCGTCTGCATTAATATGTACGCCATTAAGTAGTTTTGCAAGTGGTTCAGCAAGTGTAGTTTTTCCACTACCTGGTAGTCCGAATATTAATATTTTCATTTAATTTATCTCCACAATATCCATAGATTGAATTTGGTACTTGATCTGGTAATGGTATATTCATACCTTCTAAGTCTATCCAAATAGCTTTACTGTCCATTACATAATTACCTGGAAAACACCATATGTAATTCATACTAGTTAATGTTACACTATCCTGTTGATGCCAAAAACAGTTTGTACGCATATTTAACAACTCTGTTAATGCTTCAAAATCTTTTGCATGACAAAACACACCAGGACTTTGGATAAGATTAGTATCAGCTGGCTGTTGGCAATCATCATGTCCATAATATAAAATACCTTTGTGCATGCGTATATCTAATTCAAGGTCGTATCCGCACTCATAGTATGCATGTTTGAGATATTCATCAGTGTTTTCAACATCAGGTTGTTTGCCTGCTGTATTACCTCTATGAGCTATGTATCTTATTGCGGAATCCATCATTCGCATCACCTCCTTGTAATTCAATTAGTCTTTTACCATCTATATAATCACCTTGCTGTATATCTGCTAGTTTGTGCCAATTTTTTTCATTTTTTGGATCAGCAATTATATTTGATAATTCATGTCTTTTTTGAAAAGTGTTCAATCTATATAAAACACTACGCAATCCTATGTCAACTAATAGTCTTACTCTACTGTAGTAAAATAAATTACCATAGTTTATTTCTGGCCATATGAAACATAATTCGCCATCCTGTGTTTGTTCTCGTTTCGAACCATGTGTATTCCAATCAAACCTACTGATGTATTCTCTGGTATACTCCAACCAATCTTCAAAATTATCTATCAAATTAACACTTGCTTGATTGCTGAAAAATATTTGTATATCGTCCATATACAGAGGAGCAATAAAACTACCTGTGGTTTGTAGATCACAACACAATGCAAAACTTTCTTTTGTGTAACCATAGGCACTAGTCCAGTCTGGAAACTGTTCAACAGTTTTTAACATGTTAGCATAATTGAATTGGCTACTTGGAAAAATATCAAAACGTGTCTTTAAATAATAATCATATTCACCATGCTGTTCTTTGATATGTTTTAGTATATTACGTAATGTAAGAGGTTGCAACACCTGTTTAAGGTATACAGAACGTCTTGCTGATTCAGGAATATCAATTTGTTGCAATAGATCATTATAATCAACCAACACATAATCTTTTATTTTGTACAAGTTTTCAATTTGTTTTTTTATTAGTTGTGCTTGTTGGTAATTTTCAAAGTTAGCATATACAAACAAATCTACAGTAACATTGTACCATTCATAATGTTCTAATAAACTGGTGATTAAATTTTGTTTGATCCAAGCACTGCAACTGTTGATGCCTTGTTGAACAGCTTGATATGTTCCCAAACTTCTAGGTTCTGTACTAAACGGAAATACTAGTGCGACTCTAGCCATGATTGTAATTCCTCTGGTGTACCAACTCCTTGCATATCATCAATTTGCACTGTGACAATATCTCCTTGGGTATAATTGTAAACTGGACACAAATAATATTCGCCGTTTACTGTATCTTTAGCTTCTATCATACGATTGGCACTTTGTTTAAATAAAGACCAACTACGCCAATAATAATGTCCACTAGTAGCCCATTTGCTTATTGGATTTTTCTCTGCAACTCTTACAACCTTATTGTTTTCAACTTGTGCAAAACTCCATTTTGGATCTTTTTCATTTTCTTCAAATACCATAATTACTCCATCGTTGTGTTGTTGTGCAATAAATTTATCTTTATCCCATTGCATAAAATTATCACAGTTGCAAACAAATAAACTGTCAGTATCTGCTAGATAATCTTGTGCAGTCAATACTGTACAAGCGGCACCTTGCGTAGGTTTATTAAGTTCTATTATCTTTGATTGTGGATAGTATTTGCGAATTGTACTGGATATGTTGTGTTCAGCCTGTGCAATAAAAATATAATCATCAAAATCAATACCAATTGATTCTACTGATCGCACAAACATAGGTTTGCCAGCAACATCTATAATTGGCTTGGGCAAGCTGTATCCTTGCTGTACAAATCTTGTTCCCATGCCTGCCATTGGCATGATTAATTTAAGTGTCATTGATCAGTATTTTCTCTTGTGTATTGGTCACAAATTGATAGGAAATATCCAGTTTTTTTAATAATCTTATAAGTCTTATTTCACTGCCTTTCATGATACTGTTTATACTATTGTTGCTAATAAATCTTTGCAGATAGTTAATCTGTAGGTCATTAAGATCCATATTGTAGCGTTTTTGTATTTCATCTCCTACCGGACTTTTAAACACATTGTCTGTCCACAATAGATATTTGTTGTCTGCGTAACGAAATATAAAATTTTCTTTTTGTTCAAACAATAGATTATCTAAATAATGATCTTCGTAAAAACAGAGGTTAGGTGCTACATCAAATGGTTTATTATACGAATTTCCACTTTGTATTAAAAAATGTTCTAGTTTATGTTCTTTTATTATATTATGAATATTGAGCCATGTCAATACTTCAAAGAAATTAATATAGTTGCCATAAGGTAAAAAATACACATGGTAATTATGATGTTTTGGTAAATCCTGTAACCATTTGCTGTCAGGATTGCTATGACGATCTCCAATTATACAAATGTTCATAGGTGTTTTTCCAACTCTTTGCTTACACGTTCACCGATAATACGATTGCCTTCATCATTGTAATGTCCTATGAATATATCATCACCTGTCATGCTTATCTTAGGATCTATAGGACAAAAATTATGATACTTTGGATCCATAAAAATATCAAATGTTCCTTTGCCTACTCCCCAAGGATATGGCACATCAAGTAATTGTCCATTTTCAAATTCAACACCATTTCTTTTACAATATTCAGCAAAAGGAAAATAAAACAATTTTTTATTACACAGTCTAGCCATTTCATCTACATAAGTAGCACAAGATTGTATTATGTTTGAATTTGTTTTACCGTTGAACATTTCTATTTGCCATGGTTCATAGCCTATCATCAATCCACCAAAGTTAGGTCTTCCTCCTTTAGTATTAAAATTAAAATATTTGCTGGTATCATTACCTGTATGCATGGTTATATTGTCATGGTCTATCTTTTCCTCTTGCCAAAAACATTGTGGTAAAGGCAATGGTTTGTTCCATACTAATCTTGGTTCCCATGTAGTTTGCACAACAATGTAATCAAAATCTTGTAATTTATTTTTCTCATAGTAATATTCAATCACTGCACTGTGCTGGCATATACCAACTCCACCGGTTGTGTAAACTGTGTAATGATCTTGCTTGGATAAATGACCTACCCAAGTTCCGTTTGTGTCAAGACGTTCTCTGCCTAAACCTGTGTCAATTAGTTTGATGCTACCGTCTGGTTGTTCAACTTTAGTATAACTAATAAAATCAGGATCCAATATGTAGCTACCATTGGTAAAACTACAACCAAGCACCAATGCACGATTACGATAACTCATTGTCTAAACCTTTTTTTATCATTTGTCCTAATAATTTGTTACCTAGTTTGTTAAAATGCAAAGGATCGTTATCCTCTCTGTAGTGATGATATCTATCGTCCCAAAATAGTTTCTCAGTTGCTGGTGGAACATCTAAATACTTAATATATTTATATGGGTATTTTTTACCAGTAAAACTGTAGCTGTAAACTGGTAAACCTGTTGATTGTGCTATACGATCCAAATGACTACTGCAAGCTGTATTTAAATATTCCCAACCAACTTGATTACTATTAAGCACTGACATCCAATGACTGATTCCTGATTGCCAATCAAAATCAAATCTTTCACTTATTTCTTTTTGAATTTTTGGCAAACCTGCAATAGTATTACTGTATATATAATTTAGCTTCCAGCCGTAAAGATTTTCTCTGTGTTTTTTATATTCAAATGTATCGTGTATGACTATTCTTGGAGAAAATGACTCTTGAATAAGAATTGCACTAGCACTTGCTGGAGCAGGATTACACACTAAATCTAAACATTTACAATAACTCATTAGACCACCTCCTGGGTGTGAATATGCTTTGTAAGGTCTGTCTAATTCATCATACCAACAATAATCTCTGTGAACGATTTCATTGTCACCGTCCATTGAATACCAGCCCAAGCTAAAACTACAGCCAAGTACAATAATCATTGCACAGCCTGTTTTACAAGCGTTCCCATATTACCAAAGTTACACATTTTTTGATTTTCTTGTACTCTAGGATCAGCTAGTACACGAATAAAATCTTTGTGTTGTGGGTGTGTTGGTTGCCATACTGCTCTTTCTTCAAAGTCAGACATATGCCCCCATTGTAGTATTAAACTAAAAGTTGCTTGACTTTCTGCTCCATAATTATGCCAACGATCTTTGACCATTTGTATAAATTCAGGTATCTCTTTATAGTTACAGGTTTGTACAACAAAATTATGGGATAGTACTCTACCGCTCCAGTAATCACCCATTTGTTCATACACATAATCTACATTGCTTATCAATTGATCCCAATGTCCTCCTAGTCTAGTTTCTTTTTCGTATGTATCTTTTCTACCCGCATCAAAACTAAAAATAATGTGTTTGATATTGTTGTGTACACGATAAAGACTATCCCAAATTTTTGGCGTAAGCATTACTCCATTTGTTTGAAAGTTTAACATTGTATTTGGTCTGTCTGTAAGATCCATGTCTTGTAATCTTTCTCTGAATATTTTACTTCCAAAAGGATCACCACTGCCAGTTATCCAAATATCAAATTTGTAATCCTTAGGTGCATTCATAATTTCATCAAATAGTTTATCTGTTAGAAATTTTCTTTTTTCATATTCTTCCCCTTTAGCATGTATAATTTTTTCATTTCTACAGCTAGGGCAAAATAAATTACAACTTTCATCTGTGCCAACTTGAATATCATGTGGCAAGTACTCAGCCACTGTGCTTTTGTTTTTGATAGCGGCAATTTCAAAATCTGTTAAAATCTTATAATCATGATCCTGTGGTTTAAGACTGTGCCTACGTTCTTCAATTTGATCTATATGCACTAATTCGTCGTTGTGTATTTTTGGGCAAATATTGTGTTTGCACAAGGGCCAGTTTTTTCCATCAAATAACTGATTTCTTACTTCTTGTGCTTTTTCACGATTCCATATTTCTTCCATTGTATTAAAATTTAAATTTCCTATACTAACTGGTAACCAATAAGGACAACACATGTAAACATTTCCATGTCTTCCTATTTCACATCTATTAAAAAATTGTCCGCAGTATCTGCCATTTAGATTTTTAGCACTACTAGGCAGTATCTTATCAAGTTCAACTAAATCTCTGCTAGTCTTTGAAGTTTGCACTGCATCTGCTACAAAGTTCGATGTCACAGCGTTTGCCCTCCTTGAGTAATTGTTTATATTTTTTATAAAGATTGTTGTTCCATATATCTACAGGACTAGTTAGCATGTCTACTTTGCCAACAGGATTGCGTTTTCCAAAGTCCCAAGGGCACAAATACATAGTTCCGTCAATGTATATAAATGCTTCATCTACAACTTTTTTACAGGGCAGGTTTAAACTTTCAGTTTGGTCTTCCCAAGGGTGTTGATATAGTTTTGTTATTTTAGCACAGCCTGGTCTTACATTATTCCAATAATCCTTAAAGGCTTCTTGTTCTGCTTGTGTATCTGGTAAATCAATCATTCTAACTTCACAGTCAATCTCAGGGTGATCCTTTACAAACCTTGTTACGTTTTCATATACCTTATCAAAACTAATCCCTCTAGTTTCATCAAAAGTTTTTTTAGTAAAGCCATCAACACTGAATCTTATTATGTCTACAAAAGGTGCAATACGCCTTTCCATGCGTAGTGTCATTGGCTCGCCGTTACTGTTAAGTTCTACTTTAGCTGTTGGATCTTCTTTTATATATCTTGCTATGTCTGGCAAACGTGTGTCTACAAGTGGTTCACCTAGCCCAAATGGTCTGTATACAACGCCCATGTCTCTGGTGTCATCTATAATTTTGTAAATTAAATTTAAGTCCATATGTTCTTTTGGAACAAGATGATTAGGACAAAACCAACAAGTTGCATTGCAAAATGTTGTTGTTTCTATTTGGAGGTATCTAAACATAAAAGTTTCTCAAATTGATCCTTGGGCAATGTTGTTAACCTAATAGCTGTATCACTAAACTCAGATGCCTTGCCATATAATATCTTTTGAGAATCTAATCTACTGATTATATCTTCAGTTGGCTCAAACACAACATGATTGATAGTTGGTTCACTATAGATTTTACAGTTGCTAAAATATTTATAAGCAAAATCTATGCCTTGTCTGTTGCGTTCAAGACTCTTTTCCACTATGTAATGATGTTTGTGCAAGTATTCTGCTAGTCTTAGTGTAATACTACTTACACTCATTATAGGTCTAATCTTTGTAATTTGGCTAATTGTATTGGCATGTCCTTGTAGTATACCCAGTCTAGCACCTGCTAGTCCCCAACTTTTGCTGTAGCTGAATGCCAGCAAACAATTCTCATAATTGCATAAATCAAAATAATTTTCTGTGCAAAAATGTCTATAGGTATTGTCTATAAGCACAGTCATATTTGGATAAGCGCCACAGATATAATCTAAAAACTTTGCACTGTATACTCGACCTGTTGGATTATTAGGACTACAAATATAAAATACATCAGGTCTGTGTTGTTCTATATGAGCTGTTATATCATCTTCGTCTTCTCCGCATTCTATTATATTGTCTGTTAGGTCTACAGCGTTTGTTATACTGCCTCTGTAAGTAGGGCTTATAGTTAAAAACTTTTTGGATTTATCCAATGTTGCTTCAAATGTTAAGCGTATTGCTTCATCACAACCACCTGTTATTAGTATGTTGTCCATAGTTGTGTTGTAATAATCTGCAAATATCTCATAGTATCTATAATAATCTTCGTACTTCATTGAGCTGGATAAATCTAAAAAATGTTTAATTGCTTTTTGTATATGATCACATAATACTTCATCTTGATTTTCGTTTCTATCCAAGTTGATATATCCTGCTTCAATTTTTTCTACTCTTGCAAGCAACCCTGCCCAATGAGGTCTGTTTAGTTTTTTAATATTTTCTTTAATCATTAAACTGCACCTCTGCTTTTTCTTTTTCTGTTTCACTTCTATCGTAGTAATATCTATGTTCAATATCTCTACCATAGATAGGATAATAAAATATTTCCTTGTCTTTGGGTATGATGTGTTGTACTTTTTGTGCAAACGGTGTGTCATCATAACTCATACACTTTACAGTAATTAATACTGGGTCATAATCCTTGGTTAAGTTTGCAACTTTTTGTATAACTTTATCTATAGTAAATTCTACATGAAAACTAAATTCTAAATACACACCCATGTCTAATAGTTCTCTGTATTTCTTTTCACTGGCTGTGCCATTGGTGCTTATTCTAGGTTCAAATCCCATGTCTATACAAATTTGCACTAGGTCTTTGATCTTAGGATTCAGTGTAGGTTCACCTCCTGTAATGTATACTCTACGATTAGGCTTTGGAGGTATGTGTGGATCAACAAGTGTCAATCCATGTTTAAATTCTTCCACTGTCATGTGTGGACTTGAATTATCATGTACACCACTCTGTAGTTTTCCTGTTTCGTCATACACTGGACCTGGACAATAACTACAATCATAATTACAGCGTAAACCAATATGAAAATGTACTTCACTCATCATCATACTGCCTCTGCCCATTGCAAGTATCTCATCATCGTCTGTGCATACAGGCAGTTCTTCTAACTGATGTTCATCAAACTGATTGTGTTTGTTAAAGTAATCATACAGCTCTTTGGTCTGTGCTTTTGGTTGTAGTAAATCAGCATCACAAAAGCATGTTTTTGTTCTACACATTGTATCTTCTTTTAGCACGAGTTTATCCAAAGTTTTCCAATGTGGATCAAATTTTGATACATGTCTTATGTTAGCACATACACCACTGCAAATTTCACCAACAGGATTAATACTAAAGTTAGCTTTATAAATTGGACAATACCAACTCCAAAAGTCAATTTTACGCATCTTTAAATCTACCATGCTTATGCGTTTGAACTGTTTGTCTTGATTTAATATATAGACTGGATTCTCTACGTAAACAGGTTTTACTGAGCTGGTTGTTCCGTCTAGCCTTATGAGTATACCAATATCATCTGTACCAACCCATACATTACCATTCATATATCTTGTAACCAATTGTTCAACAATAACACCATCTTCGTATTTGCTAATGTTTTTTGTTATTTTGTTCATAGCATAGCCGTCAAGTTTATCGTCTTTGTATTCTCCAGCTACAGATTCATCTACACCTAAACCGTTACGTTTTCCATTAGTAAACTCAGCAACTGCATTATCAAGTTCACCTGGACCGCTGTATCCGTTCTTTAGCATTTTTTTAGTTACTCTCATTGCAAGTCGCTTCCTTGTCTAAAAAATTGATATTCTAAATAACCTGGCACTGGTTTTATTTTGTATTCATTTTTTAAAAATACCAAGTCCACTTGATGTAAGTTTCCATTTGCGTAATCTAAATTTACAACGTCCCATAGTTTGAAGTCAAGTGTGTGATCACATTCAAATATAATATGCTGTAAATCTTTAAGTTGACTTTCTATTATCAACATATCAAAATTAGGAAGTGTGTTTGAACCACCTTCTATTACTTGTAATTCATAACCATCAACATCTATTTTGCATAAACTTATTGCCTTAGGAGTCAGATTTAAACTGTCCAACGTTACAATATCGCTCTGTGTTTTAAAAGTTTTTCCCTGATGTATACAGTTAATGTCAACTGCTTGTTTGTAATTTGTTCCTAATGCAACATTTATCAATTCATAACTATAGTCCTTGTAATTTTTATGTATAGTATCATTGTGTTTTGTATCTGGTTCAATTAGTACATAATGTGCTTTTGGAAAACTATACTGCAACCAAGGTGTTCCGCTGTGTACACCAATATCAACAGCATAAGAAACATTGTATCCTGATTCTTTAAGATATTTCAAGCTGTCTTTTATTCTTGGCACACGATGTCTATCCATACTGCTTCTCTCCGTCTTTTTGTATTTCATACAAACCTAATGCACCTGCTTTGAATTCTCTTGGAGCTCGAGACCATACTCCTATAAAACTATTTGAATGAGCATGAAAACTCAGTGGTCGTAAGTCCCATACTCTCCACATGTTGTCTTTTGCTAATTTAATTTGATCCCAGTCTACACTGTCTTTGTCCTTAGGATCATTGTTACAACACATTTCTTCTGTAATTAAGATACCTCTTTTTTCGTGAAGTCCTGTTTTAATAGGATCTAATTTGCTCCATGCATCAATAGAATGACTTGCATCATGAATTGCTAAATCTATTTTACCATATTTTTCTACAATACGATTAATCACATTAGCATCATAACAATCTTGTTCTAATTCCAAATGCACATCTGAAATGTTCCTCGCTATTGCTAAATCACTTATCTGTTGCTTTTCCATATCGTTTTTTGCTAGACTAAAACTACTCAATCTATCAACTCCAACAATTGTTGCACGAGGGAATAGTTTTTTCAAAAACTGTAAATGTTCACCTTTGCCTATGCCAAATTCTACAATTGTATAATCATCTTCTTTACCATAAAGTGGATTAGTTCGCAACAGATGACTAACTGCTAAATCATATATTGCACAATAGCGTCTTGTCATTCTACGTTCAATGCTCCTAGTATAATTATCAACTTTGTCAAATGCAAGACTACTGTAAGTTTCAAACTGCACAGGATCACCTAATATCCAATTGCTTTCGTAATCAGGTGTGCCTAGTTGTTTTACAAGAGATCTACCATGATACCTGCCACTTAAAAAGTGTCCTGTGTATGTTCTTATCCAATCATCATAGTGTGTAGTATCTCTTTTACCGTACATAAAATTGTAAGGCCCTATATATCTAGTTTCAGTTACTATATTCTTTTCTGTATGCCTTGTAACTATTTCACCATTTTTGTCAGTGAATTTTTCTGTGCGTTCACCCACTGCATTTATTATTGTTCCATCTTCTAATGTTCTACAGCCCAAGCCATCGATGTTTGCTTCTTCCAAGCCACAGGGTTTGTCGTTTAAATACCATTGCCCTTCTTGTGGTTCAGCTATCATACCGTCTACTCTACCAATAAATTTAACACCTTCATGAGCTGTTTCTAATATACCATAACCACAAGGTTTATTGTTGTGAAATTCTCCGTAGTATCTCGCACCAGTAGGCCATACATGTAGACCTAGTCCTTGTTTTTTATTAAGCAAATATTGTCCAACATAAGTTTCTCCATGCTCCCAAGTCTTAACAGCGACCCCTGTTACTGTGTTGTGATCAAATTCTCCTGCACATTTACCAGTTAGTGGCACATGATAAAATCCCAAACCATGTTCAAAATATGTATTAAATCTGTCATGAGTATACTGTCCAACATAAGTTCTTTTTGGAGCATAATAATCTCTCATACAAATTTTTCCTTACAATAGTTGTAAAACTCAACATCTTTAGCAACTGTATCCATTAAAAGTTCTTTTTCAGTGTTACCCAAATTATTAAAATTAATATAATCAACACCAAGGTCTGTTAACCATTTACCAGTGCTATGAGTATGTGTAACACTTGTATCAGCTTTTAAATCAAACTTACTAGCTATTAAATCAAACTTCTCTATATAATTATCTTCCATGAAAAGTACATAACTAAGTTTGTCAATATTTTTTAATGCTTGGTCGTAAAGTTTTGTTTGAGTATATTCGTTCAACTTTCTACCATAATCTATTCTCAGTGATTGTTGTCTACAATATCTTTCATCACAAAACTGTTGATACTGTGCAAAAACTGGTGTTGGTAACACTCTATCACAATTTATTAACCATGTTTTAAAGTCTATATCAGTCATATGGTTATGTATTGTAGCCATTTCTAACCTAAAGTAGTTGTAGGCACTCATCATCCTTGCAATAGGATCTCTAAGTATTGTAGCATATTTTATAGGATTGAGCAATATATTATCCCAACTGAAATCTACTCCATGCCCAAATATCATTCTGATATTTTTATCTTTGCAATCATCAGCTTCTACTCTTGTTTGATTGGATTGTTTGTAGTTAAACGCTACTTCATCGTAAATTCTTTGATATACGAATGTTGGATTATTTTTGTATCTATCAACTAGCGTTGTACCACCATTTTTTAAGATATGAAAAACTGCTAGTGTTTCCATTTGTTTTCACACCTTTCATAAAATTCTATATCCGCTTTTAAGTCAAGCTCTACAAGATATTTTAAATCATCATCTAAATTATAAAAATTTACATACTCTAAGTTGTGTTTATCCAAATCATGTTTTGTTTCGTTGGTCACAATCATATCTTCCCATGGTTGCATTTGCATGTCATATTCGATCAATAAATTATCAAAAATATTCACAATATCTTCGTGTTGGAAAAATACATGATCAAAATTACTTACTATTCTATCCCAAGTAATATTCATATTTTGATCTTCTACTTGCTGTTTGTGTTTAATTGCTTGTTCTAATTTATTATGGTCTACAGATGTCTTATCACTTTCTACATTCCAACTTAGCATGGTGTTTAAATACATATCATTTGTATGAAATGGATCAGCAAGTGTATTGTCTTCGAACCAACTTACATGATCTATATGCTGATACAAAAAATATTCAAACTGTTTGCTTACAAACATAGGTCTAATTACATCTTTGTTTATGAACCATAGATAGAAGTCAATATCATTGCTGTCTGGATTCAGATAAAACAATTGTGTCCTATAAAAATTATACATACTCATTATTCTACTAATTGGATGCCTTAGACAGGTAATGTATATACACTTATTTTTAAGTATGTTTTCATAATGTCCAATTTTTAAATTGTGTCCAAATATTACTTTAGTGTTTTGGTCAACTTTGTGATTCAAATCAGTGATAGCAAATTCATTATTTTGATTTATGTAACGTTCTTTAAGAACTGTGCCACCTGTTTTTGGACAATGAGGGAATAAAATAACATTACTCATAGTATCTTCCTTTGTCTGCATATATTTTTAATTTTCTTATTAAGTCATAGTCTTTACTATTAGCAAGTTGAAAGTCTCCACGCAGAGCTGTGCCTAAATCACTGCTATTGAATCTTTGATTGACATTAAGTTTCACATGTGGTACAAATAGATAATCACTTAACTTTTTGCTAGTGGTATCTAAATTAAATCTTTCTAATGGTCTTGTTTGTTCTTTTGGATGTAGCTCACCTGTTATTCTAGGCCAAACTATATAACTGCTTAACCAAACAAATTTAAAATTTCTGCTTTCTAATTCTTCTGCTGTTTCTGTATCAATACTCAGTGCTTTTGAATATATGTTGTTGTCTTGAAACAATAGTTCTTCAAATGTTAAACCATTAGTTTCACCTCCGCTATCCAACAAATCTATAGTTTCTTCTACAGCTCTATCAAAAGGATCACGTAGTATAATTATATCAGCATCTTTGTCTACAAGTTCTAAATTATATGCGTTAGCAATTTGTTCATGCCAACAGTTTTTTATGTGTAGTAACTTGTTCATACTGCTACTGCCTCATTAAACTTGCTCAATATTAAATCAGTATTACAGAAACATTCATTTTTTTCACAGATATAAGGATCTGTCCTCATTCTAAACTGCTTAGGTTTATCTATACGACCCAACCATTGAACACTACCAAACTCATCTTTGCCCTCAGGCAAGCAGGCGGCACCACTTATTAGTCCTAGCTCATTTATAAACAATCCATCAATACCTGCGTAGCAGTTCCAACCTTTAAACTTATTTTTCTTTGCACTGTACAAGCCATTTGTATCTAAAATAGTTTCTTCTTTAAATCTACCATCTGCTAATTTATAAACTGCGGTAGCATCAATTGGCATTGTATACTGTTCGTAGCTGACATTTGGATTTGCACTTCTACGTTTGAAACTTAGTTTTTCATCTATTTGTGCTTGCTGTTCTTTTGTATAGATATGTGGACGTTCTTTTTCTGTAAGCCAATCTGCAACAATAGGAACCTTCTCAACAAAAAATTGTCCCATGCGTGGTTCTGTTTTAAGCATATTAAAAAACTCTATACACTTGTCAAAGTATACTTGTTGTGGGTGCATCATAATACGAACACCTAACAATGTATGAGGCCAAAGTGTATCAATAACATTAACACAATGCCTTAGATTTGTTTTTTCACTGTGGAAACTAAAACTTACCCAACGAAAACTTTCCTTATGCTTTTCCCAAAACTTTAGGCTTTTGCTTCCGTTCGTTGTTAATCCTACTTGTACTTTTTCTTCTACTAGCCATGTCAAAAAATCATCAAATACAGGTAATGCTGTTGGCTCACCACCTGTAAAACTTATTACTAGTTCTTCGTCTTCATTGAGATAACTTTTTACTTTTGTTACAAAGTTTTTATAGGTGTTTAAATCAAATGTAGGAGAACTACCTTCGTAGTTGTAAGGGTGACAATACTCACAGCTAAAGTTACACTTGTTGGTCAAATTCCAATTGATATGAAAGTACTTGTTGTACTTTTGTTTAATTTCAACAAGCTCTGCACTATCTGATAACATAATTTTTTACCGTATTGTATTCTGGTTCAGGAACAATATCAAAACTTCCAACTTTTAGCATACCCCAAGTTAACATGTCATATTTGTTTCTTGTGTCGGTCTTTTTAATTTTGTAACCACCCCAATAACTATTAAGACTATAATTCAAATGATCCAATGCATCTTCGTGTGTTCTTGGATCACCGCACCAAAACAAAAGTTCTCCAGTATAACATACCTGCTGTTCTATTAGATCAAAACTATTACTGGTCATTTTAATTGCATTGTGTTCATCGTCATCATATAGTTCTATCATTACATTGTCATAATCATATCCTATTTGTGTGGGATATAAAAATATTTCACCTGGATTGCGTTCCATACTAAATCTATCAACCCATTCATCATCTAGATGATAAAAATCATTGTGAAATTTTAAACCAAAATTTTGCAAATTTGTTTCTTGCGTAATGCTGGTTACAACATCTCTCATAACTTTAATCATTTGAAAAATATCAACTAACTTGTCGATATGGTTTATCAAGTTTTGATCATTAAGTACTCTATAAATTAATATTACCTGTGTTTGCATAGGGTTAAGAATATCTTGATGTACCACTAATCCAAACTTATGGTCAATTGTCTTTTTATCTAAGTCGTACCATTCTCTCAGAGGTTTAAATTTGTCTAGTTTGTTATCTATTTTACAAAAAGCATTACCACTACTCATTACAATATTTCCAAGTATTTCACTCAGTGGTATATTATCTGTTTTGTATGCATCAGCAATTTTATTCCATGTGTTAATTTTTTTGTCTAGTTCTTCAACAATTGTGTACAATCTATCTAATGCATCATGTTTGTGAAATACATTCCAATGTGTTAATTGGGGTGTAGTCATTAACCCAAGATGGAACCAATCTGCAAATATATCACAGTTAATAGTTTTTGTTTGTTTTAGATCATTTTGTAACTCTAGTTCAAACTTCATGCTGACTCCAAATTTCAAATAGTTCTTTAAAGTCTTGTTTAAAATCTGTGCCACGCATTTGGTCAATAGTTTTAATATACTGATTAAGTGCGGGCCATTTATCACTGTGATCTTCACTATTCATAAAAGCTGTCATATTTTTAAGTTCTTGTACTTTTGTCTTGTCTGGATATTTTTCAGTGAATCTTTGTATTTTTTCTGTGATAATATTCTTTATTGGACTGGGTAAAACTTTTGCACACATGTATTGTGGAAAATGTAATACACCTGGATGGAACATGCCTTGATGATCGTGTATACCAATTTTTTTGTAGTCTTTTGCAAACAAAAATTCTGCAAAGTCTGGCAAATACCAAATGTTCAATGCACTTACTGTACACAAAACTTTGCCAATAATGTTATCAGGTGACTGTTCTACTTTGTCTAGTGTTTTGTGTACAGTTGCCCAGTCAGTTGGATAACGTAACCATTTGTTCATATCCCCTATGCCGTCAATACTTAACATAAGTTCTACAAATTTAAAGTTGCTCCATAGCTCAATTATGTCATCAGGCATAATTGTACCGTTGGTGTGATAGCGTAATTCTATATGTTCAGCGTGTCCACTTTCTACACACAGTTTTAAAAATCTTTTATGATTTTTAAGATACAAAGGCTCACCACCAGCAAAAATAAAATGACGCATATTTGGCAATAATGGTTCAATCTCTTCATGCCAAAATTCATCATCAGCCGCCCAGTCATATTTGTTCTTTTTATGATCTTGTAGTTTCCATTGCCAATCATGTTTAACAATACCTTCACTGTCGTCAATTACTTTTTGTGCATCTCTTACCCATTTACTTGAATCAGTTGGTCTGCACATAACACATTGAACATTACAAGTATTGCCCAATCGCAAATCCAGTGTAATAACATCTTGTTTTAAACTACCATCTTCTTGTGTACTTTTTATTAGTTCATCAACATACTCTCTGCCAAGTTTCTTTACCCACAGATTGTTTTCATTCATTCTATGACTGCGTATACCAGCCGCTTCTTCTTTCCAACAATGCATGCAGGCTTTGAGTGCTTTGCCATTGAGCATTTCTTTTCTTGCGTCTTTCCAGTAGTAGCTATTCCAAATGCCATCTAGTGTTGCATTGTTTAGATTCAGTCTTTTGTCATCTGTAGGCTGAGCTAGACAGCAAAGCAAAGCTGTGCCGTCTGTATAAGTTGCCATATGCATCCAAGGAAGTATGCAAAATTTTTTTCCGTAATCTTCTAAAAAATCTTGTGCCATTAACTAATCAATCCTCGTATTTGTTCATACAATTGATCATCAACTACACTAAAGTTAGTGTTACGTTGTCTATCCCATGTTTCAGTCATCTTAACAAAGTCTTGTAGTTGTTCCTCCCATGTATCTAATTGAGGTTGTTCTAAGTATCCAACGATACCGTCTACACTATTTTTAATTAACCAATTCTTCTCATATAGTATATTACACTGTTCTTTAAATTCAAGCAATCTGTTTTTTGCATCCTGTCTCATTTCAATAGGAAGATTCCTCACATCTAAATACGGAGGATGTGTGTTTATCAGTATATCAACACCAATGCTTTTCCATTCTAGTCCTGGCTTTCCTGCGTAAAATTCTTCACTCAGATCGTTTGCAAGATATAATATTTTGTGTATATGATTTAAATTATAAATCTGTAGCACTGGACTAATATTGCTTGCAACGTTAGGCAAACTTAACATACTTCTGTAGTTTCTAAGTATTATTTCCCAACTCTTTGTGCCTCGTATGAATTCATTCACTACACCTATGCCATCTAAACTAGCATTTATGTCTACACTTTCAAACTTGCTAATACTATCTAAAAATCTTTGATTTGCATTAGTACAGTTTGTATTCATAAAAACATTAATGTGTTTACTGTGACCTTGTTCAGCGGCATAATTTAAAAACTCCATATTGTTTTTGATCATAGTTGGCTCGCCGCCTGTCATGTAAACTTTTCTTAACTTGGGCATCCACTCATAGATGTTATTCCAAAAATCATCTGCATCAAACTTTTCTCTGTACTCATTACTGTTAATCCAGTCTGGTCTTTTGCCATAAGTTTTTTCTTGAATCCTTGTATAATCTTCTTCTACATCAGTAAGTTTTGCATCTTCTTTAGCAATAGTGCTACTGTTAAAACTGTTACACATTCTACAACTTAAATTACAGAGATTGCCTAAACGCAAGTCCAAGTACAAAGGATCATGATCGTCTAACTTGTAGTCGTTGTTGTAACTTGCTTCTACTCTTTCATTGATTGCATCTATACCAATACGGCGTTCCCACTCGTCATTGTGCATTTGTCTGAAACTTTTTTTACCCACTTGTTCTTGAAGGTAACAGTGTTTACAACTGCTGACTTCTTCTCCTTGCAACATGGTCATGCGTATATCACGCATGTCTTTGCCATTCCATGCCTGCTTGAGTGTTGTTTTACTGATGTCTAATATTTTGCCATCTTCGCCTCTGAGTACGCTAGGTTTGGCAATACAGCAAAAGTCAATACTTCCACTGGTATTGACCATAAGACTTAGCCAAGGATAAACACAAAATGTTTCTCCGTACATTTCATCAAAATTAGCCAATAGTGTCTACCACATTTTCTTCTTTTACCATAGCACCTAGTCTACTTGGATTTTTATATACTGTTTTGAAAAATCTACTGGCAGTTTTATCCATATCACTTATTTCTAAATCTAAAACACCTCTTATATCTTTGCCTAGTTCTACAGTTCGTGCTTTTAATTTTTGATAATCCCATGTCATACCTGTGTTTACGCACATTTCACTACCGCCTTCAAATTCTGGAAAAAGTTCTTCTTTAAAATATTTACTAAGCCAATCAAAATCACGCACATTTTTCCAGTCCCATGATTTGCGTTCTATATTTGTCATATGACACCCTAATCTTGCACCATATATAGCCCATAAACCATTCGTAGAATCTTCGCCTACACTCATCCAAACCAACAGTCTATCATAATTACCTTTGTGTATTTGCTTAATATATTTAGGATCAACAACATCACCTCCATCTAAGCCCATTTTTACGCCTTCACGAAATCCAGCTCTCCATGCTTGTAATGGACTACCATTATTCATTACATTACAGTATACATTGTTCATTTGCACATAATGAATATTCCAACAAAAATCAACCTGTGCCGCTTTATCACTTTCAGGTGCCGCCTCATGTGTACGCATTGTGTTTACTACATCAACGGGCCAACACTTGATACCACCATTACCATATACCAAACCATTAACTTCATTCTTGCCAGCCCAGCTAATGACATCTACATTTCTTATTCTATCTAAATCAATTTCAATGTTAAAAAACTCAGGATCAACAATATTATCTGCATCTACTGTGATAAATCTATCAGTTTCACATAATGCCGCCGCCGCTTTGTGGGCGGCATCGCTACCCCAAACTCCGTGACTTCTTTGTGCCCATGGGCATTTTTCTAATAGGTCTGCATAGTTTTGTTCTGCGTTAGGTTCATCGTAGCTAATGTATACAATGTCAAATTCGTTAATAGGTACTATATTAGGCATTAAGTATCTCCTGGCTGGCGTAGTCGAATGTAATATTGTTATTCTCCGCTCTACATAAAAAACTACAATCTTCAAATGAGTGTTCTGAAGAAATATAGTATTCTTTTTGGTAACCTATTTCCTTAATAGGTACATGAATATATCCCAACAATTGATTGGGATTTTTCTTAGGCGTATAATATAAAATTAAATCGCTATAAATTCTTGTTTCGTGGGGATTATCAAAGTTACTTTTAAGATAGTGCTGATTGTTATCTTTTTTGATAATAGTAAATGTAGTGCTAATATCTTCACTTTGTTGTTTTATTTGTACTTCATTTCTACGTTTAGATAGTCTACTTACGAAGTCAGCTTGACCAAAATATAATTTACGTTTCATCCCATAGGATTTGAAAATCTTTCTAGTCATAACTCTTACTTCACCTAATCCACAGACATTCCGCAATTTACTCATGTCATACATATTATAACCATCGACTATTAGTTGAGCTGGATCAATATCTATTGTTTCAATTAAAAAATTAGGATCGTTTTCTTTGATCAAGTAAAGTGTAATTTTATCATACTTACCGTCTTTTTCTGGATTGATTTTTACTTCTCTAAACTTTCGTCTACCTGTCATCTTATACAGTGTTTCTTGACTAAAGTTAACTTCCATTTTCCAACTGTTGATGTAAAAAATTATGTTCACATCATATGATAAATCGTTGTTGATAGGAATGTTTGTAAGATAGTTTTCTGCTTCTCTGATACGTACTACATCTCCACGTTCGATAAGTTTGTATCCTTCACTTAAATCTACTACAGCAAATTTGCGTGGATCTTCAATACCCATTAAGACTTTTCTAGCGTCATCTGAAGTTGTACGTAGAAACGGGTGTTCAATATTTTGGTGTGGTTTACTAGTAACAGTGACTAGGTCACCTGTTTCCTCGTCAAAGTATACACACCACCTGGTGGGATCTTTACGTTCTGTCTTGGTTGTTAGTAATGTTAGTTCTGTAGACATCGATAATTTCATCCGTCAAAAAATTCTCATCTGTGTAGTGTATAATACCACTACTTATAATACTATTTTCTATCTGTAATTTACCGTTGTTACTGACCCAATAGTTTAACATTTCAGTCCAGTTGTCAGGCACTTCGTCATACCAAACACCTTGGTTATCACTGTGCAGATCATAGTGATTACCTAAAAAACAATCTACATTTTGAGATAAGTCACAAAAATGTGTGATCAAATTACATAAAATATTTTTGTTAAATGTGTCAGGTTTTTTATCTTGAAAGAAATTGTTGTAAACAGATCTCCAATCTTGTAAACAAGGATCTGCCATTTTAAACCATTCTTCTGCTGTTTTGGTACTATGTTTCCAATATATTAAATTATTATAATTTGTTGGTAATGCATATGTAGTTTCAAACTCAAAACGCAATCTTGGATCAGCTGGTAAATTACGATATGAAAATGCATTTCTTGGTATGCTCATTTCATTTTTATCAAGTGTTTTCCACAAGTCTTTTGTATTAACATTGTGTACTAGTGTATCAGCATCCAAGTAAATATTTTCTTCAAAGGGAGAGCAATGATATAATTGCCATAAATTCATTCCATGAAAGCCGTCTTTGTATGCGGTATTTCCAAATGGTAGTTCTACTATATAATCCAAAACATGATGATATTCTTTAGGTACTTCATCTGATTTACCTTTGTCAACAACTACACATATTTCACTATCAGGATCACTATTTTTAATACTAAGTGCTAATCCGTAACAGTATTTTATCCGATCTATTTCTGTATTAATACCAAGTGTAATAAATCCCTTAGACACTAGTTGCTCCTTCGAATTCTTCAAATAAAAAGTTTATTTGTCTATCCAATGCACGTTTGTTCATTATATGTAAATTATCTTGTGTGTGACGTACAAGTGTGTTTTTCCAAGGCTCAGATCTATTGTGTTTTAAAAACACTACATCATCTATGTTATTAAATTTAGTAATATCATCTTTTTGATCCATTGTTAATAATGGTAAGCCTAAAAAGTCATGTACAAAGTCGTCATTATTAAAACCATTGAACATATGTGCCGCAATACTAACACAATAATCTGTACGGAATAAACTTTTATTGTATTGATACAATAAGCTGTAATATTCCCAATTGTCCCTTACATGAGCCCAAATATCAAAGAACAATTTACTTGTTGGACTTCTATCAAAATAAACCACAGTACTCCACCAATGATTTATACCACCAGGATTAAGTGTAATTTCATTTGTATAAGGAGGCTCACCTCCTAAGTATTCTGCGTATCTATGCATAGATATTTCTACGTCAGTATCAAATATGTAATCATAAAAATTGTTCATCACTAAAAAATCAGTATCAATCAATAGTGTTCGTTCAAAAGGCGTATAGTCAAAAATTTTGTGTTTGTTACTATTACTAAATTGTGCATTGAATTCTGTCCAAGGACTATCCATATGCCTACGCATATTTTGCACTGCTTCAGGTTCTTTAATTACTATATAGTCGAATGCTTTATCTATTGCTTCATCGCCTAAACTTTGTTGCATCCAGTCGTAAGAGCCGTTATTTGTAATTAAAGCTGTTTGATTATTTTTCATATGTCTTTTGACATAGTTTGCGGCAATTGTTGCAAACTTTACATAATCAAGCTGTTCGTTATTGTATGCAAACATGCATACGCCATTACCTTGTTTTTCAGACATTTATCACCAATCCATTAAGCTCTTGATATTACGGGCTTTCTTGACTTTATCTAATTGAACTTTGTATTCATTTGTTGCTTCTGTATATGCACTTAACAATGTATCTAAAAATTCATTAAGATCTTCAATTTCAATGGGATTATCTTTAGTATCTAATACAATTGCTTTAGTTTTTCCAGCATCGACTAATGCTTTAACAAATGATATTGTAGTTGGATTTGCATGAAACACACCTGCTTTATATTGAACAGTTGTTAAAACGGTCATGCGTTGTCTGATTGTTCTCTTTTGATTGCCTAGAGTTATACGATAATTTGCAAACTCAAGTGCATTTTCGAGTCTCTCGTCCATGAGTTTCTCCTATAATTATATGCTACTATAACTTATTTATATGTGGTTTGTCAAGTATTAATAATCATCTGTACTTGAAAGATTGTTTAAAATACTTACTGTGGGTGCAGGAGTTACACTAAAACTTGCACCACCTTGAGTTATATTGTCTGGCATTAGATAACTTAGTGTTGGAGTTATGGTTCCATCTATTACATTTGCATGTGCAGAATCATCCAAGATAAACTTTAAACTTACACTTGCTCCGTTATCAGAGTATTTTCCATAAATTTTAAATTTTAAATTTTGATATGTACTATACGCACTATAAGCACTTACATAAATTGTATTACTTTGTGTACCACCGATGACAGCCCAATCGCCCCATTGTGCAAACGTTCCAGGACCAGTAATATATCCATATGCCGAACCATAAGCACTAGTGCCATATGTACCAACATTTCTGCTTAATGTAACACCACTTGAAGTGAACAATAATCCTTCATTGGCAGATCCTGCATCACTGCCATCACCATAATATTGTGTAAGATTATAGAAACCTTTTGCTTGACTTGTTCCTGCTGTAGTAGCACTACTTTGAGTAAAATTATTCCATAACAAGTTCATTACACCCATTTCGTTGATAACATCTGACCAATTGTAATAACCTGCTGTACTGCCACCGCTCATTGCAAGGGCTAATCTTACTTGTCCACCTGCATTAAAAAAATATCTTGCTTTATTATAACTTCCCCATGTCCATTTATGTTCACCTATTAGTCTATTATTCCAAGGCGAACTACGTGTATAAGGTCCACCACTAGTAGGTGTTGCATTTAAGGCACTCGCATTTGATGCATCGATTGTTGCATGATTGTCGCTTGCTATGATAGTATTATTGAATTTATCTTCTACTACGTTTAGATCCTCTGCACGTACTAGTGTAGCCGCTGTGACATTTGATCTGTTTGTAGGTACTGCAAAAACAAGTGTACTGTCAGTTACATTGATATGGTCTACACTGACATTTGCCCTTTCAACCATAGCCTGTAATCTTGCGGCAGTTATTTCAGTGCCTGTTGGTAAATTGTATGCAATATCTGTGCCACCCCAACCAAATTTATGTGTTGCTATTCTATTAGTATCTGTAACAGCCGCGGAAGAGTAGTTATCACCAAAAACTTTGTTAACGGTTGTTGCTACAGTATTATAATGAGATGCTTCTGCTAGTTGGTTTGCACTTACGGGCATTTTACTTTGCCCCCACTACTACTTCAATTAAACTAACTTCTTCAGTAGTCTTTGTCTCCATTGCTCTACCAATAATATTTCTAAAGTCATTAAGTTCTGAAGGATTAGCGATTCTTGCTGTACCTGGTGTGCTACTACTTACTATTCTATCACCTTTGTGTATGGTTCCAATTACTTTACATGGCACTCTACCTGATAGTGCTACAAATGGATGTGTAGCGTCTGATCCTGCACCTGCATTCATTTCAAATCCTGGTGCAGTACTGATAATTCCAAATACATTTATATCTGCTTCTTCTGTTGTTTGTGTAATTTCAGAATCACCTCTGTTTATTTTAACTACTGTGCCTGCACTATATTCTGCATCTGCTTCATACCTTTCAGCAAGGTCGGCATATTCTGCACTAGTGGCTGTACCTCTAAACTTGTAATTTGCAGTACTATTCATTTGGATGCCTGCTTGAATAGTTGCAAATTGTGTGGTTAAAGCTGTAGTGCCATCTTCTAAATATTCTGTTGCATGTGGTGTCCATACCGCTGTATCATCAGTTGTAATTGAAACAATGTTGTTATCAACAATAAGTTCAATTGTTTTATGATAGACACCTGCTGTGTCTTGTCTATTTCTGTACTCTATTCTAGTTGTGCCAGCTGGCGCACCCATTGTGTACCATTGACCATTGTCATAAAGTTTCAAAACACTGTTCGTAGTGTCGTACCAAAGTTGACCTTCGGTTGGATTGCTTGGAGCACTTGCGTTAGCAAAATTTTCCAACAAGTGTAGTAGGTCTTCGTTTAACAATTCACCAAAGTTAGTATAATTTTTTCCTATTAAACTAAGACTTGTAGTTGTATCAACTGTTCCATCATTTACTACTATTGCTGTTTTACTACTTGTGCTATAATCTACTGTATATGGCATCTTTATTTCCTTTTATAAGTCCGCAAAGGAACTTCTTATCCTTAATGTATAAACAACTTGTATTTTTCTATTCGCACTTTTTTGTACGGGGTGGAAAATAACATGTGTTAGTAACGTATTGTTGGCTGTGTATAATGCTAATTCATCAAACACATATGTATCGTTCATATTTGTTGCTGTATCAGTTGAGTCTTGTCCACTTGGCGTTCCGTAATCTAATGTGCATGTAGCAATTACATCACTGTGTGTATTTGGACTTGTATGACTCATCTCTACACTGTTATCAGCACTGCCTGATATTGTTTCATCTATTGTGGCGCTGTGTGTTTGATTGTACAATGCACCACTTGCACTGTTTGTATTAGTTGCTTTGTAAGTCACTGCACCTAATCCATCAATGCTTGTACCACCATTACCAAAACGCATTGTTTTAATCTCATAGGTGCTAGTAGATCCTGATTCGTTTGCTAATAAACTTGCGAGTGCTATACTCATGTTTTCAAAGTTTACAGCATTGCGTCTACGAACCATAACTTCACCTGACTCTGGATCCCATATTTTAATATGTCCTTCAATGCCTATCAGTGGTGTTTCAATTTGTTCTAAACTCATTTGTCTTTTCCAATTTATAATATTTATATCGATCCTTGCCCTGCATTTCTAATAAATGCGTGTTCAGGTGAGATTCCTGCGGCACTTAAACTTATACCGCTATCATTATATGCTGTTCGTAAGTTATCTCCGTAATCAGAGAACTTTTCTAGTATAGGTATACGTGTTGTTGCACCACTATTAACTACAGTTACGCCACTATTATGTGCTTTTGCACTTGTACCTAATGTACCTCTTGTGCAGAACAGTAAATTATTTCCACTTACTGCACTATATTCTATTCTTTCACTGCCTATGTAAACTACTCCAGGTATTTCTCCTACGCCAATTACTGTGCTAGGATTATCTAACTTGGTTGCGTCTGTAACAGGAATAGTGGTATCCAATTCAGTTACTGATGCTGTGGTGGTAGTTTTATTTGCATCTACAATAACATTACTTAGTTGAATATTGTTTGGCTGATACTGCATCATTCTAAATGATCTTGTGTCAGCAGTTGTAGTAATTCCGTCGTTTGATATTAGTCTATAAGGATCTGATAGTGTATATGATTTTACTAAATCACTTACATTACCTGTAATAAACATCTGTAAACCGTCTGGACTGAAATGTATACCGGAAGGATTACCTCCTATATGATAAAATCCTACATGCGTTAGTGTTGAAATATCCCATGGTGTACCTACTCTCCACTCATCTACACCATTTCCTCTAGTACCTACAACAAACAACCTAGTACCATCAGGGCTCCATTCTATACCAAATGGCTCAATATCTATTGCACTTACATTTAAACTTTGATTGAATGTTGCTGTTGAAATATCATATGCACCGGATAAATCGAATTCATATATGCTATTATTCGAATCTCCTGTCAGATACATTTTAGTACCATCATCTTTAAAATCAAGTCCAAAGTTATCATTGTCAACAGTTGTAACAAGTGTTTGAGTAAAGCTGGCAGTTGATACATCAAAGCCAGTTGTTAATGCATATTCATGAACATTGTTATTGCCTACACCAGTGACAAACATTTTAGTTCCATTTGGATTAAATTTTACTGACATTGGATTTGGACATTGTGTTACTGCATAACTGTCTACAAAAGTAACTGTAGATGCTAAATCAAATCCCGTTGAAAGAGTATATTCATTTACATCATCTCCAGTTGTACCAACAACAAACATTTTTGTTCCGTCGTTGTTAAATGTTATACCTCTAGGACCTGTTTCCTCAGAGTTTACGCTGTAGGTTGGACCTGCTGTTACTGTAATAGCACCGCTTTTATTAGTTTGTACTGTAATATTAATATTTTCTGTAAAATCTGTTTTGTATAATTCATTATTTCCTTGCACATATGTAGGAATAATAAATCCACTGCCTTCTGCAATGTTATCATAGCTTGCATCTAGTGTGGTAAAACTACTTTGGTCAATATTTGTAGCAGTGTTTTCCATATCAGTTGTAAATAATCCTCCATCTAATATTTCATCTCCACTCCAAGCGGGTTGTGTATAATTATTGTATAGCATGGTAATTGAAGTCTGTCTAGATATTTCTTCCATTTCTGCCATCGTTGCTTCAATATGTGTATTGCTTTCTGTTAGATCCAATAGTTTTGTATGAAATGGTTTGATACTGTTAAAGAAATCTTCAACTACGCTAATTTGATATCTTTGATATGTTTCTTTGTTTGTTAACAATGGATGTTTTACTCTCAATTTAACATAACTGGTTTTGAAAGCAAAATCGTCTGTTGTGTTTTGTAAAATTGCACTGTATAATAATTTAAACCACATCTTGTTGTACATTACTTTGTGTCTATGTACAAAAATTTCACTGCGTAATAAATCCATTAACTTGCCAATTACATCATTGGACCCACTATCATAAGGCAGAATAGCAAATCCACCTGCATCAAATCCATGTCCAAACTTGCTTTCTAACCAAAGTTCTTCACTTAGTTTTACAGTTGCTTTTTCCATACTCACAAGTTTGTCTAGTCCGCCTGTGAAGAAAATCATTCGTTGTCTGTTTATTCCGTCATTGCCTAAGTTAGATTTAATTAATATGTAACTATCATCTGGAATGTCACCTGTAAAGTTTAAACGATCAGTATCACTATCAAATGTAAAGTCAGCCACTGTGTTTGGATTAAATTCATATGTTACATTGCCGTTACTATCTCTTTCGACTAAATTCCAGTCAATCAATGTAACATAGTCTTTGATATTGTATGTAACATTACCTTTTGTAAATGTAGCATGAAAACAATTTTTCCAATTGACAACTTCGTCAATTAAATTTACTTCACCTAATAAATCATTTACTGTATAAACAAAATTTTGTCTAGCTTCTGCTAAATCTCTAAACAAACTTTGCCTTGGTCTGATTAAATGTCCGTATCTATTGTATTCATGTAAGTTGTAATCTGGTAGGTGTTGTCCTCTCCAAATTTTTATATCATCTACTTGTGTTGTATCATCAAATGTATAATCATAAATTTGTTGCCAATTTGACATTGCTGAATCCAAAGCTGGATCATTGCCTTGGTTTGATGCTTTAACACTTATGTAATACTTACTGTTTCTTTCCACTACTGCATCTTTGAGATAACTTGTACTACTACTCCAAGTACTATAAGTTGTGTCAACTGTATGATTATTAAATCCTGCTAAACTATCACGCATTTTTATATGCAAGTATTCTGGAATATAACAATTAGGATCGCCTTCTCCTAGCAATGTCCAATCATTTAATGGCATGCTGTTTGTATTTGTATAATTTTTAGTTACCTGCACTACTGTATTTTTAGTTACAAAATTGCTTACATTATTCAATAACAGTTGATTAGCTAACGAAGGTGCCGCCCATGCAATATCAAATGCACTAGGATTTTTAAGTATTTGTGATATTTGACTTACATTGTATTGTCTTATACCTGCATAATTTAATTTGTTTTTCACCCAATAATAATATACTACTTCGTCACGTCTTGTTTTTGGATTATAGTATGTTTGCTGTGTCCAATTGTAAACTTTTTCATTATTGATAATTGTAAAATAAGCTTCACCACTGGCTTCTTGTCCATCTATTATAGTGCCATCTTCAACTGCTTGAGCCCAAAATTCAGGAAGCACTGTAGACCTTGTCCATTCATAAACATCTATGCTTGCACCAGGAAATAGTCTTCCCCAATTTGTTTGTTGATATTCAATAATACTTTGTTCGTAATCCAAATATACAGCGGTACTAAGATCCCACCAACGCTTGCCAACATATTCGTCTTTCCAAGCATTGATATTGGTCATTTCTCCATTTAGTGTATTGTAGTTGTAACTACCAATATCATTCACAAGTTTATAATCAATCTCTTTGTCAATAAAACCAAATATAATGCCTTTTGCAGGATCCCACATTTCTAAATCAGCAATACTGGTTCTAGCACTGGCATCATATAATTTTACTTGTAAACTAGTTGCTGGTGCTGATTGAGCTTGTCCTACACGAGTCTGACTGAAGCTACCATTGTGATGTCCGTTTGCATCTGTGTAATCACCTTCCCAAGTATATACTGCACTTTTATCATAACCATCATCATCAACAAATATATTAATCTTATTCAAACTGTTATTCTGTCTTACTCCGTTGAAATTATATTTGTATATTCCATTAACTTTTAAATTGTATACAGTATCTAAGGCTGTTTTACTATTAAATCTTACAGGACGTAGAGGATAAATGTTTCCAAGTTTTCCTTCTGATTCAATGTATTCATCAATGAAAAACTTTGCAATGTTTGCAGTGTCAACTGATGTAACTTTATGTATACCGTCTATGCTTGGTGTAGTTGTACTACCTCTAATAAGCACATAATCTCCTGCAACCAAATTATGAGCTTGTGTGACTGTGCTTGGTGATCTCGCCACTGTTATTTCTGCATCATCTGCATTTGTAGGTCCAGCACATGCATTACTAATATACATACCAAAGTCCATAGTTTGATAAACTTGATATCCTTTGTTATAACTGCCAAACTCACTGTCATCTGCAACCCAAATACTAAAAATATTTGGATCATTTGTCATTTCTTTAAACACTTCAACACCATTTACAATAGCATTAAACACATTGCTGACTACACTAGTTGCGGCTGTATAAGTTTGTGCAGATAATCCTACTGTAGCATTGCTAGTTCCTGCACCAATCACTAGTGTTTCATTGTTACTGGTTAATTTTAATCTATTGTTACTGTTGCTTGCTGTTACACCACTAATTGTTGCTGTATTCACTTTGTCAACAATATCGTTAATATCCAATGCAACATTAATAGTAGTTGTAGTTGTACCAGCTGGTGTAACACCTGTTGTTAATCCTACAATACTGTTTGCAGTACCAGTTCCTATAAACAAAGAACTTGCACTACAATTAATTTGTAATAAATTTGTATTAGCACTGTTTATTACTGCTGAAATATTTGATATACCTGCATTGTTTATTTGTTGTACAACCTGTGCTAAAGTTAAATTAGGATTAGTTACTGTAGTACTACTGGTACTAGTAATTGTTTCTGTAACACTTTGAAAACCTACATCACTGTTTGCTGTGCCAACACTTATAACTAAATTGAATTGATTAGTAGGTGTACTAGTAGTTTTTACTAGTCTTAAAAAGTTACTGCTATTGCTAGCTGTAAGATTTGCAATACCTGCACTATTAATCTTTTGAACAATATCAGCGAGTGTATATGTTTTAAATGTTGTTCCACTTGTTGTTGCAACCACAGTAGATGTTGCAAAAACTGTTGTTGGATTGTTTTTTATAAAGTTTGCAAATGCCGCAACATGTGTTCCATTGTCAACTGCATTTTGTGTTGCAGTAATATCTGAACTTGCTATTACACTTGTTCCAGCTAATACATCTGCCGCCACATAACTTGTACTTTGATTAGCATTAATTATTGCTACATCACTGGTAATCAATGATCCTAACTGTGTCTTGTAAGCAGGATTTGTATTGTATTCATTTAATAACAAAGTAATATCAATACCTGCATTACTTGGATTAAAATAATCTGTTATAAATGTAATCCATGCAGTAGAACTGCTTGCACTGATGTATCCTAGTCTTAGTGATTCTATTGCATTAATTTTATTGGTTGCTAATGTGGTAACATTACTGTATCCGTTTGCATTGAAAGCATTTTCCAAAGCTGTTTGAGCTGTAATATTATTAGTCGTGCTTACTGTTTCATTAAAATTCACTGTGTTGCCGTCAATAATTAATGTTTTGCTTGCACTGCCAACAAAACTTGGATTGCTTACAGTACCATCTTTGGTAATATTGTTGTATGATACACTGCTAACACTGTTTTGAAATGTTATGGTACTGCTTAATGCACTAGTTGCACCTAGTATCAGTGTGCTTCCGTGAGTGACAACATTACTAGTTGCAATATCTTGTGTACCTATTTTATTAATAACATTTAGTGTTGTTTGTGTTGTAGACTTTGTTAAACTAATTGTGTTTCCATCTAAAACAAGTGTACCACCACTTGCAGGAACTATTGGCAAACTAATTGTGCCTACAACTTCTATTGGTTGACTGCTTGTTGTTAGTCCACTATATCCCTTAGGGTCAATCATTTCCCATGTACTACCATTGTACATGATTTGATCATTAAATTTGTAACTTACATTTGTTTCCCAAGGAGTTGGTGTTTGCCAATTACCTGTAAAATCATATTCACTGTTTATAGCATCTGGAAATGCAAGTAATCCTTCTCTGTTTAATACTTTAAAATCTGCTTCTGTCAATAAAGGTAAACCTGCACTTACAAAGTCATTGGCAAATGCATCTTCTGCTGTGATTCCTGTTTCAGTATATGTTTTTACTGCTCTAGTATCAAAGTAATCACCTGGTGTACCTGTTACTAACAATGGACTTTTTGTATCAATATCTATTGTTGTGTCAGTAAGCACATCATATTTTTGTGAACTAAAAAATCTTACAGGCTGTGGACTTGTAATTAACAAGTCTGGGGTAAGTTCAAACTCAAGTGTGTCTCTACTACGTGTATCACCAAAGTCTCCCATGCGTACTGCCCATTCTTCATACAGTTCACCTGTACTATCTCCATCAAACAAGCCTTTGTTTTTTAAGAAGGCATCTAGTGCATACTTTGTACCTTTGTATTTGTAAGTTCCTTTAACAAATTCAAATAGTGTATCGTCATCAAGATCTAAATTATTTGCCCAACTTGGTTGATTGTATCCAATATTAAATCTTGCCACATCACCTATTTGATTATTAGAAAGTGTTTTGGTTCTACCCAAATACTGATCTGTTTGTTCTGCTATGCTATCAAAATTTGGAATAATTGTGCTATCATTAACAATAAATCCTGGGCTATAAAACTTACCATTCCAATCTTTTGTTCTACTACCATTCCATTGAATATGTTTATGTCTTTGTCCGATACTGGCATTGTAAATTGTATCATCAAAATTAGTTGTATTGTCAAATACTATTAGGTGTTCTACACTGGTCTTGTATAATCTTAAACCATATATTTGTGTTGTTGATTGCTTAACTTTAAATGTTGTATCACTGCTAGGTATCATTAAGTTTCTATCAATTATTAAATCTGTAGCTTGTATTTTTTGACCTAATTTATTATTAATATTGAATACACCATCATACTTTGATTCTAAATTATCAAAGTATCCATCTGCTCCATCATTGACAATTATTTTACTGTTATCAGGTATTAGATAAAGTGTATCAGTTGTTGATGCTATAGCATAATTAACAAAGTTGCTGGCACTGCCTCTCCAGTTTTGTGTAAATCCTTGTTGTGCTAAACATTCACCATACCCTAAAATAAAATTATATACATCTTGCATTGTTGGTAAAATTGTGTTATAATTAAGTGTAGACTTAGTTGTGTCATATTCATTGTATCTGAATATATCAACACTAAATGTTTGCTTTATAGGTGAACTTGCTGTATTTGGTTGAAAGTATTCAAAATACATTTTGTCATTATCATAACCATTTATATTATATCCTGTTGCAACTTTGTCAATCTTAATACCACTTATAAAGTATTCAGCAGTTGGTTTGCTATTGAATAAAATTGTATTAAAGTTTTCTTCAGGAACAAATACTCTTCCTTTGTCTTGACTACTTTCTAATATAAATTTTTGATTGTTGTTTACAAATCCGCCTGCTTTTACGACAGGATTAAAATCCATACTTGCTAATCTTGTTTGTATAGTGGTACTGTTTGTACTTAATGACTTTGCAAATTCAACTATTGCATTTTGTAATCCACCAAAATACCTTTTGGGTTCTACTGCAAGTACCGTTTCAAGCACAGCGGATCCACTACTTAGTGTGAGCTTTGGATTGTTATAATAATCTTTACCTGCATTTGTAACACTAACACTTACTACACTTCCATTTTCTACAAAAGCTGTAAGTATTGCACCACTACCAAAGTTATCATTTATTACTATTGTAGGAGCACTTGTATATCCACTACCACCATTTTTTACTATTACACTTTCAATAATTTTACCTGTTTGTAGTATACCACTAACACCAGTTGATTTGAAGTTTGTCAGCTTGTTAGTAGCAACGCTGTAAATTTGTGGTTTGTCAAATGATGATAAATCTTTAGTTGATCTTTCATTTATTTTAAAGTAATTGTTTACAGCAATTAAAGGTCTTGTTTTAGCCAATGCTAAAAACTCAGCAATTCTATATTCAGGACTTCGTCTCCATTCTGCTTCTACAGGACCCCAGTCGCCATAAACAAAATCTTTTGTCCTATCTGCTACTGTAGGTGTAGCCACAACATTAGCTGTATCAGGATCATTTAAAACACCTGAATTAGTAACCAATGTGTTGTTAGCCCAATCATAATTATCATAGCTGTAATTTATATCAAAAATATTATCAGTGCTAGGATCATTTACTTTTCCATATCTTAACGCACTTATAAGTGCTACACGTTTTGATGCGTTTGTCCAACTGTAGTAAGTATCCCACCATGACGGTTTTTTATTATGACCTAACATTTCCCAAGGATGTGTATGTGGTCTATCTGTGTTAAAGAAATAATGATACAAGCCTCTCCAACCACCTATGTTTGGACTTACACTTGAATAGTTCCATGTAAATTTATCAGCACCGCTGTAATAAGTTGTGCTTTGTAGATTTGAATAATTGTTATCAACTTTCCATCTGTTGAATTCACTTACTATTGAATTTTGAACTTGTGTCCAACTGTATCGATTTGCTCTATGTGCGTTTGGCATATATGTTTTAATATTTTTAATATTATCTAATGTTGCGTTTAGATTATTGTATATACGACACTCTAGATCAAATATTGCCGCATCAACTGGATCATATCCTGCTCTGCTTCTATCATAAATCTCTGTGCCATTGCGTACATGTATACTTCCATCGTGTCTAACAATTACATTAGTTGTAGCTGTTCCGTTGCTAGCTTCACTGTAATCTGATCTAAGTTGAGGCGTGTATGGTTTAATTAGTCCTAGTTTGACTGCACTATTGGGTACAAAACTTACACTGTCTCTCTTGTACCATCTAATGTGTGTTTTGGCTACTCCACTTGAAGGATATGTGACAGTGCCTATGATTGTTACTTTGTTGCTACCAATTGTATAATCAATATCTTTTACTAACGATCTCCAACGTAAATTACCTGCTCCGTCATCATCTTGCACCCAGACTTGCACATGATTTTCTGTGTCATCATAAGTGTTAATACTTTGTGGTAAATCAAAAACTTTTGTCATTGTCGTCTGAAAACTATAATCTTTGCTTTCATAATCTCTGTACAACGCCATATTACTTTGTGCAAACTGCATTTGTTTGTTTTTGCCAAGATTCATTTCTTCTAGGATTTTATCAACCATTTCATATGTGCTTTTGGTTATATCTAATGTTTTATGTATTTGCACAGCTTTTGTTGCAAATTTTTTCAAAAACATACTATAATGCTTGCTTGCATGTTTAATACTTGCATATAAATTTGTATCTGTATCCATAAGCAATTGACTTAACAATTCTGTACTGTATGGTTGTTGTCTAATTGTTCCGCCAAATTCGTGTACGTGAGGAAGATTTCTATAATTATTGGTTCCAAAGTAACCTCCAGTAAAACCTGGAATACCTGTCATTTGTTCACGCATGTGTTCAATTAAATCTCCAAATGTAATATTTGTAAAACTTTCATTTTGTGGATTCAATAAATGTGTATCACTGGCTTGTTGATGTCCTTCTGCTGAATCACTGTATGTATTATGTGTATGATATTCAACTTCAAAAATATCATCAACTGCTAATCCACCGTTGATTGTAAGTATGTTATTGCTTAGAGTATAGTTCGTTGTTTCTACTCTATTTCTAAATACTTTGATATCAGTGTCATTTGCAATTGTGTTAAAATAAATTACACCAAATGAGTTAGGAGTTGCAGACAATCTATACTTAATTGCAGTAACAGTTGGAGAAGCTACTACTAATGTAAAATTATTACCACTGCCTGCTGTACGTGTTAATCCACTGCCTATTGCTGAACCGTCCATGTTTACAAATTCAACTTCTGACTGTGCAAACTGTGTTGTAATATTATATGTAGTATTTGTTGAGAAAAATAATTCAGGATATTTGCCATTTACATCTGTTAAAACATTTGTTAATGCTGTATCTTTTTGCGTTTTAACATTTATAAATGTATTACGTTTATACATTGTAATATGTCTATCTGTGACAAAGTCAGTATAGCCTAAATCAAATACCATTGGCAGTTGAGAGTTTGCACTGGTCACAGTCTTGCTTATTGTTCTCTTTACAGGTTGTCCGCCTCTTACTAAACTCCAGCCGTTGAAAGCATCACCATTTAAATCTCTATAGTAGTATTGTCCTTGTATTTCTTGATTTAAACTTCTTAGTCCGTCACTGCTTATTTTTGTGTAAGTGAATCTAGTGCTTAGAAATGGCAAGTAAAAATTTAAACCTGGACTATTACCATAGTCAGCATAACTTGGACTGAACCCTAAAGCATCATCTTTTGCATTTGAATCATTGTGTACATAATCAAATATACATGCACCACTAAAATTATTTTCAGGGTATGTATTTGTATTACTAAGTATCACTCCATTTATGTCATAAAGTTCAGCAAGCATTCCTTCACTTCTGTGTGTTTTTTGTTGACCATATACCCAAGTAGTGCCATTGTAATACCACTCACTACCTCCAAACGGTTTTGCTTCTTCTCCATCTTCAAACTTTGTAGTATTAAATCCATTTATAACAACAACTTTATCATTTGCAACTATATTAGTACTAGCTGGACCAAAAATTTCTGTAAGTGTAATTGAACTTCCAACACCACCTACTCTAAATATTTTTTCATTATAGGTGCCATTCGTATTTCTTAGAAATAAAATACTATCTCCATTTTCAAGCTCTTGTGGTGTAATCTGTTTCCAATATTGATAGTTCTCACCATGTATAGGATTTCTTGCTGTTATATGACTTTGAATACACTGCCAATAAGTACGCTTTGTATTTGGTGCAGTGCCTAAATCTACATAGTATTGGTCACCTACTTCTGAGCCTCCAACTGCTTGTGTCCATTCAGTATTAATGCCTATAATATTCCAATCATATGCTGTTTGACCTATGATTGCTGTAGCAGGATTGATTGTGTTATCTTCAATCAAATATGTAACATTAGCTATATGTCTTTTACCAAAGTCATATTTTTCTATGCTTGCTTTGTATTCGATAATTGGTCTTACTGCTCTAACACTGTCTTTCAAGTAATCAGTCTCTACTAGATTTTCAAATGTTATTACTGCTTTTGCTGTATCTTCATGTACCCATAAATTACTTCTTGCCCATGCACTTTGGTCTGCTGAATATCTCTGTTCAACCACATAATCTCTTGTGGTCATTTTATATTCTTGTAAATCAAATGGTCTAAAATCAAAACTGCTTGCTGTTTCATCAAATCCTGTTGGCTCTTGACTGCTATAGACTGTGTGATTTATCCAAACTCTATCACTATAGCTACCTTCTACTTGTCCGCTTGTAAACTGTTTGGTAAGTTTTATACCACTTGGGTCTCCTACACCATCTACAATATAAATGTCGCCAACTGGATAGTTACCACTTGTGCTTTTTGAATAAAAAGTATGTATTTCAATTTCATCTGTCAATGCAGGTGCCGTTGTGAATGTAACTACACCTGTTCCACTGTTATATGTATAATGTGTTGTTAAAGTCTGTAGTATATTGTTTTTGTAAACTTTAAGTGTTTGAGCTGTAGTAACTGTCGCTGTAAATGTTGTATTACCTGAACTGCTCTGTGTAAACCTATCAATTTGTGTAGGCATAAATCTAATACGCATACCATTTTGTAGTGCAAGTGTGTTACTTGTGCTTAATGTTGGTGTGGTATAGTTTACTTCTCCTATCAATGTATCAATATCAATTATATCAGAACTAGTTGCTTTAATATTTGCAGGTGGCAATGTATCTAATAGCCAAAAATACTTGTGATAGTTAATAAACATATCATAGTTTATAGGTATGTCAAGTGTATATCCTTTTTCATTTAAAAGTTTACTGTGATTGTTAATATCAACTTCATTGTATTTTAATGTATTCAATAAATCATTGTATGGTAAAACCTGGGTAATTGCATTGTTATTTTTTTGATCTTTGTTTACCAATGCAGGGACAAATTGATAATTATCATCTGCTCTATTATCGTCAATATAATTTTTATTGACTGTGTCTTTGAAAAACTTTTGACCTACATAATTTTTGACAGGTTGTAAACTTCCTGAAGACAGCAATTGCTCTAAAGTAGTATCTAAAAATTGTTTATTAACTTCTGTTTGAAATACATTTGGTAAAAGACCAGTAATATCTCTTGTACCAGTAAATTTTTTACTTGCACCTGGAGTTGTAATTAATGGTGCTACTTTAGGATTTGCTTTGCGTTCGCTCATTAGTAACTACCTCCAGAACTACCTGAACTGCTTCCTCCGCCAGTTATACTTACGCTAGCACTTTCAGCAATTGTAGTGCTATTACCAGTTACGCTGTTTGCTACCACTATGTTATTTGACTTGACTACAGGTAAAAATAGTTCGTCTCCAAAACTTGTAATTTCAAACAAGTCTCTTGATTCAGTTTCACTGCCCACTGGCTGAATTGTAATTTGACTAATTTCTCCAACCAAGTTGTTGTGTATGTAAGCCGCCATTTCTGTAAAGTAAAAGTCTTCTCCAAAGTCCCAATTGTTAATATTAAAATAGGCATTGATAAGTGCTATTACTCTTTGCTTGACCTCAGTATCACTAAGTGTACTATTAGAAGTTTTTGTAACATTAAATCTAGCCTGTAATTCACTGCTGGCTAAATCTCCAAAAAGTATTTTATATTTTACAGGTCTGTATATCACTTGGTCACTTATAGACTTTTTAGTTTCTAAACTTGTAAACAGATTTGTAAGTTCACTGATAGTTGGAGGATTTGGTTTTGTTTCACTTCTACCATCATAGTTTGCCCAAGTTCTAAAGTCACTGTCGTAACTGTTAAGCAATACATAAGTGTCTACAATATTTGTGACTGCTGGATCAATTAAGTTATAGATATCACTTATTCTATCATACTGCATGTGCAAGTTTGCTTTACCATTCACAGTGGTTGTTCCGTTTGCATCATACACTGTGTAATCGAATCCATCAACTGTTTTTGTTCCTAACTTTATGGTTTGTCCAGCAAGCACTTTGTTAAAACTTTCTGGATCAGTTGGATAATCGCTGTTATCAGGATCAGCAACTGTAACTCTGACATTGTGCGGATCTGTATAACCATCTTGATATGTGAAATATCCAAATATATTAAACTTGTAATCTTTGCCCAAAGGTGTTGCGTTTGTGTCAGTTGTTTTATTCATACTCAAAACTTTTAAACAATCTCTTTGTGGCTTTTGCGTTTCACTGCTGAATGTTTCATTAAAGTTTAAATTACCAAACTTTAATTTTTGTGTACTGCCAAACACCATTTGTGTTCTTCTAGTCAACACTTCCCATTGTGTTGAACTGTAGTTTAATCTTACTAACCAGCTATTATCTCTGCCTGTGTTTGTATTATCTGCTTCATATTGTCTACTCCATTGCGTAGCCAAATTGTTTGCTGATGTATTTGCAGGAATGTTTGCTGTTTCTATAACTTTCCATTGCTGTGCATTAGCATCATATCTGAGTGCAAAACTGTTTTGTGCATTTATTTTGCTAACAACATCTGCTTTTGTTGTTGCATCTAAATCTGTATTGATGACAGGCACTATTCTATTGACTCTTGCACCTGCATTGATAATGCCACTTAACACTACTGCACCTTTACCTGTGTTGTCTATACCTGTTGGTGCGCCAGAACTATCATCATCTCCAATGCCGTCTTTGTAAAGTCTATCTATTTTTACCCACTGTGTTGGAGCGTCTGATACTGTTATAGTCGCTGTAGCATTACTACCACCTCCACCGGTAATTGTTACAATTGTATTTGCATCATACCCACTACCACTATTGTTTACAACAATATGGCTTACTGCACCTGATTGTAATACCGCTGTAGCTGTGGCACCTGTGCCACTACCGCTTATTGTAACAGTTGGAGCACTTGTATATCCAGTACCTCCTTCTACTTTTGTTATTGCACTAATATAGCCAGTCTTAAATGGTGTGCTTATAAATTCTACTAAACTGTTAAGACTTGCTTTTTTTAAACTATTTGTTTGGGTAAGTCCTACCCTTTGCACATATGCAGTTCCACCTGTGTTATAAGTAAAATATCCACTGCATCCATTTGCACCTTTTGTAATTTGATTCCAACGAAATACATTTGTTTCATCATTGAGTGTTGAATTTACAACTGTGATACCTGCTGTAGTATCATTGAAGTCACTTTGACCATTATACCCTGTGCTTGTATACCCTTGTCTATTGTAATAAAAGTTTTTTAGTTCAGGATTACTTAACAATGGTTTAATGTGTAAATCATAAATTTGTGCGCCTGATAATGTTGTAGGCATACTGATTAAACTTCTATTTGTCACATTGTTTTCATATACATAACCGTCATCTGTATATTGTGTTGCATCATTGTATGTTGCTGTTGGATCATAGATATCTCTGAATCTACTATGACCACTGTGTACTCTATTGATGCTTTTTATTTTACTTACATTTTCGCTTACTGTTACAGGAAAAATACTGTAGTCATCTGCTGTAACCATTCTATCCTGTGTTGAAAAATATCTAGGAGCATTTGCTTTGATGCTTGCAATACTTTCACGTTCACTTGCATTGGTTACATTTGATTTCAAACTGCAAATAAATGTAGCATTATAAGTGTTTCCATCACTGCCAACATATTCTACAAGTAAATTTGTATTGTTAAAGTTACTAGGTTGAATTGTATAAGTTAAATTTAAACCAGTTCTATACCATACTCTTATAATACCACGTGGTATATTTCCAAAGTTTCCATCACCAAATATAATACTGATTTGATCATTTTCTCTGCTGGCAATTGTGTAAACATCTCTAATGTTATTTGTTCTTGCATTGAATATTGTGTTAGCACCAAACTGTTTGTCTACTCTTGTCCAGCTTTTTTGCACTGTACCTAGTTCGTCAATTGTTTGCACCCATACATTGCCACTTGCAACATTATCAGAATCTATATCAAGAACAATATTTGAAATACCTTCGTCTATTGTAAAATCTTGATAATTTAAACTTCCTTGTTTAAATCCTATAAAAAATCCAGTATTGGCACTTGTGTTACCACTATTGTCATTTTTATATAATAGATCAACCACTCCATACGGATCTGGTGACTTTTCTTCTAGTATTTTGTTTGCAGTATTTGCCTTTACGCTGTGAAAACTAAAAGTAGTACTTCTATTGTTTACTAAGTTTTGAAAGTTTCTTACTGCAACATTTGAAATACTGTTTGTTCTGTATATCTCGTTGGTTATGCCACCGCTTGTAAATTTACTATAAGGTGAACCAAACTGACTGCTGGATTGAAATATTGCATTCATTATTGTCAAAAAGTTTTGGTAACTATTTGGATCTGTGCTATCATCAAATAATACACTAACATTAGCTAGAGTTTCTCCACTTGCATCAAATACATTTTCATTTGTTTTTACACTGTCAATCTTAAGATAACCGTTGGCAACTACATTTCTTGTTGGGGTATATCCTAAGAATTCAGCAATACGTAAGGCGCTTTCTCTGCGTTCTGCTGTACTTAGATAATTTTCTCTGCTTGCAAGGTCTGCTCTAAATGCTAAGTTGTGACCTAAAAAAGCCATAAGTTCTATTAAACTTACAAATTCACTTGAGTTGATCCAGTCATTATAATTTTCTGGATAATTTTTGTTTATGTAGTCAACCATTGCGTTTCTTATGGTTTCATAATCATACGCTTGGAAGTTTGCTTCGCTGAAACTTTCGTAAACAACGCTGAAGTCTTCTGCGGCAAATAAACTACTTTGTCTTGCGCCTTGTGCCATTAGTTCTGCTCACCTGTATATGTTAGAAACAGTTCTTCTGCTGTTCCTGTATCAATGTATTCTAGTCTAACACGAACTTCTAAAGAATGTTCGTCTGTTTTGTTGAGGATAGCTTCAATGTATTTCCATCTTGGATCATTATTAACAATTTCAGTGATGTCTTGTAATGCTGTCTGTTGTGTATTAATATCCAATGGTTCGAATACTAATTCTGGTAGTATACTACCAAACTTTGGATTCATTACTCTTTCACCTTTGCGTGTCTGCAAATGATTCATAAGATCCCTTTTGGCAATATCAACATCTTCAAGTCGTTTACTGCCCGTAATTTGATCTACACTGCTATATCCTATGTAAGTTACCATACTAATATTTATTGCAAAATTAACTACTCAGTTTATATTTTAATGGTAGTTTCTATATAATCGCCTGTTTGAAGTGTTTTACTGATTGAAAGTGTTGTGCCACTCACAGTAAAGTCAAACAAATGCTGTATAATGTCACCATTTATTAAGACTTGTAGTTTTTCAACTGGTGTCATACTAGGTGCTTTGTTTAATGTAAACGTACTTGTACCACTGAAAGTAAATGCTTGTTTTTTCAAAGACTTTGTGTATTTGTTTGATATATCTCTTTTAATACCTTCTGGTGTAAAAGGCAAAAATTTAAGTGTTTCTGCATAGTATGCAAATCTTGCTTTTCTTAAATCACCGTCTGTAAGCAAATTTTTTTCATTTTGGTCACGCATATTATAAATGCCGTTTGTTCTCATCCATGTTCTATTTTTGTTTTTACCATAATCAGCTAAACGCAATACTGTAGCAGACTTCACACACTTTTCATTGTTGATATCACTGCGTTTTATCATATCAGCAACTGTATCATATGCTTTTGTTTTTAGATGTGGTAGTAAATTGTACTGTCCTTCAACTGCATCTACATAAAATATTTTGCCTGTAGCCCAATTTAACAAAACTAAACCATCATATACACTTTGGCTGATACGCTTAATGTCATTTGCTTTAATTTGGTCTTTGACCAATTTTTGTTGTTTGTTGAATTCTGTTGTCCATACATCATATGCTTGTTGTTCAGTTATACCTGTGTCTACACTGCTTTCTCCATACGCAAATCCATTGTAACCTACGTATCTAGCAAAGTTTAATGCAACCAATTCACATGCGTCACTGGCATTTACGCTGTCAATTTCTAATTCTGTATGATACAAATGATGACTCTGTACAACAAAGTCATCCCATACAGTTTGATAACGTCTTGCTACAGTATCCAATGACATTAAAATGCACTCCCATTTCTCGGATTAGTATTTCTGTTGGGTTTTTCATATCCACCAGTCTGTGTAGTGCTACTTTTTGGATTATTAGGAGCACTTTGGTTGTTATTTTGTATACTAGCTACATCAATATCTTTTCCTGATAAATTTAAATCACTGCTAGCGGCACTTGCAATTTTTGTTTGTTGTTCGGTATGCCCACCCCAAGGTTCAGCTTCTGGAACTCTACCCGTAATACTTTGTTTTACAGTTCTATTCACACTTATGTTGTTGTTTGTTGTTTTTGTTGCTTCTGATGCCGCTGGACCATTCAAATCTATTAGAGCGGCAGTGGTTCTACTGTTGCCTACAGCTTTTAAATGTAAATTTAAATCAGTTGTAAGTTTTATATCTTTGTTACTATGTAGATTAAATTCTCCTGTGGCTGTTTCCATTTTTATTCCATCACTGCCTCTGGCTTTTATATTAATTGCATCAGCATCTAATGCAAAATCGCCACCAACATGAAAATTTAAATCGTTTTCAGTGTGCATGCTTATGTCACCACTACTGTAGATGTCAATTTTTCCATCTGCACTTAATTGAACCCAGCTATTACCCGCTTGATTTATAACATAAACAATACCTGCTGTGTCATTGAACAGCATTTGAGCACCACCAGCACTGCGTAATCTAACAAGATTGCTGTCACCTGCTTGTCTATCTGTGTCAGGACTGTTACTAAACTCACTTGGCTTTACTGTGCCATCATCCATAACAAAACTGTGTCCTGTAGGTGTGTTAAAACCAAATACATTACTAGGAGATTCTCTTCTTGCACTGCTACTGCTCAAACCTCTAACGCTATCTAATCCTAGTCCTTGTTTTCCTAATGCACCAGCAAGTGGATGTCTAGGTCTTGCATTCTTGTCTTGTGTTTTTTGTACACCACTATCAAATGTAGGACCAGCAGAGTTTGATTCACCTTCAACAAAACTAGTAGCATTGTCTGGATAACTGCTGTTTCTTGTTGCATCAGGCAAAACCCCTATTACTATACCTTCTTGGTCTTGTCCTGTAAATGCAACCAATACTTCTGTACCAGGTGCAGGTGGTTGACTGCTCATTCCAAAACTTCTAGTATGATCGCTAGCTTGATAAGAACCTCCAAAAGGCTGTGCTCGTCTAACTCTAGTGAATTTTTGTTTTTCTTCCTTGCTGTCGACTTTGCCTAGTCTACCACTACCAATTATATCTACATACATATAACCTTCATACCTATCATCTACCACATCAACTACTTTAGCTAGTTTTACACCTTTATAAGGATTTAAACCAGCAATAGGTTCATCTGTAAATGCTTTTGGTGCTTGTGTAGTAAATCCTGGTTTGTTTAAATTATCCGTCATGCTAGTCTATTCCCAAATTCTTGTAACCATTTAGGTGCTGTTGCACGTTTTTTAGCATATCCTCCCCAAACAGCAACAGTTCCTTGTCCGTACTTAGCCGCATTGTCCAAATGAAACATGTCATCTCCCATATAGTTATTACCTGCTCCAAATCCTGTAACACCTTGTTTTCTAGCGGCTTCAAAATATGCTTGGATATAAGGTAAATCTGCATCATTTCTTGTGCTTAGTCTTCTTCTGTTAGCACCAGTGCCTACATACAGTGCAACATCTGCCGCATGTCCATTATCATGTCTTCTACTTGAACCACCTGGTCTACCAGTAGTATCATCTTGTCCGCCACTGCGTACTTGTACATCTATTCCTGTTTCAGCCGCGGCATTTGATAACATTGTTTTTAAATCTTGTGCGATTGGCAACTTTCTTATTCCTGCAACTGTTGCTTGATCTTCTGTAAGTATACCAGGTGCACCTCCGTTTAGTCCATCTGTAAAATTAAGATCAGATTGATCACCTGTTGATTCTTCAGTTACTGCTTCATTGTTTTCACCATCACCATTGTCAACATTTTCATCTTGTTGTTTAAATTCTTCTGCTTGACTTTTAATTGTACTATCAGGAATACGTCCGCTCATTAGTTCATCTATGGTAAATCCTACATTGGTGTTTACATCTCTGAATGATTGTAGAGTCATTGTAAATTGACCATCACTATATAAGGCGTCAACCCTGGTGACTCTGTACATACCAATAATGCCAAAGTTTTGTTCAGCAACGTCCATTAATCCTGATTCTTGATCAGGGTAAGTAGGAAAATTAAGATTCAAAAAGTAATGAACTCCACCTCTTGCATAGTTCGCTCCTTCAATGCTTGTTCTCATACCTTTAGGTGCGCCTAGCCAATAAGGATCTCCTCTAATATTAATCTGTTGCTGTACTAAATCTGCTAGTGAATTTAAATTTATTTCAACAGCACCTAACATAAAAGCACCTTGGTTTTTACTGTCTGGTGTTGCATCTCCTGTTGCTTTAGATTTAATTTGATTGTCATCGAATGTCAACGGCAAAATGTTACGTGAGTCATCGGGCTGTGTATTGCCCGTCAATTCACTTTGTGTAATGTAGCGTCGACTTACTGGAGCAAGTTCTCTTGCAGATCCTTGTGACATTCTTTCATCAAATTCTTTGTTCCACAATTTTTCTGTTCTTATAAACTGCTCAGACAGTGCTTTTGCTCTTAGGGACTTTTGTGTAATACTATTTTGAAGATCAGCTAATCTGCCTTCGTTGAATCCTGATGCTATTTCTTGTTCTGTTCTATTGCCTCTAATTTTTTCCAATTCTTTCTGTGCTTCAACAATTTCAGTATTTAAATTTAAAATATCATTGTTTAGACTGTTCAATTGGTTTTTAAGCAAAGCTAATTCTTCATCTGGACCACCTTCTGCGGATACGTTTTGTATTCTTGACATCATATGACCGTGATTCAATGCCTGCAACTGAAAGTAAGTATTCTGTAAACTAATATCTAAATGTAGTACTTCAGTATTCAAGCCTGTATATGTGTAATCAAATCTTTTTGCTAGCAATCCATTTCTAAATATTTCGCCAATACGTTTTTTCTGCAAACTAGGATTTGTCAAAACTTGCTCATAACTAAGAGGATCATGAATTAATTCAGATACTGTGTGTGATTTTATTTTGTATTTTATTTCTTTTTGATATCGTTTTTGTAGGTAGTCATACTTTAAATATTTTGTTTCTGTACGAAAAACATACCATTTACTCAAATCTGCAAATGTTCTTGCATCAGCTTCACCTTGGGTTGCAGATTCTTTATGAAATCCTCCTTT
>MDTE01151366.1_pt1 | contig 52982 bp, 53 predicted proteins | sample 811231 | NCBI WGS metagenome assembly MDTE01 (sample SAMN05326651, study PRJNA326480) | marine metagenome | isolation source: seawater | place: Indian Ocean: Red Sea | collected 2010 | reverse complement strand
TCCTGTGACCGGGATTGCAGGAATGATTGATCAGATTGGCCAGGTCCGAACTGCGATCCAGCCAGACAAGAATGGTAGTGTGTTGACTCGTGGTGAGATCTGGGTTGCAAAATCAGACGGTGATGATGATATTGCTGAGGGCGTTAGAGTGCGCGTGGTTGATGTTGAGGGAATGACGCTTACGGTAGTACCTGTTAAGACTAAATCCTATGAACGTTCGGAGGCATAATGACCGAGGGGTTTCCGTTAAGTTTTTTAGTGCTGTTTGGTGCGTTTTTATATATTGCGAATTCCATCAAGATTCTTAGTGAGTACGAACGGGGAGTTATTTTTCGCTTAGGAAAACTCTACCCGACGCCTAAAGGACCGGGTGTGATACTCGTGTTTCCGCCAATTGATCGCCTTGTGCGCGTTAGTTTGCGTACTATCGTGATGGATGTGCCACCACAGGATGTTATTACCAAGGACAATGTTTCGGTCAAAGTGAATGCGGTTGTTTATTTCCGTGTCATGGATCCTCAGCGATCGATTGTCGAGGTAGAGGATTTTCATTACGCGACCTCTCAGCTAGCACAAACAACATTGCGGAGCGTTCTCGGACAGGTCGAACTCGATGGTCTTCTTTCTGAACGTGAGCGTTTGAATCAGGACCTTCAGCGTATTTTGGACCAGCATACTGATCCATGGGGTGTCAAGGTGTCGTCGGTTGAAGTGAAGCACGTTGATTTGCCTGTCGATATGCAACGGGCAATGGCTAGACAAGCGGAGGCAGAGAGAGAGAAGCGTGCTAAAATCATCCACGCCGACGGCGAGTTTATTGCTTCAGAAAAACTATCCCAGGCGGCTGGGGTTATTGGGCGAGAGCCACTCGCTGTGACGTTGAGGTATTTGCAGACGCTAACCGAGATTGCAGGTGAGAAGAACTCAACGATCGTTTTCCCGTTGCCGATCGATATCTTAAAGGCGTTGACTGGAAAGCGCGACGGATCATAGTGCCTCAAGAATCCCCTAACGAGTTTTCGCCGAGCCCAAAGCAGATTGTTTTCCTTTTTATGGCCGCAACTGTTGTTGCTGTAGTAGTTTTTCTTTTTGGTCTTTTGGTCGGTAGAGGGGTGCCGATTGATGGGGCGGTATCGGAGCAACTGGTTCGAGGTACTGGATCGACTACGTCATACATTAATGAGCGGCCAGCGACCATTCTTGAGAGACAAAGTTCCGATCCTTCGGCGGTAGTGCTAACGGGAGATGAATTTAGTTATACCGAGAGGCTCCATCGGAATCAATCATCTGCGGAGGATGATTTGTTTGGATCGGGAGATAGAGAAGAGAGATTGGATTTAGAGGCGCCAAGGCCGATGCCGGACGGCGATGATGATGACACCGGTCGTGACGATCTGGCAGTAGCTGAGGCAACTGAAAACCCTGTACCAGATTACAGTGATCGTGGAAGATATATTCCTCCTCAAGACAGTTTAATTGTCGAAGAAGGATTTACTGTGCAAGTAATGTCCTTGCGGGATAGAGCGGCTGCAGAGCGTGTCGTTGCAGGTCTTGTCGGAAAAGGGTACGAGGCATTTGTGGCACCTTCTGTTGAGGGTGCCTCGGTACAAGTGTTCCGAGTACGCATCGGCAGATATAGTGATCGGGAAGAAGCCGAGCAAATCAAGAGTCGACTTGAGCAAAACGAGAAGCTCAAGCCCTGGATCACACAGTAGGGGAAAGCATTCGTGCGTCCCTTTCTACTTGCGGCTTTCACGGGATTTTTGCTTACATTCAGTTTCCCGAGTGTAGGCCATCCTTTATTTGCTTGGATTGCGTTAGTGCCGCTCTTAATCGTCCTATGCAACGTGAATTCTAGAATTGCATTTTGTCTTGGTCTGTTGGCGGGAGTTATTCATTTTGCGGGGACGATCTATTGGATACCAGGTGTGATGGCCAATTTTGGTGGATTGCCTATTTTCATGGCTTGGTGTGTTCATCTGCTGTTCGTTCTTTTTCTAGGCTCGTTTATTGCGGTATTTGCCGTTTCAATTAATGGTCTGGTGAAAAGTTACGGCCAGATAGGACTTATGTTTGCTCCTGCTGTCTGGGTGACGATGGAATTAGGGCGCATTCATTTGTTTACTGGTTTTCCTTGGCTCCTTCTGGGTTACAGTCAAGTACCGTTTCTTGCGATAGCTCAGATTGCCAGTGTTGTTGGGGTTCTCGGTATTTCGATTCTGGTCGTTGTTGTGAATGGAGCTGTTTCTTATTGCTTGACTGGACGTGGCAGTTCACGTGGATTGCCCATGATCGTCACAGGGGTGGTATTTGCTGTTGTGTTTGTGTTTGGCGCATTGCGATTGGAGCGAGCAGCATTACTTGATGAGGGGACGTCCCTGGCAGTAGCTGCGGTTCAGGGTAATGTGTCGCAGGATGATAAATGGGATAGAACAAAGCGAGATGAGATTCTAACGACTTATCTTCAAAAGACCCGCGATGCAGCGGCTGCTGGAGCGGAGTTGATTGTGTGGCCTGAGGCTGCAACACAATTTCCGTTAGCAGATGACCAACGAAGCCGAATGATACGTGACACCGCGAGAGCGACAAGCACGCATCTGTTGATTGGAACGACTGAAATTGAATCAGATAAACAGACTCGGTACTACAATGCGGCACACATGGTCGGTCCGTCAGGCGAGACGACCGGGATGTATCGTAAACAACATCTGGTGCCTTTCGGTGAATATGTGCCGCTACAAGAGGCGTTGTTCTTTGTTTCTCCATTAGTTGAAGCCGTAGGGAGTTTTTCTCCTGGTCGAAATGCGCGGGCTTTACCATTTAAAGATGACTTAATTAGTACTGCGATTTGCTACGAGATTATCTACCCAGGTCTAGTTCGTGAATTGGTTTTGGTGGGTGCTGAGTTATTGACAACTATCACAAATGATGCCTGGTTTGGATTAACAGCAGCACCACATCAACATTTTCAAATGGCACGGATGCGTGCGATTGAACAGGGGCGTTACCTTGTTAGATCAGCGAACACTGGAATTAGTGGCATCGTTGATCCTTATGGACGAGTAATTGAACAGTCAGCTCTTTTCGAAGAAGCAGTTCTTGTCAATGAAGTGAGATTATTGACGGGTATAACGTTTTATGGACGTTTTGGTGACATACCCGCGTACTTAGGTCTGTTAGTTGCAGCGTTAGGATTAGCCTGGACGCGACGTTGAGTGATGGGTAATGAATATGAGGTGTTCTTTTGGGTACGACGTTAGATGAACAGATTCGTAAGAGCCATGGATTAGTTAAGAGAGCGGAAGATTTGCGGAGCTATCTTTGACCCTGAAAAATTAGACGATGAAATCAAGGTGTTAGAGCAGCAGGCGGCAGATCCGGCATTTTGGACTGATCAAGATCTTGCCCAAGAAGTATTGCAACGGCGGAGACGATTACAAGAAGATTTTGACCTTGCTGATTCATTAGGTAGGAGAATCGAAGATCTTGCTGTTTTGATCGAATGGGCGGGTCAAGGGGAAGAAGTGCTTCAAGATCTCCTGGTTGCTCTCGACGGAATCCAAACTGAGGTAGAGGCGGGCGAGATCAAGAAGATGCTCGGTGGTGAGCATGATCATCGTAACGCGATCGTGTCAATTCACCCTGGAGCAGGCGGAACAGAATCTCAGGATTGGGCTGAGATGCTGCTTCGGATGTATTTACGCTGGGCCGAGCGTCGAGGGTTTTCCAGGGAAATCATCGAAGCGCAACCTGGTGACGAAGCTGGGGTAAAGAGTGCGACGATTACTGTCGCCGGTGACTATGCGTATGGCTCACTCTTACCAGAAGCTGGTGTCCATCGACTAGTTCGGATATCTCCTTTCGACCAAGCTGCTAGAAGACACACTTCGTTTGCATCAGTCTTTGTCTGGCCAGAGCTACCTGAGGATGCAGATATTGAAATAGACGAAAAAGATCTTCGAGTTGATACTTATCGGTCGAGTGGTGCTGGTGGTCAGCATGTCAATGTTACTGACTCGGCCGTTCGTATTACTCACTTGCCGACTGGAATAGTGGTGTCCTGCCAAAATGAGCGTTCACAGCATCGGAATAGAGACGCAGCGATGATTGTTCTAAGATCGAGATTGTACGACCAACGGCTTCAAGAGCAACAAGACCGACTGGCGAAAATTGGCGGTGAGAAAAAGGATATTGCATTCGGAAGTCAAATTCGAAGCTATGTACTCCATCCGTACCGAATGGTGAAAGACCATCGAACGAGGTTAGATGAAGGAAACGTTGACCGCGTTCTAGATGGTGATATTGATGAGTTTATTAAGGCATTTCTTATGAAGAAAGCTACTGGGGCACTCATTCGAGGTTGAACTAATTGAGGCAGGTTAGATGCTCTTGCGAAAGGTAGAGTGTAAGGATCACCGCGACGCTATCTCCTAAAAGCGGTTCCAGGTTCGGTGCCTGCAATAAATGCTTCTTGGATTACGCCTTGAGCCCATGGTTCCGCTACTTCTCCGGTTTTGGGTACGATGGACGAGAACACAATATTCCCAGGCGGTATAAAACCGGGTGGTGTCTGACGATTGCCTATGTAGGCCTTCATGAAATCAATCCAAATTGGAAGGGCAACGCGTGCGCCTTGCTCGTTATCTCCCATGGTTTTTTTTTCATCGTAACCGACCCAAACGCCAACTGTGATATTAGGGTCGAACCCAACAAACCACGCATCTGTATATTCGTCCATGGTTCCGGTTTTTCCACCAACCGGCCAATTTAATTCTCGCTTTGCTCGTTGTGCTGTTCCACGCTGTACAACGCCACGCATTAAGCTCACCATGATGTAGGCTGTATCGGCTCTAAGTGCATCTCGAGATTCGGGGCGATGTTCTTCAAGTGTTCGCCCTTCCCGATCGACTACACGCTCAATCATGTATGGAACCATTCGTTTTCCTTGGTTCGGAAAGACCGAATAAGCGCTGGTAACCTCCATTAATGTTGCTTCGGCTGCTCCCAACGCGACAGAAAGATACGGTGGAATAGGCGAACTAAACCCAACACGCTTTCCAAATTCTACGACCGTATCGGGTCCTATCTCGTTCATCAACCAAACAGCGGGCACATTTCTGGAATCTTCAAGAGCCCATCGGAGAGTTATGGGACCTTCATACTCGTTGTCATAGTTTGTTGGTCGATACGGTTCTTGATTTGGACCAGCTTCGAAACTGGCTGGTTCATCCTCAAGAATAGTAGTTGTCGTATACCCTTGGTCAACGGCTGCAGCGTAGAGGACGCCTTTAAAAAGAGAACCAAGCTGCCTAAAGGCCTGTGTGGCACGGTTGAATTTACTTCGTTGGAAATCATAGCCGCCAACCATAGCTAAAACATGGCCTGTCTGATTGTCTATTGCTACTAGTGACGCTTCGACTTCAGGTTCTTGGTCCAAGGTCGCTTTGCCATGTGGCTGGTTATTATTTGGTAGGTCTGTAATTGTTACGTCGATTAGATCACCGATCTTGAAAAGCTCTTCCGCTCGCGTGCGCCGTGTCCAACGGTAACCATCTTGGTCGATCTTTAGTATGTGAGCGCCGACGCGAACTTCGACGACATCGTCCGTTATTCCCGTAACAACAGCAGGAAGCATATCGCCCACGGTAAATGGGTACTGCCAACGAGAATGAGAGAAGTCTCCAATAACTGAAACAGCGCTATCTCCTGTTAGGACGTTAGTGCGCGGACCTCTGAACCCATGGCGTTTGTCCAGTGTTCGGAGACCGTTAGACACTGCTCTGTTAGCTGCAATTTGTAAATCGATGTCAAGCGTTGAACGAACGGTTAGGCCGTCTTCGTATAGCCGATTCGCGCCGTATTCTTGCTCTAAATGCTGGCGCACTTCTTCCAGAAAATACGGTGCAACCGAATTGATACGTTGTTGTCGTTCTGCAAGTACGATCGGTTTGGCCATTTCTGAATCTGCTGTTTCAGGTGTGATGAAGCCTTCAGCGGCCATACGTCGAAGTGTGTAGTTTCTTCGTGCAGTTGCGCGTTCAATGCTTGCGAGAGGACTCTGGCGAGCTGGTGACTGAAAGATTCCCGCAATAACAGCCGCTTCCCCGAGGTTTAGATCTTTCGCTGTTTTTCCGAAATATAATTGTGACGCTGCCTCGACGCCATTTGCGGCCTGTGTTGCTGTTCCCAAGTACATTTCATTTGCATAAAGCGTCAGAATTTCATTCTTGGTGTAACGTTTCTCGAGTTGAAAGGTGTAATAAATTTCTCGGAGTTTTCGTTCCCAATTTTTCTCGAGTCCTAAGCGCTCTCCGCCGACCGTGATATTTCTTGCGAGTTGCATTGTAAGAGTGCTTGCGCCTTGGGCAAGTTCGCCCCGAGATAGGTCGGTAATGATTGTTCTGATTACGGCAGGGATGCTTATGCCATTATGTTCGAAGAATGCTCCATCTTCGGCGGCGACAATGGCATCTCTTAAAACTTTTGGAATTTCGTCATACTCGATGATGTCGCGCCGTTGGGTTTGAAATTCGCCGATCAGCTTGTTGTTACGGTCGAAGATGCGAGTGATCGTACCAGGTGCATAGTCATCAAGGTTTTCGATTTCAGGAAGGTCGGGTGAATAGGCGAAGAGCGCTCCGCTTATTAAGCCGGCCAAAGCCGTAATTGAAAAAAGACTAAAAATGATCGCTCTGCGGACTTTACTATCAGAGAATGGACTCACAAGAACTCCGTCTAGTGATTGTAAATCACTAATGGATTTAATTAGTCGCGTAGCGAATATAGCGCAACCGGGCGTTTTCTAAGAGATTCTTTGCAAGAAATCTTGTATTTAGTTTAATCTGACTTCCGAGGTCGGAAATAATTAAGAAAATATGTCTCATAAGTTGTTTATATATAATAACTTAATAGATAAATAGAGTATGTCGTGGCTAGGACAGCTACTGCCATAAATCATTATAATCATAAAACATGATATAGTTAGACTCATATTATTTCATCATTTAATTCTGGTTTCAGATTTTTAGTTTGAGTCAGTGTTTTTACGTATTTGCTTCGTAGCGATTCTTGCTGCGATATTGTTAAGGACAACGCATCATGAGCAAGATTATTGGAATTGACCTTGGTACCACAAACTCTGTCGTAGCGGTAATGGAAGGCGGTGAACCAACCGTTATTACCAACCCGGAAGGTAACCGTTTGACGCCGTCTGTTGTTGCCTTTGCTAAATCGGATGAGCGGCTGGTTGGTCAAGTGGCGAAGCGACAGGCAGTCACTAATCCTGAAAATACTATTTTTTCTATCAAGAGATTTATGGGGCGCCGTTTCGATGAAGTGGACGAGGAAATGACGATGGTGCCGTATGACGTGGTGCGTGCCAAGAATGGTGATGTGCGTGTTCAGGCGGGTGGAAAGGAAATGTCGCCACCAGAATTGTCGGCGATGGTATTACAAAAACTAAAGCAGTCGGCCGAGGAATATTTGGGTCAGTCGGTTAGCGAGGCGGTTATTACTGTACCTGCATATTTTAATGATGCTCAGCGCCAGGCAACAAAAGATGCTGGTCAAATCGCCGGACTTGAGGTGAAGCGTATCGTTAACGAACCGACCGCGGCGGCACTTGCGTACGGGCTTGACAAGAAAACAGATGAAACCATTGCCGTTTATGACTTTGGCGGTGGGACATTCGATATTTCGATTTTGGAAGTAGGAGAAGGAGTAGTTGAGGTTAAGTCAACGAATGGTGATACGCATCTTGGTGGCGATAACCTTGATCAACGAATTATTGAATGGATAGTTGGAGAATTTAAGAAAGATGAGGGTATTGACCTAGGCAAAGATCGTATGGCCCTGCAACGCCTTAAGGAGGCAGCAGAGAAAGCCAAGATGGAACTTTCGACCGTTATGGAAAGCGAAATCAACCTTCCATTTATTACGGCAGATCAGTCTGGGCCAAAGCATCTTCAAAGGAAACTTACTCGTGCGAAATTCGAGCAAATTGTTGACGATTTACTTCAACGGACGGTTGCGCCGGTTAAACAAGCCCTTTCGGATGCAGGGGTAGAGCCTTCAAGTATCGACGAGGTCGTTCTCGTCGGCGGGTCGACCAGGGTTCCGAAAGTTCAAGCGATCGTTAAGGAGCTCTTTGGTAAAGATCCACATCGAGGAGTTAACCCAGATGAGGTGGTGGCCATTGGTGCCGGTGTGCAGGCTGGAGTTCTGGCTGGTGAAGTTAAGGACCTGCTATTACTTGATGTGACTCCGCTGACTCTCGGGATTGAAACACTTGGTGGGGTCCGGACGGCTCTTATTGATAGGAATACAACGATTCCAACAAAGAAGAGTGAGATTTTTTCTACGGCAGCGGATAGCCAGCCCAGCGTCGAAGTACATGTACTTCAAGGGGAGCGTTCGATGGCTAAAGACAATCGTACGCTCGGTAAGTTTCATTTGGATGGGATTCCACCTGCACCCCGTGGAGTACCACAGATTGAAGTAACCTTCGATATTGATGCAAATGGCATTGTTAACGTATCAGCAAAAGATTTAGGGACAGGTAAAGAGCAGAAAATTACTATCACGGCGTCCAGTGGCCTCAGTAAAGAAGAGGTCGACAAAATGATGGAAGATGCCGAATCTCATGCTGATGAAGATAAGGCGCATAAGGATGCAGTGGAGGCGAAGAATCGTGCTGATCAATCGGTGTACGCGGCCGAGCAAATGCTGAAAGAAGCAGGCGACAAGCTATCAGCTGATGACAAGGAACCGGTAGAAGAGGCTATTGCAGGTCTAAAGAAGGCTAATAACGACGGCAATATTGAATCCATTAATGCCGCGCTTGAGACCTTAAATCAGGCACAGCAAAAAGCAGCACAAACTCTCTATGCAAATACGGCGCAAGCTTCTTCGGGAGAAGGCGAGTCTAATGGGGATCAAGCCAATTCACCAGATCAGCATTCGGCGCAAGATTCGGGAGATGTGATTGACGCGGAAGTAGTCGAGGAAGAAAAAAAGTAGTCATTTTTTCTGTTACGGGGGTGATTAGTGGACCAACTGGACTTCTACGTCATACTTGGCGTCGAACGTTCGGCTACCGTTTCCCAGGTTAAGCAGGCCTACAAGCGCTTGGCGAGACGTTATCATCCAGATATTAATCCCGGCGATCGTGAATCCGAGGCATTCTTTCGTCTTGTTACCACAGCATATGAGACGCTATGTGACCCGGGGCGAAGGCAGGACTACGATATTCACGGTATTCCTGCATCGAGTCAGCCGGCGTCAACGGTTGAGTTTCAAGGCTTCGATTTTTCATCTGGATCTGACCCATCAGTGTCTTTTGATGAATTATTTTCTGATGTATTTCAAGAAGCCGCTGAACTTAGAAATCGCGTGCCAGGTGAACCAGAGCAAGGTAGCGATCTTCATGGGGAAGTTTCCTTTCTGTTTGAGGAAGCCATAGCTGGCGGTGAGCGTCGTCTTAAGGTAACTCGTCTTGATTTATGTGAGGGATGCGGTGGGAGTGGGCGCCGCCGCTCGAGGGAACTTCGATGTGCACGGTGTCAAGGAGCTGGTTCCACTAGATGGCGTCGCGGGCATATGGTTTTTTCAAAGGTATGTGCTTTTTGTAGCGGCACTGGACTTTTGACAACTCGTCCCTGTAGTGCGTGTGGTGAGAGCGGTATTGTCACTCGAAGTGAAGATATCACCATTCAAGTACCCCCAGGCGTCAGTGATGGTTCACGGCTTCGAATCGAAGCAAAAGGTAATTCAGGGCGCCTCGGTGGTCGTCCAGGTGATCTTTATATAACGGTGAAAGTGTCTCCCCATCGATTTCTAAGGCGTGATGGAAAGAACCTTTTTCTCACATTACCGGTGGCCATTCACGAGGCGGCGCTAGGCGTAGAACTCGATGTCCCGACGCTTGAGGGGACTGTGAGGTTACGGATCCCTCCTGGAACGCAATCGGGTCAGTATTTCAAGATTAAATCGAGGGGCGTGCCTTCACTGCAGAGTGATGTGCGTGGTGACCTTGTTATTGAGGTGAATGTTGTAACACCACCTGTTACAGATGATCGTTCGAAGGAACTTCTGAAGGAATTTGGACGGATTCACTCAAATGACGTTCGGAAGGCATTGTTCGAGGAATAGATACATGACTATAAAGCAGAGCGAGAAGGCTTCTTTTATGATTAGCGTGGTCGCGGCTCGCTACTCCATTCATCCACAAACGCTACGACTTTATGAACGAGAAGGTTTGCTCAAACCGTCCCGAACTGAAGGGAATACAAGGCTGTACAGCGAGGAGGATCTTGAGCGACTCGAGACGATACTCTCTCTGACCCGTGATCTTGGTGTGAATTTAGCGGGTGTCGAAATCATCCTTAATATGCGAGAGAAAATGGATCGTATGCAACGTGAGGTAGATGAGTTTATGAACTATGTTAAACATGAGCTCGCGCGTGGTCTTGGCGATTGGGAAGAGCGTCTTGGAACAGCTTTAGTGAAATCAAGTCCCGCGGATTTGGTACGCAGAGTTGATATCAGAAATACTACCGTGAACGATCTTAATGTTTCGACGCCGAGTAAAAAACGGAATTAAAACGTTCGTAGCGACGGGGACTATCGGTTATTCTTATGACCGCAGACGGTCATGAGTTGTCAGAAATGTAATGGTACGGGCTGGTTTCCGGAGTACTTTGATGGCGTTCGACGTGTAGAACGATGCGATTGTTGGCGTACTGACGTTGCCCGTAAGATGGTGTCACGTGCCCGGATTCCTTCTCGATATTGTCAATGTGATTTTTCAACATTTATAACTTACCCAAACGAAGAACTCGTAAGAGCAGTAAAGAAAGCACGCGAGTTTTCAGCCACGTTTCCCGCAGGTGATAAAGGTTTGATCTTTATCGGGCCTCCAGGTATTGGCAAAACGCACCTTGCGGTGTCAGTGCTTAAAGAACTTACGGAAAAAAAAGGGATTCGTGGCGTGTATTACGACACTCGGTCCTTACTTAGTACTATTAAGAGTACCTATAATCCTGTCACGCGTGCGTCAGAGGCTGATGTATTGGAAGAGGTCATGGGTGCCGAGTTACTAGTACTCGATGATCTTGGAGCCGAAAGACTAACTGACTGGGTTGAAGAAACGATGAATCTTATCGTCAATACTCGTTATAACGAACGCTTGGCTACAGTGTTTACATCAAACTATGAAGGTGTACCTGACCGCGAGAACATAGAGTCACTTCTTGTTCGGGTGGGTGTAAGGATGTACTCGCGTCTTCGAGAGATGTGCGAGTTTCTGGAGTTTACTGGGCCAGACTACAGGACCTTTGACGACCCACCGAATTCGAAGGAATTATTTCAGCATTGGAAGTCTAATCCCTCTAGGGCCGGTTCCGCCCTGCCGGCAAGGACTCGGGTTAGAGCTCGAGCACGCTTGCGGGATCAGCCCCAAGAAGGTCAACTTGAACTTGGTTGGTCTGGTGGTAAGGCTGGTAGTAGCTAGTATTTTGACGACTAACAACCATCGTCTTTCGAGTGTGTCTTCAGCTGTTTGTTCTACCTCGGGTGAGGTTGGGGTATACCTACACATTCCGTTTTGTTCTGCTATTTGCGATTACTGCAACTTTAATCGCGGTCTGTATGACGAGACTCTGAAACAACGTTATGTGAACGCGATCAAAGATGAAATAGAGCGTTGGGACGATTCACGCTCGGTAGACTCTATTTTCTTTGGTGGTGGAACGCCGTCTCTCCTCTCTGCAAACGATGTGTATGAGATTCTGGAGGCATGCCGTTCAGCCTTCGACGTTGTCTCTGACGTAGAGACGACCTTGGAAATGAATCCAGAATCTTGTACTCAGTCCGGTGTGGAAGAATTTCTTGCGGCCGGGATTACACGTGTGAGTTTAGGTGTTCAGTCATTTCTTGATCATGAATTGAAGCGTTTAGGTCGCGCCCACACAGTTAATGAGGCGAAGGCGGCCATAACGGCGATTCGTTCTGCAGGTTGTAATAACCTCAGTATTGACCTGATGCTGTGGTTGCCTGGGCAGACAAGGGCGGATTGCTTGAAATCAGTCAATGAAATGGTGAGATGTGACCCTGACCATGCCTCGCTATACATGTTAGAGATCTATCCTAATTCTCCGCTTCGTGATGAAATGGCTCGTAGTGACTGGTCCCTTGCGCCGGAGGAAGACGCTTCTGGTATGTATTTTGATGGGTTAGGCGTGACGGATGATGCCGGCTATCAGCAGTACGAAATTTCGAACGTGGCTAGACCGGCGCGGCAGTCTCGTCACAACCTCAAGTATTGGCGCTATCAAAACTGGGTTGGTTTCGGCTGTGGCGCCCATTCGATGCTTGATGGTTGGCGATGGAAAAACATATCTGAAACGACGGTTTATATAGATGCGATTGGACAGCGGAGACCGGTTGCCGAAGTGCGCCGGAACTTAAGCGCTGAAGAACTGCTAGGAGAAGCAATGTTTATGGGGCTCAGGCTGAATGAAGGCATTGATGTCCATGAATTGGGAGAGCAATACGGTATAGACCTGCGAACTCGGTTTGGGCCTGATTTAGAGCCCTATATGGAGCAGGGGCTCCTAATTGACGAGGACGGTCGATGGTGTTTGACTCGAAAGGGTATGCTTCTATCGAACGAGGTAATGAATACTTTTGTCTAGAGCGCTGTGTACGGTAAAGTATCCCGCTATTTACGAAGCATTTGCCGACCAGGAGGAGAGAAAGATGAGTTCGTTTTTAAACCGACCAATGATTCGCCAGCGGCTCTTGATGAGTAGCGCGCTTGTCGCGACTCTCGCCATTGGCATAGTGCTGGGTATGTTTGTAACGTCCAATACTGTTGAGGCTCAGCCCACAACCACTTTCGATGGAAGTGCGGCTTTGATGTTTCATTTCGTTAAGCCGGGTTCGACTTCAGATTATGAAGCTGTCATGCAGAGATTGAGCGAAGCCCTTAATGAGACGGGAAAGACGGACCAATCTAGTGGGTGGAAGGTTTTTCGCGCAGGGGCTGATTTCACGGGACAGGGTGCAGTACCTTATGTATGGGCTATCGATCCGGTAGTCAGTGGGGCAAACTATGCTGCCGCTACAATTATTAATGAAGTTGTGATGCCTGATGAAATGCAGCAGATTTTTGAAAGTTATAACAATGCGTTTACGGATGGACAAGTAAAGCAGCTGCCCGTAAATCTTGAACTGGTGGCTGATTTTTAATTTCAGTCGATTTTTTTCGGGTGACGGCGGATATCAGTCTGCCGTCACCCTTTTTTATTCGAGAGCCGTGCGTGACCGCGGTTTCTTGCGTATTCCTTCAAGATGATTCGCATCTCTTGCGATGTGCATGGGCGTCGGCTTCCTCCGGTGTCCACAACTCAATAACGGTCAGAACATATGTGTGCTGAGGTGAGCTGATGTCTCGAATGTTGATACTCGGTGAGTCGCGATGGCAGTTGGCTTGGAGCGGTTTCATCTTGTCGTTCGCAGTGATTATTGGGTTAGTCGCGGGGCTGTTTTTATCGCCTCAGTTGGTAGAGGCTCAGGCATTTAAAACACTAGATGAGCCTGTGGGCATGGTGTTTAACTACATCGAACAAGACAGTACGGACGCCTTTGAACAAGTGATGACACGTTTAGGTCAAGTGATGGCCGAAAGTGAAAATCCTGAGCGAGTGCAACAGGCTTCTGGTTGGAAGGTCTATAAGGCGGTAGAGCCAGGCCCGAATAATAATGTTCTTTATGTCTGGTTTATTGATCCAACTGTTCCTGAGGCGGATTATTCTGTAGCGCAGATTTTGAATGAAGAAATACCGAACGAAGTTCAAGGCCTTTACGAAACCTTCAATGGTTCCTTTGGGCTTGGTCAGATGCCAATCAACCTCGAACTTGTTGTGGATTTTTCTGAGCTCAATCCCTAGAACGATAGATTAATTCCTGCATATATTCGTTGAGGGCGAGGATATGATGCAGAGCCTCTTAGCGAGAAGAGTCTGTAGTCGAGTCGTAAACGGAACGGTCCTGTGAGGGGGACCTTTACTCCTCCCCCGACATTGCTTCCTATCCCAGTTGTTAGGTTTTCGACAGATTGTTCTCGGTACAAGCCGCCGCCTGCCGTAGCGTAAAACTGAAGGCCGGAAAGACTGCTGAATGGTGTTTGAACAAGGACATTAAACATACTAGTTTTGAGAGCGGGAGCCTTGGTTGGGGGGTCTTCTTGGGCGGAAGCATACTCAAATTCAAATCCGATAATTAAAAGTGAGATTCCTAGGGATGCGCCAGCAGTCGGTCTGTTCGTTGGTGTCTGGTTTGGGCCGACGAATAGAGTTGCGTCTGCAAAAACCGGGTTAGCGAAAGCCATCGAAAATAGTACAAATAGTAGAACTCCGAAAATCATTTGTTTGAGATCGCACAATCTGGTTGTCGACTCGTTAGACTTTGAGTTGAGCACAGGGTTCTATAATTTTCTATACGCCGGTCTTGACGTTGTCAGCGGATCCATGGTTATTACGTGACAAAATGCAGCATAACGTAGGTCAATTTATTTAATGAATCTTACTAGCCAGATATTGTCTGGCGATACCCGTGCAGTTGCGAAAGCGATCTCTATTGTTGAATTCGAGGGCTTTGAGTCACGTCGTTTGATTAGCTTACTGCATCCTCATACGGGACGTGCGACGATCGTAGGGGTTACAGGGCCTCCAGGTGTTGGCAAGAGTTGTCTTGTCGATCGGCTTAGTCGTTTATGGTGTGACGGGCAACGCAAGGTTGCTATTTTGGCCGTGGATCCAACGAGTCCGTTTACAGGCGGTGCCTTACTAGGTGACCGTATTCGAATGGATCGTCAGACTTTGGACTCTGGAGTCTTTTTTCGAAGCATGGCAACAAGGGGACATCTGGGGGGATTGGCGCCGACTACTCATGATGCGGTGAATATTCTCGATGCAGCAGGTTTTGACATTGTAGTCATTGAAACCGTTGGAGTTGGACAAGCAGAAGTTGATATCAGTCGTACTGCACATATGTCAGTCGTTGTTGTGGCCCCAGGTAGTGGTGACGATGTACAGGCCATAAAAGCTGGTGTGATGGAAATAGCAGATGTCTTTGTAGTGAATAAATCAGATCGGGATGGAGCAGATCGGACTGTGGCTGAAATCGAAGCGATGTTAATGCTCGGGTCTCCTAAGTCAGACTCGGCCTTACCGGCGGTTATCAGGACGTCGGTAGTGAATGGAGATGGGATTGATAAATTGGATGAGGCTTTGTCTGATTTAGTGGAGCGTGTTGGCGATGATGCTACGCGTGCGCGCGCACGTGCACGGGCACGCGTAGAGGAAATTTTGCGGCGTAGAATTGGAACCGCTTTGAAGGAGTCGACTGAATTAGACGAAGTACTTGAACGGGTCGTGTCTCGGGAGGTTGACCCGTACACAGTGGCGGATACTGTGGCTAAAATAATTCTGGGGAGTCATGTTTGATATGAAAGTGGTTCTTGATCACATAGGTATTGCTGTCGACGATTTAGAAAAGGCACTTGGGTTTTATCGTGACGGTCTTGGATTGAATGTTGAGTTGACGGAGAGCGTGCCAACCCAGGCTGTTCGCGCGCACTTTATCGATACCGGGAATTCGAAGCTTGAATTGTTAGAGGCAACCTCTGCGGAGTCTCCAATCGCACGGTCAATTACGCGACGGGGGGTGGGTCTCCATCACATTACTTTTCGTGTAGAAGACCTTGTCGGGACATTGGATTATTTGCGTGGGCGGGGCGTCCAGTTGATTGATGATGTGCCCCGCGATGGGGCGGAAGGTGCCCTCGTCGCATTCGTTCACCCGAGAAGTACTCATGGAGTTCTCGTTGAATTAAAGCAAGAAAGGAATGGCTGATCGAACGTTATGACTACAGATGACAAAGTGCGAATTGGGATCATCGGTGGAAGCGGCCTGTATGACATAGATGAACTGACGGATTCTGAAGAACAAGAAATAGACACTCCATTTGGGAGGCCTTCAGCTCCGTATGTCGTCGGTAGTTTGCGAGGGCATCGAGTCGCATTTTTGGCACGACATGGCAAGGCGCATAGCATTCTTCCGTCAGAATTAAATTTTCGAGCGAACATCTATGGATTCAAGCAACTTGGCGCAGAGTGGATTGTCTCAGCTAGTGCAGTCGGTAGTTTGCAAGAGAAGTATCGCCCTCAAGACATCGTAGTCCCTGACCAATTTTTCGACCGGACCCGCGGTCGAGTCAGCACATTCTTTGGTGAGGGGTTGGTAGCGCACGTTTCATTTTCGAATCCGTTGTGTCCAGTGTTGAGTGGACTTGCAGTTGAGACCGCTACAGATGCTGGTGCTACTGTGCATCAGGGGGGTACTTATTTATGTATGGAGGGGCCGCAATTTTCTACGTTAGCAGAGTCCAATCTTTACCGGTCATGGAATATGGACGTAATTGGTATGACGAATCTGCAAGAGGCAAAGTTGGCCCGAGAGGCCGAGATTTGCTTCGCAACATTGGCTTTGGTTACGGATTATGACTGTTGGCATCCTGAACATGATGACGTTACTGTCGACATGATTATTGAAACGTTGCAAGCGAATGCAAAAATGGCAAAACGTATCGTTACGGACTTAGTACCGCGACTACCGGTACGTCGTGAATGTAAGTGTGCAGATGCTCTGTCCAATGCGATTATCACTAACGCCGACGCGATTCCTGCGAGAAAACGTAGTGATTTAGCTCTGCTTGTCGAAAGGTATTTAAGTTAATGCGGCCTGTATTGACGGTTGGTTCAGTGGCGTTTGATTCGATTAAGACTCCATCTGGGGAGGTGTCTCGAATTGTTGGTGGCGCAGCGACATTTTTTAGTGTGGTTGCTTCATTTTTTACTCATGTGCGGCTCGTCGCGGTTGTTGGAGAAGATTTTGGCGAAACGGAAATGAAGTTATTCGCTGGTCGGAAAATAGATTTGGCTGGTTTGCAGCGTGTTTCTGGGGAGACGTTTCGATGGAAGGGAGAATATGGACAGAACCTTAATACTAGGCAGACGATTTATACACAGCTGAATGTTTTCGAAGATTTTAAGCCTCACATCCCTGAGACATTTCAAGCAAGCCCCATTGTTTTTCTTGCCAACATTCACCCGACTTTGCAGCTTGAGGTGCTTGACCAAGTTCAAGAACCGGAGTTCGTTGCCTTGGACACAATGAACTATTGGATCGAGGGTGCGCTGGATGAATTGAAGAAGGTTTTACAGCGGGTAGACGTTGTTGTGATTAACGATGAGGAAGCTTGTCTTTTGAGCAGGGAGTCAAATTTGATTAAAGCAGGACGAGCAATACTTGAAATGGGGCCTTCTCGAGTAGTTATCAAGCGCGGTGAATATGGAGCACTCATGGTTAGTCCTAGCGGGTTTTTTGCGACGCCAGGTTTACCTATCGAGGATGTTGTTGATCCGACAGGGGCAGGTGATACTTTTGCTGGAGGGTTCGTCGGGTATCTGGCATCAGCGGGTACTTTTACTGACGATATTTATAGACAAGCTGTTATCTGTGGAAGTGCTATGGCATCCCTGTCCGTTGAGGACTTCGGGCTTTCGCGGTTGTTAGGTCTCACTGATGAAGATATACGTGGACGTTTTGAAGCGTTCAAGCAATTGACCTCATTCAAGCAGCTTTGAGGTGTTAGGATGTCTGGCGTATTTGTTTTGTTCGTATTGACGGTTTCTGAATTAATTGTTGTTTGAACGTAATTTTTTGAAGATTATTGTTGAGTAAGTTCCGTAACAAACTACTTAATTGAAGCGAAGCCGTTTTGCGACGTACCCTGAATTAGCATTATCGATCGTGTCGAGGGCTATGGATTCCCGTGGGGCAGTGATGGTTTGTTTGATGGCATGGGTCGTGCCAGGAGCGGGCCATTTGTGGTTTGGGCGAGTGTTCAAGGGATGCGTTTTTCTTGCCGCGTTGTCAGCTATGTTTAGCATCGGATTGATGCTTGAGGGAGAGCTATTTGTAATTGATTTGTCGCAGCCGTTAGTTGCCTTGGCTGCGCTAGCGGATCTTGGGATCGGGTCACCGTATTTTATTGCCAAAATGTTTAATTACGGAGAAGGACGTATTGTCGCAACGACGTACGAATACGGTAACTCCTTCTTGATCGTATCGGGTTTACTTAACATGCTCGTTGTAATCGATGTGTTCGATCTAGCTATGGGTAGAAAGTAAATTACTGATGCAGAGCCATTTTGTGTTGATGACTCTCTTTGCTGGTTTCGTAGCACTGATTTTTTCGGTGTTAATGCGTGATGACCCTATTGAGCAATGTCGGACCGGAGCGGCTATCTTTACTGGGTTTGTTTTAGTGGGACTGTTGTTTACCTGGTTGATGTATCCATTTCCCTTATGAACTACTCGCAGACAGTCCAGTTAGTGTCTGTTTGGGGGCCGGCTAGTTTTGTAATGGCAGCGATTTTTTTCGTTTCGGGTCTCTCATCTCCTCCAACGCCATCGACATTGCCTGATGTTGGACTACACGCTATCGCTTACGCTGGTCTTGGAGCTTCATTCGTACGGGGACTGTCGGGTGCCCTATGGAGTCAAGTGACATTTCGAAATGTATTCTGGGCGATTTTGTTGGCTGTCGGTTATGGAATTACTGATGAATGGCATCAGTCATTTGTTCCAGGGCGAACACCTGAGCTACGAGATTTAGTTGCCGATGCTTTCGGCTCTGCCTTTGGCGCTGGCATGGTATGGCTGTGGGGTATAGTGTTTATCGATCGGTAAATTGGTATGGATTATCGAAGAATAAGTGTTGATGTGGATGAAGGAGTCGCGACCATTGTAATTAAGCGACCCGAGGTAATGAATGCACTTGATGACGTGACGCTTGATGAGCTTCAACAAGTTACGCAAGATTTTTTGATTGATAAATTGGTGAGGGTCGTTGTTCTAACTGGTTATGGAGAGAAGGCTTTTATTGCGGGTGCTGATATAAAGCAGCTTTCGACGTTAACTCCGATAGAAGCAGAGACACTAGCTCGTCGTGGTCAGGCTGTGTGTGATCATTTGGAGCAGATGGGGAAACCGGTTATAGCGGCAATTAATGGCTATGCGCTTGGTGGTGGTTGCGAGATAGCAATGGCCTGTACTCTTCGAATTGCATCGAATTTGGCTCGTATTGGGCAACCAGAAGTTACGCTCGGCCTTATTCCGGGTTACGGTGGAACACAACGACTTACTCGGCTTGTTGGCCATGGAAGAGCTCTTGAAATGATGCTGACTGGGAAACCGATTTCCGCCGAAGAGGCATGGCGTATAGGCCTTGTTAATAGGGTAGTACCGTCTGGAGAATTGATGAGCGTTGTGGGTGAACTTGCAACTTCCCTCTCAAGCCAGTCACCGTTAGCAATGAAATACATACTTTCGGCAGCCCGTGACGGTCTGGGGATGACGTTGCGGGATGGTTGCTCTTTAGAGGCATCGCTTCTGGGTTTGGTCGCTTCGACAGATGATTGGCGTGAGGGAACAACAGCGTTTCTAGAGAAGCGTCGACCAAGGTTTACGGGTTCATGAAGGATATTCAATTTTTTAGCGGTGTGACTGACGCAGCGCAGAGTCGTTTTGCTGTGATCGTTTCCGTGTATCACCGTGTAATTACAGAAGCTCTGTGCATTGGAGCGGTTGAGACTCTCAGGCAGGCGGGCGCCGTGCCCAATGAACAAGGTGATCCGATAACCATTATCGAAGTGCCTGGGGCTTTCGAAATTCCTTTTGCTGCGCGCCGTGTCGCTGATACGGGTGTGTATGATGCTGTTATTTGTGTGGGTTGTATCGTTCGTGGAGAGACACCTCACTTCGAGTTCATAGCCTCTGCCGTAGCTCACGGAATAACCATGGCTTCACAATTATCAGGCGTGCCGATCACTTTCGGTGTTCTCACCACAAACAATGAAAAAGAGGCTGAAGAACGTTCCAAAGGGGATAGTTCTAATAAAGGGTGCGAAGCTGCTCGTGCAGCTATTCAGCTCGCAAACGTAATTGCAAAATTGCCGCAAGGAAAATAACTTGTTGGACGGGTCTGAACCGAGAACAGAGCGGCATCGGGGGCGGGAAACAGCTTTGCAGCTTCTGTATCAGTGGGAGGTCGGTGGTGTCGATGATAAACAACGGGACGAGTCCCTTGCTCTTTTCTGGCTTGTTCATCCTGCGCCTTCTTCCCGACAATCGTTTGCGGACTGGTTGGCGCGCGGCACGTTGAATGCTTTGGAAAAAATCGATCCATTGATCGAGTGCCAATCAGAGAACTGGCGCTTATCTCGCATGGCGATTATTGATCGTTTAATTATTCGCATGGCCGTTTATGAATTTTTGGAGAATGAAACACCAGCAGCGGTTGTCATTGACGAAGCCCTTGAGCTAGCAAAAACATTCAGTGGGGACGGCGCGGTCGGTTTTGTGAACGGTGTTCTTGACGGTGTACGTCGAGCGACTCGGGAGTGTGAGGAAATAAGTGACTGAGGAACGGGATACTGACCAACAGCAACAAAGAAGGGCCAATTATGAGGCGCTTCGAGACATCGGTGTTGATGTCTATCCTAGTCGCTTTGATAGAACCGATGAGATTCGAATGCTTATTTCATCGCATGGTAATAAGGCTGCCGATGATTTAGAAAATGAACGCCCTGAAGTTAAGACTGCGGGAAGGATTTTGGCAATTCGTAGTTTTGGTAAGGCGAACTTTCTGGTTTTGGCTGATGGGGGTGAAAGTCTTCAGGTTTATATTAGGAAAGATTCTCTTAGTGAGAAAGAGTTTGATGTCTTTAAGGTTTTGGATGTCGGTGACATTGTGGGAGTGTCGGGGCATTTGTTTCGTACCCGAACTGACGAGTTGACAGTTTGGGCGAGCCAACTAATTTTTTTGGCAAAGTGCTTTGAGCCCCTACCAGAAAAGTGGCATGGCTTGACCGATGTAGAAACTCGTTATCGGCAGCGTTATCTCGATTTAATTATGAGCAATGTGTCTCGGAATGTTTTTGAGACACGCACCCGAGTTCTTTCGTTTATTCGGCGCTTTCTCGATTCTCGCGGTTTCTTGGAAGTGGAAACGCCAATGATGCAGCCGATTGCTGGAGGGGCACTTGCCCGTCCATTCATAACCCATCATAACGCACTCGACCTACCTCTTTATCTTCGGATTGCACCTGAGCTTTATCTGAAACGTCTGGTGGTGGGAGGCATAAATCGCGTTTACGAGATAAACCGAAATTTTCGGAACGAAGGAATTTCTACGCACCACAATCCTGAATTCACCATGCTTGAATTCTATGAAGCATATAGCGATTATGAGTCACTTATGGTGATGACAGAGGAGATGCTTCGGTCTGTGTCGATTGAAGTTCTTGATGCGGAAGAGTGTGTTTTTGGTAACCATACGATTTCATTTGAAGGGCCCTTTCGGCGGATCAGTTTACGTGAAGCTACCTGCTCGGCTCTTACTAATAAATTGGGGCGACATGTTTCTACTGATGAGCTCAGAGACCGGGACATCGCATCTAAATTGGCTATTGAAATTGGCATAGAGGTCTTACCTACGGCTGGTGCCGGGAAAATTACTTTCCAAATGTTTGAAACTTTATGTGAGTCTGATCTAATCCAGCCGACTTTTGTGTACGACTTTCCGACAGAGGTTTCACCCCTTTCAAAACAAATTCAAAATGATCCGGATACAGTTGAACGATTTGAGCTGTACATTGGTGGGATGGAAGTAGCGAATGCATTTACCGAGTTAAATGATCCTGAAGAGCAACGCTTGAGATTTGAAACTCAACTGACTGGCCGTGACTCAGAAGACCATGAAGTGCATTTCATGGATGAAGATTATGTTCGGGCACTCACATACGGACTTCCACCGACGGGTGGTGAGGGTATTGGAATCGATCGGCTCGTAATGCTTTTGACTAATAGCACTTCTATCCGAGACGTTATTTTATTTCCTCTGATGCGTCCGAAAAGAGGTTCATAGGGGTTTTTTGCGAATGAGCCTTTCATTTGAGCTCTACGTTGCTGTGCGCTACCTATTTGCTCGCCGTAAGCAAGCATCACTGGCCAGCACATCAGTTATTTCAATGCTTAGCGTGGCGGTCGGCGTAATGGCTTTAATTGTTGCCTTGGCCCTCATGGAAGGAATGTCGCAAGGTGTGCGCGATAGGATTCTCGGTGCGCAAGCTCATGTTTTTGTGTACAAGATGCTGGGACAAGGCTTCTCTGATTATCAAACGGAAGCGGAGTTGTTAACTAGTGTGCCTAGAGTTGTGGCTGCGGCACCTGCTATTCAGGGACGTGGTTTGGTGCGTACGAGACAAGGCGACGCGTTTATTAATGTGAAAGGAGTCGATCCGGTTCTTGAGATTGATGTGACACAAGTGGCAGCATCAATTGAGCATGGCGATTGGAACGCACTCGATTCTTACAACGGAGAAGCAACAGGGGCAATAGTAATAGGTCAGGGACTTGCGCAGAGATTGGGTGCGTTTGTAGGTGATCAGGTCAGTATCGTGACCCAAACAGGCTCACTATCACCGATGGGCATGTTGCCGCGCCCAAGACAACTTGAAGTTGTGGGAATTTTTAATTTAGGACTTTATGAGTACGACACTAGCTATGGCTACGTATCGATTAACCTGGCAAAGCATATTTTCCGGCAAGACCGTATCGATATGATGGAACTGAAAATCGATGATATTTATGCGTCACGAGATGTGTCTAAGAAGATTCCAGAATTACTTGGTGTCGAGTATGTGACCGACGATTGGACGCAACTCAACCGTTCACTGTATTCAGCTCTGTGGCTTGAAAAGATGGCAATTTCTATTGCTTTGGGTCTCATTATGCTCGTTGCAGCTCTTCACATCGTGGCTTCGCTCGTGATGCTTGTGATGGAGAAAAGTCGAGACATAGCAATTCTCAAGACGATGGGGGCTAGGGTTCTGAGTGTACGCCAAATATTCATGTTTCAAGGTGCGATTATCGGAGTTGTTGGTACCGTTGTTGGTGCAGCAGCAGGGTATCTAATTGCGACAATGATGGACCATTATCGCGTCATTCGAATGCCGCCAGATGCGTACCAAATTCCGTACGTTCCTTTTGTTGTTGATCCTATCGATTTTTTAGTTGTCGTGGTCTCTGCACTTTTGGTGTGCCTTTTTGCAACGATATATCCGTCACGCCACGCTGGTCGAGTTGACCCTGCAGAGGCGTTACGTTTCCAATGATGCAGGGTATTGCAATCTATGTCATTTCTCAAAGTAAGTGGGCTTGCAAAATCTTATTCGGTCGGAGGAAAGCAACTACCAGTAATTTGCAACTTAGATCTTGATGTTCACCACGGTGAGATGGTGGCAGTAGTTGGTGCGTCTGGTGTTGGAAAAAGCACATTGCTGCATCTTTTGGGTGGGCTTGATCGTGCTCAGAGCGGCTTAGTTCAACTAGGGGACATTAGTATTTCAGAGCTTGACGATGATGCAGTCGTTCAGTTCCGTAACAGAAATGTTGGTTTCGTATTTCAGTTTCACCATTTACTTCCAGAATTTTCAGCTTTGGAGAATGTGGAAATGCCTATGCGTATTGCGGGTATTTCTTCTCGAGAAACAGGAGAGCGTGCTACGGATTTATTAGCAGGGGTTGGACTTAGTGACCGTTTACATCATCGACCAGGGATGCTATCAGGTGGTGAGCAGCAACGCGTTGCGGTTGCGCGAGCGCTTGTAATGAAACCAGCGCTACTATTGGCAGACGAGCCAACAGGGGATCTTGACGAAGTTACTGGAAAAAAATTGCATGAATTACTACGAGAAATGCATGAAGTGCACGGCTTAACGTCCGTCATTGCTACGCACAATTCTCAACTCGCTTCTGCGTGCGATCGTATCTTTCGACTTATCAATGGTAGGCTTTGCCTTTCGTAGAGCACCGATAGTGGCTAATCTTGCTTATGCTAAGTGACTTTCGAAGAGCTTGACGATCAGTTCTAGTTGAGCTCGGCCAGAGTACCTTATAATCGGCAACTGGAACGCATGCAGGTAAAGATCCGGGTATTAAAGCTACGGGTATGGTAAATGTTTGAGCGATACACGGAACGTGCGCGGCGTGTATTGTTTTTTGCCCGTTATGAGGCTAGCCAGCTTGGAAGTATTTCGATAGAGACAGAGCACCTCTTGCTCGGCCTTATTCGTGAAGGTAAAGGGCTGACGAGTCGTATTTTTTCTCGCTCACATCTTTCTTTGGAGAATATCCGAAAGGAAATTGAGGGGCGAACAGTATTTAGGGAAAAACTATCTAGCTCTGTTGAGATTCCATTCAGTACGGAAACAAAAAGAGTCTTGCAGTTTGCAGCTGAAGAGGCTGACCGATTACTCCATAACTACATTGGCACGGAGCATTTATTGCTCGGTATTTTACGTGAAGAGCGTTCAGTGGCAGCGGTGGTTCTTTCTGAAAAGAGCATGCGATTGAATACGGTTCGCGAAGATATTGTGCAACTTCTCAACGAGAAGACGACTGTTAATCGTGTGAAGGAGACGCCATTATTACTGGAGTTTAGTCGCAACTTGTCCGATGCTGCGGCTAAAAAGAAACTTGACCCGCTAATTGGTCGTTCTTTGGAGTTAGAACGAATTCAACAAGTGTTGTGCAGACGTTCAAAAAACAATGCTGTTTTGATAGGAGAACCGGGTGTCGGAAAAACCGCTATCGTTGAGGGGTTGGCGCAGCGAGTAGCTGATGGGAAGGCTCCCCATTTTCTTTCCGATAAACGATTTTTGGCACTAGATATTTCACTGATTGTTGCGGGGACGAAATACCGCGGTCAGTTCGAGGAACGGCTTAAAGCGATAATGAAAGAGCTGATTGAAAACCCGAACATTATTGTATTCATCGATGAGTTGCACACTCTCGTTGGTGCTGGGTCAGCTGAAGGTTCTCTGGATGCAGCTAATATTTTAAAGCCTGCCCTGTCGCGTGGGGAGATACGATGTGTTGGTGCGACGACTCCCTCAGACTTTAGAAAATACATAGAGAAAGATCGTTCTTTGGAGCGTCGATTTCAGGCGATCAAAGTCGAACCACCTTCCGAAAAGGAATCATTAGAGATTCTTAATGGTGTTAAAGAAAAATACGAAAATTTCCACCATGTTGCCTATGACGATGAGGCTGTAGAGGCAGCAGTTTATCAATCGAGTAGATATATTACAGATCGATTTTTACCGGATAAGGCAATTGACCTTGTGGACGAGGCCGGTGCTAGGGCGAAGTTGCGAGAGGCGGGGCGGCAGGAGGAGTTCGGGGAAGTCAATAAGAGTATTACGGTAGCTGTAGAGCAAATGGAAAACGCAACTGCACAGAAGGATTACGAGCGTGCGAAGTTTTTTCGCGAGCAGGAGGTTCTTGCTCGGGAAAACTTGGAATTCATTCGAGAGAAATTCGATGTTAAGAATGGTGGAGATAAAGTAGCGGTTTCTAAGCAGGATATCGACGAAGTTGTTTCCAAATGGACCGGAGTCCCTTTGGCGTCTATCAACCAAGATGAAAGTACAAAGTTACTTAATATGGAGGACGCGCTCCATAAGCGAGTAATCAGCCAACGACTTGCGATATCGGCACTGTCGAGGGCGATTCGCCGTTCCCGGGCTGGTCTCAAATCACCAGATCGGCCGGTCGGAAGCTTTGTATTCCTTGGTCCTACAGGTGTAGGTAAGACTGAATTGGCTCGGGCTTTAGCGAATTTTTTGTTCGGTAGCGATACATCTTTGGTTCGATTCGATATGTCGGAGTACATGGAGAAGCATTCTGTTTCAAAATTGATCGGTTCTCCGCCAGGGTACGTTGGATATGAAGAGGGTGGACAATTAACAGAAAAGATTAAACGGCACCCATATTCAGTTGTGCTACTTGATGAAATAGAAAAAGCACACCCTGATCTTTTTAACATCTTGTTGCAAGTGTTTGAAGATGGTCATTTAACGGATGGCCTTGGCAATAAAGTTAATTTTAAGAACACCATCATTATCATGACGTCTAATATCGGTGCGCGGTATATCGAAAAGAAGACCTCGGTTGGCTTCCAATCATCTGAAGCTAGTGATATTCAAAGAAATGTTTCCGAGATGGTCCTTGGAGAGGTCAAGAGGACTTTTAATCCAGAGTTTATTAATCGTGTTGACGAAATTATCGTTTTCGAGGCGTTAACGGACGGCGATCTTCGGGAAATCATGGCTATGCTCATCGAGCAACTTAATCAGAACCTTGTGGACCGGGCACTATCTATTCGACTTACTCCAGAAGTGGTTGACTGGATTATTGAGGTTACTTGTAAAGATCGATCTTATGGCGCCAGGCCTTTGCGACGAGCGATTCAGCGTTATATAGAGGACCCATTGTCTGAAGAGTTAATCCGAGGACGGCTCGAGTCGGGAGAAGTAGAGGTTTACTTAGAAGCGGGTGTTGTTTCGTACCGTGCAGCTGATCGAGAGCTGGAGGGAAGCAGTCTCGTCTAGACGGCGTTTTTGATTTTTTTACTGCAGTTTAAGGGGTCTGGCTCTCCGCATCAAAAATCCCGTAAAATAAAGACTATAGGTCCATCATCGGAGTGGTGGAAAGTCCTTGTGTTCGTTATGGTAAGAGCTGATCTGTTCTGTAGAGTTCGTTTAGGAATAGAGAATTCGATGTTATTTCACAGGAATTTCATCACGGTGTTGAGTTGGTTCTACCGGTTCCAAAAGGCTTGGTTGGTCGGATTATGCTTTTTGGCTAGTTTATCTGGTGTTAGCGCTCAGCAAACACCATCGATTTTTGGCGCTTCCGAACCCGCGGCACAGCCTGCAACTCAAGCATTACCGCCAGAAGGTTCTCCTGTCCTACTTAAGCAGGTGGAGTTACGTTTTCCGACCCAAGGGAATGTCGGCGGTGTCGACTATGACACCTACTTGTACTACATGGAAATTAAGGACCACATTAGTTTGCCGTCTCAGGGTAAGTGGGTTCCGTATTCTGAAGCGACAGAGCAAATTATTCTTGATGACCATCAGAGATTGTGGGACACAGGATTTCTCAGTGATCTATGGATTGAAATTGTTGATGAGCCTTACTCTAACGGTGTTCCTGCGAAGAGAATTATTTTTAATCTCGAAGAGAGAGAGCGGGTCAAGATTGTTAGCTATATAGGCTCAGATGAACTCAAGGTTGAAGATATTAATTTAAATCTTGAGGAACAGGGTATTTCGATGCGACTTGATTCTTTCATCGACCCTGGCACGATTCGGCGTGTGAAATTCTTGTTGACCAATATGTTTGCTGCCAAAGGCTACGCGTTTGCGGAGATTGACCACACTATTGAACCTGTAGCAGGCGGACCAAAGCTTGTTAGCCTGACATTTGAGATGGATGAGGGACCGAAGGTACAGGTGCACACGATCGATTTTCTTGGTAATTCTGATATGGCCGATTCGACCTTGAAAAAGAAGATGAAAAAGGTCAAAGAGCGTTACTGGCTGTCTTGGATGACTGGTAGAGGAACTTATAAACCTGAAGAGTATGAGGAAGATGCCGAGGCTATTGAGGCCTACTACAGGGATGAGGGGTACATAGAGGCGCAAGTCGGACAACCGATTATCGAATATCTAGAAGAGTCAGAGGATGGTGAAACGAGGGGTATGACGTTACGAGTGCCGATTGACGAGGGTGAACGCTATCGTATCGGTGACTTGAACTTTGCTGGCAATGAAATTCTTCTAGAAGAGGGCCTTCGAGATATTTTTGACAACATTGACTCTGGAGACTTTTATAGTGAAGGTGATGTTCGAAAAGGTTTTGATGATGCGAGAGAATTGTATGGTTCGCTTGGCTACTATGAAATGACTCTGGCTCCGGACTTGAGCCCTCGAACGGAGGATCAGGTTGTTTATTCCGATGAGTTCGATGAACTTGCGACAGAGAACCAGTCAGTTGTTGATGCCAGTACTGTTTCAGACAACGGAGACGGTAATAGGGAGGCGCACGCGGTTGTTGATGAAGGCTCTGAGCGTGAGATCGCCGAAATTCGACCGGCTCGAATCGACGGTGCGCCGGTTGTGGATGTCACAATTCGAGTGCAAGAAGGCGAGCAGTTTTTTGTTAATAGGATTGAGTTTACGGGCAACAGTACTACTCACGACGAAGTAATACGCCGAGAGTTGCAGATTGTTGAGAATGCCGTCTTCAATACCGAAGCATTGAAATATAGCGTTCGGCGTTTGAATCAGCTTGGGTTTTTCGAACCGCTTGATGATACGGCCGTAAATGTTGAAAAAAATGATGAAGTAGAAAATGAAGTCAATGTCACGATCGCATTAAGCGAGGCGAATCTAAATCAACTGACGTTTGGTGCTGGTGTATCGCAGTATGATGGATTTTTTGGTCAAATTTCATTTTCAACATCGAACTTCATGGGGCGTGGTGAAACACTCGGTGTTAATTTGATGAGTGGGTCACGTTCTAGAAATCACTCAGTTTCATTTACGAGACCTTTTAATTTCGGACGGCCGATCTCGATTGGTTCTCAAGTCTACTCGCGGAAGATGGAGTGGATTGGAAGTTTCACAGAAGAAACGACGGGGACATCGGTTACAGCTGGCTTTCCGATTTCGTATTTTACGAGGGTTTATCTTGGCTATAGTCTTGATGAGTCTCGAGTGAGTGACATTAACCCATTTTTGGGTACTAATCCTGAATTGTTAGCCTACAATCCTTTTCTATCGGATGCGTTGCTACTAGGAGTTGGAGGTAAAAGGATTATTAGTAAGGTTATACCGCAAATACGTTATGACACAGTAGATCATCCCATTTTCCCAACGCAGGGAACAACGTTGGCAGCGCGAGTTGAGTTGGCCGGAGCTGGTGGCAACACTCGTTTTGTTAAACCTACATTGGAATCAACATGGTGGACACCTCATTTGGCCAATACGATTTTTGGTGTTCATGCTCAACTGTCGTACATCATGAGTGGTAACCCGGACTCTATTCCAGTATTTGAGCGTTTATGGCTGGGCGGCGAATATTCAGTTCGAGGGTTTGACATTCGGCGAATTGGTCCAACTATGGCGGATGTGAATCCGGGTATGGTTAACCCGTACTCGTATCAAGGGCGTATGGTTCTTGGTGGCAATAAGAGCGTTCTCTTCAATGCGGAATATCAGTTTTTACTGGGTGGACCTGTTCGCCTTATAACGTTCTACGATGCGGGGCAGGTTCAGAATTGGGGTAGCCAGTTCATGATGAATGATTTCAAGACCTCGACTGGCCTTGAACTTCGTATTTTCATGCCGATGTTGAATGTTCCATTTCGTTTGATTTATTACTACAACCCGCAACTGGATGGGGTATTTAACGATCGTTTATACGAGCAAGAAAGACACGGGTTCCGTTTTTCGATGGGCTCTACGTTCTGATGGCGTAAGATCAAATCGAGATCAGAGCATTTATAAACGTTTAACAAAAGGGTTACATTAAGGAATAAGGTGTGATGAGATCTGGCACATTAAGCGTGATAGCGGTGATTACGGTATTACTTCTGGGCACAGCACCAGTGTTTGCGCAAGATGAACCGGTTGCTGCGCCTGCGACACTTCCGTTTCCGGCAGGTGCTCGCATCGGATATGTTGATTTGCAACGCGTGTTGGCAGGGTCAGCTGAGGGACAGGCATCAAATGCGAGAGTTCAAGAACTAACCGATGAAAAGATTGCAGAGATCGAAAGTCGCAATACTGAATTGCAGGCTGAGTTACAGGCTTCTAATCAAGCGTTGCAGGACTCTCAGCAGAAACTCGCTCAAGGTGAATCGGTTATGAGTGGCGAGGCAAGGATTAACTTGCAGCGCGAGATTTCTCGGATGCAGTTGGATATGCAACGGCAAACGCAGGATGCGCAAGCCGAAATGGAGCGAGTACAGCAGGATGCGCAAGGTGAAATAGAAGCACTCCAGCAAGAATTACAGATTGAATTTGAGACTTTGTTGAGTCCCGCAATTGATGAGGTCGCTACCGAAAAAGGCCTTGATTTTTTGATGGCTGTTGGTCCTGGTGTCATATGGGCGAACCGTTCTTTGGATTTGACCCAGGCTGTGATTGATAAATTAAATTCCGAACCATCAACCCCTTGAGCACTTATAAGATTAGTTTTCTGGTCATTTAATTTCACACAAGAGTGTTTATAGCCTGGTGTCTCTCGATATTCCTCTGATCTTGGACCGGCTGACATACCGGTACCCTTCCTTACTCATCGATAGCATCGTTGATCACGAGCCAGGTCACCGTATTGCTGTGGTAAAGAATGTAACAGTAAATGAGGAGTATTTTCAGGGGCACTTCCCGGGGTCTCCACTGATGCCGGGAGTCATGATGATTGAAGCGTTAGTTCAAGTCGCTACGCTTCTTTTACTTGATGACACAAAAGATCTTCCAACTGCTAGGGCTTTGCTTAAAGGAGTCGATAATGCGAAGTTTCGTAGGCAGGTAGTTCCAGGTGACCGCTTGTCTCTCGAAGTCACTCTTAAGGGGGAGTTGGATGGGGTCTCCATTAGCCACGGAGTTGCGACCGTTGCTGGTCAAACCGTCGCCGAAGCTGAATTGAGACTTGCCTTAGAAGACTCAACTCATATTGATGCAACGGCTAAAGTTCACCCAGATGCGGTGATAGGAGAAGGGACAGTTGTTGCTCGACACGCGATTGTTGGTCCAGACGTTAAGATTGGTCGGTACTGCAGAGTCGGCGCATCAGCTGTAATTGATGGTGATACAGAAATAGGAGATAACTGCGAGATTTTTCCATTTGCCTCGGTTGGTTTAATTCCGCAAGATACTAAGTATCATGGGGAAAAGACTCGATTGGTGGTTGGTAGTGGGAATGTTTTTAGAGAAGGCGTGACCATTCATTGTGGTACAGCGGGTGGTGGTGGAGTGACACGAATTGGAGATGACAACTTACTTATGGCTTACGCGCATGTTGCTCATGACTGTATCGTAGGCAATAAGACGATCTTTGCTAACAGTGGGACTTTAGCTGGTCATGTCGTTGTGGAAGATGGTGCTACTATCGGAGCGTTTTCGGCAGTGCACCAGTTCTGCCGTGTTGGAAGAGAGGCGTATATCGGTGGTTATTCTGTCGTCACGATGGATGCGCTGCCGTATGGAAAGACGGTTGGGAGCCGTGCAATGGCTCGCGTGTACGGAGTGAATACAATTGGACTTGAGCGACGTGGGTTTTCGCCCGAAACTATCGCGCGACTCAAGCAAGCCTATCGGCATTTGTTGCAATCTAAACTTAACACGAGTCAGGCGCTTGACCGGATTGACTCTGAGTCTCATCTTGATGGGCCAGAGGTAAGGTATCTGGTCGACTTTATTCGTACTTCTAAACGTGGCGTGAATTTACGTCGCCCGCCTAAGCAGGCTGAGCCTGTAGGGGTAGAAGACTAATCGCTGTAACGTGATTCATGCGTATCGGCTTGATCGCTGGTAACGGCAAGTTCCCCTTTCTCGTTCTCGAAGCTGCTAAAAGTCTCGGGCATGACGTCATCGTTGTTGCTATCAAGGATGAAGCGTATCCGGAGTTAGAGTCATTTGCGGCTATCGGCCGGGCTTCTGATGTTCATTGGGTATCGCTGGGCCAGGTGGGTCGTTGTATTTCAATTCTTAAAGATGCAGGAATTACAAAGGCCCTAATGGCCGGCCAAGTCAAGCATAATAAATTATTTTCAGTGGTTCCTGATTTCGCTGCACTGTCTGTTCTTCAAAAAGCAGTAACGAAAAATACGGATGCACTCATTTCTGCTGTAGCTGAGGTCTTACAGGATAATGGTATCGACTTGATTGATTCGACACTGTTTTTAGAACCGTTATTGGCTAAAGAAGGTTCCTTGACCACGCGATGTCCGACTCCAGACGAAGAGAAGGATTTACATTTTGGGTACGCGGTAGCTGATGCGATTGCTGGTTTAGATATTGGACAGACGATCGTTGTTAAGAACCGGGCTGTGGTGGCCGTTGAGGCGATGGAAGGCACAGATGAGGTGATTGCACGAGCGTCTCGATTGGCTGGGCCTGGCGTGACGGTTGTCAAAGTTGCTAAGCCCAATCAAGACATGCGATTTGATGTTCCGGTTATTGGGCTGCCGACCATTAAGGCTTTATGTGAGGCTCGTGCTTCTACGCTTTCGATTGATGCCGGCCGAACACTTATTCTTGATGGGGATGAGGTATTTGATGCTGCCAATCATGCGGATATTGCGATAGTGGGGCGTGGTCTTCGCTCAGGAAAGTCAGGATCCAACTGATGAAACCTTCATTTCGCGCAGTAGTAATTGGTGTCGGATATTTGGGAAGACACCATGCACGAATTCTTAGTGCTATGGACGATGTTGACCTTATTGGCGTGATTGATATTGATCGGGATCAAGCCCAACGTATTTCCTCAGAGTCCGGAACGGATGTCATTGAAGATATCGGTTCAGTTCTTAGCCAAGTCGACGGTGTCATAGTCGCGGTGCCCACTCAAGATCATGTTTTGGTTGCAGCGCCATTGCTTGAGGCTGGCGTATCGGTGTTAGTAGAAAAGCCGATCGCCTCGTCGTCATCTGAAGCGGCGGTGCTTCTCCGAGCCGCTGAAAGTTCCGGGGCTACTTTGGCGGTTGGCCATACGGAGAGACATAATCCGGCGGTGGCGGCAGCAAGAGAATTGATTTCTTCACCCGGATTCATAGAGGTGCATCGGCTTTCGACTTTTCAGTCTCGTAGTCTCGACATTGATGTGGTTTTTGATGTCATGATTCATGATATCGACATTGTGCTATCGCTTGTCGGATCAAACCCTGTGTCTCTTGAAGCTGTAGGTATTCCGGTATTAACAGACCGTGTTGATATTGCGAATGTGCGCTTTCGTTTCAAAAATGGTTGTATCGCGAATTTGACGGCTAGTCGAATTAGTCGCGAACAGGTCAGGAAGTTGCGTGTCTTTCAGCCACATGCGTTAGTTACTGTTGATTATGCGGAGCAGCAGTTGGAAGCTTGGCGAGTGTCTAAAGGCAGTGATGGTAGTCCATCTGTTCATGGTGGCCCAGTCGAAGTGTTAAAGGTTGAGCCGCTCGAATGTGAACTTAGGGATTTTGTGCAGTCAGCGCGTAGCGGTATTGAGCCGGGTGTTACTGGTCTCGCCGGTTGTCAAGCACTCGTGGTTGCAGAAGCCATTACTCAGGCCATGGAGGACACTAGACGTTCAACCAAAATTGGTGGGGTGTCGTGACGGATTTATCACGGTTCGATTCGATTGCAGCAAAGCTTAATGCTGGAGAACCACTTTCCAATCTTGATATTTGTGAGCTCTCGTCGACAACCAATTTACTTCGACTTGGTGCGTTGGCGGATGAGCGGAGGCGGTGTGAGACCGGCACTAGGGTCCCCTTTGTCAGGGTACTTGAGGTTGACGTAGGCGAAGAACTTGATAGCCAGACGGTCCCAGACACTGCTGGTGAGGTGAGGATTGTTGGCTGCCCGGACTCGATTGATAATGCAATTCAGGAAGTCCAGAGAATCGTTTCACTATCCGGAAGGGTTCCGGTTTCTGGCTTCAAACTTGAGGAGCTAGTGTCACTTTGTGCTGGCGAACCTGAACGGTTTGAGCTTTTAGTGTCGAAACTAAAGCAAGGTGGTTTAGCGCGCGTATCTGAAGTGAGTATCGATAGTGACATCGATGTAAGTTGGATAAAGCGTTGTGTTGGAACGGGTTTACCCATCAATAGTGCGGTGATGCAGAATAGTGGTTTGGCCGCTGATGTTGCGACGAATCGTATTAAAGGCTGGAATCATGATTATGGCATTCAAGCGTTTTCTCCATTACCGAAGAACCTGCCTTTAGAACCTACGACTGGTTACAAAGATGTACATCGGGTTGCCTTAGCACGCGTGCTGGTCGACAATATTCCGTCGATTCAAGTTGATTGGAGGCTTTACGGGCCCAAGCTAGCTCAGGTAGCGCTTGCGTTCGGAGCCAATGATATAGATAGAGTATCGCCGTTCGATTCACTGGAGAACGATCGGAGACGTGGACCGCTTGAGGAAATTAAGAATAATATCCATTCAGCTTCGTTAGAACCTGTTCAACGAAACTGCCGATTCGAAATAACTTCGATTAACCCTTGAAAAATTAATTAGGACTACTAGAGAAAGACGATGAGTGTTATCCGTGTCGGAGCGGTACAGTATCTGAATGCACGTCCTTTAGTACATGGACTTGACGACCAGAAAGATCTTTTTTCGATTGAGTTTGACGTTCCTGCTAAATGTGCGGCACTGCTGCACGAGCGATCAATCGATCTGGGTCTTATACCCACCATAGAGTACCTCCGGAAACCGAATTATTATTTGGTCCCTGATATTGGAGTTGTCTCTCACGGTGCAGTGGAGTCGGTAGCTTTGTTTACGAGCAGGCCGGTGCAAGCTATTCGCTCGATTGCTGTTGATACGAGTTCTAGGACTGCGGCGACTTTACTTCGGATTTTGTGCGCGGAGTGGTTTGATATCGAACCAAATTTCCACACGATGGCGCCTGACCTTGATTCGATGTTGAAGCGTTGTGACGCTGCGTTGTTAATTGGAGACACTGCTCTTTTTACGGAGCATGAGACAGTGATTGATCTTGATAAAATTGATCTTGGTGAAGAATGGACGGCCATGACGGGATTACCCTTTGTCTGGGCTGTGTGGTCAGGACGCGAAGGCGCTGTTAGTAATAAGCATCTTACTGCGCTTGAAAATGCTAGAGATTCTGGTATGCGGTCGCTTGATGAAATCGCCGGTCTGTTTGGACCAGAAGATGAGGATCAAGCAGAGCTTGCTCGTGAGTATTTGCAAAAGAATGTTCAATTTGAGCTTACAGACGATTGTCGAAGCGGTATTACGCGCTACTTCGAGTTGGCACTCGAAATGGGAATTTTTCAGCATTCCGGTTCTCTTCAATTCTACGAGAAATGAATGTGGCACTAATTGATGCCGCTGTACGGACGGCCCTAGATGGAGGACGTCTTGACAAGGAGTCAGCTTTGGCCCTTTATCGAGATCTTCCTACCCACGAACTCGGCCTTTTAGCTGATTCGGTGCGTATCAAGAAGCATCCTAATCACATCGTTAGTTACATCATTGATCGCAATGTGAATTACACGAACATCTGTGTGGCGAAGTGTAACTTTTGCGCATTTTACCGGGAAGTTGGTTCGGGTGATGGTTTTGTGCTTGGATTCGATGAAATCTTCGCGAAGATTGATGAAACAATCGCTGTTGGTGGTGTGCAATTGCTGCTACAGGGTGGTCACAATCCCGACTTACCTTTGAATTGGTATGAAGATTTGTTTCGTGCGGTTAAGCTCAGATATCCAAATTTTAGGCTTCATGCCTTGTCACCACCAGAAGTAATTCATTTGTCACGATTGTCCCAACTTTCGATAAAGGAAGTAGTCGATCGGTTAATTGCTTCTGGGTTGGATAGTATCCCTGGTGGTGGGGCCGAAATACTTGTCGACTGGGTTCGGCAAGAGTTGAATTGTTACAGTAAGGCAACTACAGAGGAGTGGCTTAGTGTAATGCGTTGCGCGCATAAAGCTGGTCTCCGTAGTACTGCGACAATGATGTACGGCACAGTCGAAGGACACGACGAACGTGTCGAACATTTGATGAGAATACGGGACTTACAGGATGAGACGAGTGGTTTTACGGCATTTATTACGTGGAGCTACCAACCGTTGTACACGGAACTTGAGGGAGTTGAAGCGACAGGGGTCGAGTATTTAAGAACACTGGCATTGGCACGATTAGTTCTCGATAACGTTGACAACATTCAGGCTTCATGGGTTACGCAGGGAGGAAAAGTCGGCCAACTCAGTTTGGCCTATGGAGCCAACGATATGGGAAGTGTGATGATCGAAGAGAATGTCGTGCGAGCGGCCGGTGCGTCCTACTGCATGGATGAACTCGAGATTGTTCGTAATATTGAAGACGCCGGATTTACACCCAAGCGACGAAATATGCATTACGAAATGCTTGGTGATCCGATATTTCGTATTCGCAATATTCCAAGGATGACGGAATTATCAGTTGCAAGAGATGATGGAGATACGTCTTTGCCAGAAGAGCTTGATCGATACTCCGCGCGAAGCGCATTTGGGAAACAGCGACAACTTACCAGAACGCGATCGGACTAGGCGCTGTTTGTGCCTACTATTTCATCCCAAACACTGTGATTTGTAATCGCTATCATGCCCGCTGGGTTCTGCCGATTACATCGCCACCGATTAAGGATGGGTGGGTCGAAATGGTGGACGGACTGGTGACGGCTGTTGGAATGTCAGCGGCGGGCGGTTTCCCGGTCTCTTCTGTTGTCGATCTTGGCGAGGCAGTCATTATGCCTGGTGTGGTTAATGCTCACACCCATCTTGAATTGTCAGGGTTGCGTGGGAGTATTCCACGTGCGGCATCCATGCCAGAATGGGTGCGTGCCGTCACGAGTGCGAGGTTGAATCTTGTTTCGCAGAGTGGAGGCCTACTATCAGATGCAGCGAGCGAGTGTCGAGAGGTTGGTACTGCCCTAGTTGGTGACATCTCTAATTCCATGGAGTCACTTGATACTTTTTTAACTGAATCTATTGATGCGACGCTGTTTCATGAATTTCTCGGATTTAATGTCGAAGCTGATAAAGTCCGACCTCTTATTGAACCTTTAGCAAGACGAATTACCCAGTGTTTGAATGGTAGTGTTCGAGTCAGGGCGGCAGCCCATGCGCCATATTCTGTCTCAGCTGAATTATTTCGTGCGATCGGTCGATTGCCAGGGCCACGGTCAGTGCATCTTGCTGAATCGGAAGAAGAAGTGGAGTTCCTCATTTCTGGTAAGGGGCCTTGGCGAGATATCCTCGAAGAACGTGGCCGTATGAAATTTGGATGGGTCTCTCCACGTGTGGGTCCAGTTGACTACCTGGAATCAGTTGGTTGGCTTCGGGAGGATACGATTGTCGTGCACGGTGTCCAGCTAGTTGATGACGAAATTGACCGATTGGCTGAAGCTGGTTCGACCTTGGTTGTGTGTCCGCGGAGTAATGACTGGACTGGAGCCGGTGTGCCACCTATTGCCAAATTTTATGCCAGGGGACTGAGGGTTGCGATTGGGACGGATAGTCTTGCAAGTGCACCTGACCTCAGTATCTTTACAGAAATGGCAGAGATTCGACGATTGGCGCCGGATGTGCCTGCCTTTAGGATACTGCAGAGCGCGACAATTGTGGGGGCGTATGGACTCGGCCGTGGGCGCTCGCACGGGGCTATTGAACCAGGAAGGCGGGCAGCTCTTGTGAGTGTTGCTCTTCCACCTGGCATTTCCGATGTGGAAGAATATCTGGTGAGTGGAATTCCGTCTGAATCCATTCGTTGGCTTGAAGATATCGATGTTAGACATTCGGTGGGTCGGTAGTTAGTGTTTTTGTATTCCTATGCTTTCACGTTTGCAGAAGTATTCTTCGCTGATACGTTTTAGCCATACGATCTTTGCGCTTCCGTTCGCTTTGACAGGCGCACTACTTGCAAACGAACACACTGGTTTGCTCTGGGATCGAGTTGGATGGATTCTACTCGCGATGTTTTTTGCTCGGACGGCGGCGATGGGATTCAACAGAATAGTTGACGCGAGATTTGATGCGCTAAATCCGAGGACAAGGACTCGAGAAATTCCACAGAGAGAAGTATCTCCTCTAGAGGCAAGTACGATTGTTCTTGTCAGTTCGGTTGCTTTTCTTTCTACGACCTATCCACTTGGTGAGCTTTGTTTTGTATTGTCTCCCGTAGCTCTTGTAATTGTATTTTGGTACTCTCTAGCCAAGCGATTTACACACTACACGCAGTTGTTTCTTGGTCTTGCACTGGCCGTTGCCCCTGTTGGAGGTTGGTTGGCTACCGGTGGTGGTGGTAGTTGGACGCCGTGGTTGCTTGCAATTGCGACGGGTTTTTGGGTGGCCGGGTTTGACATACTTTATGCGTGTGAAGACCTCGAATTTGATCGTACGCAGGGACTTCGATCGATTCCGGTTCGTTACGGTGTAGCACGATCATTGTGGATATCAAGAGGATGTCATGTCGTAACAGTGTTTGCATTGGGCGCATTGGCTTTGGTTATGCCATTAGGCTCGATCTATCTTGGAGGAGTGGGTGTCGTTGCCTTACTCTTAATATATGAGCAATCGTTGGTCACCGTGACTGATCTGTCTCGGGTTAAGGAGGCTTTTGATTTGAACGGTTATGTTGGGTTGTTGTATCTGATTTGGACGGCAGGGGCTCTTTATGTCGTCTAGGCCGAGGCGCGTTGCAATTGGGATTACTGGTGCTAGTGGTGCGCTTTATGCGGTCAGGACGGTGTCGTCACTGCTAGCTTTAGATGTGCAGGTGGAACTGGTCGTATCAAATCTCGGAAGCCGACTTTTGCGTGATGAACTGGGAGCGGAGGCGTCTGTTGACAAGTTGGCTTCGTATATTTCTGGACGCTATGGCGGTACGATTCAGTCTGATAAGTTTGTGGTTCACGGTAATAAGGATGTCGGTGCGACCATCGCGAGTGGAAGCTATTTGTGCGATGCGATGGCAATTGTTCCTTGCTCCATGAAAACACTAGCGGGTGTAGCACACGGTTTATCACGTAACCTTATTGAGCGGGCAGCTGATGTGATGCTCAAAGAACGTCGACCTCTGGTTGTTGTTCCGCGCGAAACTCCTATGAGTCTTCCTCAACTCAAGAACATGGTGCTGTGTTCGGAGGCAGGTGCGCAGGTGTTGCCAGCGATGCCTGCCTTCTACCAGAAGCCAGAGACTATCGATGACCTATCGGATTTTATGGCCGGAAAAATTTTGTCATGCCTTGGTATTGAAAATAATCTGTATCCAGCATGGACCGGGTAATCAATAAGGCCCCTGACCGCATCGCAGGAATGTTCGATGCAATTGCAGGGCACTACGATTCGTTGAATAGGTTCCTAAGTGTTGGTTTTGACCGTCGCTGGCGTAGGCGTTTAGTGGATTCGGTTGTATTAACTGAAACTGAAACCGTTCTTGACCTATGCACGGGGACGGCTGATGTAGCGATTGCTTTGTGTCAGGCAAAACCTTCATGCCGTCGGGTTATTGGAGTCGACTTTTCAACGGAAATGCTGAGGCATGGTAGGAATAAACTCAATACTCAGGATTTAATCAGTAAAGTACATCTGCTTCGTGCTGATGGTACCGCCATTCCGTTGCCGTCTGGTTCGGTCGATGCCGCGACCATAGCTTTCGGTATTCGTAATATACAAAACCCTATGCATGCGTTATTGGAAATTCGGAGAGTCGTTCGTCCCGGTGGGAGATTGATAATTTTAGAGTTTGGAATGCCGAGTATGCCGGGTATTCGGACATTGTATAGGTGGTATTTTCGAAGTGTTTTACCCTGGTTTGGACGCCTTGCTTCAGGACATGACAATGCATATAGCTATTTGCCGCGTTCAGTTGGAGAATTCCCTAGTGGTTCGGAATTCTGCCAAATGATGATGGATGCAGGGTTTATCGAAACGAGGGCCCACATGTTGCAATTCGGGATTGTCTATCTCTATGAAGGCGTTCGGCCCCGTGGTTTGGTGGCAGAGTGAGCAATGCTCTAAGCCGAATATGACTTACTTGTAATCGTGGCGAGCCAGTTATAATCAGCTACTGGCCATGTATCTTGACCTAGAGGACCGATATTTAGACGCGCCGAGTCTGGATTCGGCGATGTCGTGGAGAGAACAGGTTCTACTGTCCCTCTTTGTGCATCTTTTTGTTGCGGCCTTTGTTTTATTTTTTCCGATGCTTCCGTTCGTGCGAGCTGCTGAGGTCGCTCGTCAAGAGCGCCTGATGGAATTGGCGGAACTGCAACAAGCTCAACCAGTCGTTGCTCAGGATTCAAATCGGACATTTGTTTTCATTGAACCCCGAGTTGATCTTGAGTCACAAGACCTACCGAGAGCTGAAGCTCCATTTTCTGACCGGGATCGCATGGCTCAGTCTCCAACGGAATCAGAAGAGCCACTGAACAGTTTGCCAAATGCCGAAGGCAATTCATCGCTGTTTGTTGAGTCGAATGATCCGTCTACTAGTGAGTTTGATCCGACGGCTGAACTCTATGCGGATGCCGACCAAACTGAGCCTTCAGAACAAGTTCAGTCCGGTCCGGATGAATTGTTGCCACCTACAGATGAGTTAGGGGTTGTTGACCCATCACAAAGTCCAGAAGTCCCAGGAGAACTCTCTGCGGAGGAATTGATTGCAAGGGCTCTCGAGGATGGTTCCTTAGCGTTGCCAGGGGAAGGACTTCGTGATCCGGACTCGGTGGCCAATCCCTCGGATCGACCGGCCGATGGATTGTTGGGGCGAGCGATGCAGAATCTCAACCGATATGTCCAGAGAGAAAGTTTTAACAATCAGGAGGGATCGGTTGGACAATTTGGTCCATGGATTCAGTTTGATTCAAAGGGTGTAGAGTTTGGCCCATGGATCAGACGATTTGTCGCGCAGATTCGTCGGAACTGGTTTGTACCGTACGCCATTATGTCTCGTTCGCTTCACGGGAATGTTGTACTGACGTTCTACGTGCATCGCGATGGTTCTATTTCTGAATTAACCATTGCCAAGCCCGCGGAAGTGGACGCATTTACCAACTCCGCCTTTAATGCGTTGTCGACTTCGAATCCAACTCAGCCATTGCCTCCGGAATACCCTGATGACCGCGCTTTTTTTACGGTGACATTTTTCTTTAATGAGTCACCACCAGCCTAAGGTGGATTAGTCCCAGCTTATTCTTTTTGGATACCTGGCACGTAGGTGCGCATCTATGCAGTATGTACATCTATTGGTTGACGAGAAACGTGTTGTATGGTCAACAGGGAAATAATTTAGGAATTCAAGTGACTTTAGATACGAGTAAGTCAACCTTTCTTGTGGCGATTGTTGGGCCAACAGCTACGGGGAAAAGTACGCTTGCCGTTAATATCGCGAAGCGATTTAAAGGAGAAGTAGTTAGTTGTGATTCAACGGCTGTGTATAAGGGGTTTGATATTGGAACTGACAAACTATCAATATTAGATCGACAAGGTGTACCTCATCATCTTATCGACGTTGTAGACGGATCCTGTAGTTATTCTGCTGCGCAATATGCTCGGGATGCGACCGTAGCGATCAAGAATATTACAGAGCGCGGCAGGTTGCCGATTGTGGTTGGCGGATCGGGTCTTTACTTTCGTGCATTGACCAGAGGCTTGTTTGATGGGCCAGGACGTGACGAACAAATCCGAGGTCGACTTGTCAGCATTGCTACTAAGCGTGGAGTCGAATACCTTCATCATTTGGTCGAGCGTGTCGATCCGGTATCTGCGCGACGAATTCATCGGCGTGACGAAAAGAGACTTATACGGGCTCTTGAGGTGTATTACCTAACTGGGCGACCACTCACGGATCACTTTGGTTCGACGCGCTCTCCTATCGAGTCCTACGATGTGATTACACTCGGTCTCCATCTGCCGCCTGTGGACATTTCTCAACGGGTCCGAGAGCGGGTTAATGAGCAGTTTAAGCGCGGCATTGTTGATGAGATTAAAGGTTTGCTTGATGGTGGGCTGTCGAGAGACTCTCATCCCTTTGGCGGCCTAGTGTATAGACAAGTTCTTGAATATTTAGATGGTGTTCGTAATGAGTTAGAGACACGTGAGTTGATCGTTCAAGAAAATAGGCGCTATGCCAAGCGTCAGTTGATCTGGTTTCGTAAAGAGCCTAATCTACGCTGGATCAGCGTAGCGGGCGAACACCCAGACGCATTCCAGCAGGCCGTCAGTGTTTTTCAGTCACGGTTATGCTGACCTGGTATTTTAGGGAAAAGAATGGATTTTAATGTCTATGCCTCATGAACATAGTTCCCAAGGTTCTTTGCAAGACGTGTTTCTCAATGGTGCACGTCGAGAACGTTTAAAGGTCGTCATTCATCTCACCGATGGCTCTGAAATGACCTGTCGAATCAAACGCTTCGATCGATTTGTATTGCTCGTAGAGCACGATGGAACAGACCTGATGTTGTTTAAGCATGCGGTAGTGTGCATAGGGCCTTCGCAAACGACTGAAGCGTAAATGACCGCTCTAAGTACAGACGGCGTTCGTGAACAATTAGAGGCGAGGGAGCGAGAGATACTTGCTTCTTTTGCGACACTTAGTAGTGAAAGTAGGGGAAGGCTTCGTGTCGAGGAAGAGGATGCTATTCGTCCTGCTTTTCAACGCGATCGTGATCGGATTGTTCATTCAAAGGCATTCCGAAGACTAAAGCACAAAACTCAAGTGTTTCTAGCGCCCACAGGCGATCATTATCGTACTCGACTTACGCATACGCTTGAGGTGTCGCAAATAGCGCGGACGATTGCTAAGGTATTGCGACTGAACGAAGAACTAACAGAAGCGATCGCGCTTGGGCATGACCTCGGTCACTCTCCGTTTGGTCATGCTGGTGAGCGAGTACTGAAAGAATTAATTCCAGGTGGGTTCAATCATTATGAGCAGAGTCTTCGGATCGTCAATGTGCTCGAGCAAGATGGGAAAGGATTGAATCTCACATGGGAAGTAAGAGATGGTATTGCGAAGCATTCGAAGGGGAAAAAAGGTGCGCCGGTAGGCGCTGATCCCAAACATCGAGCTTCAACAATTGAAGGACAGGTCGCGAGAGTTGCTGACATCATCGCTTACGTTAATCATGATATCGACGATGCAGTGCGTGCAGGTATATTGAGTATTGAGGATCTGCCTACGCATCTTGTGTCCGTCCTTGGTTCTACTTCGTCTGAGCGTATAGGTTGCATGGTTACGGATGTGGTTAGCCAGACGCTTAAGCGCTCGAATCAAGTCGAAGTCGATATGAGTCCAGAAGTGTTACAGGCGACTCTTGATTTGCGGTCTTTTCTTTTTGATGCTGTTTATGAGAATGACCAAGCAACGGCAGAGTTTAAAAAGGCATATGGAATCCTTAGTGGTTTGTGGGGCAAGGTTTGCGATAATCCTGAGCAGTTCTTAGATCACCGGACGCTTGAGAGGGATGGATTGGATATTGCGGCGAAAGACTTTCTTGCTGGGATGACAGACCGGTTTGCGATAGGACTTTTCGAGGAGTTGTTCGTTCCACGGCCTTGGGGTGAGGTAGCTAGTCATCACATGGTATAGTTGAGGGTTCTGGGTCGTGGGGAGAGACCACACGGAGATTGTTGATGCTCTTGGACTTACGCGAACTTCGTGGTTCAGAAGTGGTAGTTGAGAGGTCGTTTTCTCCGGCAGCCATAGGTGACGGGGTCGACAGCAATTGGATCGTAACGAGCCCGGTCGAATTAAAGCTTAGAGTCAGAAAAGACGGTGATAAATATCGACTCTTTGGCAGTATTGTTACGGCTGTTCAGCGGGAATGCTGTCGGTGTCTTAAGTCATTTGAGGTGCCAATGGCAATGGATATCGATCTTCGTTATCTGCCGCAGGTTGTAAATACGGGAGAAGGTGAGTACGAAATTTGTGAGGATGATTTAGCGGCAGCGTTTTATCAAGATGATCAGATTGATCTTGGTGATATGACTCGAGAACAATTGCAGTTGGCCTCACCGATGAAGCCTCTCTGCCGTGACGATTGTTTGGGAATGTGTCCTATCTGTGGTGCTGATAGAAATGCTTTGGGCTGTGAGTGTGACACCGCATGGCATGATCCGCGTCTGGACTCGCTTCGTACGCTACTTTCAAAGCCGACTGATGAGGTAACCGGAAAGGATTGAAGAAATGGCGAATCCTAAGAGACGACATTCGAAAGCTCGAACATCGAAGCGCCGAGCGCATGATGCTCTCGAACCGGTGTCGACCAATGAATGTCCGCAATGCCATGAACCAAAAGCGTCTCACCGTGTGTGTTCAAATTGTGGTTACTACAAGGAGCGTCAAGTTAAGGCAGTCAAAGAGGTATGAGCCTTTTTTGCTCGTGTTCCTTTATCCGCAATAGATGTTGACAAATATTGTTGGGTTTTGGTCGCGAACGAGTGATGGTCAATAGGTTTCTCCGTGCAAGGGATTCGAATCGCTGTCGATGCGGCCGGTGGTGACCTGGGCGGCCGGAATGTAATTGCCGGTGCACTTAGTGCAGCACGTCATCTAAATTTTGGACTGACTTTGGTCGGTCCAAAATCTTTTGTCAAAGATGAACTGCAGCGTCAGGAAAATGGTATCGCTGAAGAAGTCGATGTTCGGGTTGTAACAGCTGATCAAGTAGTTGCTATGGACGAAGGACCTAGGGCGGTCCGGCGTAAGCCAAATGCTTCTGTAAAAGTGGCTGCTGAGGTAGTTGCCAATGGTGACGCGGCCGCCTTCTTTAGTGCAGGTAATACGGGGGCGACACTGATCGCGGCTCATTCGGTTTTTGGGATGATGCCTGGCGTGGATCGACCGGCGCTGGCAACGACAATTCCGACGAGACATCGGGATGCAGTATTACTTGATGTCGGGGCAACCATTGATTGTCGACCTCGTCATTTGTTGCAATTTGCCACGATGGGAACCGTGTATGCGAGGAAAGTTCTCGGAATTGAAAAGCCTAGGGTAGGCTTGTTATCCATCGGAGAAGAGGCGATCAAAGGCAACGACCTTACGCGGGATGCTTATCAGCTTTTGTCTGACAGTCGGCTACAGTTTATGGGTAATCTTGAGGCACGGGATTTGTACGGTGGTGGAGCGGATGTAATTGTTTGCGATGGGTTTACTGGTAACGTAGCTCTCAAAGTAAGTGAAGGACTTGTAGAAGTTGTCGAAGAGTTATTGCGTGATGAGCTCAATCGTACCTTTACGACACAATTGGGATTTTTATTGTCACGGAGGTCTTATAGAAGATTTCGTCGACGAGTTGATTACTCAGAGTATGGAGGTGCTCCATTGCTTGGTGTAGCTGGTCTCGCAGTAGTTGGGCACGGACATTCATCGATCAAAGCGGTCCGTAATGCGTTGGCACTGACGTATCGTTTTGTACGTGAAGGGTTTGTTCGGTCGATTGACGAGAGCATGGTTTTACTCAATACAGAAAGGAGTCACTAGGTTTAATGGTCGCATTTGTTTTCCCTGGACAAGGTTCTCAGCATGTTGGTATGGGTAAGACTCTTTCGGATACATTTCCGATTTGTCGTCAGGTCTTTGAAGAAGCGGACGATGCGCTCGGCTGCAAAATTAGTCGCTTATGTTTTGACGGCCCGGCTGAAGAACTGCAGTTGACAGAGAATACGCAACCAGCGATTTTAACTATGAGCGTCGCAGTTTCTCGTTTGCTGAGTTCCCGAGGGTACGAGGCTCAGTATATGGCTGGCCATAGTCTTGGAGAGTATTCGGCTCACGTCGCTGCTGGCACGTTGGGTTTTGCGGATGCTCTTCGCTTGGTCCGTAGACGGGGACAGTACATGCAGGAGGCCGTACCAGTCGGGCAAGGAGCTATGGCAGTTGTAATTGGGCTTAATTCGAACGGAGTTGATCAGGTCTGTACGGAAGTTGCGGGAGGCCAGGTGGTGAGCGCCGCGAATCTTAATACGCCGAATCAAATCGCCATTTCAGGTCATGCCGAAGCAGTAGAACGTGCTGGTATTAAGGCAAAAGAACTTGGCGCAAAACGAGTTGTGCCTCTTGCGGTTAGCGCACCGTTTCATTGCGCACTTATGAGACCGGCGGAGGTGCTTTTGGAGCCAGAAATTCGAGCTCTAGTGGTACGAGATCCGACTGTGCCGGTTGTTGCAAATGTTGATGCAACGCTAAAGCAAACAGGGCAGGAATCGGTCGAGGCGTTAATTAGTCAGGTTAGTTTGCCAGTGTTATGGGAGGCCTCAGTTCGAACATTGGTCGAGAAGGGTGTATCGGCCTTCTTGGAAGTTGGTCCTGGACGTGTGTTGACTGGACTGATAAAAAAAACAGATCGGGCTGTTCGTGTCATGAATGTTGAAGATCCAGATAGTTTGTCGTCTGTTGAGGCTGCGTGGGAATCTTTTTCTGGCGTTTCTGAGTGAGTATTTTTGATGGAACAGCCAACTGAACGAATCGCTTGGGTTACGGGAGCTTCTCGAGGAATTGGTCGAGCTATTGCATTAAAGTTAGCCGAAGCGGGGTTTGTTATCGTCGCTTCGGCGCGATCTAATAATGCTGACGGAGTTGTCGATAAAATAAATGGTGAAGGTGGAAAGGCTGTAGCATTATCTCTTGATGTCACCGTTCCTGATTCCATTCCAAATGTTGCGAAAGCGGTTGTGGAACAGTTCGGGCGTATTGATGTGCTTGTGAATAATGCTGGCATAGTTCGTGATCAACTACTGATGCGTATGAAACCAGAAGACTGGGATGCTGTTATTTCAACCAATTTGACCTCGGTTTATGGCTGTTGTCAGTCAGTCCTCCGAACTATGATGAAGCAGCGTAGCGGTCGTATTATTAACATTAGTTCCGTCGTTGGGCAGTCTGGGAACCCTGGTCAAACCAATTACTCGGCATCGAAAGCTGGTTTGATAGGATTTAGTAAGTCGTTGGCGAGGGAAGTGGCTTCTCGTGGTATCACGGTGAATGTTGTGGCACCTGGCATGATTGATACTGATATGACCGCAGGGCTAGATGAGCGTGCTCGTGAAGTATTGTCAGCTCAGATTCCTATGGCGAGGCTAGGTATTCCAGATGAAGTGGCTTCGGTTGTATGCTTTCTTGCGTCATACGAAGCATCGTATATTACAGGGCAGGTAGTAGCAGTAAATGGTGGGTTGTATATGTAGGAGGTTGTTGAATGGCAGTTGCTGATAAAGTCAAGAGCATTATTGTTGACCAGTTGGGTGTGGACGAGGAGGAAGTAACATTGGATGCCTCGTTCGTAGACGATTTGGGGGCGGATTCCTTAGATACTGTCGAACTGGTTATGGCGTTTGAAGAAGAATTTAGCCTCGAAATTCCTGATGAGGATGCTGAAAAGATTACTCGTGTAAAGGAAGCCGTTGATTACATAGAGTCTCACGGCAAAGGAAAGTAGTACGCGGGCATTTTCGTAGTTGATTAGGAGTAACGTGAAAAGGCGCGTTGTCGTAACCGGGGTTGGCCTTGTGTCATCACTCGGCTTAGGTAACCAGAAAAACTGGGACGGATTATTGTCGGGTCGAAGTGGAATACGTACCATTACCCACTTTGATCCGACGGAATTTGCATCAACCATTGCTGGTGAAGTTCCTGATTTCGATCCTTTGCAGTTCGTGTCAAAAAAAGATGTCAAGAAAATGGACGTCTTTATTCAGTATGCGATCGCTGCTTCTGAGTTTGCTCTTCTTGATGCGAATCTTTCGACAAATGGGGATCTCGGTGTTGATGTAGGAGTGTTTCTCGCTTCTGGGATCGGTGGTTTTGGTACTATTGAACGCGAACATCGCGCACTACTAAAAGGTGGGCCTCGAAAGATATCACCATTCTTTATTCCGTCGGCCATTATTAATTTAGCTGCAGGACAGGTTTCGATACGTTTCGGTGCGAAAGGCCCTAATTCGGCAACGGCTACTGCTTGCTCTGCTTCCGCTCATGCAATCGGAGATGCACTCCAGATTATTAGACGTGGTGGTGCAGAGGTCATGATTGCCGGGGGTTCTGAGGCAGCAATTACACCTATGGGTGTAGGCGGGTTTGCTTCAATGCGGGCTTTGTCGACTCGTAATGATGAACCTCAGAAGGCAAGTCGACCTTTTGACCGCGATCGTGATGGTTTCATTATTGGCGAGGGCTCCGGTGTCGTGATCCTTGAAGAACTAGAGCATGCACAGGCTCGAGGAGCACAGATCTACTGTGAATTGGTTGGTTATGGTATGTCGGCAGATGCGCATCACATGACTGCTCCTGCGGAGGATGGTGCCGGCGCGGTTCGTGTCATGGATAATGCCATTAAGGATGCTGGAATCGTTCCTTCAGCGATTCAATACATTAATGCTCACGGGACATCGACTCCATACAATGACAGGATTGAGACACTGGCCATAAAAAAATGTTTTGGAGAACATGCCCAAGAATTGGCTATCTCCTCGACAAAATCGATGACTGGTCATTTACTGGGTGCTGCGGGAGGATTAGAGGCTGGTATTTCGGCGTTGGCGGTTCGGCATCAGATTGTGCCACCAACCATTAACTTGGAGAATCCTGATCCCGAATGTGATCTTGATTATGTGCCTAATGAGAATCGTACGATATCCATTGACTACGCACTCTCTAATTCGTTTGGCTTTGGTGGCACTAACGCCAGCCTCGTGTTTAAACGTTACGACGCCTAAGTTTTCGGCTAGAAGCTGGGAACAATTCTTTTCATTATGATCGGGGCACTATGAATATTGCAGTCTGCGTTAAGCAGGTGGTGACTCGTGATTGGCCACTGCGTGTTGACGAAACCGCTCAATGGGTTAGAGACCATGATGCGAGTTTTGAAATGAATGAACCCGATGCCTATGCTCTAGAGGAAGCACTTCGACTTAAGGAGCAACATGGTGGTGAGGTTGTTGTATGTGTAGCTGGGCCATCACGTGTGTCGCAGGTAATACGTGAAGCGTTGGCACGTGGTGCTGACCGTGCTATCCACGTTCGGAATAACGAATTAGCGTTTGCTGACGCGAATGTTGTTGCCTGTTCACTCGCACATGCCATGTTGTCTGAACAGTTTGATCTTGTTTTGACTGGACTACAGTCAGATGACCAGGGTTTCGGTCAAACGGGAGTTATCCTTGCTGAGCGCTTGGGACTCCCGCATGCAACTATCGTTATGGAAGTAGACGCTGGTGAGACGGCTACCATACGTGTTAAGCGGGAACTTGAGGGAGGGTGGTTTCAGTGGGTTACTATGCCAAGCCCCGCACTACTGACTATCCAGAGTGGTATTAATCAACTTCGCTACGCGACGCTAAAAGGCATTATGGCCGCCAAGAAAAAAGAAGTTCGTGTGGTAGAGATCCAAGAACTGCATCCAGCGGGACAGCAGATCGTGCGTCTTTATTCGCCAGAAAAAGAGAAGGCAACTCGGTTTGTTGAGGGTGCGCCAGACGCAGCATCACGGGAATTGGTTCGTTTGCTAAGTGAGGAAGCGAGGGTTTTGTGATTCTCGTTGTTGCTGAACAACGAAATGGTTCGCTGAACCCTGTAAGTTGGGAGGTCGTTTCGGCTGCTCAACAAATGGACGACCTGGTTAAAGTTGTGGTCGCGGGATCTGAGGTCGATGAAGTCGCTCTCGAATTGGCTGGCGCGGCTGTGACAGAGGTAATTGCCGTTAACCACGCCGCATTAGCGAGTTACACGCCTGATGGTTTTGTGGAGGCACTGTCTCAGGTCGTACGAATGGAAGGACCAGAGTTGGTTCTTTGTGCCCACACTTATCAGACGCGTGACTACGCACCTAAATTGGCTGCGAGGCTCGACCGGGTGCTTATTCCAGACTGTATCGATTCAAAAATTGAAAATGATGTTCGTTTACTTGTGAGGCCGATGTTTCAGGGGAAATTTGTCGCGGATATACGTCCTGATGGAGACACGCCTCATTTTGTTAGCATGCAAGTAGGAGCTTGCCGGGCGGATTCAGTTATTCGAGGTGCTGCGCCCGCTGAGATACGTTCCATTCCTATTGAAATAGAGAGTGAGGCAGTTAGGCAACGACCGGATGCACCGTTTAAGGAGGCGAAGCAAGCGGTTGACCTCACCCAAGCAGACAAGATTGTCGCAGTTGGCCGTGGGATAAAAGGGGAAGAGCAGTTACCGATTGCGCAAGAATTAGCTAGGGCCCTCGGTGCAGAACTTGCTGCATCTCGACCAATTTGCGACTCTGGCTGGTTGCCGATGGATCGACAGATTGGTAGCTCTGGACAAACGGTTGCACCAAAATTATATGTAGCGTTGGGTATTTCTGGCGCCATTCAGCATCTTGTTGGGATGAAGGGTGCCAAAACGATTGTCGCGATTAATAAGGATGCGGATGCACCAATTTTTGAAGTATCCGATTATGGAATTGTTGGTGATCTATTTGATGTTGTTCCTGCACTTATAGCTGTGTTGAATGAGAAATAGCAGGTACTTTCGAATCTACTGAATCCTAGAGCACACTAAGGAGAGTCGTCCTGCAGCGAGACACGCTTGACGTTGATGTATTGATTGTAGGTGCTGGCCCCGCCGGTCTTTCGGCCGCCTATAGATTGGCGACTCTGAATGCGGAACAAGGTGGAGAGCCACTTTCTGTTGCGATTCTTGAAAAGGCACGTGATGCTGGAGGCCATATGCTGTCCGGTGCAGTAATGGATCCATCAACGCTGACAGACCTTATTCCAGATTGGCGTGAGCGCGGTGCCCCCCTTACGGTTCCGGTGACTGGAGATACCATTACGTTCTTAACCGAACGACGTCGGTTTAACTTTCCATTTACACCACCGCCTTTCAGAAATCATGGAAACTACGTTATTTCCTTGAACCAATTTGTGAAATGGCTGGTCGAGCAGGTTGAGACGGCTGGAATTGATTTGTTTACTGGGTTTTCTGGGACAGAGATTTTATATGAAGGGGACCGTGTCGTTGGTGTTAGAACAGGTGATCGTGGAATTGGGCGTGATGGGAGACAGAAGGCTACTTTTGAACCAGGTGTCGATATTCATGCCAAAGTAACGATTTTTTCAGATGGGGTTCGTGGAAATCTTACCAAGTCACTTGTTAAGCGTTTGGGCCTCGATGTGTCACGCTTGCCGCAAAGTTATGCCATCGGGATTAAAGAGCTGTGGGAGATTCCGTCGGGACGCATCGAACGTGGTCATGTGACCCATACGATGGGCTATCCACTCAAATTAAATGAATTTGGCGGTGGGTTTGTTTATGCCTTGAGTGATGACCGTGTTTCGATCGGTTTCGTCGCAGGTTTAGATTATCGAAATCCATTGTTTGACCCACATGTGGCCTTTCAGCGATTCAAACTTCATCCACTCGTGTCATCATTGCTTGCCGGGGGACAAATGGTTCGATATGGCGCCAAGGCTCTCCCCGAGGGTGGTTGGTGTGCTACTCCGAAACTCCACGTGGATGGAGCCCTAATCGTTGGAGATGCAGCAGGATTTGTGAATTCGATTCGACTCAAGGGGATACATCTTGCTATGCGTAGTGGAATGCATGCAGGTGAGACTGCCTTTCAGGCGATCCGACTTAACGATTTAACTTCTAGGAGTCTCGGTCGTTACGCTGAGTTGGTTGAAAACGGCCCGATCAAGCAAGAACTTTATCCTGTGCGTAATGTTCACCAGAGCTTCAGCGGTGGTTTGGTTCCAGGAACACTGTTTTCGGCGTTATCGTTAGTTAATGGGGGCTGGTGGTTTAAAGATCCGATGCCGAGCCATGCGGGACATGAGCGTATACAGACCGTATCTGACTATTTCAGACGTGGAGCAGAAGCTCAACCTGAAAAAGTGACCGTCGATCGTACGATTACTTTCGATAAGCTGACAAATGTGCATTATTCAGGTACTCGTCATGAAGAAGACCAGCCATCGCATCTACTAATAAGCGATACGGATATTTGTCGCACCCGCTGCGCTACTGAGTACCAGAATCCTTGCACCCGCTTTTGCCCGGCCAATGTCTACGAAATTCTTGATGCCAATGCGGGGGAGGGAAAGCGATTGCAGATTAGTGCTTCAAATTGCGTCCACTGTAAGACATGCGACATCATGGATCCGTACCAGATTATTGATTGGGTCCCTCCTGAGGGTGGGGGTGGGCCTCAATACGAAGGGATGTGAACAACGACGTCTTCGTCTAGTCGGCTTACGCATAGCCAACGAGTTCGTGCTGCAGCGATCGCTACCGTCGGGTACCCAATAGTAGCTGCCATCGGGATGACGCTCCGTTGGACAGTCGAGGGCCAAGAGTATGAAGAGGCGATTCTTCAGTCTGGGCGGCAGCCAATTTTTTCGTGTTGGCATGGGCGAATTCTACTGGGTACCTACTTTTATCGTGGCCGCGGAATAGCGGTCATGACAAGCCAAAACTTCGATGGTGAATGGATCGCTCGAATCATTGAAAAGTTCGGATTTCATGCGCCTCGTGGTTCGACGTCACGCGGTGGTCGGCGGGCATTAGCTCAGATGCGGCGCATGGCATTTAATGGACTACCAACGGGTTTTACTGTTGATGGACCGCGTGGTCCTAAACACAGAGTGCAACCCGGTGCTGTATGGTTGGCAAGGCTCACTGGTAATCCCATCCTTCCGTTTCATGCGGAAACAGATCGTAATTGGATAGCCAAGAGTTGGGATGCGACACAGGTGCCGAAGCCATTTGCGCATGCGGCCATGGTGGTTGGTAAACCGATTGATGTTGGCCGAAACGATCCGTCGACTTCTGTGGAAGAAAAACGGCTTGAGCTTGAACAGTCATTGCACCAGCTCGAGAAGCGAGCTAGTCAAGTCCTTAGAGAAAAAGGTTCTTTGGAAGGCACTTAATTTCAGTAGATGTCTAAGTCCAATGTACTTCTGATCAGCTCGTCGCGTTTTGGTGAGCACGAAACACCGCCAGGTCATCCAGAGCAACCGGCGCGCGCAACAGTCATGACTCGTGTCGCTGATCGCTGGCGAGCAGGCGGTGGTAGTGTTGTTGAACCGACGCCAATTGAAACGGCTGAATTGGTTCGTGTGCATGAGGCAGGGTACCTAGCAGAAATTGCTGCATTGCGTGATCGGCGGGCACAACTTGACGCGGACACATACGTATCCCAGGAAACGGTATCGATTGCTCGTCTCGCGGCAGGAGCGGCTGTTATGGGGG
>MDTE01201599.1_pt1 | contig 52997 bp, 48 predicted proteins | sample 811231 | NCBI WGS metagenome assembly MDTE01 (sample SAMN05326651, study PRJNA326480) | marine metagenome | isolation source: seawater | place: Indian Ocean: Red Sea | collected 2010 | reverse complement strand
GGACTTCTCGATAGGTCCAGCCGCGGTTGCCCATTTGCGCCCAGGTGTCAAAGTCTTGCGCCTGTCCGCGCACAAACGCCGTCCCATTGATAGAACTAGAGCCACCCAGCATCTTGCCGCGCGGCACATAGACCTGCCTGCCTTCCGGACCAAAAAGGGGCTCAGACTTATAACGCCAATTCGCCTTAGAATTGTGCAGAAGCTTGGCGTAACCAAGCGGAACCCGAGACCAATGATGATTAGCCGGTCCAGCCTCCAGCAACAAAACACGGTTTCGAGAATTTTCCGAGAGGCGATGCGCAATCGCCGCGCCAGCCGAGCCTGCGCCAACGATTATATAGTCGTAGTTGTCGATATTATCTTCCACCACATCTCCCTCCGCTCCCCGAGTTAAATAAAGTCTACAGAACCAGAGGCAATAACCGCCGCTCTTGGAGGTCTATAGGTCTTCCGCTATATCTGTCATCAAGTAGCCTATTTGGAGAGATAAGATATGCCAGACACACTTGAACGCCGTTACTCCCCTCTCGTCCCGCCCGATATGCAGGACGAACTTTTCTGGAAAGATGGACTCGACCCCGAAGATGACCGCCTTTGGGTGCCCAACGGACCTGGCCGTTGGTCTCGCCCCCTATGCCTCAACGTCAGCCAGGGATACTGGGTCCATATTACTAAAGTGACGGAAGCCGGAATTGTCTCGCGCCATCGCCACCCAGCACCCGTCCACGGTTTCGTAATTGAAGGGAAGTGGCGTTATCTGGAACGCGACTGGGTCGCAACCGCCGGCAGCTATTTGTACGAACCACCAGGCGACGTTCATACTCTTGTGGTAGATGAGGGCGACTATATGGTCACCCTTTTCCACAATTCGGGCGCCCTCCTCTATTGCGACGAAGAAGGTAAATCAATCGGATCAACAGACGTCTTTGACCGCGTAAAAGCGGCGCGTGACCATTACGAAGAAGTCGGCCTTGGCACTGACTTCGTTAAGCGCTTTATTCGCTAAGTCAGTCCCCGGCTTCCTGCAGGCCGGGGCCAACTTCCCAGCGGCCCTCAAACACATAAGGCTCCATTGACTCCTGAGCCTCGGCACGAAGTTCATGCCATCTCGCAGGCCCACCGTAATAGGCGAGACTACCAGGCTCCGCCTTGCCCTCGCCATTATAATAGGAAATGCAGTCGCGCAACGGGCTAGTGAGAATATCGGCTTCTTTGCAATGCGCCGCGTATTCCACTTCCGGCTCTTTCTTCACATCTACGATACCAACATTTAGGTCACGCATCTTGGTCAACATCCAAGTGACGTAGTCGGTATGGGATTCGAGACCACGAATGAAATTGAATTGCCCGCCCCCCCCTTGCGGGCCCGACATAATGAACAGGTTCGGAAAACCGTGGTTGTGAATGCCGAGGAAGGTCTTGACGCCCTCACCACCCCATTTGTCGCGCAACGTCTGACCTCCCTCGCCAACAATCATGTTGAAAGAACCGGTGCCCATCCATTGAAAGCCAGTCGCATAGATCAACACATCGAGATCGTACTGCGCACCGTCATGCACAATGCCTCCCTCGTTAATCTTCTTCACGCCATCCGGCGCGGTGTCGACCAAGTGCACGTGAGGCAGATTAAACGCCGATAAAAATTCATCATGAAAGGTCGGACGCTTACATCCGTAGGGATAATAGGGTTTTAGCGCTGCTGCCGTTTTTGGATCCTCGACGACCTCTTCTACTCGTGCACGAATTTGCTCCATAATGCGAAAGTTTGAGTTGAGCTGCTTCTGGATAAGCTCTTCTGGCGAAATTGGTTTTAGGTGTTTCTTCTTTTTCTTGATCGCATCGACCTTCCCGGAGAGGAAGTCATCATTGCCCTGCAGTGCCGTTCGGCCAGAAGAGATCGTAGCCAAACGCTCGCGTCGTGCCAGCGCCCAGCCCGGCTCCTTCTTCCACTCCTCGATCTCTTCTTGCTTGGTAGCCCGCTGATCGCGCACATCTATCGAAGATGGTGTGCGTTGAAAGACATAAAGTTCCTTCACAACTTTAGCGATTTCCGGTACTACCTGCACGGAAGTGGCACCAGTCCCGATTATACCAACACGCTTACCTTCTAAATCGATATTATAGTCCCAGCGTGAGGTATGAAAGGATTCACCCTTATACGACTCCATTCCATCGATCCGAGCGAGACGTGGCGTCGTCAGGATGCCATTTGCCAACACAACGTAGCGGGCCTTCATAGAATCACCCCGGTCGGTGTGCACTGTCCAGCGCTTCGTATTCTCGTCCCACACGGTCTGCTCCACCGTGGTATGAAAGAGACAATGATCATAAAAATCGAACTTCTGCGCCATCGCTTGGCAATACTCTAAGATCTCGAAACCGGACGCGAACTTCATTGTTGGAAAATAACCCATCTCCTCTAGTAGTGGCAGATAGCTGTAGGACTCCACATCACAGGCAATACCGGGGTAACGATTCCAATACCAAGTCCCACCAACATCCCCTCCTTTTTCGCAGAAACGAACATCAGTGAAGCCCGCTTTGCGTAGCTTGTACCACAACAGCAGCGCGCCAAAGCCACCACCAACAACCAGAATATCACAATCGTCATCCAGCACCGCCCGTTCTACGGGCGGCTCCGAATACACATCTTCAAGATAACGGCTAAACTCGCCTTCCATTTCCATGTAGTCCGCCGCACCGGCCCGAGCTTCCTTGAACTCACGGTACTTTGCCTGTTCTTCCGCGTTGAAAACGGCACCCGGAGGCGGAGGCGGCAACGTTGTCAGAGTTTTATCCTCGATCTCGGAATAACCCTTACCATCGATTTTTTCGGTCAACTTTGCGGCACGCGTATTAAAAACCTTTAGGCCTGTTCTTGGGTCGATGCGAATTGCTTCAGTCATTTAGCAGCACTCAAAATGTGTCCAGATGTTTGGAAAACAATATTCATTTTCTATAGGACGTCTAGCGTGAGTATTGTGCCTAGTTAAATTTTATTTTTCCCCAATACGCCCTCACGATAGGCAATATAGACGCCACTCACAGCGATCACGGCAGCCCCAACCCAAGTCCAAAAATCTGGAAATTCGCCAAAGATTGCAAAACCGAGGATCGCAGCTATCAGCAATTCTCCATAAAGATAGGGTGAGACTACAGAAGCAGGCGCCTGCTCAAGAGATTTTGTCACAAAATACTGTGTGAAACCCCCGAAAACGCCTACTAATAGGAAGAGCGTCCAATCTACTAAATTTAAAGGCGCAATAATTATGAACGGCATCGCACAACTCAAAATTACGGTGCCAACCAGCGGCATATAGACATTCATTGTTTCCGCTGTGTCTCGGTCAGATAACCGACGAGTCAGAATTTGATAAATTGCGAAGCTTGCGGCAGATAACGTCAGTAAAAGTGCGCCAAAGCCAGTCGCATAGAATGTTGGCGTGTCTAAACCTGGCCGGATAATGATCAGCGCACCAAGAAATCCGACAATCACGGCACTCCATCTCCGAAGTCCAACCCTTTCGCCGAGAAAAGGATATGAGAGCGCTGTGACCATTAGCGGCGCCGTAAACATGATTGCTGAAGCGGTGGCCAACGCCACTTTCGAAAGGGCAGCGATATAACAGCAATTCGAGGCAAACATCACAGCAGAACGCGCCAATTGCATGCTGGGCTTAGCCGTCTTGAACAAACGCCAGCCGCGACCCGGCCAAAACACGAGAACCATCGAGACGAAATGACCAGCGGCCCGCGCCCATACCACCATGAACAGCGGATATTCCACCGTGAGTGATTTCGCCATTGAATTCATCATCGGCATTATCAGAATTGCCAAACACATGAATAAAATTCCCCGCGCTATGTTTTGACGAAAAACTGACGGGTTTAGTCGTGGGGCCATTCGGTTTTGGTCCTATCGGGATATTGTGAGGGGAGTTATCCCGAAAGCCTGCCAGACAGTAAACTCTAAATACAATTTTGCGTCTCATCTCATCAACAAAATCAAAAATAAGTGGGAGATACGGAACAATGGACCAAATCGTTCTAAACAACTTACAACAATATTTCCCTCAAACTTTAGAGTTTGAAGAGTGCCTTTGGCAGCTCCGCAGCGTAAAAGTAAATAAACACCTTTTGGCCTAAGACTTAACCCTACAGGCAGGTTCAATTTGTTCTCATTTCGAGGCCCAAATAATAGATGTTACTGAATTCATGGCTATCTGTTGCGCCTAAACGCCTCACCTTCTTTTGTCTTGCGCCTCTTTTCTTTAGAATACTTTTTAAATTTTTTGTGGAAGGGATAGGTCATGGCAAAACAATCTGACATTCTGCTCAAAGGTGGTCGCGTCATCGATCCCGGCCAAAAGCTAGAAGGCGTCTTTGATGTCGCAGTCAAAGACGGAAAAATCGCGGCCATCGGAGAAAATGTTGGCGAAGCGAGAGAAACAATAGATGTCTCAGGCAAGATCATCATTCCAGGCATGATTGACACTCACGCACATGTTTTCCAACACATCGGCGGCCCCTTCGGTCTCAACGCCGACTTAGTCGGCGTGCAATCGGGCGTCACCACACTGGTCGACCAAGGCGGTCCCAGCAGTATGACTTTTGCCGGCTTCAGGCATTACATCGTCGAGCCAGCAGAAACCAACGTTGTGGCCTTCATTTCGGCCTATGTGGTCGGCGGTCTTGAGGGTCACTACTACACAGAACTTTATAGCCCCGATGGTGTTGACGTCTCGGCTACCGTCCGCGTCATTAATGCAAACCGCGATCTCGCCAAGGGGATTAAGGCGCATGCAGAGATTGGTGGCTTTGCGCGCTGGGGCTTCAAAGTAATTGAGATGGCAAAGGACATCTCGACACAATCAAACTTGCCAATTTACATACACCTTGGCCAGCTCTGGCCATTACCAGATGACCCAAACCAGGAAATCGATCCCGACATTGTCATACCGGAAGTCGTCAAGATGCTAACACCGGGCGATATCTTAGCCCATCCCTTCACGCGCCACCCTGGAGGCTTCGTTGACACCAAAGGCAACCTTCATCCTTCAGTACGCGAGGCTCTGGACGCAGGCATAAAAGTCGATGTGGGGCACGGCTCACATTTTAGCTTTGATATGGCAAAAAAGGTGCTCGATGCCGGGGTCATTCCTCACACATTGGGTGCCGATATGCATGGCTACAATACAAAGGTGCCGGACCCGGACAAAGCAAAGCAGGAAGAACATCTGTTCTCCGGCGATGTAAAATTCAGTATGACCCATGCAATGACGGAGCTTATCGCGCTTGGCATGCCGCTGAACGACGTAATTGCGACCGCAACGTGCAATGCGGCGGCGATGCTCAATATGACCAATGAGATTGGGATGATGAAGCCGGGAATGGTCGCAGATATCTCCGTTCTCGCGGATGAACGCGGCAAATGGGTGTTGCGCGACAACAGTGGTGAAGAGGTGATCACTGATCGATATTTACGGCCTGATTTTTGTCTCCGGGCGGGAAAGCGCTTCGACGCAGACGCCGTAATTTTACCGCAGCTCGAAGCAGCGGCTTGATGCGCACATGAACGACGCTCCCCAAGGCGTTGGCGTACCGCTGCCACGCAAGGAAGACGAACGCTACATGCGCGGACACGGGCGTTATATCGCGGACATCAAGCCGAATGGTGTGCGCGATGTTGCTTTCGTGCGCAGTCCTTTAGCACATGCTTACTTGCGGAATATCAGGATCCCCTCTGAGATCCGCCATAGTGTTTTTATTGCTGACGATCTGGAAGGGGTCTCTGCAATCCGAGCCGTCTCCGCTCTTCCAGGCTTCAAAGTATCAGAACAACCCATTCTCGCAATCAATAAGGTACGCTATGTCGGCGAGATTATTGCGATGTGCGTTGCCGATACACGCGCTGAGGCAGAAGACCTGGCTGCAATGATTGACGTGCATTACGAAGAACTGCCAGCTAATCATGATATGCTGCAAACGCGCACTCCCGATGCCGCTCTCATCCATGAAGAATGGAGTGAAAACGTTTTTCTGGAGAGCTTCGTCGATATCGGAGATATAGACGCCATTGCGAAACGTGCGGCCATTAAGGTCGAACGCGAATACCGAACCGCCCGTCAATGCATGGCGCCGATAGAGGGACGCGGCGTCGTTGCGGAGTGGGATACGCGTCTTGAACAACTGGTCATTCATAGCGCCACCCAGATGCCTCATATTGTGCGCAGCGGTCTTGCAGAATGTCTCAACCTTGACCACGGCCGGATCCGTGTTATCGCTCCAGATGTCGGTGGAGGATTTGGCTATAAAGGTATTTTGCTCGCAGAAGAAGTCGCCTTGTCTTGGCTGACCCGGCGTTTGGGACGGCCCGTCCGCTGGATCGAGGACCGCCGCGAACATTTGACGGCAAATGCGAATTGTCGGGAACATCATTACAAGATCACCGGTTATGCCGACAAGAACGGAAAACTACTGGGCCTTGAGGCTGAGGCTCACGTCGACTCTGGCGCCTACTCAGCCTATCCCTTCTCCGCCTGTCTCGAATCTGCACAAGTCGGCAGCATCTTGCCAGGCCCATATGATTTCGAAGCATTCCGTTGTCGCACATGGTCGTCTTGCACCAACAAGGCACCAATACTGCCTTACCGGGGTGTGGCACGAACCGGCGTTTGTTTTGCACTAGAACTAGTTCTCGATACGATTGCGCGGAAGGCGGGGCGGTACCCGCACGAAATTCGATTAATGAGCCTTCCCAGTCCCGACGCAATGCCATTTGATAACATTACGGCAAAACATTTTGATAGTGGCGATTATCCAACTTGCTTGAAAAAAGCTGCAGATGCCATTGACTTTGCCGGTATCCGTGAGCGCCAAAAAACATCAGAAACGGACGGCCGAAAAATTGGTGTCGGTTTCTCTATCTTTTGTGAACAGGGTGCCCATGGAACGACGGTCTATGCTGGCTGGGGTATACCCATGGTGCCGGGTCACGAGCAATGCGGCGCCCGTATCACACCTGATGGCGAACTCGAACTTCGCATTGGTGCCCATAGCCACGGACAAGGACTTGAAACCACCTTGGCGCAAGTCGCACATGAGATTCTGGGTATCGACCCGGGCTTGGTTCGGTTAGTCCACGGTGATACCGGCGTTACGCCCTATTCCACCGGTACTTGGGGATCACGCTGCATGGTGATGTCCGGTGGCGCGGTCGCAGCCGCCTGTGAGGCCCTGGGTGAGAGGGCAAAACGGATCGGCGCCTCGCTTCTACAAGCCGAAGAATCTGACGTCCGGATCGAAGGTGGCAGCGTCGTGGCCCCAAACAATGCTATCAGCCTCACAGATATTGCCCAAGTTTGGTACCTAAAACCACAGGATCTGCCGAGTGATGTCGATCCCTCTGGCCTTGAAGTGACCGTCGGATACAAACCGCAGGTCGACACTGGAACCTTTAGTTATGCGGCTCATGCGGCCCTCGTCGCAGTTGATACAGAAACCGGCCATGTCGAAATTATTGACTATGTGGTAGTTGAAGATGGTGGCATCCTCGTTAACCCGATGATCGTAGACGGGCAAGTTTACGGCGGAACAATTCAGGGCATTGGGACGGCACTCTATGAGGAAATGGCCTTCGATGATCGAGGACAGCCCCTCGCCTCAACTTTTGCGGACTATCTCTTGCCCGGAACCGCAGAGGCACCCGACATTCGTGTTTTCCATATGGAAACACCATCGCCATACACCCGTTTTGGGCAAAAGGGGATCGGCGAAAGTGGGGCCATTGGACCGCCCGCTGCAATTGGTAATGCAGTGAACGACGCGCTTCGCGAGTATGGCGCGGAAATCCATGAGTTACCGATCACACCCCGGCGTGTTCTGGAAGCGCTTCGGGAGGCCAAATTGTGAAGCCTGCTAAATTCGAATATGAACGACCATCGACGATCGATGAAGCAACAGATTTGCTTGGAGATGAAGAAAAATTCAACCGTGTTCTTGCGGGTGGCCAGTCACTAGGCCCAATGCTGAACCTTCGTCTTGCGCAACCGGAACGGCTGATCGATATCACGAACATCCCGGAACTCAAAAGAGCATGCCGAGACGGTGATTATCTTACCCTAGGCGCGTGTGTAACCCATTCACACCTTGAAGATGGTGTGGCTGAAGGCTTCGCCAATGGAATGCTTGAGAGTGTAGCAAACGGTATTTCCTGTCGGGCAGTGCGCAACCGTGGTACCGTTGGCGGAAGCATCGCACATGCTGACCCTGCCGCCGATTGGCCGGTAGCATTACTCGCGCTAGGTGCTGAGGTGACAATTGCTGGACCCGACAATCAACGACAATTGCCATTGGCTAATTTTCTAGTTGCGCCATTCGAGACAGCATTGCGGTCGGGCGAACTTCTAAGTGCGGTGCACATTCCGGCCCTTTCAAATTCCGCCCACTGGGGATACTACAAATTCTGTCGGAAGCTAGGCGAATTCGCCGAAACAATGGCAGCCGTTTTGCTTGATCCAGACCGCGGAATATCCCGTGCCGTTATTGGTGCCACCGAAGCTCGCCCAACTATTATTGACACGGAATTTACAAATGATACGGCTACTACAATGATTGAGGAAAATTTTCCAAACGCAGATTGGTATCAACGTCAACTTCATAGCGTCGCTCTGCGACGGGCCCTTAACCAGATACCACAATGACACGTGTCTCCTTAACAGTGAATGGTGAAGCGGTATCTGCCGAAATTGAACCGCGCATGCATCTAGCAGACTTCCTTCGCGAGACACAGTTACTTACCGGCACACATATTGGCTGCGAACACGGCGTTTGCGGCGCATGTACGATACAGGTCGACGGCGCACCCGCGCGTTCCTGTATAACTTTGGCTATCGCATGTGAGGGGTCAGTTATTAAAACCATTGAGAGTTTTGATAATGACCCAGTAATGATGCGCTTGCGAGCCGCATTCACAAAAGAGCACGCACTGCAATGCGGGTACTGCACCCCGGGCATGCTAGTTACCGCACGAGATATCGTGCAACGGCTGCCTAATGCGGATGAAGCACGCATTCGACAAGAACTTGAAGGTAACCTCTGTCGGTGCACCGGGTATGTCGGTATCGTCCGAGCGGTCAAGTCAGTTTTAGAATTACCGCCAGTGGACGAATTGGATTCGACGAAGACGCGTCCCACTGAACTCCTAGAGGAAGTCCATGCACCTACTCGCGTATCAATTACGCTTCCGGACGGGGCAATTCGATTAACGCAAAATATTAGAATTGAACAACCGGTGGAGGACGTATGGACGGTGTTCCGCAATATCGAGAGGGTCGCGGCTTGTATGCCGGGAGCCCGGCTGGCCGCACCGCCAAAGGATGGTCATGTCGTCGGCAGTATTGTTGCCGCACTTGGTCCAATACGCGCGAAATTTAGCGGAGAAGCGGACGTTCAATATGACGATGATAACCGATCTGGAACGCTGCTTGGTTCCGGTCGTGACAACACGACCGGTTCGGGTGCCGTTGGTGAGGTAACTTTTACTCTTAAAGACGCCGATCCAAGTTCAACTCTTATACGGATCGAGATTGCCTATTCTCTTAGCGGTGCGTTGGCTCAATTTGGCCGAGGAGACTTGGCTGCTGGTGTTGCCCAAGCGCTGACGGATGCATTCGCAGAAAACCTGGAAACACACCTCGCCGGCGGCAAGACAGATAATACTGCGCCAACACTGGGTGTAATGAAGCTAATAATTCGATCGATCCGAAACTGGATAGCAAACCTTATTGGCAAATAAATGCAACGAGCGCCCTTCTAGCTTTTATTTAACAATCGCACGGTCGTTGAAATGCTTGGCGGCATTGAATTCACGCAGAACATTCGGCGAAACCTTCAGGCGATGAACCGTGACAAATTCGCTACAGCGGCTTAGAGCCAAAACTTCTGGCGATATCCACGTAAGTCCATTTCGAAATCTAGGCCAATAATAGGTGGACGAGAGAGATACCAGCGGACGCCGTGCACTTCATCTCCAGCCATGTGAGGCAGAAGTTCGGCAGCAAGCCAGTCACCATTCTCAGCCGCAGTATACACATTGACGTCTGTCACGTCTTTCCACGTCATACCCAGCCCCGAAAGCCGTTCCATCATAATCTCCATGACGCGAGCAGCCTTCTTTCGCATACCTTCCTGGGACATATCGCCTTCGGAAACATTGCCATTTTCAGATGTTTCACCGCCACCCGCTCCACAAAAAGTTGTACTCATTTCAGTACTTTCAACAGTATAGCTAAAGCCATACATTAGTGTTTCAGTAGGTGGATTTCGTACTGGCGACACGTTTGTCCGTCCGACAGGGTTCACGCCATCGGTAATGATGTCCCACTCCTCAAGAATAGCACGATAACCAATATTAAATTCGTGAAATCCATCCGGTGTCATTGGCGCCGGACAACGGAGTTCCACTCCACACAGCGCCTGCTTCGGACGACCCTCCGCTTCAAAGCGCTTCTCTATGGTCGTAAATCCGTCCCGCCACGGAACAGGTCGCCGAAATAGAGCATGCACGATTTCGTACCCTGGCATTGCGGCCGCACCTGATGAGAATGGAAATCCCGCCGGTAGATATATGTAACCACCACGTTCATTTTTTACCGCTGCCAATTTATATACCCCTCTGTAAAGAATTCTGTTCCCGCTGCTACCCATAAGAACTCTATTATCATTACCTTACCTAGTGATAGCCAAAAGAAACTAAATTGAACTTGATAATACACTCAATTGCACCTTTCACAGATAGATTTAAGAAAGGATATAAGTCTCAGCAAATCGCGTCATCGCCGCTTTTGTCTCAGCCATATTTTTTCTTACGAAACGAAACATGAAGCTGTCGACACCAAGTTCTTCAAGTGCCGCCAAATCACCTCGGATCTCATCATCATTGCCCGTGAAGAGGCGCCGTTCACCGTCGATATCAACGGGATTACTTGGCCCTGCATACCAAGTCGAATTATAAGTCAACGAGATCGTTTTGGGGTCGCGGCTAATCTTTTCTGCTTCTCCATACAAAACATCGAGCCGTTTTTTGAAACGGCTGATGGTGTCTAACGGGAATTTCGGATTATAACCAATTGGATACCAACCATCACCGTACTTAGCAGCGCGCCGGAGCGCTGGACGACTTTCTCCGCCAATTAAAATTGGCAGCGGTGATTGCTGCGGTTGCGGCTCTGTTACTATATCTGAAAAACTAGCGTATTTGCCGCTATACTCTGGCGTTTCTTTCGTCCAGATTTCCCGGAATATTTCTAGATATTCGTCGGTCGAGTTACCTCGTTCGTCGAAAGGTGGGGCACCAACTGCAATAAATTCTTCTTCCATCCAACCCGCACCACAGCCAATAGTCACCCGTCCATTCGAGAGCTTGTCTATGGTCGCAATCATCTTAGCGGTTAGGACTGGATGGCGATACGGCACCACCAAAACGGATGACAGCAAGCGCACTTTTGACGTGATGGAAGCAAGAAAGGACATCATTGCCAGTATATCCATTGCTTCGCCGAAACGGCCACCCGCCCAATCACCTTCTTCGGAATACGGATAGCGAGAAGAAATATTTCGCGGAACTACAATATGATCGTTCACGTAGGCTGTACCAAAACCGAGTGCCTCCCCCATTTTCGCAATTGCCCTAATGTCGTCCGGCGATGCCAACGGGCCTCTCGTTGGAATATCGAACCCAAAATTCATTTCGCATCCTCTCGCATTAACCGCCTCAATAATTAAACTAGGCTATATTCTGCACTGTCACAGAGAAAATAGCCGATCAATATCGCCGAATATTCAGGAAGCCATTATGCAAAAGAAAGCAAATTACATTGTTGAGAACGGCAAAATTGCGACACTTGATCCGGAAGACCGCATAGCAGAGGCGATTGCCATCTCCGAAGACAAAATCCTTGCCGTAGGCGCTGCAGGTCAGATTAATGTCCTTGCAGATGCGAATACCGTGCGGATCGATGCTGGCGGCCGCTTGGTAACCCCCGGTCTTATCGATACCCATGCCCATATGGACCGAGAAGGTTTGAAAGAAATTCCGCCATCGCTTTCAGGGTGCCGGTCAATTGAAGATATTCTTCAACGTATCGCCTCACTTGTTAAAGATACGCCAAAGGGCCAATGGATCGTCACAATGCCAATAGGTGAACCACCTTTTTATTTAGGTGTGCCCGAGAACCTGGCAGAAAACCGCCTCCCAAACCGGCATGACCTAGACCGCGTCGCACCCAATCATCCAGTTTATATCCGAGCTATTTGGGGACACTGGCGAAATACTCTCCCCCTTGTCTCTGTCGCTAATACGATGGCGCTTGAAGTTGCAGGTATAGGCCGCAACACGATGCCGCCAACGCCCTCCATCCAAATCGAACGCGATCTATCTACAGGCGATCCGTCGGGCATCCTATACGAGTTTACTTATAAGCCGCTCGTGGAAAAAACATTGATGAAATGCATTCCCCAATTTGACTTAAATGACCGAATTCAAGGTCTCGAACGTTCTATGCAGGTCTACAACAGCTACGGCACCACCAGCGTTTTTGAAGGACACGGGATTGCCGGTGAAGTTTTAGCAGCCTACGAGGCCGTTCGTCGCAAACGACTGCCTTCGGTGCGGGCCAATCTCATGTTCAGTCCCGCATGGCCCAATATTCAGCCAGATGACGTACGCGACCTTTTGTTGGACTGGGGTCGTTGGCTCGGCGGACGAGGCATGGGCGATGAATATCTCCGAATGGCTGGTTTTTATACCGAATCCGACTACTCCCAGGAAAATTGCCTCCGCGCTCAATGCGGCCCTTATACCGGATGGGCTGGTTTCAACTTCGATTCAGCCTTACCCCAAGACGTGATGCTGGAATTGATGATCGAAGCGGCAAAAAACGGAATTCGTGTCGGCTCGTTTTCCGAGAACATTCTCGATCTTTATGAGGAGGTAAATAAACATGCCCCAATTGCTGACCAGCGATGGTTGATCGAACATATTGGCATGTACTCAGAGAATGAAATTGCGCGGATTAAGGACCTTGGACTTGTGTTACAAGCCTATAGCAACCGCTGGATTCATTTCGAAGGCGAGAGCTTACGGCGTGAGCATGGCGTTGAGAATGTCGATCGAATTCTGCCAATGCAAGATCTTCTGGATGCAGGTATCCATGTTGCATTGGCGACGGACAATGTCCCACCAAGCATGTTCGATCCCATATGGCATGTCGTGGCACGCAAGACTGCAGAATCCAACGACCCACTTGGCACGGCACAGGCCCTAACACGAATGGACGCATTGGCATGCGCCACACGTGAAGGCGCATGGCTCAGTTTTGAGGAAGATGTGAAGGGAACTCTTGAGCCTGGAAAATATGCGGACCTTGCCATTTTTTCGGACGATCTGCTGACAATTCCAGAGGACGATATCCCAAATATTACATCCGTTCTGACGATGATTGGTGGACGGATCGTGCATAACACATTGAATACTTAAGACCCCGATGCCGAGGGCGACCTTATCGGGTTCGATCGAAATACACGTAATTAGAAATTTCTGGAACCGATAACGAATTCGCATTTATAAGGCTCAAACAACAATACCCGCACAATAAAAATGAATAACATAGAAACTAATAACGCTTTCATATTTGCTCACTAAAAACGGCGCGTTACAATCGGTGCTCTGAGTAGTCAGGCAAAAAATCGAATTAAAGGCCAAACATGCTCAAACGAGGTAGTTCCTATGAAGCGGTTCAAAAAGCGTTTCGATGGGAAATTCCAGCGAAGTATAACATTGGCGTCGATGCTTGCGATAAATTTGCGGCTCTGACGCCAGATGCTCCGGCATTGATTGATTTAGACCCGAGTGGGGCTCCAAAGCCGATAAGTTTCTCTAAGTTAAAGCAGCATTCAAACAAACTCGCTAATGCTTTGCTCGCAAAAGGACTTAAAGTCGGCGACCGTGTTGGCATTCTATTACCGCAGTGCCCCGAAACGGCTATCGCACATATCGCCTGCTATAAGGCCGGGTTGATCGCCGTACCACTGTTCACGCTTTTTGGGGAGGACGCGCTTTCCTTCCGTCTCGCGGCCAGTGGTGCACGGGCCCTAATCACAAATATGGAAAATCTACCAAAAGTCGAAGCCATTCGTGACAATCTTGGCGAACTCGCTCTTCTTCTAACAATAGATGGGCATACGTCACAGGCAGAGGATCTCCATTTTGTCTCTGACTTAGCTTCTGATCGCTTTCAACCTGTCGAAAGTTTTGCTGATGATCCAGCTTTACTAATCTATACCTCTGGTACGACAGGCCCCCCCAAAGGGGCATTGCATGCACACCGCACATTGCTCGGCCATTTTACCGGCGTACAGTTCATGCATGATTTTTTCCCGCATACTGGAGATCGGTTTTGGACGCCTGCCGATTGGGCCTGGGCAGGCGGCCTATTGGATGTTCTGCTCCCCTCACTCGCATTTGGAATTCCGGTGCTTATTTTCCGAAGTCGCAAGTTCGATCCGGAAGAAACTTTCCGCCTACTAGCCGACCACGAAGTACGGAATTCATTTCTTCCGCCAACAGCCCTAAAATTAATGCGTCAAGTTCAATACCCACAAGAACGTTGGAACTATGCCATGCGTTCCATTTTTACCGGGGGCGAAGCGTTGGGCGCCGAATTAATGGAATGGGGGCAGGAGACGTTTGGTTTCACGATGAACGAGGGCTATGGCCAGACTGAATGCAATCTTGTTGTTGGCAATTGCGCCACAATCATGCCCGCACGGGCAGGCTCTATGGGAAAACCAGTTCCGGGCCACGATGTCGTTGTCATTGATCCCGAAGGCAATCCGAAGCTGCCTAATGAAGAAGGTGCTATCGCAGTGAGGGCACCGGATCCGGTAATGTTCCTTCAATATTGGAATGATCCTGCCGCCACCGAAGCAAAGTTCAACGGCGATTGGCTGTTGACCGGCGATGTTGGAAGGGTTGATGAGGACGGCTACCTCCACTTCGTTGGTCGCGACGATGATGTAATCACAAGTGCGGGCTATCGGATTGGCCCAGGAGAGATTGAAGACTGCTTAATGCGGCATCCGGCGGTTGCCTTGGCCGCCGTAATAGGCAAACCAGATGCCGTGCGGACGGAAATTGTAAAAGCATTCATTATTCTCTCTGATGGTATTGAGGCGAACGACGAATTGGCGATGAACATCCAGAAGCATGTACGGACGCGGCTCGCCGCCTACGAGTATCCTCGTGAAATCGAGTTTGTCAGAGAATTACCTATGACCACGACTAGTAAAATTATTCGCCACGAACTCCGCCTGCGCGAAACTGAAAAACAGAAAGGCCAAATTCAATGACTAAAGAAGTCGACTATTACTACTCCCATATCTCGCCCTGGAGCTATCTTGGTGCCGAAAGATTTTATAAAATTGCAGCTGCAAGCAACGCTAAAATCAACTTCAAACCAGTTAACTTAGGTGTCATATTCCCGCAATCTGGCGGCCTGCCGCTGGGCAAACGTGCACCTCAGCGGCTTGCATATCGCATGGTAGAGTTGAAACGTTGGGCCGCACATCTCGGTATTAACCTTAATTTTGAACCAAAGTACTTTCCGGCTGATGACACAACTGCGAACCTAATGGCAGTTTCGGCGGGCTTAAATGGGTATGATGTCGGTCCATTATCCCTTGTAATAATGCAGAAATGTTGGGTTGAAGAAAAAGACGTGTCCGAGGAGGCGGTCCTGGTAGAGGCGGCCAATCAATGTGGTTTTGACGGCTTCGCGCTTTTAGAAGCAGCCCGAGACGATAACGCTAACGCAGGTTTTAAAGCTAATACGGAAGAGGCTTCAAAGAACGGAGTGTTTGGCGCTCCAACTTACATATACAAGGATGAGGTATTTTGGGGTCAGGACCGGCTCGACTTTCTCGAATGCGCCCTTGATGATTGACGAAACAAACGCCTGTTTATAGCTCACGAATCTTCGTTAATGCTAAATACCGCACGCACGTAAATTATACTTCCCCCTTAAAACGTAACATGATTTGAATATAAACCACTATCCATGGCGGAGGATAAGGACCTTGCTATTGTTTATTATAGATAATAGCAGATAGCCTTAATAATATTTTTTTCGCATGTTTCAGGAGCCCCCCCGCCCCCGAAATTGCAGCTTATTTTTTTATTCTGCTTGATTATTCCAATAATCAATTTGAGCAGACAGAAGAATTCTACAATAAAATTATTTAATGTACCGGCCTTACACGCGGCCGAGGCGCCCCGTTAGTAGTTCAAAAAAGCCATTCGAATCGACTTCTGTGATTACGCGGCAATTTGGCGTCTTTCCCGAACTTCCCCACCAATCGACCACAGTCTGGCCAAGAGCAAGCCCGTCTCCAGTTGATACCGCCACATAGCATTCTCTTCCATTAAACAAATCAGGCGCCAATAGATAGGCGATAACACAGGGATCATGTAATGGCGCGCCAGCACCGCCAAATCTCACAAAATCCGTACGGTCGTAATAAGCAAAAATTTGCGCCGCAGCCTGGCCGGATGCCGTTTCGAGTGCCTCAATTTTAGCACGGCGCGATGGCGTGATCAGGGCCTTGTGAGTAACGTCGAGACCAAACATAGTCATCTTAATTCCAGATTCTAAAACTATCTGCGCTGCATGTGGGTCGACGAATATATTAAATTCCGCAACAGGCGTAACATTCCCCGGCCCCAACGCCACTCCCCCCATAAATGCAATCTCAGCAATATTCTCCGCAATATCTGGGGCCATAATTAATGCCATCGCCAAATTTGTCATCGGGCCGATCAGGCACAATGTAAGATCTTTTGGGCCAGCGCTCCTGCAGGTCGCAATAAGAAAGTCGACTGCATGATCCGGGTCTGCCTCAACGGACGGATTCGGCAAATCAACACCATCGAGACCTGTTTCGCCATGCACGTGCGTCGCCGTCTCAAGCGCCCGCACAATTGGTCGAGGACACCCAGCAAAAATAGGAACATCGTGTCTACCAACCAATTCCCTTAATTTAAGTGCATTTTGTAACGTAAGCGGCAATCCAACATTTCCCGCAACACAGGTGACCCCCAATAAACTGAGTTGATCGTGCGACGCAAACGCGAGAAGCAACGCAATCGCATCATCCTGACCAGGGTCGCAATCGATAATTATTCTTCGTTTCATGTGTGTGCCTAGAATTTAAAATAACTCCTTCAATTTGTTAATTAATAAGTCTTTTAGCGACTTATCACTTCAACTGCATTATTTTCCAGCCAGTTTTACCACCCAAACGCTCCCTCAGCTAATTCTCCAAAAGACGTTTCTGATTGATTGCCTCGAACCCGCCACCCCCCTACAGTGCCCTGGCACCTCCAATGAGGGAACTTCCAATGTGCGGCATTGCCGGTCTTATCGACCTGAAACGTCAACTCGACGGAAACCAACTCGCTCGGCAGGCGAAATACATGGCCGATTCAATTATCCACCGTGGGCCAGACACAGGTGGACAGTGGACGGATTCTAAAAGTGGCATTGCCCTTGGCTTTCGCCGGCTCGCCATTATTGATCTATCGCAAAAAGGTCACCAGCCGATGCTATCTGGCAATAGGCGCTATGCCATTGTTTTCAACGGCGAAATCTATAATTTTCAAGAACTTCGTGCGGAGCTGATCGAACAAGGCGTGACCTTCAATGGAACTTCTGATACCGAAGTCATGCTAGAAGGGTTCGGCCAATGGGGTGTTGAAGCAACGGTCAAACGGCTCATTGGGATGTTTGCCATCGCCCTGTGGGACCGTGAAGAGCGCCAATTGTGGCTCATTCGCGACCGTCTTGGCATCAAACCACTTTATTTTGGTCTGGTCGGCGATCGGTTCCTATTCGGCTCTGAACTGAAGGCCCTTCGAGCTGCTGACGGATGGGTACCCGAAATAGACCGGGACGCCATCGCGGCCTATATGCGGTTCAATTACATTCCCACCCCTCGCTCAATCTACAAGGATGTATTTAAACTTCCCCCAGGCAGTCTTTTATCTTATCGGCAGGGCGAGGAGCCAGACGTTTGGCGCTATTGGAAGATGGCTGATATAGCACAACAAAGTCGTATTAATATTCCAGAAAACAGAGCTGTCGGTGCGGCGGAGACACTGATGCGAGACGCTATCCGTCGACGAATGGTAGCAGACGTTCCATTGGGCGCACTGCTTTCAGGTGGTGTCGATTCAACCACCGTTGCAGCACTAATGCAGTCCGAGAGCGACCAACCAATTAAGACCTTTACCATCGGATTTGAAGACGCCGATTATGACGAAGCAAAAAACGCGCGCGCTGTGGCTAGTCACATCGGCTCCGAACATATAGAGCTCTATCTATCTCCCAATCGGGCTCGTGACCTAATCCCGGAATTACCGAACTGGTATGACGAGCCATTCGCCGACTCTTCTGCCCTACCAACACAATTGGTCTCTCAACTCGCCCGAAAACACGTCACAGTCGCCCTGTCCGGTGATGGCGGCGACGAAGTCTTTTTCGGTTACAACCGTTACGTCGCAGCGGAAGACGCCTGGAGACGCATGTCAAATATGAACGGTTGGCAGCGGAAACTTTATGCAAGCGCCGCTGAGAGCCTTTCAATTCAAAGCTGGGACCGATTAGGCAAACTGATCCCCGAAAAACATCGCCCACGTATGCTTGGCGATAAATTACATAAACTTGCCTCCGCGTTCCGGCAAAATGACCAAGACGCGATCTATCGCCGGTTGGTCAGTCAATGGGCCGACCCAGGTGCATTCTTGATCGATGGACAGGAATCTTTCGGAGAGGCTTGGCGCACGGCCGAACATATCCCCGATTTTACGGAGCGAATGGCCTACCTAGATACTGTCACTTACCTTCCAGATGATATTCTCACGAAGGTTGATCGCGCGAGCATGTCAACTAGCCTCGAAATTCGTGTCCCATTACTCGACCACCGACTGATTGAATTCGCCTGGACTTTGCCAAAACAGATGCGTGTTCGGGGTTCGACAACGAAATGGTTGTTGCGGGAGATATGCTACCGTCATGTTCCCGAAGAAATCGTTGACCGCCCGAAAATGGGCTTTGCCATACCGTTGGACAAGTGGCTACGTGGTCCGCTCTATGACTGGGCGGAATCATTGCTCGACGAGCATAAACTGGAAGATGGTGGTCTCTTCGAGCCTGGGCCCGTGAGAGCCGCTTGGGGGCAGTTTCTGGATGGTAACGGCAATCTTCAAAATGGAATATGGGGCCTGCTGCAGGCTCAGGCCTGGTTGGAGCGTTGGGCGTGACGCTTAAAGGCAAGAAAATCATCTACCTGGTCAGTGAGGATTGGTATTTCTGTTCACACCGGCTCGCTCTCGGTATAGCCGCTAAAAAAGCCGGTGCAGACGTTTTAGTCGCAACACAAATCAATAAGCACGGGACAAAAATTAGGGCGGCCGGCCTTCGCGTTGCTCCAATTATGATGCGGCGCAGTGGTCGCAACCCAATCGCGGATTTGACGACAATCCGGCAGATTACGCAGCTATATTGCCGTGAGAAACCGGACCTTGTTCATCACGTCGCTTTAAAACCGATCCTCTATGGCGGAATTGCAGCAAAGCTCGCAGGCGTGCCAGCAATCATTAATGCCGTCGCCGGTATGGGATATGTGTTCATTTCAGAGAGCTTGTTTGCGAGAGTAATTCGCCCCTTAATAATCCGAGTACAAAGCGCGTTAATGAACCGCCATAACACCCATACCATTCTGCAGAACCCAGATGATGCAGTTTTGTACACAGAGACTTTTGGCGTAGCTCAAAAGCGTATTACAATCATTCCGGGCGCTGGTGTTGACATAAATGAATTCCCGGTAACACCTGAACCAGACGGAACCCCTATCGCTGTTTGTGTAAGCCGAATGTTGCGAGATAAAGGAATATACGAACTTGTCGCGGCAGCACGACTACTACATGACAAAGGCATCAGGTTCGCGGTACGCCTAGTTGGACCAACCGACGATAATCCTGCCTCAATTCCAAAACAAATATTAAACAAATGGGCAGACGAGGGGATCGTCGAGGTTGTTGGCGCATCTGATGATATTGCAGGCGAATATGCCCGAGCCCATATAGCGGTCTTGCCCTCATATCGAGAAGGCCTTCCCAAATCACTCATTGAAGCTGCATCTTGTGGACGCCCAATTGTTGCCACCGATGTACCCGGCTGCCGGGAAGTCTGCATCGAGGGCGAAACGGGGTATCGAGTTCCTCCCTATTCCGTCGAGGCACTCGCCGATGCGTTAGAGCGCCTTGCCATCAATCCCGTTTTGCGCCGTCAATTCGGGGAAAACGCGCGACTGCGCGCTGAAACAACCTTTGCCGCTAACTTGATTAATCAAAAAACGGTAGCGACTTATAAGACACTGCTTGACGAGCTATAGAACTTCCTGATTAACGACCATTCCAGGATCAAGCTTACCATCAAACAGATCTAGAATATTTTGTGCAGCCTGAATGCCCATCCTTTCAAGGCATTCTATAGCAGATGCTGCAGCATGTGGATTGACGAGCACGTTATCCAAGCTGAAAAGCGGATGGTCTCCCGGAGTTGGCTCAATCGCAAACACGTCAATACCCGCGCCAAAAATTTTCTCGTTCTTCAAAACGTCATATAATGCATTTTCATTAATGATCCCTCCGCGAGCGCAATTGACCAGAATCGCCGTGGGCTTGAGCAGAGCCAACTCTCCAGCATCAATCAAATTCTCAGTCTCTTCGTTCAGTGGAACATGGATTGTTAAGTAATCGATTTCACTCAGCACATCACGGAAGTTCTCAACAGGTGTCACGCCAGCATCTCGGATTGTCTGCTGATCAATAAATGGGTCACAGGCTAGCACCTGCATATCAAAGCCTTGGCATCTTTTTGCCACGATTTTTCCAATCCGCCCAAAGCCTATAATCAAGACCTTCTTATCAAGTAATTCGACACGACCAAGTTCTTGTCGCGCCTTAAGGAAATCTCCATTACGCGTGCGTTGATCGGTTGGTCGCAAGCGTTTGGCACAAGCCAGCATGAACATCATGGCATGCTCTGCGACCGAGGGTGAATTGGCCGTTCCAGTAACAGCAAGAGGAATTTTACGTGCGGAAAGCGCTTCAATGTTTACTCTGTCATAGCCGACACCGTGGCGAGAGACGATTTGAAGGCCATTCGCCGATGCAACGAGTTCCGGCGTAATTCGCGCGGAACGTGCCAAAATGCCATTGGCACCAGCTACCGCCTTCGCCAGCGCTGCCGCATCTTCAAGCTGCACTTTTACCAAATCGACATCGGCCCTCGCCTCAAGAACGGCCAGCGCGTTTGGATGTATGTCCCCGTCAATCACGATCGTTTTGTTGTGACCTTCGCTCATTTAAATCTCTTATTTTCAATTACGACCAGCTTGTAGTGCCAACTTGGCTCTCTAAGTCGCTCTGTAAAGTGCCAATTATCAGAAAGGCGAATTTCATGGCCCCTCTGTTTCATCTCTCTATTCCAGTCGACGACCTCGACCGCGCGAAAAGTTTCTATCTTAACACACTTGGTTGCAAGATTGGACGGGAAACTAAAGGCCGGTTCGACATTAATTTTTTTAGTCATCATGTTGTTGCCCATTTATCCCCAAAAGATGCAGGCAGGGATGAGGGGACAATTCCCTCAGACGGAGCAACCTCGCCACTCCGCCATTTTGGGGTTGTACTGGAGCCAGATGAATGGAATGAAATGAAAACCCGATTGGAGACAGCTGATGTTGAATGGGTCTTAACACCGCGTATTTCATTTGAAGGAAAACCAGCGGAACAGCGCATCATGCAATGCCGCGACGGCGCGGGAAACGTGGTCGAATTCAAGGGGCAACCTCGTGAACGCGTTTTTGCTAACGACATGCCATCTTAATGAAAATCCCTTAATGAAAATCTCGGCTGCCAGGAAAAATCGCTTTCGCCTGTTCACGTGGGTGTCGTGGAGACGGAATTGACGTGAACTCTTTCGAAGTTGGATAATTCTCATCGCGGACCGGATTAGCAACGGCGTCACCCGACCCGAATGTAAGCTGAAATCCTTCCTCGTCACCAAGACCATCGAGCAAGTTTGAGAGATCTTCGACCTTTTCAGCCACAATGTGTGTAACGATCCCTTCACGCTGCAGCTTGCCTGTGACGCGCATGAGACGCGCACTAAGAATAACTCGCCGAAACGCATCAAGCATCTTGGGCCAGACGATCACGTTTGAGACACCAGTCTCATCCTCTAAGGTAATGAAAATGACACCTTTCGCAGTCCCAGGTCGCTGGCGTACCAACACGAGCCCCGCAACCGTCACCACTGATGCATCCGGCACATCCAAAAGATGATCAGATGGTATAGTGGCCCCCAAGCGATGGCGGACCAAACGCACCGGGTGTGCCCGCAAAGTCATCCGTAAACTGGCATAATCCTCGACTACTTCCTCGCCGACTGTCATTCGAGGAAGTGCGATCTCCGGTTCTTCACCGAGCTCATCTGTCCTCGCCGCTGCGAAAAGCGGCAGCGGTAATATTGTTTTTTGCAAAGGTTTGATTGCCCAAAGCGCGTCACGTCGTGACAAACTCATAGAGGAAAAGGCGTCTGCACGCGCAAGTTTCTCCAAAATTGGTGCGGCAATACCTGCCCGTCGCCAGATTGAAACTGGATCACGGTAGCCGTTGCCGCGTGCGGCCATCAACCATTCGGCATCTTCCTGTCCGATGCCTTTCACTTGCCGAAGACCAAGGCGCAGGGCATACCCACCACCAGGCCCACTCGGTGAGCCACCCGGCTCCAACGTGCAATCCCAATCGGAGTAGTTAACGTCTGTTGGCCGAACCTCAATGCCGTGCTGGCAAGCATCACGGACGATCTGCGCCGGTGCGTAAAAACCCATGGGCTGACTGTTTAGCAACGCTGCAGCAAAAACCGCTGGATAGCGGCATTTTAGCCAAGCAGAAACGTAGACAAGCAACGCGAAACTCGCGGCGTGACTTTCCGGAAAACCGTATTCCCCGAACCCCTCAATTTGCTCGAAACAGCGCGCGGCAAATTCACGTGCATAACCATTCTCCATCATACCTTCAACGAATTTCTCCCGGAAAGTATGAATATTACCGGTCTTACGGAAGGTCGCCATCGCACGACGCAGTTTGTCAGCTTCAGACGGTTCGAACCCAGCGCCAACAATGGCAATCTTCATTGCTTGTTCCTGGAATAGTGGCACGCCGAGTGTCTTCTCCAGCACCTGACGCAAATCATCAGAAGGGTAGGTTACCTTCTCCTCACCGTTTCGGCGACGCAGATAAGGATGCACCATATCCCCTTGTATCGGCCCTGGCCGGACGATCGCCACCTCGATCACCAAGTCGTAGAAATTACGCGGCTTCATCCGAGGTAGGAATGACATTTGGGCACGACTTTCGACCTGGAAAACACCTAATGAATCTGCCTTACACAACATGTTGTAGACAGCGCTGTCTTCCGGCGGCACGGTGGCAAGGTCGTAGTTCCGTCCATGGTATTTCCGCAATAGATCGAAACCTTTATGAATGCAGCTCAACATACCAAGTGCCAAGATGTCGATTTTAAGGATACCAAGGGCATCGAGATCGTCCTTATCCCATTCGATGACAGTGCGGTCATCCATCGATGCATTCTCGACCGGCACAACCTCATCAAGCCTACCTTTGGTAATCACGATCCCCCCTACATGTTGAGAGAGATGACGCGGAAACCCAATCAACTCATTTGTTAGATGCATAGCGAGGCGCAATCGTCGATCAGAAAGTTTGAAGCCAAGCTCCGAAACACGCTCATCCTTCAAGCCATCGCCCTTTCGCCCCCAAGTCTGCGAGGCCAGAACTGCAACAGTGTCTTCCGATAGGCCCAGAACCTTACCAACTTCGCGGACCGCACGCCGCGTGCGGTAATGAATTACGGTCGCTGTCATCCCAGCACGCTCGCGACCATACTTCTTGTAAATATACTGAATGACTTCTTCACGTCGTTCGTGTTCGAAATCAACATCGATATCCGGCGGCTCGTTACGTTCAGCAGAGACGAACCGTTCAAACAGCAAATCAACGCGTGAAGGATCGACGGCCGTGATTCCTAGGCAATAACAAACCGCCGAATTAGCTGCCGAGCCCCGACCCTGGCACAGTATATCGTTCTCTCGGGCAAAGCGGACTACATCATAGACCGTCAAAAAATAAGGCGCATAAGAAAGTGCTCTAATCAGCTGTAATTCATACTTGAGCTGCGCGCCCACACGGTCCGGTAAGCCGCCTGGATAGCGCCATTTGGCACCTTCCCATGTTAAATCCTCTAAAACAGCCTGCGGCGGACGACCATCTAATGCAACTTCATCAGGATATTCGTAGCACAACTCGTCGAGGCTGAAGCAGCACCGTTCGGCGATCTCCACAGTTCGAGCAATCGCATCCGGATAGTTGCGGAACAGCAAAGCCATCTCTCCTGGTGTTTTCAGACGGCGCTCTGAATTGGCAGAAAGACGGAAGCCAGCATCATCCAATGTGCATTTCTCGCGAATGCATGTGACAACATCGGCCAGCGGCCGGCGGGCCGCCGTATGCATATGCACATCGTTTGCCGCAACTAGAGGTGTCCCACATTGTTTTGCAATTTTAAACAGTTCTGCTAATCGGACCACATCATCGCCACGCAAAAGATTATTGGCGATCAGATAACAGTTGCCCGGGAAAACTATACTCAACTCGGACAATTGAGCGATAAAACGATCACCATCATTTCCAAGAAAGCGATAACCAAGACTACTCTCAGCAACTTTCTCAATTTCCATCTGTGTGGAAATGAAGCATGAGGGTGGCACCGCGAGGAAAACCATACCCTTACCCCATTCCAGAATATCAACGAGATGGATCTCACATTTCCCTTTTGGAGACCGGCGACGGCCAAGCGTAATTAGACGGGACAGACGACCATAAGCAGCACGATCAGTTGGATAAGCCAAAAAGCTCATACCATCGGATAAATCGAGACGCGCACCCACACAAAACTTAACACCCACCTCCTTTGCCGCAATATGGGCGCGAACGATTCCCGCCAAACTATTCCGATCCGCAATCCCAATCGCAGAATAACCAAAAGCGGCGGCTTGCAGCGCTATCTCTTCAGGATGCGATGCACCACGCAGGAAACTAAAATTACTCGTAATCTGAAGTTCTGCATATTCTGTCATTTCAGGCTAAAATTCCGTGCACAAACCATTGTGCTTTATCTGAATCGACTCCCTTGTACTCACCGTCTTCGCGATAGAGCCAAAGCCGCTGACCGGCCGCGTCTTCGATACGCCAATAGTTGCGAGAGCCACCATTCCAGTTTCGGTCTTGCCGCCACCATTCCGGTGAAATCCGCTCCGGCCCATCCATCCGTCGCAATTCATAAAGTCGATGCCGCCATTGAAATACCGCGGGTGGCGTACCGTCTTCTTCCTCAGGTGCCTTGGAGATCACTAGCTCCGGATCAAAGAGTAAACGAATAGGCCGATGGGACAATATACCCCAATCACCCCATACTTTTGCATCCACTTCCAAGCCCTCCAAGGATATCGGCAGAAACCGTTGTGCACGCTCTGGGAGATGGCTTGCCGTTGGTTGGAGGCGCTGTAGACGACCAAATCCGAGACGGTTACCAAGCCTATCCATCAAAGCTGACATCGGCTCAGTTGCTTTACCTGAAGCGCTGACGAAAGCAGATTGATCGGCAACAAGCTTTTCAGTTACCGGTGCGCTAAGCGTCATTGCCTCAATGCCAAACCCTGGGTCAAGTGTCGTAAGACGCTCCGAAAATAGACGCGACAGATGCTGAGGATCACGCGTCGCCCGCGCCGTCCCAATGCCAATCTGTTGGACGGAACCATCTACGCGGAACAGCGAAAGTTCCAAGTGCCGTCCACCCCAGGCCATACGCCTGAACTGCTGTGACAAATCCGCCAACAGATGGTTGAGCCCGCACGCAATATCGTCGGCATGACCGATGGGCTCCGCAAAAGTCAATTTGCTTCGAAAAGGGGCAACGTAACGGCGAGGTGAGATCGGTTCGGCAACATGACCAAGCGCTTGATCGAGCCTTTTCCCAACCTCTTCGCCATAACGCGATACTAAAGAAACACGCGGCAATTCATACAGGTCACCGATACATCGAAGACCTAGCCGATTGAACGATGCCACAGTCTCAAGCCCAAGCCTCAGGGCTGCTACGGGTAATCGTTCAATCCTCTTGCGCAGTTCTTTTTCTTCCACAATCACCGTGCCATCAGCGAAACGTGCCAACGCCCAAGCCGCCCCTGGTGTTGGCGCCAACGACGCTTGCACCTCAAAACCAAACCCAGCGATCCGCGAGAGTAAATCCGAAACCATGGATACCTCGCCGCCAAATAGATGGGCACAGCCCGCCGTATCCAGCCAGATGCCATCTTGGCCATCGACCGCGGTCCAAGGCGTATAGCGCCCGCACCAATCGGCCAGCTGCGCGAGAAGTTTTGCAGTTGCCGCCGGCTCATCGGCTTGCACGGCGACCTTCGGAACAAAAGCCCGGGCATCGGCAAGCGGCATGCCCGGTTTTAATCCGGCTTGCTCAGCAACGGCATCCACTGAAGTTAATAACCGGCGTCCCTGACAGTCTGCCGTAAGTACAAAGGGATGGTCAGATGGAACAGAGCTATTCTGCCGCCTCAACCGGTCGGTTGCCAACCTCGGCAACCAGAGAGAGATTACCCGTCGCGTCATCACGTCGTACCTTCCATTCATTATCTGAGACAGTGGTCCCCCGGCAGCGACGCAATACAACATCCCAACCTCCTCCCGGCAGTGGGTCAACTTGCCAACGGCTGGCCAAGGCGCTCGGTGCGAGGCGTCCGCTTCTGTCATTCTCCCGCAAAATCAGTCCTAGCGTACCCCCCGCCTCAGCTGCTAGTTGCAAACGACGGCTTTCAACGAGGCCGATATCAGCTTTCGGCTCGGCAATCACAATCACAGGTGCAGTGGAGCGCAATCCCTCCTCCATTACCCAAAGCATTTCTTTCAAATTACGGCACCGTGCTAGCGTCAGACGCGCTGGTTCCAGCCCCAAAGCCGAGAGCCCTGGACCATAAGGGTCATCGCGTTGGGTATCTTCGATACACCAGAGAACTTGCCCCTCAAGCCGGGTTGCGAGCAGAATCGCGAAAACCGCAGCAGCACCACCAAAGAACTCATGGACAGCACCTCCGCACAAACCACCGTATGGCAAAAAATCGTCGATTTCCGCCAGACCAAAGCCAACCACGCCTGCCGCTACTCGACCATCCCTTTCAAGAGAAGCAATCTTTTGTCGCAAATCCGTAAGCAAATCGCGGTTTTCAGGGCGTGAACTGGTATCTTCTGGCATAGAGCGCGCAGCGACGGGCATTCAAAACTCCTAACTCTGCAAATGCTTATTTTGTTCCTGTTTTGTTCTATTAAATTTCAAGCTTTGGGTCAACAGATGCCATTACCGGACTGGTTCCTATACCTCAAAGGACAATCTGAGTTTGTGAACAATATCGCATTAACACCACGATGATCATGGCAAATAGATAACAGTAGTATGAAAATGCCTGAGTTCGCCAATGCAGTGGCTTGTAAGAATAGGAACAGAGTATGGATTTAGGCTTAAAAGACAAAGTTGTCGTCGTGACTGGCGCAAGTAAAGGCATCGGATTTGCCGCAGCTAAACAGTTTGCGGACGAAGGTGCCCAAGTCTTGATTGCCTCGCGAGGCGAGACAGCCTTGACGGAAGCTTCTAGGAAAATTTCAGACGACACCGGAGCGAATGTCGAAGTAATGCCCACGGACGTCTCGATTGTTGCGGACCTGGACCAGCTCGCAAAATTCACCAAAGAACGATTTGGGCGAGTGGATATTCTCGTGAATAATGCAGGCACCGGCACCTACAAACCATTCCTGGACGTGACTAACGAAGATCTCGAGTACGGCATGGCAATCAATTTCTTTGCACAATTTCGCTTGTCACAAAGATTGGTGCCGATGATGATCGAAGCTGGCGGTGGCACTATTGTAAATGTTGCAGGACGGACTGCGTACCAGACAGCCAATCCACCTGGCTCCACTTGCACTGGGCCAGCCAAAGCCGCAGAACTAAGGTTTACCTCAGATCTGGCAGATGAACTACGGCCACACAAAATACGAGTGAATTGTATCGTCCCTGGCGTCGTCATTACGCCCGACCGCTTTGAGAAATGGGAACGCGAAGCAGCGGGTAATAATTATGACGAGGCGATCGCATTGGCTCGAAGAGAAAAGATCATCGCTGCGTCCGGGCCTTGGGGCAATTCCGAGGAAGTCGCTGACACAATTGTCTACCTTGCCTCTCCCCGTTCATCATACATAAACGGCGTCTCCCTCCTCGTCGACGGCGCTAATAAAAACTCCTATACCCGCATCATTCGCGACTACCAGGACTGAACAAAGATGAAGCTCACTATCGAAGAAGCCCATCATTTATCGGAACGCTCGTTGATTGCAGCAGGCTACACGCAAGAAGAGGCCGATAAGATCACACAGCATATTATGGATACCGAATTGCGTGGTCTCGACTACGGCGGTCTCGCTCGAACACTCAGTGTTTTCGAGAGAACTACGAAGCCGGGCTATACGCGCGGGCCAATCAAGGTGGTGCATGAAACACCTCTTTCCGCCCTTGTTGATGGACAAAACACAATCGGATATCTCGTCGCTCGTTATGCTTCAGACCTTTGTATCGACAAAGCCAGTGAACACGGTATGGCGGTTGTCGGTGCCCGCGACACTTGGCATACCGGTATGCTCTCTTTCTTTGCCGAGATGGCGGCGGAGCACGACCTCGTAACAATGATTGCCTCTAACGCGGCACCAAATACTGCACCCTATGGCGGAACAGAAGGTCGCTTTGGCACTAACCCTATATGCTTCGGTTTTCCGTCAACAACCAATCCCGTGATTTGGGATATTGGCACATCAAATATCATGCATGGCGAAGTCGTGCTTGCCGAACGTCTCGGCAACCCCCTGCCGGAAGGCGTTGCTTACGACCAAGAAGGACAACCCACAACCGACCCGACCGCCGCATTGTCTGGCGCCTTTACCAATTGGGGCGGGCATAAAGGCTCCGGCCTCGCCATCGCCGTTCAATTGCTTGGTACGATGTGTAATGTCAATCCGATCCCAGAAGGTATGTTTGGTTACGGCTGCCTTTTCGTCATGATGCGCGCTGACCTTCTTATGTCGGCCAAGGAATATAAAGAAAATGTTGCTTATTATGCGGCTGAAGTACGCAAAACCCGACCTGTCGAAGGTGGTCCGACCGTCCGTATGCCATACGATCGATCCATCGAGACCCGCCAATCTCTAATCGATGCCAACGAAGTAGAAATCTCGGACGAAGTCTATAAAAAATTGATGACAATCGCCGGTCTAAACAGTCGATCCAGCTCATCAGATTAAGTTGATGGATCGTTTTTCAAGCTGGCTTGCAACATTTGGCCAACGTGTATTCGAAATAAACAAAACTATTGTATATCAGTCAATTAAGAAGCAATCCGTTCATATTACAGCAAGCCTATAAACAGAGCTTATATACCCGTATACGCAACTAAAAAATAATGTGCACCTAAACTATTTCATCACAACAAAGAGCCCACCTAAAGCTCACGGTAAATGTCAAACTTTGACCTCACCAAAAGAAAAACAAAAGTAGGCCGCAAACAGCATACTTGAAAATTACTACACCTAATGACGTAAGAAAAATTTACCTATTGTCTAAGAAAACAAATAGGTAATAGCGCCCAGACCTCTACTCCGCTGCCATCGCCAGCGGTTTCGGCGTCGGTATTGGCGCGTGATTGATTTCAGCCATCGGCTTGCCAAAATTTTTCTCCACAAGCGGGATTACTTGAGTTGCTAATGCATCCATTGAACGGAGCGCAGTTTCACTCGTCACATCGCCGACCTGAAAGTAAATGTTCATATGGGTGGGCCCATACATCTCAATCTCTTCACAAAGACGCTCGGCCACATATTCGGCACTACCGGCTAATATATTCCGTTCAATTCGATCAAGTGGCGGCTCTCCATCAAATCCGTTCTCCTCAACCATATAATCGTCTGACAAACTTTCCTGGCGCATGCGCAATGCCACGGCGATGCGTTGCTGATAACGCGCACCATCGACATAACGCTCGATCTCTGCACGGTCCTCACTGATACACATAAAGCGTAAGACACCAACTGGAATATTGTCTGTAGGCTGCCCCTCAGCAGCATAGCACTCCTCCACCTGACACCGAAGGTCGCGGATTTTTTTTGGACTTCCGACGCCGCCCGAAATGAAAGGAATATAACCATCCCGCGCGCAACGGCGATGGCTATCTGGATCTTTTCCAGCAATCCAAATAGGCGGGCGTGGCGATTGGACCGGCCTCACGTTGATGGCAGTCGATTTCAGTTTATAGAATTCGCCATCATAGCTGAAATGAGGTTGACGGAGGCCCAACTCGATCATGTCGAGCATCTCATGGAACATAACTTTGTTTTTCTCAATATCCGCGCCAAGACGCTCGAATTCATAATTTTGGTAGCCACTACCAACACCCACATCAAGGCGGCCACCAGACAACGCATCTACCATTGCTATTTCCGCAATGAGACGCGCGGGCGCATGCAATGGCAAGATAACCACTGCACTGCCAACACGAATTTTCTTTGTGATCGCCGCCGCATAAGCGCACATCACCAATGGCGACGGGACGAGGCTATAATTGGAGAAATGATGCTCTGCAAACCAAACACGACTGAAACCGAGCTCTTCGGCTTTGCGTGTATGATCCAGCGCCTCTTGAATTAAATCGTGAGAGTTCTTTGACCGATCGCGGTGTTGCAATAAGTTGAACAGTCCAAAATCCATGACGATGCTATCCTTTTAGGGTAAATCGCTTTACCGAGAATATAGGTCGCGACAGAGAAAAGTAGATACGCGAAGTCTCAGAACGAAAGGCCCCCCTAATGAGTGATGGTGTCATAACAATAGAGCATTGGGACGCAATTGCCGTTATCACATTTACTCGTCCAGAGGTCCTTAACGCGTTCAACAACGAGCTAATGGACAAGACCATCGCGACAGTCAAAACGCTTAACGAAGATCCAAGTGTACGTGTCATTATTGTGCAAGGTGCCGGCCGTGCCTTCTCGCCTGGCTTCGATCTCAAGGCGTCATCGGAGCGAAAGATGGAGAGCGTCCAAGACTGGGAGCGCCAAATGGGTCTGCAGTTTGAATTCATCATGCAATTCTGGCATTCACCAAAACCAACGATCGCTGCTGTACATGGGTATTGTATCGCCGGCGCCTTTGAACTGGCTCTCGCCTGCGATGTTACAATTGCGGGCGAGAACACGCGCTTCGGTGAACCAGAGGTCCGCTTCGGCACTGGCATCGTCGCCATGCTTCTTCCCTGGGTCACAGGGCCTAAACAGGCCAAAGAAATCTTGCTCACCGGCGAAGATCAACTAAGCGCTGAAGACGCCCTTAGAATGGGGATAATAAATCATGTTGTCCCAGACGAAGAGGTCCTAATGCGAGCCCTAGACATCGCAAAATCCATGGCGACAGCAGCAGAGCGATCGGTACGCTATACCAAACGTGCAATCAACGACAGTTACGAGGTAATGGGACTCAATCGTGCCCTAAAATCTGCGCTCGATACCGACGTGCTCCTTAACGCAGCAACGGACCCTGTAAAGGAAGAGTTTAACCGTGTTCGAGCCGAGAAAGGCGTAAAAGCCGCCTTAGCTTGGCGAGATGCGCGATTTCAAAAAGACTAACGTCTCAGAAAATTTCCAACAGCAGATAGAACCGCTTCCGCTTTTTCCCGATGAGGCGCATGACCACATTCTCCTAAGACAAGCCTCTCGCATATTCCACCAACACCGTTTTCAATCCGGTCCACTTGCTCCAGTGTACCGTATTCATCGTTCAGTCCTTGTATTACCAAAGTCGGGCAATTTATTTCAGGCAGGTATTTTTCTATATTCCAATCAATAAAATCTGGCAGTTGCCAGGCATCATTCCAACCTCTAAACGTCGTATCAGGATCAGCGTGGTGCCGCGCCAATCTATTTTTCAATTGTTCCGACTCATTGTAGACCTCACGAATGGCGGCGATGCTGTCGACACTAATTTGTTCGGTGAACACGTGTGGCGCTTCAATAATTAACTTCGTGACATCATCCGAACGCGTACCCGCATAAATTAGCGCAATTGACGCACCATCGCTATGTCCAAACAGAACCGGTTTCTCAATCTTTACTGCATCGAGAAAAACAGGCAGCTCTTCCAGAGCTGCTTTGTGCATATAATCAACCCCAAACGGCTCTCGCCTCCGGGTTGAAAATCCGTATCCATAGCGAGAATATATAATTACTTCTGCCCCAGTACGCTCGGCCAGCGCTGCGGGAAATTCACGCCATGTTGTTACACTGCCGAGCCCTTCATGCAGCATCACAATAGGAGGCAGACCATCATTAGCGGCTGTATACCGATGGAATTCAAGCTCACGCCCGTTGGCCCAGGCAATCCCTTCTTTTGGATTCATAGGATACGTTCACTTTCTTCATCGACCACGATTTCGCATCAAACGCTAAATCTGGGCAAAACAATTATTTATCCGACCAAGCAACGCAAACTTTTGAGGCACAAACCAGACCGCGTCATCAACTGGAATCTATTCAATGAGTTCACTTAAAACTGGTGAACGCCCTTCAGAAAGTGTCACATCCTATTTGCACCAGTTACCAACATGGCATCGATTAAACTCATTTTGAGGACGACCAAATTGAGACAGCTATTTATTTTTACTTTAGTTTTCGACCTTGCTGTCTAATTTGTAAGTAATCCGGGAACCGTCCAGCGGAGTATTAAAGCCAACTTCGATTAGACGCCCATCTTTGCTATACCAAACTTCACGCTGAAATATGTCACCACCGACAAGTTTAAAACCCTCAGCAGAAATTTTCCCATAAACTTCTGTTTCAATTTCCCGAATACCGAGATTTGTGACTTCCAGCGGAAGGACCTCCCCTAAAATCGGATGAAGAATTTTATCTTCCTTTAGTATTGCGCGGTTCCAAAGGTTTGACGGAAGAATATCTCCGGGAGCTAAGCGACGTTGGCCATTAACCTCAACTAACATTCCGTCACCACGACGTTCCACTTTGACTTTGTAGGGGTCTCCGTCATCATTGGTTTCGCTCACCATCCGAAGTAGTTGCCCATTTTCCCATACTTCGGATGCGACGTGCCGAAACTTGAAAGCTGTTACGAACATCATTTTCACTTCGAGATCAACATCGATATCGACCTCTAACTTAGCGCCCTTAGGTCGAAAATTGAAATTATGATACCCAATCGGCGCATCTTCCCGATATACGGTGAATTTCAGCGCCTGTTTTGCTGCAGGTGTGAAATTCATCGAAGATGCGGGACCACTAATTATGGCTACTGCAACAAATAAGATGAACAAATTTCGATAATGCATGCCAGGCAATTTACCCAATCTTATATTCAATCAGCAATGGCGATCGGCCAATTATGAGGCTTAGACCCCCTTAAAAAGGCATTTTCGCCAATTCAAGACCTCTCAAAATTTGCGAACTTTAAGACAAACTACTTTAGGCCAGCCTAAAAGCACTCGGATTAAGATTAATTTTGCCGATTCGGTCATAGCAGTTCGATCGCCTCTTTTCTTTGTGTCGTGTAACTGCATGATGCGGCAGAATTTTTAATTTCACGCATTATTCCCACAAACATCTGCCAGCCAGATTTAGGCGGCAAAATTAATACGAGAAAACAGATGGCTAATGAGTTTCTGGACTATACGGGCGGCAGCAACCGGCATTACCATGACATGTTGGGATACAAGATGACCGAATGGCGACCAGGCTATGTCCGATTGGAGATGGATGTCCAACAACGTCACCGACAACGGGGCGCCTTTACCCACGGCGGTATACTTATGGGATTATTAGACATAGCCGGTCTGCTCTCAAATCTTTATGATAAACGCGACAAAGTCGAAACACTGACACTTGCTCTTTCGACCAACTTTCTTGCGGCAATTCATTCGGAGCGCATTGCTGCTATCGGCGAAGCGACAAAATCCGGTAACTCAGTTTATTTCGCCAATTCTAGAGTTATTGACATCAGGACCGATACGGTTCTGGCAACCGCGCAAGGTACTTTCAGAATTCGCCCGAAGAAAAACCCCTGCAAACCCAGCCCGACCGATCCCTAATCTGATAGGTTATTAACAACACGTACCGGCGTGCCATCAAGCCACGCGAGCACGCCTTCGAGACAGTCTTGATAGCGCGCTGCTAAATTTTCGTAGGTACGTCCACCAATATGCGAGGTCAGCAAAACGTTTGGAAACTTCCGGAACGGATGGTTAATTGGAAGTGGTTCATTATCGAACACGTCGAGCCCAGCACCACCAATCTCGTTTTTTTTAAGGGCATCTACGAGTGCCGGTTCGTCAACAATAGGTCCCCTCGATGTATTGATAAGGTAGCACGACGACTTCATCATCGCGAGTTCTTCAGCGCCAATCAACCCACGTGTTCGCTGACTTAAGATGACATGAATTGACAACACGTCCGAACGACGCAGCAGCCCTTCTTTCGTAACAAGCGTTGTGCCTAACTCTGCACAACGTGTTTTAGTAAGGTTCTGGCTCCAAGCGATCACTTCCATATCCAGTGCAAGGCCAAGTTTCGCTACACCCGCACCAAGTGTGCCAAGCCCCAAGATGCCAAGCGTCTTACCAGTCAAACCTAATGGCAAACCAGCGCCCCAATCGCCATCGCGGATTGATCGGTCTTCGGCAGCTATATTCTTTACAAGGCCAAGAATTAGTCCCCAGGCGAGTTCAACTGTTCCATTTGAGTAACCATAACCCGTACCACAAACTAAAACGCCCTGCTTCGTTAAGGCCTCTAAATCAAGCGCTGCGTTCCTCTCGCCATGAAAAACCAACAACTTCAAGTTTGGTAACTGTTCCACAAGTGACCGATCAAATTTAGTTTCTTCCCGCGCTGTTACGATGATATCATAAGGCAAGAGTCGGCGAGCGGCTTCCTTAGGGTCGGTTAACTGATCGTCAAAAACTTCTAAAGAGATTTTATCCGGGAGCCGACCCCAATCCGCTGTTTCTTCCGCTAGGCGTTGGTAGTCATTAATAATTGCAAGACGCATACAGTGCATCTAGGCAGCAGCGGCCGATTCAGTCTTCACCGCCCCCAGCACGGTGCCACGCTCCCAACTCTTCACATATTGCTCAATTGTCAAAATACGGACACTTTCCATATCTTGACCAAAATATTCAAAGAGCCGACCATCCGGTGCAACCATAGACAACATTAACGTGCACCCATCAGGACCACCTCGCTCCAAATGCGGCATCGCATCGGCGCTAGCAAGCGCATACTCACCTTTTTTCCGAACAATCGAAGTAGTAGAGCCATCGGTCTGGACTTCCGTAACATGCTGTTCGCCTTCGAGAATCAAAGTAACAGTCGAGGCTATGTGCCGATGACGGCGACAATGACCGCCGTTACCTTTAAAGCGTAAAAGCATATCCAAGCGACCACAATCATAGTCGTATCCAAGTAAACTATATTCAAAATCAACCAAGAAATCTTTTTCCATTGTGTCGACCACCTTTCGCCATTCAACGGCATTGAGATCAACGCTTTCAGTAATTCGCGGCATCACATTTCTCCCCATCCAACCTTAGGCCGGCTCAGCAATGAAAACCGGAATTCTCCGATCAGTCTTTGCTTGATATTCGTTATAAGGTGGGAAGGCGTCTGCGCTCAACTCCCAGAGGCGAGCGCGTTCTGCATCATCTTTGACCTCGCGTACCCTCATTTTAAAGACTTCAGTCTTATCGCGAATTTCCACGTCAGGATGAGCACGAAGGTTATAAACCCAAACCGGATTACTTGGCCGACCGCCATATGACCCAACGAGCACATAACAACCGCCGGTCTCGACACGCATCAATGCAATTTTTCGGATTGCGGCCGTCTTATTCCCCTTATGGGTAACAATAATGCATGGAAGACCAGTATCCCGGAGCGTCGTCCCCTCGGTCCCGCCGCTTCTTTCATAGAGTTCTACCTGTTCACGCACCCAATCTAATGCAGGTGGAATATATTCTGCCATATGTATCTTCCTTCCGACTTAAGAAACGATTCCGCTTGACCACGTTTGTTTGGCATCACTTTGTCTCAACTTATAAGACAAATATTTGGTGCCGTACATCAAGCTGGAAATTCATTTTATCAACAAAGGAGCAGAAAGGTGTGCCAACATAAAAACTGTCTCTCACAGTCCTAAATTTGCATGAAAAAAATGAGTGGCTCTGACCTTCGTTCAAAATGCTTTGGAAATTTAGAACTGCCACGAATAATTTTTAAACGACATAAAAACGAAATCTTTCAATTCCTGCCACGTTTCCGCCACACTCGCAGACTGCAATAGGCAAGCGCAAAAATAATCGCAATTTCAATCAGATGAATAGATGTATGTTGATAGACTTTAATTGATGTTGCCTCGACATGTGCATAGGTGCCCCCCGGAGCAACGATACCAGCGGCAAACATGAACCATTTCGTAATTGTTCGCATCTAAGCACCCCTTATTTCGCGGTGACCAAGCCACTCAGACCACCAATTTCATTTATGTTAAAAAAAACCAAACTACTATCCACATGCCCATATGTTTCAGGTTGCGCAAAGTTCTGCAACAATTTCCCAATTAAAAAAAATGCCCAATCCCATTCAAGGGTGCGAGCGATGCACATCTCGTCAAAAAATATACCGGACCTAGAAAACTAAAACCGCCTTCTGCCGTAGGTCTAATAACACCATTAGCTCTGTATGTTGCCACCGTATCCGCAGCCAATAAAACTTAGGATTTTGCCAATCACCGATGATAGCAAACATCACTGCCAATTTCAGCCTGACAAAGAGTAAGCGTCGCAATAGGTCCGCCAGCAAGACCACCGTCATATTCGGCGATTGTTTCAATCCTGGCCATCCCCAAGACCTCAGCAGAAAGCATTCTATTTACTCACCTATCTCTAAGCGAACTTAAATAATTACCAATATTCATTTTTAAAATGCTGAACGTTTCAAAGTCAAAATTTCAATCCAATAACCGTAGAACCTGCCTTCGCTGAACAGACACCACTTTGTATAGTTCAGCAGCAACTCCTGCTTCCGCTGCAGCATCATATGCGCATTGCAATGAATTTAGTGACGAATAAGTCGCTCCAAAGACATGCGTCTTCCCATCAGACATATCTCCGACAAAACCTGAGCCATAAACTGCCGTCACCGCACCATTGGATGTGAGTACATTCGCAAAATTAGTAATTGCATCTAAATGGGGATCATCGGAAGTACCAATCGTCAGCGCGGCATATTTTAAATTCCCGGAGAAGGAATAATCCCCAAATTCCATATGGACTTTCACCACCCCCCTTCGAGTAATTTTAAATTGACTGTTTTGCATTGTCTCCCTGTAGATTGGATCCTCACCGACTGCATCATAAACACGCTCGGCATCATCTAGACTTTTAAAAAACTGAAAAACCATTAATTTTCCGACGTTTGATCCAGAATGCATTAAGCCTAACCGTACCCGATTTGCTCCGTTTGAAAGCGCGACATGTTTTACCCGTTTAATATTTTCTATAGCCTGATCGCGATAATCTGACGCTACTTGGGCTTGTGTGATTACTAAATATGTCATCTCTAAGGATCCTTATGTGTTATTTTTTTGGATCTAGCGAGAAACATGCCATGATTTTTTATATTATATTTCAATTAGCTATGGGAAAAATATATTTATGTTTTCATCTTATGCTTAAATTATATGCAAATTGAAAATTTGCGACCGATTCATTTGCATTCAGTGTGTTAGAAATTTTTATTGATTAAAAAAAGTCCTATTAGCAATCTCAATCGGGTGTTTTCTCTTACGAGATATCTAAATAAAAAGTCTAACGCTCATATCGTCACTATTAAGTATGATTGGGTGTTGGTTTTAGCAATGAATCTCACTAAGACTATAATCAATTAACTTTTTTCAAAAAATTTAGTTGTTTTTTAAATTAACCTTCAACCTCTCATCAGAAGATAAAGCTTAGGCAAAAATATGGTTGAAGATTTATTACCTCTTGTCGTCGTGTATTTTGCGGTAGTCGATCCAATCGGAACCATCCCAATTTACCTCTCTATCACTGAAAACTTCACAGTACGCCAGAAGCAAAATATTGCGATCCGTGGATGTCTAATTGCATTCATTGTATTAATATTTTTTGGCTTTTTTGGAGATTTTATCTTGGATCACCTAAAAATTGCTCCCGGATCTTTCATGATTGCAGGTGGCGCTCTTTTGTTTCTGATAGCTGTTGAAATGGTTAAAGGCCAACGCCAAGCCAGAAAAATGGGGGCGGTCGGAGATCTAAATGAAACATCTGATGATATGATACGAATTTCCGTAAGTCCCTTCGCCTTACCCTTGTTAGCCGGACCAGGCGCAATCACTACTGTTATGCTGTTTGGAAGGTTTGATGAATTAGGAGATGCAATACTAAATATTTTCGCTGTCGCTTTGGTGATGATTATTTCTGGCGTGATATTTTTCTCCGCTTCATGGGCTTCACGATTATTCAATTTTACCATTTCAACCGTCATGTCCCGTTTAGTGGGGATTTTATTAGCCGCTATCGCCATACAAACAATTATAGACGGGCTAATTAAATTAGGTGTCGTTTAGTACTAAGAGAATATTTTCCTCGCTTTGATCGCTTTACAACAATTTAGCGATCAAGGCTCACTGCCATGCTGCGCCGTGTATGAATGTAAACCGCCATAAAAGTCGCAAACTTATAAATTTAATGAAACCACCCATTATTTTTAGGTCAGATTAACTTTAAAAACCGACGAAGGTGAATTTGTATACGTCGAATACCAAGGAAGAGTTAATATGGTTGAAGGTCTTAAAGCCACAGCCCCTACATTTAAGACTGGTTCCGAAAAATATGCTTAGTTAAATAGCGTGCAAGCCGTAGCCGCCGGCAACGTCAACCTAGAGACAGGAGGTCTCGTTTATCACTCATACGATGTAAAGGTTTCCCTTTTGTAACCTTGCTCCAGGGTCTTAGCAAATCTCTCTATTTGTTACCCGGACTGGTGCTCGAGGTGCCTTGCGTATGCGTGTCCCATCGTGAGTACCCGGTTTACCAGAGTGGGAAGAACACCGGTCCGCATCTGGATCTCATAAATCCTTAGTGTGATCGGGCCAAGCATCTGTCATCATCTACTTTGAAAAAATTAGACGAAGGTCATACCAAGGCGTCGCTGACCGACTGTTTGAAGATAATTAATCATTACTGTAATCGATCAAGTACTTCGCTTTCCAACGTACGATCGGCCGAGGCTCTTCTGTCTTTTCTTTCCTTTTTGCTGTCATAACGTAATTTATCGCTGCTTTGAAATCCAAATATTGAGGCGGAGGGGGAGATGATCGGTTTGGCACACGTAAGGACTATGGCGGCTTACAACAAATGGCAGAATAATAGCCTTTACCTTGCGTCAGATACGCTAGATGACGGCGCGCGCAGATTGGAGCGTGGCGCCTTTTTTGGTTCGATTCACGGAACACTTAGCCATCTTCTTTGGGGAGACCGCACGTGGATGAACCGATTCGCAGGAACGGCAAAGCCGACACAGTCAAATTTTATGGGATCGGTTAAAGAAGTCGGCGATTGGCAAGACCTTAAATCTACCCGAGCCGAAATGGACCAATTTATCATAGACTGGGCATTAAATCTTAGTGAAGAAGTGTTGGCACGTGACCTTTCATGGTTTTCCAACGCTATGCAGGCCGAGTTCTCGAAACCAATGTGGGTACTGGTTACCCATTTCTTTAACCATCAAACGCATCATAGAGGACAGGTTCACGCTATGCTGACAGCAACCGGGGCCAAACCCGACGACACCGATCTTTTTATTATGCCGGAGGACTATGCAATCGAGGCTGACGATTAGACTGAACACTCCCCATAACGAGACTAAAACGAAGCTACCGACTACCTTTTTTTTCGTAAAACTAACCCAAAAAAAGTTGTGGGTATGTCGGCATTTCGGCCTAAAACAGGCCAATTCGTAGCCAATTTAAAAACTGCTTAAATTTCACGAGCGATGCCTTCTTCGACAGTCTCATGATTGGTGAACCCAATCGAAAATACCGATAAAAGTCTCCCAAGGGGGTGGATACAAAGTACCACATTCCTCCACAAATTGAACGGTTATCGCTGCCCCACACCAAATCTGACAAGTGAAGTGCAAAATGGTTGTGTTTATTTCTCTTTAAAGGTGGCGCTAATTGATTGCAGCCTGACACCACTCAATAAAATTCCTCGAAGCATTCTTTACTTTGCTGCGCTAACCACGATCTCCACCAACGTATCTGGGGAGCCAAGTGCGCTACCAACGCAGGCCCGCGCCGGGCGATCCAAATCACCTAACCATTCGGTCCAAGCCGCATTCATTCCCGGCTTGTCGTCCATGTTGCTCAGGTAGATTGTCGCCATCAAAAGCTTAGACTTATCCGTCCCGCAAGAAGCAAGGCGGTCATCAATCTTCGCAAGAATTTGCTCCGTTTGCCCCTTCGCATTGAGCGATAGATCGTCAGCGGTTAGTCCGCAGACATTTACCACACCATTATACATCGTAGCCTGACTAAGAATTTCTCCAGAATTGAGATGCTCAACCGTCATTTCTTTTTCTCCTCAGGTTTTTTATCATAACTCTCTCGGTAGAGAGGTAGTAACGAATCAGCCAAAATTTCGATACCCAATCGTGCCAAACAACTTCAATACAATTAACAGCAATTTTAAATGCCGCGCGAGAAGATCAAGGCCGCGAAGATTAGGGATGCTACCTAACGCCACCCGATGACAAATATCCAAACATTGATTTCTTCGTAAGTGATACCAAAGAATTTAGCACAAGTGTAAAGCCACCGGACTAACAAATAAAACGTATAGTCAATCCAAAAGATATCGGTGTTTGTCATAGCTACCTCGCAATTTTGCACGCTAAAGTCTTATGACTTTAAAACGGTAAAAACGCAGCATTATTGGGTTAAAAATATGGAAGCATTACGTTGCGGTCGGTACATCGGGTCACATCCTTGCGAGTGATCTACTCAAACGAAATCGACGGAGACGAGGACCTCAAACGTGTGGTGTTGTCGAGGCGTCCGTATAATTGAATTTGAGACAGTGCTTAACTTGGGAGGAGCATAAAGGATGCCGCAAAACGAAATTCAGTTCCGCGCCGCGACCGAAGCGGACCTCGTGGCCATTGTGGATATGCTGGCCGATGATGAAATCGGCCGCACTCGGGAACTACCGGGTGAACCGTTGGCCAAATCCTATACGATGGCCTTCCGGGCGATGCATGAGGATCCCAAACATATTTTGGCGGTTGCCGTCGACATTGATACCGTGGTCGGTACACTGCAGGTCAGTTTCATTCCAGGAATGGCGCGAACCGGGATGTGGAGGGGCCAGATCGAGGCCGTGCGCATTGCGCCCGCCTATCGCAATGGTGGCCTTGGCCGGGAAATGTTTGAATGGGCGATCGCTCAGTGCAGGGAACGCGGATGCGGCCTTGTTCAATTGACCACGGATAAGGGCCGTCCCGACGCACACCGCTTTTATGAAAGCCTCGGTTTCGAGGCTAGTCACGAGGGTTACAAGCTCAGATTGTGAGCCGTCATCCAGAAGCGCAGGTTTACCTTCCGTTCGCCGGTTCGCTACCGACTATGCGCAATTGCGCTTCGCCCGGCGCTATCGTGCGTGCAGCCAGTTTGGATGGACTATCAGCGCATGGGCTGCGCAAATCGGCGCCCGTCCGCCTGGCCGAGGATGGACATAGCGACCACGAAATAATGGCGATGGGCGGGTGGAAAACGCTGAAAGAAGTGTCTAGATACACGAAGGGCATATGCCGGAAGCGACTCGCTGAAAATGTGCTGAAAAAGGATCAAGGAGGATAGAACTAGAACAAATGTGACTAACCTTGTTCTTTAAATTGACTAACCTTCTTATAACACCAATACTTTCAATATATTACAAAGGTAGTGGTGCCCAGGGGCTGATTTGAACAGCCGACACCAGCATTTTCAGTGCTGTGCTCTACCAACTGAGCTACCTGGGCAAATAGGCCACCAAACGGAAGGGCTTTTAAATAGAAAATTAACGCGCAATTGTCCACTATTAAGGAAGATAATTGATTCGCCCACGTTTGGTGCCGATCGTAGTATTCCTATATCTTGGCTTTATAGATGGAACCTTTCGATACTTTTTACTATACCGAAGAAACCAGAACTGTTTTGAGAAATATAACAGCAAATTTTTGACGCGACCTTACATGACCAGCATATTATTCAATAATTAAGGCTTTTAAGTTGCATTTGACTATATTTTTTAAATTTTTTTTCCCTCCTGACCTAATGCATAAAAATCTTCAATTTGAGCCTCCTCCTCAGTTTCGATTCGATAGGCTCCGTTTAGCCAAGACCCAAGATCTAAATCGGCACATCGCCTCGAACAAAATGGACGATATCGTTCTATAGTAGGTTTATTACACTGCACACAACGCGATTTTATCACGATTTACCGACCCCTTTCTCGATTCGATATCCCGACACTTCAGGGTCTTCAATCATGCTAAGCGCACCACCCAAACGACGCACAGTTTCTTCAAATGCCAATTTGAAATCGTTTGACAATACTCGCTTTATTTCAGCTGATACCAGAAGTCTATAATTACCTGCACCTCGAGTTCGCAGCAGTTCACGAAGCGCCTCAGATGCTACTGATTCGTTCGAAGGCAATATCTCAGCAGAACTTGGATTTGACATCATCTCATCGAGAGAAAAACCATCTCGCCGACGTGTCACTTCAACTAAGCCAGCCGCTGTCATACCAAGCACATCGACCGAAACGGCCGCAAACCGGAATTCCCGCTTTAATCGTTCAACCAATTTTCTCCTATGATCCTTGCGCCGCATACCAATAAAATCAACGACGATTAACCCCGCAATGTTCCGAAGCCGCAATTGTCGCGGTATCGCCTCCGCCGCTGCAATGTTCATTGCAAAAATGGCCTCGTCACCTCGACGTTTACCAGCACTTCCACCCAAATCAACGTCGATCGCTGTTAAAGCTTGCGTCGACTCAATAAATATTCGCCCACCATTCCGAAGAACAATAACAGGAGATTTTGCTTCATGCAGAGCATCATTGATGCCATAAGCGTCGAAGAGCGGTTCATGCTCATCATGAAAACGCAGATCATCCAAACCTTCGACCTCACCGGCGGAATTTCTTTTTTCTAAATCAAGCAGCATTGTGCGATCATCAACAATAACTGCGCCATTGGCAGTTCGATCGCGGAGAATTTTATCAAGCATGCTTGGAGGCGATAAGATGGATTTCGGCTTTTGGCTTTTTGATAAATCGACATCATTCCAGAGACGTTTTAAACGGCACATCTCCGTGCGAATCGTAGAGAGCCCCACCTCTGCACTTTGCGAACGAAAGGCCCACCCTCCTTCCATCTGAATAAATTCAGCAAGATCGACCTCAAGCATTTCCCTATGCCGACCAAACTTCAAATTTGAAGGCCATCTTACTCCACTTTCATCCGGCAAATAGACAACATAACGCCCGGTAACTTCAATACGCTTTCGCACTTGTGGTGGTTTTCCACCCCCAGCATTCCGTGACACCTGTACTAAAATATTTTCTCCCTCATGTGCTTCACCTGGTCGGTTCAAAAAGACATTTTCACCGATCCCAATGTCGAGAAACGCAGCATTCATACCCTTTTCAACACGCACTACACGACCTTGAAAAACACCTTCGACCAAAGATTTTCTATTGATCCGTTCTATTCGAAATTCTGTTAGTGAACTTTTCTCATCGACGAAGGCAATTCGCGTCTCGGCCGGTGAAACTTCTACCAATAGGTTTTCAATACGACCTCTCATATCGACAGATGCTCTCGCAATAATGCAGATGCCTCGAACAACGCAAGGCCAACAACATTAGAGTAAGAACCATTGAGATCTGCAACGAATGCTGCTGCACGACCTTGGATTGCATAACCGCCTGCTTTTCCACGCCATTCTTCACAAGTTAAGTAAGCCTCCACCTCGATACGTTCCAATCTTTTAAAGCGGACACGTGTCTCAACCATGCGCGTTTTGATTTTTCCGCTTGGTAGTACAACACTAATTCCCCCATAAACGCGATGTCGGCGCCCCGATAAAGCCTCTAAACAAGCTTTGGCAGTCTCTGCATCTTCAGCCTTTGGTAAAATTCGTCTGCCACATGCAACAACAGTATCTGCACCCAACACCCAAGCATTTGGATACTTTGTCGCAATCGATTTCGCTTTTTCCTCAGCTAAACGAGCTGCATGCTTGCGCGGCATTTCACCAGCATGCATTGACTCATTCAAATCCGCCGCTTCAATGACGTCGGGGACAATGCCTATTTGTGCGAGTAATTCGAGACGCCGCGGCGACGCGGATGCAAGAACCAATTCAGGCATGATTAAAAACTTTTAATTGAAAGGCAATCATCACTAACATATTAAGTATCAATGGGCGGTGACAAAGGGAAACGTCTACTGATGCGGCTTATCATTTGATCTCGTACTTGTCGATAAGCAGTTAGGCGCGTATCGCGGTTGCCTTGCACAATACTCGGATCGAAATTATTTCAAAATTCAATTTCAACAGCCATAGTGCGGGTCAGTTCAACCGTCCGGTGCTGCACCTCTGGCGAAAGAGTAATAATCAAATCGTAGAATTCATCCTCTAAATTATCGAAGCCTTTTGAGCGATGTCTAGAAAGATCTATCCCAATCTCATAGAGGACCCCAACCGCAAAATTATCGATGCCACCAGCTCGCACACCAACAGAATCAACATAAATATTTCCACAGTGGCATTGCTTTAAAATACATTCCGCCATCGGCGAACGGAGCGCATCCTCCGTGCATGCAAACAAGATTGAACTGGGCTTATCAAGCATCATTATCTGCCACTCCGTTCACCCAAATCATCCGCGAATATGCAGAACGCAAACAAGCGTGAAGAGGCGACGGGCCGTATTGTAGTCAATTTCAACAGAATGCTTCAGCCTTTCAGTTAATATTTCAGACCCCTCATTGTGAAGGCCACGCCTGGCCATATCGATGCTCTCAATTTGCGATGACGTTAGTTTCTTAACGGCGTAATAATAACTTTCACAGATCTGAAAATAATCTCGAATGAGGCGACGCAATTGTGATAACGGCAAACCGATTTCACATAGCGGTTCGTCAATTTCGCTTCGAATCTCGAGAACCAAACTACTATAGTTTTCGATCCGGAGATGAAGATGAAACGGACCCTCTAAATCACCCACCGGCGCAAAATAATTGGATTCAAGTAAATCGTATATGGCGACAGCTCGCTCCTGCTCGACTTCAGGACTACGACGAATCACAGAATCTTCGTTTAGGATGACTTGGACGATTCTATGTTTGGGCATCGCCCGGACATCCGACTAGTCGTTCAGCCGAATAGACACTGACAGCGCATGCGCATCGAGACCTTCAGCTTCTGCAAGAAGAACAGCAGCCGGACCAATCCTGTGAAGGCTTTTCGCATCGCATGAAACCAACGTAGTTCGCTTCATGAAATCAAGGATGCCAAGACCGGAAGAGAAACGAGCGCTTCTCGAGGTCGGTAAAACGTGATTTGGACCGGCCACATAATCACCAATAGCCTCAGGCGTATAACGCCCAAGAAATATTGCCCCTGCATGTCGTATTTTTGACGCCAATGCACCAGGGTCTGATATTGCTAGCTCTAAATGTTCTGGCGCAATTCGATCGACCAAAGACACAACATCATCAAGAGCACTAACCACTATAATAGCACCCTGCGCTTCCCAGCTCTTGCTTGCGATGGAGGCCCTAGGTAAGGACTTGAGTCGACGCTCAATCGCCTCCGCCACTTTGTCCGCAAAATCAGCAGAATCAGTAATCAATATAGATTGCGCTGCCGTATCGTGCTCCGCCTGCGATAGCAGGTCTATAGCAATCCAATCGGGTTCATTTGCGGCATCGGCAACGACCAATATCTCTGAGGGGCCAGCTATGAGATCTATACCAACAACACCAAAAACGCGCCGTTTCGCTGCCGCTACATAAGCATTACCAGGACCGACGATCTTATCCACAGGGCAAATGGTCTTAGTGCCGTAGGCAAGCGCAGCGATCGCCTGAGCACCACCAATTCTGTAAACCTCATTAACGCCGCCCAACTTTGCGGCAGCCAGCACCAACGGATTGATGTCGCCATCCGGCGTAGGAACTACCATTACTATCCGGTTTACCCCCGCGACCTTCGCGGGCAGCGCGTTCATCAAAACCGAACTGGGATAAGAAGCGGTTCCGCCCGGTACATACAGACCAACTGAATCTAAAGCGTTCCACCGTGCACCAAGTCGAACACCCGCGTCGTCCTCGTACTCCAACGTTTGCGGGTATTGCTTTTCATGGAATGCACGGATGCGCGATGCAGCAATTTCGAGCGCTGCTATGGTCTCTTTGTCGCATCGCGCAAATGCAGCATCCAATTGAGCCGCATCAACTAATAATTCGGAAGGTTCCAATGTTATGCGATCAAATTTTTTGGTATATGCGGTTAACGCCTTATCACCATCGCAGCGAACATTATCTATAATATCCGCAACGATATTATCGACGTCTTCCTCACTATCACGTCTAGCGGCTAAAAATCCCTCAAACCCCGCCTCAAATTCTTCCGATTTCTGATACAGCCTAAGCGGCATCTGCAATCTCTCTAAAACGATCAACCCAAACTCCAACCTCGACTGGTCGTGTTTTAAGGGCTGCGCGATTTACGACAAAACGGCTCGTAACTTCCGTGATTGTCTCAATTTCGACAAGACCATTGTCTTTCAAAGTCTGCCCCGTCGATACCAAATCAACGATTCGTCGACACAAGCCCAAGTTCGGGGCAAGCTCCATGGCACCATTGAGCTTAATACACTCCGCCTGTACTCCGCGGTCCGCGAAATGCCGTTTTGTAATTCCAGGATACTTTGTCGCAATCCTAATATGACTCCAGCGGCTGGGATCGTCACCTTCTGCCATCCCTTTCGGCGCTGCTACCGACAGTCTACATCGACCTATACCTAGATCGATGGGCGCATAAATCTCAGGATAGTCAAACTCCATCAAAACATCATTACCCGCTACACCGAAGTGCGCCGCGCCAAAAGCAACGAATGTCGCAACGTCGAAACTCCTCACGCGTATGATGCTCAGCTCTGGACGGTTAGTCGCGAATTTGAGCAAACGGGAATTAGGATCGTTAAATGCGGGTTCCGGCTCGATACCAGCATCTCGGACCAATGGCATAACTTCGCGAAGTACACGGCCCTTTGGCAACGCCAGGACCAAAGCTTCATTCGAAAGCACGGTTCACAACCTAAAATTTTCTTAAATGGGACGCACTTATGACATATGATAATGAAGGATTCCAGCTCATCATTAGTCTAACTAACCATTATAGAACGGTCGTCCCGATCCTCGTAACCATAAGCGGATCAAATGCCGGCGTCGGTTAGGCTCCGGCCAATCGATAAATCCGGTTCTTCTATGACCACATCTGCGATTATTTACAATTTGAATTTGTCCCGGCTCAAAGAAAAACTCTTTGCTCATTCCAGTATCCCGCAAAATTAATTCAAAAGTTTCGATAGCCGCTTTTCCACGCAAATCCAATTCCTCACCCGCCAGCTTTTGACCATTTATGACTTGAAATCTTGATAGACGGGCGTGTAACTGCGTACCGTCATACTCAAACATAGGATGGCGCAAAATTTTAACATCGTCTGGCGCATGTTCCTGTTGGCGATCAAAGATAAAATCTTCATAAAGTCGCACCAACAATTCCGGATGATGCCGACGCATCTCATTATGCGCCTCATAAAAGCTTATTAGTCCGCTAATACCACCTTCTTTTGCAGTTTGTACGCAGAGCAAAGAGACATACCAAGGAGGACAGAGATTATAGCTGTTGTCTGTATGAAAATTTTGCTCCACGTTCGTAACGTCAGGCCGCACGCCATTTCCCGGTTTTTTACCAGTATCCCAAACATCGTAAATAAGGGTACCGTCCCATTTTTGTGCAACCGGGCGATCAACCATAGAGCATAAAAGCCAATAAATCGATTTAGCCTGTTGAAGTGACCATCTGTCCATAGGCAGCCGATCAATCAGAACAAAACCGAGTCCCTCCTCCAATACCCGGCGCGCCTGTTCCATAAATTTTCGACACACAGACAGCTCGAAATCATCAGGCCGTAGGGCAGGCAATGGCAACGGATTTTTATTGAGCTCACCAGCAAGTGCATCCAATTCCTCAATACATTCAGATGAGAGTTTCAGGCAACCATCATCCGCGCTTAAATCCTCACCACGCCAAGCAGCTTTGCCAGTGATTTCGTAATCGAAAACGCGTATATTACTCATTGGCGGCCCTAGCCTTCTATAATTTTAAATAACATTGAACTGTTTGTGTCATGAAGCGCTTCATTTTAGTGAAGGTCGTCGCTCACTAATGCTCATGGAAAACAATTGTATTATATTAAATAGGCAAACGCGAAAAAGTTAGATGGAAAAATAACCTACCGATAATCGTTGTTCACGTTTGTCAATTTAAGATCACCCTAATGATAGACTTGATCCGACAGCCACGTTGCTAGTGACGGGTTCCAGATAAGCAAAAGTTCATCGCCAACATAGTAAACACGAATGGAATTGCACCCTTTACTACATCGTTGAATTCTCTACCGCGTGTCCGAATGCCCTGCAAAACATACAAGTTAACACCAATTTGTGGCGTAGTTAGAGCCGCTTCCATCAAGATGGAAATTAGAATTCGAAACCACACATCTGAAAACTCAGCAATGTTAAGGCCGCGCCACCCACTCAGACGGCAAACTTAGATATTTGTTCTAGGCGATGATGGATCATCGCTAGCATCTTTTGGCTCCCTGGCCCTGTTCAAAAAATGGCGTCAAGCCATGTTTCAGGCCCGAGGCCGATTCTTCAAGTAAGGTCCAGGTAATTACATGGAGGCCGTCATTCCGGAAACCTTACCAATGGTGGAATTCCAGTCATCCACGCATTTTTTAGTTCCGCAACGCTTCGCCCAACGCTTAAGGACGAAGCCCTCAACTATTTCTTTGAGTTTTTCTTTGTCTGCGTCAGTTGGCTCAATTGGAACCATACCACCCGTCGGAAGTTCATTGCCTTCGGAATCCTTACAAGGACCACTAGCGTTGCAATCCATGCCGCGCTGATCGTTCTTCGCTGTTGCAATCCACATTTCTTCTTCAAGTTTGAACAGTTCACGCTGGAACAGTGCTTGAGTTTGCTTATCAAGACTTTTCCACGTCTTCATATTAAAGGCCAGGAAGGAAGACGCATAACCAAGACGGATGCGAATATTGTGTGTCGCACCCCGCCACCATTTCGCATTATAGGCTGGTAATGTGCCGGTCAAACCACAATCCGCAACACCCTTTTGCAAAGCCGGGACAAGCTCCGCGAATGCAACCGTAACTGGACTACCGCCCACACCCTCGATGAAATCACCGAGAGTCGTGCTGTAGGTACGTATCTTTTTGCCTTTGAGTTTGTCGAGGCTATAGGTCTTGATATTCTTATTACCAAGGTTGCAAAAAATCTGCTGGCTCGGCCAACCGTAAATCATTAGCAATTTCGCACCATATTTTTCTTTAAATTGACGCTCAAGAATACTGCGATAAGCCTCTTTAGCTTTTCGATAGGTGCCCAAATCCTGGATCACACCAGCCAAATCCGCGCCTTCGATTGCCGGGCTGTCCTGCGCGACGTAGGTCGTTACACCATGAACAGCGTCATAAACACCAAGCTTTAGCAAACGCATAATCTCAAAGCCGGACAAACCAAGTTCGGTCAGTGATTTAGCATTCGCCGAGAGCTTCCCGCCCGACAGTCTCGGAAGACGCTCTTTCCAAAACGGTCCTTCGCGTTCTTTCCAGTGATCAAGGGAGCTCCAGGTACCAACAACCTTGAACTCTTTCTTTTGCATATCAGCGATGACAGGCTGCGATGCGCACACAAAAGCCCCCGCAAATGCACCAAGGATTATCTTAGATTTAAGACTCATTTATTGCCACCCTATGGCGTTGTAGTTCATTGAACGCAGAACCTCCCACGTCTGGTTGATAAGGGCACCTAACGCGGAGCTAAAAGTTTACTTTCGCGGCGTCAAACAAATTGTTTAAAGCTTAGTCCCCGTGAAAAGTGTCCACTTATCTCATGACCATGTGCTTTAGCGATCTGCAAGCACAACAAAGCAACATACTAAAGCGGACAGCGGTTATAACTATTGTAGGTGTGAAAAATTTGTTTGACGTTCGTAAGATCCGGGCGCGCCCTATATTCAGGCTTTTTAACAGTATCACGGACATCATAGATTATAGTGCCGTCCCATTTTTGCGCGACGGACCGCTCGATCATCGATCAAAGCAGCTAATAAGCAGCCTTCGCATCATCATGCTTCCACCGATCTACCGGAAACCCGTCTATCAAAACGAAGCCCGGACCCTCATCACGACAGTGACGAGCCTTCGAAATCAACCGCCGACACTCTGGAAGCTCAAAATCATCCGACTGCAAGGCGGGTAGCGGCAACGGGTTCATTCGCAACTCGCCAATATGACCTACTAGCTCTTCTATACAGTCATTGGGGAAAACAATATCTCCCTATCGGCTTCAAGGTCTCCAGTGTTCAAGTGTTAGCTCCACCGAGCTTTTTGTGCTAAATCACGTTTTCTAGCTACGCTTGAATTGCGGTATTTTAAACGGTGGACAGTCCAATTCAGTTGAGGCCGGTCACCCTACTTTAATGATACACCAAATTCGGCAGCCAAGTCGCCAATGACGGGTACCAAATTAAAAGAAAAATCATCGCCAGCATAGCAAACACAAAGGGTATGGCGCCCTTCGCGACATCGTTGAATTCACCGCCACGCGTACGTATACCCTGTACGACATAAAGGTTTACGCCAATCGGCGGGGTAATCAATGCCGCCTCCATTAAAACAGTAATTAATATGCCAAACCAAACATCAGAAAATTCTGGCACATTCAGCGCCATTACAATGGGAAAAACAACTGGAACGGTCGTCAACATCATTGATAGCGTTTCCATAAACATGCCTATCAATAAATAGAACAAAACTAATAACAATATCGTTTCGACAGGCGTTAGACCCAAATCCCGAATGAAATTCAACATTGCCTGCGTAACACCCATAAAGCCCAAAACTACGTTCAGGAATATAGCGGCGAAAACGATAATCATAATCATCGCCGTTGTTCGCATCGTGCCCTCAAATGCATCCCGCAGCATTTTAAAAGACAGTGTTTTAAATAACGCCGCGATTATCAAAGCCATTACAACGCCAATCGAAGCGGCTTCAGTCGGCGTTGCAACCCCCCCGTATATTGAGCCGACAACGGCGCAAAATAGCACGATCGGTGGCAAGAGGTGCGGCAACGTGCTCCATCTCTTCTTCCATGTTGTTTCTACTTTTGTACCACCCCACTGCCTGCGGAATAGACAGGCAAATACGATCACTGCCATGAAAAGACTGGAAAGAATTATTCCCGGAATTATACCAGCTAAATAAAGCTCGGGTACCGATGTATCCGTTAATAAACCATATAGAATTAAATTAATGGAGGGCGGTATCAAAATCCCAATAGTGCCGCCAGCTGCAAGCGAGCCCAAAAAAAGACTTTCATTATATTTTCTTGCTTCAATTTCAGGATAAGCAACTGTTCCCACAGTCGCGGCAGTCGCTACACTTGAGCCGGAACTTGCCGCAAAAATCGCACAAGAGCCTATGTTTGCATGCATTAAACCGCCAGGTAACCACGATAGCCATTCAATAACCGCCCCGTACATTCTTCGGGCGATTCCAGCGCGAAGCATAATTTCCCCAAGTAAAATAAACATGGGAACGGCAACCAAAATAAACTCTTTACTCTTATCCCATACTATCTCGCCAATTCCGGCCTGCGCCGCACCACCCAAATGGATTGCATCTAGCGCAAAACTTAAAACACCTAAAACGGCCGCCACTGGAACAGCCGCGAGAACTAAAATTAGAAGGCCAATGAGTATCCAAGTAACAGCCATCTTAAATACTCTTTTCGTCGGAATTATTAACGGATCCTAATTCCACATCCACACCATGCGTTTCCTCTAAAATGGTCTCAGATACCGATGGGACCCCCACTATATTTGCAACCAACTGCCAATTCCTCTGAACAAGCGCGATGAATGAATATACAAAAAGAAATACCAATGTAATAACAAACATTACGAGACCAAATACCCAAAACAATTGAGGTATCCATTGCGGAGTGCCAAGTGTGGTTATAGCAACTGCACATTTCCTGCCTTCATCTCTAAAGCAGATAGTTGAATCCCAAAAGACTATCAATGCATGATACGTCATAATACTCATGAAATATAAGAGAAGTAATACTCCTATCACATCAAGTAAAGAACAGATTTTTTTGGGAAATATATTAT
>MDTE01013057.1_pt1 | contig 53011 bp, 82 predicted proteins | sample 811231 | NCBI WGS metagenome assembly MDTE01 (sample SAMN05326651, study PRJNA326480) | marine metagenome | isolation source: seawater | place: Indian Ocean: Red Sea | collected 2010 | reverse complement strand
TTATATGCTGTCAAAGGTAGCGAAGGCTCTCAAACCAGTTGGTTAAATATGGCTAAAGTTTGGGAAGCATTAAGTGAAGAACAAAAAGAGATCGCAAAGACAAAACAGATCTGGTGTGGTTATGAAAAAGGTCGCGTAAGTGAAAGTGAATATTTCATAGACCACGTTGGTGAAAAACCACATAACATCTATCATAAAAATGTTGCAGGTGTTGAAGGTTTGTTCTTCCCATTTTTACAAATATTTAACGAGGAATGGGATCCATTTTTCGATGAGTTAAAAGAGATTGCACTCGATCCTTATTTTCAATATCATCACTTTTGGAAAGATGGTGATATCGTGATCAGTGAACAATGGCTCTCACTACATAAACGCTGGGAGTTTGAACATATGGATAAAAGATTACTGCATAGGATTGCATTTGATTATAGGAATGTAGTATGATAAAATATATAACCTTACCACTTTTATCGTGGTTTATCTCTGTGATGTGGGCTGCATTAACTGGTATGACTCTTGAACACGATAGCGTATTCTGGGAATTCTTAATTGTGTTTGGCGTATTGGGTGTTGCATACATACTCTCAGATCTTTACAAGTACTGGGTAAATAGTTTAGATAGATCTTTTATCTGGGACAAACAGAAAACAGTTAAATATACGGAAGGAGACAACACATGAATAGAGACAATGTTGGTCTAATCGCATTCTGGACAATATTCTTTGGAATTGTTTGTATTTCATTATGGAATGGCTAGTCTTATTATTGGTAGCGGTCATATATGCTGCAGTATGGGCAGACAGTGAACGCACAAAGAAACACGAGTATGGCGATCGATCTAAGCATCGCCTTCACTCGCAAGACCATGAGGATCTACAACAGTGATGAAAGTTAATCTGATCAATGATTGGGTTGTTGAAATCAGTGATGTGTGGTTGCCAGATCTATCTCCTGAAGAATGTAGGATGATAGGTAAATTAGTTTTGACAAACCTTGTAGTGGTTGTCAGGAATCAAATGATGTCTCCTGAGGCACAGATAGATTTTTGTAATCATTTAGGTAAAGTCGAAAGATACTATTCATCACAGAGAAAGATTGAAATATCAAAAGACTTATCAGTCGGTGATGGCGTGGCTCGTATCACTGGTGCAAAAAATGAACGCGGTGCAAGAGGTATGTTCCCAGATAAGCACGAACTTATTTGGCATGCAGATGGTTGTGAGAAACCAAATCGAAACTCTATTGTTTGGTTACATGCAATTGAAGGTAGTATGGGAAGTAAAACAAGCTGGAACAACACCGCACTCGCTTACAGAGATATGCCAGAGGATATCAAAGCCAAAGTTCGTGAGATGAAAATCTATACAAAGACTCCTGAAAATTTCCCATTGTATATCAAAAGATCGAGAAAACCATTTGATGTATTCATGAAAAATGATGCAGGTGTTGAGGGATTATATTATCCTCATAACTTTGTTGATGAAATTATCGGTGAAGATATCCACGATTATTTGGTTGACTTTTTGTTTCAACCCAAGTATATTTACGACCATGAATGGACAGATGGTGATATTGTGATTAGTGAACAATGGCTCACAACACATATGAGACACTACTGTGAAACAATCGAAACACGAGTCTTAAATCGTATTGGACTCAAACACGACAAGGTGCTAAATGCTTGAAGGAATGGGTGACCCAGTTGTAAAGGTCGATGAAGAACAATTTAAAGTAAAGAAAAAAGCAATCAGTCCTTTTGATTTTGTCAATGCAATCCATCATACCAAAGCTGATATGATTGTAGATGACTGGTCTGAAAAACAATACAATCCATTTATCGTAAACAAAGCATTAAGTTATGGTGCAGATACAGTCATCGCTGCAAATGAGATGAACAGTAGACCACATATTGAAAAGAGACCACAGTTTGATTTTCTCAAAGCAGTTGTCCGTCCAAAGAAAAGATTTAACAAGTGGTTGAAGCCAGTCAAAGAAGAAGATCTAGAAGTTGTGAAAGAATGGTATGGCTACAACAATACTCTTGCAGCATCTGCTCTCAGGATATTGACTCCTGATCAGCTTGAAATAATTAAGAAGAAATTAGCTAAAGGTGGTTGATAACCAACCTTTGCTCTGAAAACTTTTCATTGTATCTGCATACTTACCAAGAAACATAATTTGTATGGATACGCTTTTTCCATTGTAATGTTCATTTGTTGGTTGTTCAAAATCACCAGCACTATGCAACTTTCCCATGTTAAGTAAACAAGGAGATCTTAAGACTTTATAATCAACACTGCATACAATATCATTTCTATCGTAACTTTTATGATAGTTTGTTGGTCTATAAAATGCATAGTCGGGATACAAAGGTAAATTTAGATTTGACTGTGGTCCAATTTTAGGATCTGAATGTATTGGTAATTGAGATGTATCATCGTGTGATAACATTACTCTCCAACCGTCGCCACCATATCGTTTGACGACAGTTTCTATGATATCAATATAGACATCTCCAAAGAGTTTAGTTATAATAGGTTTATTAATTGCTGACCAGTTCGGATTATATTCAACCCATTTTGCAACAAACTGTTCAGCAGATTCGGCAGCGTTTTTTGATAGATTGTTTCTGGTTTTCCAGTCGTCAATCTCCTCTTGATATACACTGTTTTTAAATTCGTTTTGTAATACAGAGTTAATTTTTTCGCTGGTCAGAGGTAACATTTTATGTGCTAAGTCAACTAACATCTTTCTTTCTTCAGGAGAGGTCAGATCTTTACAAGGATAGAAGTATTGATGCTTTGCTGACATACTGATATTTATAAATAAATCCAGAATAGTCCAAAAACAATACTAAAAAGGATTTATAATGAGTGAAGATTTCTTCCAGATAGATTACTCTGGATATGCTCCGCTTGAAATCGAACTAAACAATGCAGATGACTTTCTTAAAATTAGAGAAACCTTATCGCGTATTGGCGTAGCATCCAGAAAAGAAAAAGTTTTATACCAGTCTTGTCACATATTACACAAGAAGGGTAGATATTTCATCACACACTTCAAAGAGTTATTTGCGCTTGATGGCAAGGCAGCTGACTTTGGTGAAGGTGATATAGAGAGACGTAATACGATCGCTAAATTACTTTCAGATTGGGGACTGATGAAGATAGTTTCTGAGGAGAAGCATGCAAACCAAGCACCTTTATCTCAGATTAAAGTTCTCTCGTTCAAAGAAAAGGGAGATTGGGAACTGATAACGAAATATAATATCGGAAAAAAATAACAAAAAATACTTGAAATTTTTTGATTAGTTCTTATATATAGAGTGTACGCCGAAAAAGGGTACACATTTTACTAACTCGCTTAATTAAGGAGGAAACAATATGGTAGTTCGTAAATTTAAAGCAACAGACCTGCATGATCTTGCAAGTCAAATCTCACCGTTCACAATAGGGTTTGATCGAGTATTCGATAATCTAAACTCTGTCGCTGAACTTTCTAATAATTACCCACCTTACAACATCGTGGATGTCGGTGAAGGCAAATACGTCATTGAATTTGCTGCAGCTGGTTTCAAGGAAGATGAACTGACGGTAACGCAAGTTCCTGAAGGAAACAAACTTGTTGTGCAAGGTGTGCAGAGTAAAGAAGATGAGCGCAAGTATGTCCATCAAGGCATTGCAGCCAGAAACTTTACTAAGACTTTTGCATTGAACCAAGATGTTCAGGTAACTGGAGCAGCACTCGTAGATGGTGTGTTGAATATCCAGCTTGAACATATTGTTCCAGATGAAAGAAAGCCAAAAGAAATTAAAATTGGCAAAACCTTTCTGCAAGAGTAGATAAATAATCGGGAGGGCAATAAAGCCCTCCCAACTTTATAGGAATATATTATGGCAGACAAAGTCGCACCCAAACAAGTCCAAATCTTAAAATTATCTTCAGGCGAAGAAATCATCGGTCAAGTTACCGACCTCGTTGTTGAAGAAAGACAAATCATCGTTATGGAAAAACCTGCTGTTATTGTTTTACAACCAACAGAAAATGGCGGTAAATTCAGTATCGGTCTTGCACCATATGCACCATATGCAGTAGATAATACAATTCATCTTATGCCTAACCATGTGATTGGTGTCATGCAACCGACTAAGCAACTCCTCGATGAATACAATACTCACTACGGATCGAGTCTGATCACACCAAAGAAAAAAGAGATAATCACATAATCGTCCTTGACATTTTTGTCTAAATGAGGCATAATGGACTCATGTCTGAATTCTATACATATTGCTGGCAGTACGGCAAAAACGTACTGACCAGAGGGTATCGCGATGGTAAACCCTTTACTGAACGAGACCCAAAATTCAAACCGAAACTGTATGTCCGCTCAAACGAAGAATCAGATATCAAAGGTTTGTATGGTGAGCAGTTAAAAGAAATCGAGTTTGGCGATGCTGCCGACTGTCGAGAGTTTCTAGAAAAGTATAAAGGGATTGAGAATTATCCTATATACGGACAAACAGATCTCACCTATCAATATCTCTCTGAAAAATATCCAGAAGATATTCCCTTTGATATGTCTGTGATGAACATACAGTCTCTTGATATTGAGACCACCACTGACAACGGTTTCCCAGACCCAGATAATCCTACTGAAAAGATTATTCTGATCACAGTTGTAAATAATAATACCAAAGAAGTAATGACATGGGGCGAAGGCGATTGGACTCCTGAGAGTGATGAAGTCAAAGATCTAAATGTAACATATATTTCTTGTCAAGATGAAAGAGAACTATTGACAAAGTTTGGTGATTGGTGGGTGAATAATACTCCTGACATCGTTACTGGTTGGAACATCGAGTTTTTTGATATTCCCTATCTGATGAATCGTTTTGCAAGAGTATTTGGTAAGAACGATGAATTCAAAGAAAACAAAGTAAGAAACTCCTTCAGCCCATTCGATATGACTCGTAAGAAAGTTGTAACAATGATGGGTAAAGCACATACTCTATATGATATCAAGGGTGTGTCTCAACTCGATTATCTCGACCTATACAGAAAATTCACATACACAGTCAGAGAATCTTACAAACTAGATTACATTGCTGAGGTTGAACTCGGTTACAAAAAACTCGAAAACAATTATGAGACGTTCAAAGAGTTTTATGAAAAAGACTGGAACAGATTTATTGATTATAATATCATCGACAGTAAGTTGGTTGATGACCTTGAAGACAAGATGAAACTCATCGAGTTGATTGCCACTATGGCATATGATGCAAAGTGTAATTTAAGTGACATATATTCTTCGGTTCGTACTTGGGATTGTCTACTGTATAATCACCTGCTGAAGAAAAATATTATGATTCCACAGAAGCGTGAGAATGAAGGTCGTACTATCGAAGGTGCATATGTTCAACAACCAGAGGTCGGTGATTACAACTGGGTCTTGAGTTTCGATGCTACATCTCTGTATCCTTCAATTATTATGCAGTACAATATGTCTCCCGAGACTTTGGTGGCTGAACAACCGATTGATACTTCAGTTGATCAGTTGCTGGAAAGGAAAACGAAGATTGATACTAACTTTGCCGTTGCTGCAAATGGTGTGAAATTTTCTCGCGACAAACAAGGTGTGTTCCCAGAGATTACACAAAAGTTTTTTGATGACCGACAAAAATACAAAAAGCTGATGAAAGAAGCTGAACGCGAGTATGAAAAGACTAAAGATCCTAAACTCAAAGCAAAGATTGCGAAGTATAATAACTTCCAGATGGCTAGAAAAATTCAGCTAAACAGTCTTTATGGTGCACTCGCTAATCAGTATTTCAGATATTATGATGACAGGATTGGTGAAGGTATTACACTAACTGGTCAGTTTATTATCAGAGAGTCAGCTAAAGCATTGGATGAATATCTAAACAAAGTCTGTGATACTGAAGGTGAGGTATATTCTTTCTATTCAGATACAGATTCTTGTTATATAACTCTTGACAATTTGGTCAAAAAGTATTATAATGACCAGAGCAAAGAGAAGATTGTGAATCTTCTCGATAAGATTGGTGAAGAAAAAATCGAACCTGCAATCGCAAAAGCGATGAGTGGTTTGGCAAAATATACAAATGCCTTTGATGAAAAGATTTTCTTCAAGCGTGAAGCGATTGCGGATCGTGGTATTTGGGTTGCCAAGAAACGATATGCTCTCAACGTCTGGGACAATGAGGGTGTTCGCTATGAAGAACCAAAACTAAAAGTTATGGGTCTTGAGATTGTAAGGTCATCGACTCCTGCTCCAGTCAGAGATAGTTTGAAAGAAGCAGTGAGAATTTGTTTGACAGAAGATGAAAAAGCGTTACAAGATTTTGTCAATGTAACCAAAGAAGATTTTTGTCGCAGACCAGTACAAGAGATTGCTTTCCCTAGAGGTTGTAACAATCTTGATAAGTATAGTTCTGCAGCTGACATTTATCAGAAGGGAACACCAATTCAGGTAAGAGGTGCATTGTTGTATAATAATGAATTGAAAAAACATAGACTCGGTATGAAATATCCTAAGATACAAGAGGGTGATAAAATCAAGTTTGTGTACCTGAAAGAACCAAACACCCTTGGAGAGAATACAATTGCATTCTCTACCAAGATTCCACGTGAATTCGATCTCGATCGATTTATTGATTATGAATTGATGTTTGAGAAAGCATTCATTGAACCGCTAAATACAGTAGCAGAAAGCATTGGTTGGAAATCTAAACCAGTTGCATCACTAGAGGATTTATTTGCATAATGTATCAAATTGATGTTAAAAAATTTATGGACGCATGTGATCAGCCGTCAGACCAGACAATCGAGTCTGATCAGGCTGCACTTTACATGGAACTTATTCGAGAAGAATTCCAAGAAACTGTGGAGGCATTCCTAAACAAAGACATTGTCGAAGTTGCAGATGGTTTAGCTGATATGGTCTGGGTAATTATGGGGATGGCAAATACGCTCGGCATTCCTTTTGATGATGTGTGGCGTGAAGTCAGATCTTCAAATATGAGCAAGTGTGTAAATGGTAAAGTTATTAAACACGAGTCAGGAAAAGTCCTGAAACCAGATACATACTTTAAACCAAATATAAAAGAGGTACTAGGATTATGAGTCTTATTGAAAAACTAAAAAAGAATTCGACTATCAAAGAGTCGAACATTCTTTCCAAATCTAAGTTCTTCAATACTAAGGATCTGATACAGACATCAGTTCCTGCATTGAATGTAGCACTTAGTGGTCGCCTAGATGGTGGTCTCACTCCAGGATTGACAGTGTTCGCTGGACCAAGTAAACACTTCAAGACTGCATTTGCGATGCTGATGATTAAAGCATATCTGGGTAAGTATGACGATGCTGTTGTATTGTTTTACGATTCAGAGTTTGGTGCACCGCAAGGGTATTTCGATTCTTTCGGTATTGATACTGATAGAGTTGTGCATACTCCAATCACTGATATTGAACAGTTGAAACACGATGTAATGTCTCAGCTGAATGGTATTGAAAGAGGTGATCGAGTCATTGTTGTGGTAGATTCTGTCGGTAACTTAGCATCTAAGAAAGAAGTTGAGGATGCACTCGATGGTAAATCAGTCGCGGATATGACGAGAGCAAAACAAATGAAGTCATTGTTCCGTATGATTACACCACACCTTACAATCAAAGATATTCCTGCCATTGTAGTAAATCATACTTACAAAGAGATTGGTATGTTCCCGAAAGATATCGTCTCTGGTGGTACTGGTATCTATTACTCTGCTGATAATATTTTCATTATTGGTAGACAACAAGAAAAAGATGGTAAGGATGTAACTGGTTATAACTTTATAATCAATGTCGAGAAGTCAAGATTTGTACGTGAAAAATCTAAGATTCCAATTGAAGTATCATTTGAAGGTGGTATCAGTAAATGGTCTGGTCTGCTTGATATGGCTATGGAGTCTGGTCATGTGGTCAAACCTAAAGTCGGATGGTATATGAAGTCTAATGATAAAGAAGGTAAGAATTACAGAGCAAAAGATACTTACAACAAAGATTTTTGGCTTCCTATCCTAGCAGATAAAACATTCACTGATTGGATTGAAAAAAGATATTTGATTTCTGGTAGTGAAATTATGCAAGATGAAATATCAGAAGATGATATCGCCGAAGCGTATGACACAAGTGATGGCTGAATTTCTCTTGACTTGTGACAGGTGTTCGGTTAAAATATACGATAATGATACCGCACTTGTTTTCCAAACTCCAGATGGCGAGGTTGGATTGTGTGAGAAATGTGTTGAAGAAGTAAGAAGAGAATTTATTGATGAGAATAGAGACCCAAATTTTATCGAGTCTAGTGACTAATGAAGAGTATGTCCGCAAAGTCATACCCTTCCTGAAAACTGATTACTTTACAGATTCTAGCGATCGTATTGTATTCGATAAAATTCATGCATATGTAAGTAAGTACAACAATCCACCAACTAAGGGTGCATTGTTGATTGCTCTACAAGACGACAGAAAAATCGGTGAAGATTTATATGTTGAATGTGAAACTCTGATCAATAGTTTGAATCCAGTCGAAACAAATCAAACTTGGTTGATAGATGAAACCGAAAAGTTTTGTAAAGACAAAGCAGTTTACAATGCTATCATGGACAGTATTCAAATCATCGATGGCTCGGACAAAGCAAGATCCAAAGATGCATTACCAAGTCTGCTTTCAGATGCACTCGCTGTTGGGTTTGATACTAATGTTGGTCACGACTATATTGAAAACGCTGATGACCGTTTTGATTTCTACAATCGAGTCGAGGAAAAGATTCCTTTTGACCTCGAGTTTTTCAACAAGATTACCGATGGTGGTTTACCAAACAAAACTTTGAACATTGCCCTTGCTGGCACTGGTGTTGGTAAATCATTGTTCATGTGTCATATGAGTGCAGCTGCTTTGTCACAAGGTAAAAATGTTTTGTATATCACTCTTGAAATGGCTGAAGAACGTATCGCTGAAAGGATCGATGCGAATCTAATGAATGTGCCTATCCAAGATCTGAAAGATCTTCCCAAGAAAATGTTTGATGACCGTGTAACGAAAATTAAAAACAAGATAGATGGTAAACTTATCATCAAAGAATATCCTACTGCCTCTGCTCATGCTGGTCATTTCAAAGCATTATTACAAGAACTAAAACTCAAAAGATCTTTCAGTCCTGATATTATCTTCATTGATTATCTAAACATCTGCACATCACAAAGATTCCGTGCAGGTTCGAGTGCAAACTCTTATACTATTATCAAAAGTATTGCTGAAGAACTTCGTGGTCTCGCAGTTGAACAAGATCTTCCGATTGTATCAGCTACTCAAACAACAAGGTCTGGTTATGGTAGCAGTGATGTTGACCTTACAGATACTTCCGAGTCGTTTGGTCTACCAGCAACTGCTGACTTAATGTTTGCTCTGATCAGTACTGAAGAACTCGAAGCACAACAACAGATGATGGTCAAACAATTGAAAAACAGATATTCAGATCCTACATCAAACAAGAGATTTATGGTCGGTGTTGATAGATCTAAGATGCGTTTGTTTGATTTGGCAGATTCGGCACAAAAACAAATTACAGACAGTGGACAAGACGATGGTCCAGTTTTCGATAACTCATCATTCGGAACTAAGTTTGCTGGTAAGTTCGAGGAATTTAAACTATAAATAACAATAATATATGAAAGAAACAATAATGACTGCCCTAGTCGGAATTTTAGGGCTAATTGGGATTCTGGGTTTCGCTTATGGCGAGGCAGAATATAAAGGATATGGTGATGTGCATGGTTGCTGGGGTGAATGTTACGAAGAATATGTTCGTATAAATGGTACATTCACAGAGCAACTCGAAGCTAAAAGAATTGCAATGCAATCAGAAACACCTGCTGATAGAGGTGCAAAGGTATATATTAATTGCGCTGCATGTCACGGAGTAAACGGTGAAGGTGGTATTGGTCCAGCTTTAATCGGAAGCACTTCAATCGTCAAGATGCTGACTCAGTATAAAAATGGCGAAACAAGAGGTGCACAATCAGCACTTATGTGGGGACAAGCTGCAAGTCTATCACAACAAGATATGGAAGATTTGCAGGCATATATATCTGGGATGTGAATATGAAATATAATCCAGAAACAAATAGATACGAAGAAGATTTATCTCATGCCAGTAATTGTGTAACACATCAAGAAATAGCCAGAGTGTTACATGCAGATGGTAGTGAATATAAAATGGGTACACTTGTATATGGTACATACGAAGAAATAGAAGCATGGTGTGAAAAGAATGACATGTGGGTTGACAGATACCTAGACCATGTAAACCCATCTACTATTTACAATGTAGGAGAATGGGTAGGCACAGGAATACGAAATCCTTTTTCTGTTAGTGTGCCATATGATTACAGAGAAAACAGAGCAATGGGTACATTTAATACTCGTGGCGTAAATTTGGAGAAATGGTAAAATGAAAGCATTACAATTTATTAAAGACAGACTAACTGAGAGAACATCTTGGGATGGTATAGTCTTAATCATTGCAGGAATCGCATTCCTAGTCTTAAAACCTATCGCAAATCTTATGGCATTGTTTGCTATCGGATATGGCGCATGGACAATTTATAAGAAAGAAGACTAATGATCAGAGTCTATGCATTTTTGGCTATCTTTGGAGTTGTCGGTGCAATCCTATTTGGTGCGTACTGGGAATATAAAGATATGCAAAACAGAATTGACACATTGAGAGAAAACAATGCGAAGTTAGAACAAGTTTCTAAAGCAAACGCTGAAGCACTCTCAAAGGCAACTGCCTTTGCTGCAGAAATGGAGCAACAAAATATACAATTAACAGCAAGTCTTCAGGAAGCAGAGAAATATAAAGACGAGTTACTGAATAAATTTCAACGACACGATCTATCATTATTGTCTTTGAAAAAACCTGGATTAATAGAACGGAGAGTAAACAATGCAACTAAGAAAGTATTCGATGATATCGAGCGTCTTACTGCTATCGATTCTGATTAGTGGTTGTGCTTTACTGAGATCTCCTGAAGATCGTGTAGTGGTACAAAGTGAATTTATCGAAAAGAAGATCCCACTACAAGCTAATCCAAAACCTGTAACTCTTGGTGATGCAAAATATTATGTAGTTACTGAAGAAAACTGGGATGAGTTTATTGAAACCTACAAAAAAGAGAACGGAGAGCCATGGGTGTTCTATGCGATGTCTGTTCGTGGGTATGAAACAATGGCTCTAAATGTTGCTGAAGTCGCAAGATATTTACAGCAACAAAAACAAATAATCATTTACTATGAGAACGCTATCACTGGAGGCAATAAGGTCGCACCAGTGTTCGGTGAAGAGGAAAAGAAAGAGGAGAAAAAATAAATGGTAGATATGATTATCACACAAGCACTTAATTTTTGGCAGTTTACTGTTGTCGGTATTCTGATCATAATTGGGTTCGTAGTAAATATGTTTGGCGTAGACCAAGAAGAACCACTGGTAAATCTCTCATATAAAGAGATGCCAGATATGAAACCTATCACTATTCCAACTGCTGGAAAAGGATTTTGGGGAGCAATCTGGATGTGGATTACTGGCGTCAGAACTTGGGAAATTGCTAAAGATTGGCACTTCTCAGTCAATGGCGAAAACTATGTCATTCCTAAAGGTTTTGTATTTGATGGTGCATCTGTACCGAAGTTTCTAGCATCATGGCTCTCACCTGTAGGTGTATTGCTTGTTGGTGGATTGGTACATGATTATGCTTACAAATACACTGTACTCTTGAAAAAGGGTAAGAAGTCTACTTCTGCTCCAATGACTCAAAACGAGGCTGATCAATTGTTCCGTGATATTAATATTGAACAAAACGGATTTCATCTATTGAACAATCTTGCATATTGGGCATTGGTACTTGCTGGATTTATGGCATGGAACAAGCACAGAAAAGCTAACTGCCAAGCTATCGAAAAGTAGTTTCGCTATAAATATCTCCAGAGGAGATTAACATGAGTGAAACATCACACCATCCAGCCGATACTAATGGCGATGGCAAAGTAAGTAAAGAAGAAGAACAAATGTTCCTTGAGTTTAAGCGTAAGCAACTCGAGGATGAAGATGCAATGAGAGATGCCCAGCGTAAGATGGCATGGTACTCTCTCGCAGGAATGCTTTTATATCCTGCAGCTGTGGTTGTAGCCAATCTGATCGGTCTTGATCAGGCTGCAAAGATCCTCGGTGATATGGCATCGGTATATTTTGTTTCTGTTGCTGCAATCGTTGCAGCTTTCTTTGGTTCACAAGCCATAAAAAAGTAGCAAATTAGACAAAAAAACGCTTGACATTTTACTCATTATGAGGCATAATGGGTGTATAACTGTTAAGAGAGGATTTGTTATGTTAGATTATGAAGCTATTTTTAATACTGATTTTGTAATGAAAGCTATGGATTTAGAAACCATGGAACTTGTGGATAAGGTTGTGAAAGTAACAAACATCCTCGATGGTCCAGGAATGGACAAGCGTGATTATTGTACGGTTGAAGGTCTACAAGACTGGGAAATCGACATGCCCTTCGAAGATTTCTTAAAGAATGCGAAGGTGGCTGCATAATGGATGCACTACTTGACCACATAGACCGCCTTAACGAAGGTCGCGTCTTCAAAATACCATCAACTGCTTCTTATTGGCGACACAAAGGTGTCGAAACTATTGATCAGTTTGCTCGGCATAATCTTGAAAAAGAGTTTGCTGATGCGTGGTTGGGATGCTACGGTGTCCAACATAACGGTTCTGTAAAACATTTCACCAGTCCTGAACTGTGTGTAATGATTAGAGAACTTGATGAGCAACGCCTATTTGACGAGGAATTGTAATATGGCAAAAGAAGGTCTTGATGAGATCTTTATGGTTAAGCTGACACGTGATGTGTCAAATTTTCCATCCGATGGAGATATTGATTATCTCCGCAATAAATACAGCATTGAAAGTGGCAAAGTAATTGCTGTCTTCAATACTGACGGAGAGTGGGTAAGCACCCACAACGCTTAGATTTTATGCATCTGTGGCGCAACTGGATAGCGCATCAGACTTCTAATCTGAGGGTTGTAGGTTCGAGTCCTACCAGATGCGCCAATAACTGAGATATATATTGTATGCCGATTTATGACTTTCTAAATACCAAAACTGATCAGTACGAGGAACATCTCGTATCAATAAGCGAATACGATCAGTTTGCAAAAGATAATCCGCATTTACAACGAGCATATCTCAAAGCACCGAACCTAAATAAAGGTGGTGTCGGTGATAGAACAAAAGCACCAGATGGTTTCAAAGAGGTTCTCTCTAAGATATCTGATGCTAATCCGAATTCTAACCTTGCCTCTGATTATGGTAAAAAAGACCACAAATCAGTAGCAGTAAGAAACGCTGTTCAAAAGGTTACAAAAAAACTTGGGGATAAAATCACCAAGTCAGATTGATTGGGTTAGACGCCATAAATAGTCTCGCGTGGATCAACGGTAAGTCCACATTAATTTGTTATGGAGTAAAATATGCAAATAAGAGCGAAATCAAGTCCTCTAGTAAAAGCACTCGCTAAAAAACTAGAAGGTGATATTGCTGTTGCTCAAGCGAACATTGACGTTTACTTAGAGCAATCAGTTGGTATCGGTGAACATCCCGATGTCGTACAAGCCATAGAAACTCAAATCGAGGTCTTGGCTGCTGCAGATGAAAAGCTGCAAATCCTGAAGAAGTATTATGGAGTTTAAGGAATCATGGACGATCCTATTCAAGTATTGGTTCAAACAATCATTCATGGCTATGCAGTAATTATTGCATTCATGGCAGGTTGGGCATTGCCTCGCGGTAACGCATTGCGCATGTTACAACTTGGAATTTTGAAAAAGATCCACAACTTTCTCGCTTATGAAGATGAAATTGTGGTTCAAAAGATGGAAAAGACTAAGCGTAAGATTGTACGCAATAAGAAATATATGTCTGAATAAGTGCTGGCATGGCTCAACGGTAGAGCAACTGATTTGTAATCAGTAGGTTGGGAGTTCGATTCTCTCTGCCAGCACCACTTTTCGGGGTATAGGTCAGTCTGGTAGACCGCTACGTTTGGGACGTAGATGTCGGTGGTTCAAATCCATCTACCCCGACCAACATTAAAACGGAGATATAATGCCTGTAAAATATAAAAAAGATGAGATCCAAGTAAAAAGAAATGCTGATGGATCTCAAACAAAAACGATAAAAAGATATTATATGCAGAATGAAACAACTGAGTTTCTAATTGATCTTCTCAATGAAGAAAAAACGAAACCTAAACTGAAGCATAAAATTAGAAACTTTTTATCTCATGCTAGAGGCATCAAGCTAGTACGAAAAGATAAAGATGGCGTTTCACAGTAAGGATCCTGATCAGTGCAAATGGGTATTAAAAACATTTGGCACAAAAGAGAAGGAAGAACTTTATAAAGATAACCGAACCATGCAAGAATGGTTACAATACTGTCGCGATATACTCGCTGCAAGGAGATTGGATTACTAATGATGACACCACAAGAAAGAATGCATAGATACGATCATCTGATCAAAAATGCGATGGCAGCACATGACCGAGCAAAATCGGAATGGGCTAAAAAATATTGGTTGGGAGTTGCAAAACAACTCGCTGAAAACTTCAAACGTAAAGAACCACAAATGGTTCACTGATTATAAATAGGGAATAACAATGGCAGAACTTGAAGGACAAGTTAATGTAGTTTATGAAGAGATGTTGTCTGAACTGATAACAAATCTTTATAAGGATCGATTGAAAGCACTCGCACAAGGAAAGGTTATAGCGACCAAGTACAATGAAGTGTTACAATTGAACACAAAACTTAATGAAGAGTTAATTCTGACCCAGACCGAGTTGAGCCATAAAATAAAAGAACTTGAGAAGTTAAAGAAGAGACAACCAAAAAATGCAAAGTCTAAGGACATTTCTAAATGAGGATGCTGACGGAAAAAATCTGCATCTAGAACATATTGAGGATGAGATCCTCAATTTCGGTATTGGTGGTGCACGTGGATCCATCAATTTTTTAAGATCCCTTAGAGACATGTTGGCTGGTAACTCTCGCTCGTCAATCAATATGACGGTAAAGTGGGATGGTGCCCCAGCCATTTTTGCAGGTATCGATCCATCTGACAACAAGTTCTTTGTTGCCAAGAAATCGGTGTTTAACAAAACACCTTTACTTTACAAATCACAATCTGATATCAATAATGATACCAGACTCCCCCAATCATTAAAACCAAAATTTAGTATTGCTCTGCGTGAGTTTTCAAAGCTGGGCATTACAAACGTCCTCCAAGGTGATTTGATGTTCACATCATCTGACCTAGAGTCTGATATGATTGACGGTCAAAGGCACACGACTTTCCAACCTAATACAATCGTCTATGCAGTTCCACAAGGAACGCCACTGGACGCCACCATTAAACAAGCAAAGATCGGTGTGGTTTGGCATACAACATATTCTGGAAAATCTCTTCCTGAAATGAGAGCATCGTTTGGTGCAAACATTAGCAATCTTCGTAAGAATCGTAACGTCTGGATGGACGATGCGACATATAAAGATGTATCAGGGAAAGCTACATTTACTCAAACGGAAACTGCTGCAGTGACAACTGTATTATCAGGAGTCGGCAGAACATTCAGAACAATAAATTCATATAAGTTAAATGCATTTCTAAACTTTCAAGCTGGGTTTACTGGCAAGATGGTTGGTGCAAGTGTGAAGACTTATATCAATTCGCTTGTGAGGAGTCAAACACAACTCAAAGCATCACATGCATCTGGATATAAAAAGTGGGTTTCTGACAAATACGATACAGAGATTGCAAAACTCAAGACTGAAAAGTCTCAGAATGCACTCGCTGAAAAGAAAAAGAATGCAATGCAATTGTGTGATGATTTCAAAGATTTACTCGGAAACGTATTTGAGTTTATGGCAGGGATTGCCAAAGCAAAAGCATTGATTGTAAAGAAATTAGACACTGTCAAAAGTATTGGCACATTTATTAGAACAAGTAACGGTTTCAAAGCTACAACACCAGAAGGTTATGTCGCTATCGATCGTGTGGGTGGCAACGCTGTTAAACTCGTAGATCGTATGGAATTCAGTTTCAATAACTTCACAGCAATTAAGGCATGGGATAGATGAGCAAGACATTAGTATTCGCATTTGGTAGGATGAATCCACCAACCGTTGGTCACGGTAAACTGATCACAAAAGTAAAACGTCTTGCTAACACAAGTCGTGCAGACCATTTAATTATAGCCAGTCATTCAGAGGACAAGAACAAAAACCCACTTCCACCAAGAGATAAATTAACACATCTCAAAGGTATGTTCCCCAATACAAATTTTAAATTATCAGATCGTACAAATCCTAATTTTATTTCTCAGTTGAAACTATTGACAGGTAAATATGACCACATTATTATGGTCGCTGGATCTGATAGAGTACCAGATTTTCAAAGGTTGTTAGACAAATACAACGGAAAAGATTTCACATTTAAATCAGTAAAAGCAGTATCTGCAGGTGAGAGAGATCCAGATGCAGATGGCGTTACTGGTATGAGTGCGAGTAAAATGAGATTGGCAGCAAAAAATAACAAATTTGATGAATTCAGTCGCGGTCTGCCAACCACCTATTCGGCTACGAATAAGAAAAAATTATTCAAACAAGTCCGTAAAGGTATGCAACTGAAGGAAACATATATATCATTTTCACAATATTTAAAGGATTAATTATGAAATTATCAAAAAACTTTACACTCAAGGAGTTTACAAGGTCACAGACTGCTACTCGCTTGGGTCTTGACAACACTCCTAATGAAGAGCATCTTGAAAATGCAAAAGCATTATTTGAGAATGTTGTGCAAAAAATTAGAGACGAACACGGTGTAACCAGAATTAACTCTGGATATCGTGGTCCAGAATTAAATAAAGCAGTCGGTGGTTCACCAAACTCTCAACACTGTCACGGAGAAGCTGCAGATCTAGAATGCGATGGCATTGACAACCTAGAGTTAGCAAAGTGGATTCGTGATAACTTACAGTTTGATCAGTTGATTTTAGAATTCTACACTCCTGGAGACCCATCATCAGGATGGATACACATTACGTGGAAGCGTGATATATCCCAAAACCGCAATAAAACTCTTACTGCATCTAGAGTAGATGGCAAAACACAATACAGTCTTGGATTGCCAGATGATAGCGGTTCCACTGGTCCATATGATTTCTAAGGAACAGATTCATGGATCGGATTACTCGTAGATTATTTAATAGATTAAATAGATTACACAAAAGACAAACTCCTCTAACCTCTGAAGAGCGTCAAAATCTTATAAATAGTGAAGGATTATACAAATTAATTACCAACCATAATAAAAGAGTGGATGGTATTGTAAATGAACTTATTGCGAGGAAATAGTGGATCTCGAAACTATACTAGAAGGAATAAACGATCCTGCTATTTTTAAGGCAGTGTTTCTTGCTGGTGGTCCAGGAAGTGGCAAGTCCTTCGTAGTAGGTAGGACAGCATTACAGGCACAGGGTTTGAAACTAATTAACTCTGATGACCACTTTGAAAGGTTGCTGTCAAGAGAAGCGATGAAGACAGATCCTTCATCAATATTTTCGCCACGTGGTCAACAGATTAGACAACAGGCGAAATACCTTACCAATCTCCAAATGAGAATGGCAATCAATGGTAGATTGGGTCTCGTGATTGACGGAACTGGTAAGGACATAGGTAAGATTAGAAACCAGAAGCAAATGCTCGAAACAATGGGCTATGAAACTTCTCTGGTTTTTGTAAATACCGATCTGGAAACTGCCATGTCTAGGAATAATAGTAGACCGAGACAACTTCCAGATGACCAAGTAAAGAAAATGTGGAACGAGGTTCAAAATAATCTCGGTGGTTTTCAAAGAATGTTTGGTCAAAATATGATTATTGTTGATAATAGCGATGGCATCAACACTGATCAAGTTTTATTACAGGCATATAGAGATGTCCAAAGATTTGTTAAAGCACCATTGAAAAGTAGAAAAGCACTACAATGGATTAAGCAACAAAAGGCTGCAAGAATGAATGAAGACATAAAAAAGATGGATATGGGTGATGTTATCAAAGACTTTCAAAAGTCTGATGCACCTCAATTCAAAGGTAAGAGCAAGAAAAAGAAACGCGAAATGGCGATTGCAGCAAAGTTAAGTGCTATGGATGAAGCACCAAAAGTGCCACAAGACAGCGATATAGCAAAAAGAAAAGGTTCACAACCTGCAAAATATCATGCAGGTTTAAGCAAATCAACAAAACAAAAAAGAGACGCGCAATTTAAAAAGCAGGCAAAAATGTCTGACAGTAACCCAGCTGCATACAAACCAGCAGCAGGTGACAAGAATGCGAAGACGAAGCCATCGAAATACACCAAATATGTCCAGAAAATGATGGACGAGGAGAAGTTCGAGCCTCACATGATGTATCACCCAGAGACTGGTAAGGGTATAATGGCACAAAGGCATTCTGATCACATGCGTATGTCTAAGCTGGGTTACACTCTGGATGAAAAATGTTGGGATAGCCACAAACAAGTTGGTATGAAAAAGAAAGGGAACAAGATGGTTCCTAATTGTGTGCCTAAAAATTCAGTCAAAGAAGGTTCTGCAGAAGATCGACTCCGTGCTAAACTCAAGAAGCAAGGAGTGGACTTGGATAAACGTGCAAAAGAACGTAAGGCAGAATACGATAGACTCAAGAAACAAAACGAAGGCAACGAGGATGTATTATTCGATCCTAAAAAATATAAGAAAAAAGACCCAATGGCTCTACCACAAATTGGTAAACTTCGCAACGTAAAGAAAAGAGTTTCAAAGCAACGTGTAAAAGACACGAAAGTATTCGACAAAATTAAGATTGACGAATCAGACTATATGGTAGAAGTATCTATGTCTGATGTAGTTAAGTCAAAATCAATCTACAAAGACAAATATATGAGACTGGCGAATCACATTGTTTCTGATTACAGAAAAGATAAACTTCGCGGTGGTGGTCGTGCAAGACACGATGTTTATTATCAAGCCCACGAAATCCTACGCAAGATGGGTCAAGAAGGTAGAAAACTCAACTCAAGGATACTCGGCGACAAAGCCAAAGCAATCTTGGGTGAAGAATACAAATATGAATGGGGAACAGATGACGGCACAGCATACATGAAAGCTGTGACTCCTGGATATCCTCACAAGACAACTAAGAGAAACAAATCCAGTTCTAAGAGACATTACAAAGTTGACGAGAAAAGTATCCAAGAAGAAGATGGCATCATGTGTAAAGATGGTATGTATTGGTGTAGGCAACGTAAAGCGTGTGTGCCTATTCCAGACGGTTACAAAGACAGAGGTGATGGATATATCATCCGTGAGACTGTAGAAGAAGCCATTGAACACGTAAATGCAATCTATAAAGATTTACTCGAAAGACTTGATGATAATGGTAAACCACATATCGCTGAACCAATTGAAGATGTCCTCTCTGCAGAGGATATTCGCGACCTATTGATACAGGCAGATAATCTTTCAATCGATGATATGAAAGACCTTGGCATTATAGATGAGGAAGAGCCTGAAGAAGAACTAGAGATTGATACAGCAGAGGTTCAAGTTACAGAAGCACTTACACCACTTGGTCGTATCAAACGTAGACAAGCTGCAAGAAGAAATAAAACAAAATTAAAACTCGCTCGTGTTCGTGCATTGAAACGTGCAGGTGGCAACGCTCGTATTAAATTACGTGCTACACGTGGTGCGAGAAATTTGATGTATAAACGTCTATTACGTGGACGTGATAAGGCAGGATTACCACCATCAGAGAAGGCAAGACTGGAAACAATGATACAAAGATTCCAGCCATTGATTGCTCGAATCGCTGTTCGTATTTTACCACAGATTCGTAAGACAGAACTTAGTCGTTTGAAAAACAAACGTGCTGGTATGAAACCACAAAAAGCTAAGAAATTTGTGATCAAGAAAGGTGGTAATCCTTCTAAGTATAAAGCTAAGAAATTTGTGATCAAGAACAAACCTAAAGGTTCTGGACCACAGAAAGCGAAAAAAGCAAAGACTAAATAATGAAACCGAATAAATATGTAAAGAAACCAAAACTCAAGCCAGTAACAAAGGCAGAAGCGATGGAAAGAGTCTGGAAAGACAACACCATTATTGGTAATAAAGGTAAGAAAAAATGAAAACATTTAATGATTTTATCGTAGAGGGCGCATTAGCAGACAAAGCAAAGAAGTCTGGTATCTCAGTTGGAACATTGCGTAAAGTCTACAATCGTGGTATGGCTGCATGGAAGACTGGTCACCGTCCAGGAACAACCCCACAACAATGGGGACATGCTCGTGTAAATGCATTCATTACGAAAAAGAAAAAAGGTGGATTGAACCACGATAAGGATCTTGCGTAGTGAAAACCTTTCGCGAATTTAGAGAGCAAAATGAACTCGAAGAAGCACCACTGGTCATGATGAGTCAAGGTGCACTGAAAGTAATCGCTGATAAATTAGTGAACAGACTATCAAAAGAAAGTGCGAATAGAAGAGTCCAGATGATGACTCAAATCGGCAAAATATTAGGTATTCAAGTAAAAGTTTTACCAAACAATAAAGTAGAAATAAGATGAAACATTTTTCTGAAACAGTCGAAGTAAAAGAGATTAGTGACAAGGTTGTCAATAGAGTCACTCAAAAAAGAAATCAGGCGATGAGAAATGCCATCATTCAAAAAAATAAACAGGCAAAAGATAATGCTGTTGATCGTATTGAAAGAAATATGAAACTAAGAATGAACAGAGCATATCGACAAATGAATAAAAAAACCGATGCTGCAATGGCAAGGTTAAAAGAAGATGGTTCTAAAGATGTATCTTCTATGAAGATGAAAGTCAAAACTGCAATGTCAGCACTTTCAAAAATGAACTCTGAATTATCTAAATTGCCAGACGATGGCGACTTACCTACATGGTGGACAAATAAAGTTGCAGTCGCAGTAGATAAACTCGATGGTATGGCAGATTATTTAGATGCTAAAGTTGAATCTATCGAAGAAGATTCTTGTTGTGAAGAATGTAAATATGAAGATGTCATTGAAGATGCAATGATTATAGAAAACGGAGAAAAGAAAGGTGTTAAATTAAATAACATCATCCGTACCTCTGAAAATCCGAATAAGAAATTTAAAGTTTATGTGCGCGACCCAGCTACGAAAAAAATTAAAGTAGTTAGGTTTGGCGATCCAAATATGGAAATTAAAAGAGACGATCCTAATCGTAGAAAAAATTTCCGAGCCAGACATAATTGCGACAATCCTGGACCAAAAACTAAAGCAAGGTATTGGTCTTGTAAACAGTGGCGTGGTGGTGCAAAAGTAGAGAATTAATTCTTCTAACTCTTATAAATTTATATTATGAAAAACCATGGACTTATTCTTGGAGTCTTCCAAGCGACTCATATCTTAATTAGAGACCCTTGTTGGGTTAGTGTCAAACGTGCTGCTGGTGCGTATAAAATTGCACACTTCATGCGTCAACAGGGTTGGGATGTCGAGGTGATCGATTACTGGTTAAGTTTCGACTATGAAGAGTGGAAGGAACTTATAGATTCTCGTGTTACTCCAGACACTAAATGGATTGGTCTAAGTCTTACATTCCCCATCACAGGTAGAAATAATACCAGATCTAAAAAATATCTTCAATACATCAAAGATAATTATCCCCATGTAACCATTGTGTGTGGTAGTAAAGCCATATACACTGGAATCTACCTTCACGAATATATCGATTACTATCTCTTTGGATATGGAGAGTATGGTTTTAATGAACTTTGTAAAAAACTTTTAGGTAAACCATCAGCTGTTGTTATTGAAGAATATCCAGTTGGAGAGAAACAAGGTGTAGCCGAAGGTGTGATCAGATATGTTGATTGTGATAAACACCATATCTGTGCGCCACAAAAAGATCTTACTGTCGAATATGAGGACAGAGATTTTATACTGCCTAATGAACATATGACCTTTGAATTTGCTCGAGGTTGTAAATTTAAATGTAAATTTTGTTCTTACAATATGATAGGTGTGAAAGGTGATTACACCAGAGATATGAATAATTGGTACACTGAAGCGATGAGAAACTACGATAAGTGGGGTCTTACAAATTATTCAGTAGCTGATGAAACATTCAATGACAGTATTCCTAAACTTCAAAGTATTGTTGAACAAACAAGAAAGATGCCATTTAAGTTAGATATGGCTGGATATGTCCGTGCTGATTTGATTGCCTCTCGTCCACAAGATAGAGAATTGATGGCTGAGATGGGTTTCTGGGGACATTATTATGGTATCGAAACTTTAAATCACGAGTCTGGAAAAACTATTGGTAAAGGTATAAATCCAGACAAATTAAAAACTGAACTTAAAGCAATTAAAAAATATTTCGAAACTCATAATCAAGGAAGATATCGAGCAACAGCTAGTTGGATTGTAGGTTTACCATTTGAAACACCTGAAACATATTGGGATGGTATCAGTTGGTGGGCTAAAGAAATGCCACTACAACATATGGCTGCATTCCCACTGTTTATTTCTAATGCATCTGAAGAAGAACGAAGGGTATTTAAAGGCGCAGAGTCTGAATTTGATAGAACTTGGAGACAGTCTAATCTTTTCGGAACTTATGAAGAAGATGAAGAGGTCGGTGTAGATCCAAATCAATTACCTGATTTTTGTAGAGAATATGTAATGATGCGTTATAAATCCTCTGTTGGTGCAAAATGGACACACGAACACTTCAATCATTGGACTGCACACGTTGAATGGGGTAAAACCTTAATGTCTGATCAGTTTTTGAACTCTGGTATTGGTGCTTGGTGGTTCCATCACTATCATACCACTGGAATGGGCACATATGAGGAGTTATTAAAACTAAGAGAACGTGATATTCACATCCCTGAGGTTATGAGGCGTACAGAAGAACACATTGAAAATTATAAGTGGAAGAAGCTGAGTTTATAAATACTATACGCAAGAATAATTCTTAGGAGAAAACCAAAGATGTCATTAGAAAAAGAAATTAGAGAAAAGTTGATTGCAGAAGCAGCTGATTATAAAAAGCTGGATCAACTTGTCCGTCAGGGTATGATGTCACCAGCACAACTTCCTATGCTACATCGTGGCTTAGACAAAATGCAGTCTGGTAAAGTATTAAACCCACAAGAACGCGAAGCTGTAAACAAAGTAATGCAATCTATGCTTTTTATCGTAACTGGAGACTCACAGGTTTTCAATAAAGCAAGACAGCACACACAAAAAACTAGATACCAAACTGAAAGTTATACAGAAGAAGAAGTTCGTGAGTTATGTCATTCAAAAGACCACGACTGTGCTGTAACAGTAAATCACCCTAAATGGGGTCTTGGTAAACCAATATACGAATCTCATGCTATTCCAGATGATGAAGGGAATGTTGAATGGTATGATGTGCAGTTTAAACACGGTATTGAAAAAGAAGTACCAGCTGCAGATATGGAAATCTTACAGTCTGAAGGTCATGAGAAAACAATGTATGCTTCTACTAAAAAAGGTAAAGCAAAGAATTCAAAACAACAAGCTGCAATTGCCATTGCTAAGAAAGAAAAAGATCTTGATGAATATGGCATGGTGACTGCCTCTACTAAGAAACGTAAGAAAGTAAAGAAACCAAACGTATATGCTATGGCTGCTGAAGAATCACCAGCTGAAGATAAATTAGACAGCGGTTACAAAGCAAAATTCCAAGCTATGTTGAAGAAAACTGGCAAGTCTTTGAAAGATATGTCAGACGAAGAAAAGAAAAAATTCTTCAATGCAGTTGATGCTTCTCATTCAGCTAAAGATGAGTCTGTAAACGAAGAAGACATTAAAGAATACATCACATCTAAACAAGTAAAGATGGCTAAAGGTATTGCATTTGATAAACGCCACAAAGGTGGTGATATGACAGGTGCAGCTAAGAAGATGGAAAAAATCAAGAAAGGTTTATCTAACCATCCTGGAGCCAAAAAAGCATTAAGACAAGCTAATGAGCAAGATGAATTACAGGAGATGGATCCTAAAGAACATGTAAAAAAAGAAGATGACAAATACTGTGTTTATAATAAAGACGGTAAAAAAGTCGCTTCTTTCGACTCAAAAGATGAAGCTGAAGCATATGCAGTAAAAAACCATAAAGATCTTATGGAATTAAAAATGCATCCACAGCACAAACAAATAAAAAAATACGCAGATGCTAAAGCTAGTGATACATTTAAAAGAAGATTTGGTGCTCTTGGCGACGGTGGTCCAGAAGGAGATACTGTTAAAGCGAGAGCAGCAGCTTCTAAAAACCTTCGTAAATTAAAGAAACCATTAGCTAAGACAAAAGGTTTGGTAAAAAAAGCAAATAAAATTGCAAAGAAATCTTCTGACCGTATGATAAATTTGACACGTCAAGATCACGGTGACGAAAAAACAAACCCAACAAAGAAATTTACTAACAAACAACGTAGAGATCAAATGAAGAGTGGTAGTTTTGGCGATGCAAATGATAAGTATTACAGAGGAAGTTCGAGAACTAATGAAGAGACTGAAAGTCTTGAAGAAGCAGTACTTAGAAAGAATTTTGATAGTCAACCAAATCCTACAATGATGAAGAAGTCTACAATGGATAAAGCCAAAGGACTTAATGTAAAAGTTGTGAAACCAAAAAATCAAAAAAGTAAAAATGATTTAATGTTTCAAGGTAAATCTTCTGATTTAAAAAAACTTGGGTCAAAGTTAACTTTGCCTTTGCCAAAAAAAGAAGAAACTGAAAGTCTTGAAGAGCGTAATAAACAGAACGCAATGAAGCGTAAAATGATGGATGCTAGTCGCGGTGCTCGATACAAGTTAAACAATCCAAATGTTCCAAACTCTGATCACAAAACACCACAAGCACAAAACAAAGCAATCGGTCGTGCTCTTCGTAGTTTTGAAGACGCTAACTCTGATTCTATGGAAAATCAAGAAAAGATGAATAGAAAGATGAAGCGTAAATCAGATGCTAATGCAAGAAAAGAAAGAGAAACTGATCACGGTTATAAAGCTGCAATGAAAGAAAGTCTAATCGATAAGGTTGTAGAAAAACTGGGCGACGCCAATCTGGTTGAAGGCGCATTTAAAAGAATGGTTACTGATAAGCAGGAAAAAGAAAGACTTGCTAAGACGAAAAAACCGCAAGGAAACAATCGATCGTATATGACACCCAAAGTAGATAAGTATGGAAGATCTAATAAAATGTACTTCCATCCGAGTGAAGATGCGCAATCTGATGCAAGAAGAGATGCTAAAATGGACTCAAGAGGTTTGGCTCAAACTAAAAAAGACAAACCAGATATGCAACACAAAGGCAAAAAAGCTGGAGATGAGAAAGATGGCGGTCATATCGTCATGCAACTCCGCAAAGCTGTAAGCATTGGTAAGCCAGTCAAATTTAAAGACGGCAAGAGTCATAATATTAGTAAGGCAGATGCTCACAAATACTTGAATAAGTATATGCAAGCGAAAAAACCTGCTGATAAAGAAAAGATGCATAGTGCACACGATTCGCATGATGCTTTTAAGAAACACTTATAAATAATTTAACAACAAAAACTCAATTTAGGAGAGAAAAATATGTCAGGTTGGGGAAATAAAGACGATAAAACGTCAACAGGCACGATTGCCATGTCTACTGCAGGTGCGGTAACTGGTACATCAACTGCCTTCACAACGGAAGCTGCTGTCGGTGATATCCTCACTGCAAGTTCTAAAGATTTTAGAATTACAGCAATTACTTCCAACACAGCAGCCACAGTTGTGGATGCTGATACTCCAGGAGCAAGCATTACAGCAATTAGTGCTGGTACAAATTATACACTTAGTGAAAAGCCAAGTGGAATGATTAAAGCTGAGTCTTCTGGAACTTTAACATCCGAAACAGTATTCGGTGTTGATGAAGCTGAAATTGCAGCTGCAGCTGGTGACGGCAAAGGTATTGCCCAAACTGGTTGGGTAAATGTAAAAACTATCGCTTCAGGTCGTATCGCTGCTATCGACACAGTCGGTGCTGCTGACACAGATCGTGCACAAGGTACTTACATTTTAGACCCAAGCATGTATAGCACTGCCTCTAGTGGCGATGGTGCTAGATTTCAGATCGATGTTGCTTCTAACGGTGCAGCAACGGTAACTGTTTTAAATCCAGGATCTGGATTTGCTGATAACGAAGTCATTACAGTTGCTGATGCTCAACTCGGTGGAGGTGGCGGTGCTGCTTTGACTTTCGCTGTTAATGGTATTGAAAGCCGTAAACAATATGAAACTCTGGTTGCTCTTGCCAAAGCTGATGCTTCAACTATGGGCGACGCTGAAGATACTGAGTTCCCAGATTCCTAATAACTTATTAAAGGAGTCTGAATAATGGCTGATCAAAAGCTAAGTGAACTAACTGCTGCAACGAGTGCTGCTGGTGCGGATAATTTATATCTCGTAACAGGTGGCGCAAGTAGAAAAATTACGGTCGCAAATTTGTTTGCCGATGTAGACACACCAGTCAAACTCGGTTCAACAGTTGCGATCGATGATTCGGAAACTCTTACTGGTGCTGGGGTTGTATCTGTCGCTAAAACAGTTACAGCACTCAGCAATCCAGGAGCATCTGGAACATTGACAATCGCTGCAGGATCTACAGGACAAATCAAGATTATAGTAATGACATCTAACACAGGCAGTAACACCTTGACGTTAGATGATACAGATCTTGGTCATGACACTGTAGTATTTAACGAAAAAGGTGACACTGCGACTCTAATATATATTGGGTCAAAGTGGTGGGTCATAGGAGGCACTGCTGCAGTCACCAACTAATTAGAAAAATAATACATCATGGAATTGAATGATTCGAACTTTTTGATTTATGCTATAAAGAAATATAATAACCCTCAATGCGAGGGTATGGAAGATTTAGAAGAGGATCTGAAAAGATTTAAGTATCTAAAAAGACTCTTCCGACGTTATGAAAGGAATGGCGTATTAAGTGAAAGATTAATTATCAATCATTTAATTGTCCTTTATAATGTTTTTGGGCAGAATGCCACTGAGTTATTATTCTTTAAAACTGACCCAGAACATTTTGCTATTTTAAAATCGTTTCTAGTTTATCTCAATAGAGTACCACTAGAAATTATAGGATCGAACGAGTACACGGATATTCCGCTTGATGCTAATATATTAGATGAACTGAGGAAACTTTAATGTCAAGATTTGTAGATACAGTTGTTGCATATCGTCTTCTACGATTATTGGCAACTCCCATAGAACGCTCTGATGCGTTTCAGCTTGGCATCATCGACCGTGATGGTAACAAACTCAAAGAACCCCAAACATCTCAAGAAATGAATGCGTACTCGCTTCTGCAAAGATTTGTATTCAAGGTGCAGAAGTCTCTCATGAAATCACCTGACAGAAATGCAAGACGTCTATTGACTTTTGCTGCTGCAATGGCTATACTAAAAGAATACACGGAAGAAGATGAAAATAATGTTGATGCATTGTTGGAAGTTTTCGAAAAAGACGAGGATGTAATTAAACAAGCTGAACTTTTAGAAAGTTCCAACCTCATCTCCTTTCACAACTTCATCGGTGAAGACTTGGCTGCAAATAATGCAGGCAGTGGTGCAATTCACGGTATAGGCGTTGGTCCAAAAGGTGAGCCTGGAAGAGACCCACGTTTAATGCCTCTCGCTAGAAGAAGGAAAAAGAAACGTGAGTCAAGTGGAAAGTAAGATAGCAGTCCTAGAAAACGAAGTCAACCAGATGCGTGGACTTTTTTCTAAACTGGACGAATCAATTGATAAAATGGCTGAGATTTCTGGAGCAATCCAGCAAATGCTTGCCGTTCACGAAACCCAAATTCAATCACAAGCACAAGATACGGAGGATCTTTTTCATTTAGTGGAAAAACGTAGAATCGAAAATGATGAAAACTTGAAAGAATTGCATTCTCGAATTACTACCAATGGAAAAGAGACCAGAAAAGAAATGAACGAGAATGTGATCAAGATTATGAATGCCATAGAGGATGTAAAAGACCTCATGGTAGACAGAGAACGCATAATCAACGAGCAACAAGCACAACTCGAAGAACGTATCAACAGCCTTGAGAAAAAGTCCTACTTTATGATGGGTGGGGCTGCAATTATAGGGTTTCTCGTAGGTGCATACGACTGGATCGCCGAAATCTTTTCTTAAATACTTCTTGACATTTTACTATGATTGAGGCATACTCTCTCTATGTCATTATATGTGGATGTAAAATATCTGAACATGGCATCTTCTCGCTTCGAGATATTCAAGCGAAAAGGTGAATATCTGTTCAATGTCCGTTGCCCTATCTGCGGTGACTCTCAAAAAAACAAACGCAAGATGCGTGGTTATTTCTTCAAACGAAATAACGATCTCCTCTATAAATGTCATAACTGCCAATGGTCTGGATCTTTCGGTAAACTACTGAAGGAAGTAGACCAGATTCTTTATAAACAATATGTCCTAGAAAGATTTGCTGATGGCGAGACTGGTAAGGGTAAAGGACACTCTAAACCAGAGGTTGTGATGGACTTCAAACCCAAGTTTGAAAAGAAACCTATCATTGAAAAACTGATGGATAAACTATCAGATCTCCCTGCTGATCACGAGGCAGTCGAGTATGCACTCGGTCGTGGACTCCCACCTGAATCTCTTGAAAGACTATTCTACGTTGATAATGTTCAAAACGTAGCAGGTCTGAATAAGAAATATAAAGAATCAATCAAAACTAATGAGCCAAGATTAGCCATCCCATTTATAGACGCGAAGGGTAAGTTGACAGCAGTCAGCCTTCGAGGGATGCGAGATGAGGCTCTAAGGTACATTCTCGTTAAGGTAGACGAGGATGCGCCAACTGTCTACGGTCTGGATACAGTCGATAAGAACAAGCCAGTTATCGTTGTTGAAGCACCACTTGACAGTTTATTCATCCCCAACTCCATCGCTTGTGCTGGCACTTCTTTCAACAAGATCGATGAGTTGGGGTTGGACAAGGACAAAACGACAATCGTCTTCGATAATCAACCAAGAAATAAAGAAGTTTGTAAAATGCTTGAAAAGTATATTGACTTGGGATATAATGTCGTGATTTATCCCGACAATGTAACTGGCAAAGATATAAACGATATGGAAAATGAAGGGATTGATTCGTATAAATTAATAAGGGAGAACACTTTTAGTGGACTCACTGCTAAAGCTAAATTTTCGTTATGGAGAAAAACATGAGTGAAGTGTCTTTGGTTGCACTGAGTAAACCATCAGCTATAACAGACTGTAACACTGCTGCTGAATTGGTTGCATATACTGCTAGGGTGAGTAATCCTACAAACCAAAATAATACCGCGACAGCCCCAAAATTACTGGGATATCTGATACGCGAAGACCACTGGTCTCCATTTGAGATGGTACATATGACAATGGAGATTAAGACTACTAGGGATATTGCCAGACAGATATTACGTCACAGGTCATTTTCCTTCCAAGAGTTTAGTCAGCGATATGCTGAAGCAACTGAATGGGAAACAAGAGAAGCGAGATTACAAGATCTCAAAAATCGTCAAAACTCAATGGAAACTGACGACCCAGAAATAAATGAAATGTGGAATGTTGTTCAAAAGAAACTAATCAAAAATGCCGAAGATGCCTACAAGTGGGCATTAGAACAAGGTATCGCAAAAGAACAAGCACGTGCTGTTTTACCAGAGGGTAATACCATGTCTACATTATACATGGCTGGTTCACTACGCTCTTGGATACACTACTGTCAATTGCGCACTGGTAACGGTACGCAGAAAGAACATATCAAAGTTGCAGAAAAATGCTGGGAGATTATTGAGCAACATTTTCCCGATGTTGTAAAGGCTCTCGCATGAGAGATCCAGTCTTTACCATAGACTGGGATGTAGATTTTGACGGTCTACGGAACGAGGTCAGCGAGTATGTCAAAGATGATGACATAAAGCTAATGACCAAAGAACGTGCACTGTCCATGGGTGCTGCATTACCCACAGAAGATAATTCGACTGTAAAAGATGTAAACTCTTACTCGGCTGTTTCGCCATATGATGCAGAAAAGCAAATGTGGTTGCCAGTGTTGAAAAAACATAAGGAACAGTTACAAGACTTTTTGCAAGTCCCGATGGAGATGGGAAGTTCGTACACGATACAAAACCCACATTCATCTTTTGCCTTGCATACTGATATCATGGCTTCTATATTTTTTAAAGATAGAAATGACATGACTGAATGGAATAAGTTTTTAGAACGAGGAAGACAAAAAGGGAACGATCTTGGAGAATCATGGTTAGATCTCCAGATTATGATTAATAGGGATGCTGCTGATCAGGATGATATTAGTAAAAATATCGTTGATAATCTGTATCGGTGGTGTGTAAAATGGGATCTGCTGGAAGACGAAGACCACTTTGAACGTCTAATCAGTGATGATTTCTGGAATAAATGGATGGACGAAGCACCTCGTGCATCAATAAACATAGTACTGGACGAACAAAATGCGATTGATACGGCTGTTTCTTTTCTTAATGTGGATAGTAACAGCTTCAGCGACTGGAAGTATCGTTGCGGTGTACTCAACGTCGATCGACCACATGTGGTCTTCAACAAAACAGACAGTCACCGAATTATGGCAAGGTTTACAACCTACAGAATGACACATAAAGAAGTGTATGATAGATTCGAACAGGCAAACTTTAAATTAAACTAAATAGAAATACGCGCAAGGAGTTATGACGTTGGCAAAAAGAGAATATATGGGGATTCAGATCGATGAATCCCGTGACGAACTGTTTGATAAATTAGGATTACAGCGTCTAAAAGAAAGTTATATGCGCGAAGATGAAACAACACCTCAAGAGAGGTTTGCTTTCGTATCAAAATCATTTTCATCCAATCCAGAACACGCACAAAGGTTATATGAATACAGTAGCAAACACTGGCTTTCTTACTCTACACCTATCCTTTCTTATGGTCGCTCTAAACGTGGTATGCCTATATCTTGCTTTCTCAACTACATTGAGGATACAGCTGAAGGTCTTGTTCAAAACTTTAGTGAAACAGCGTGGCTCTCTATGTTGGGTGGCGGTGTTGGTATTGGGTTCGGCATCCGTGCTGCCGATGACAAATCGACTGGTGTCATGCCACATCTTAAAACCTATGATGCTAGTTCCCTTGCTTATCGACAGGGAAAAACTAGACGCGGAAGTTATGCAGCTTACTTAGATATTTCTCATCCAGACATTATGATGTTCCTCGAAATGAGGAAACCAACTGGTGATCAAAACATGCGTGCATTGAATTTGCATCATGGCATTAATATTAGCGACAGGTTCATGGAAGTTATTGAACGCTGTATGCAAGATCCCGAAGCAGACGATGGCTGGAATCTACTAGACCCACATTCAGGTGCAATTCGCGAAACAGTATCGGCGAAAGCACTTTGGCAAAAAATTCTCGAGTTGCGTATGGAAACTGGTGAGCCATACATTCATTATATTGATACAAGCAACCGATTGATGCCTGAATTCCAAAAAGAATTAGGTTTGAAAATTCACCAGAGTAACTTATGTTCGGAGATTATTCTCCCTACAAATGAAGAACGAACTGCCGTTTGTTGTTTGTCTTCAGTGAACTTAGAAAATTATGATGCTTGGTCAAAAGACCAGCTGTTCCTGAAAGACATGGCAGAGATGCTGGACAATGTCCTTCAGTTCTTCATCGACAATGCTCCAGATTCTGTGTCACGTGCAAAATACAGTGCCATGAGAGAACGCTCTATTGGTATTGGTGCACTTGGCTTTCATGCCTATCTACAGAAGAAGGGTATTGCTTGGGAGAGCGCAGTTGCCAAAGGTGCAAACATGCGTATGTTCCGACTAATTCGGAGTAAATTAGATGAAGCAAATCTTCAATTGGGAAAAGAAAGAGGATGTGCCCCAGACGCTGAAGGAACAGGCAAGAGATTTAGCCATGTTATGGCTATCGCTCCCAATGCTAGTAGTAGTATTATTATGGGAAACACTAGCCCTTCTATTGAACCTTTTAGAGCGAATGCCTATCGACAGGACACTATATCGGGAGCTTTTCTTAACAAAAATAAGTATTTGGATGCTGTCATTCAAGAAAAATGTGATAAAAACAAAAAACTGGATTATGACGAAATTTGGTCGTCAATAATCGCGAATGATGGGTCTGTCCAACACTTAGATTGTTTGGAAGAAAATGAAAAGTATATATACAAGACATCAATGGAAATTGATCAGAGATGGCTCATTGAACATGCTGCAGATAGGCAAGCATTCATTGACCAAGCACAATCTCTCAACTTATTTTTCCGTCCAGATGTCAATATAAAATACCTCCATGCTATCCATTACTTGGCTTGGAAGCAGGGATTGAAGACACTTTATTATTGTCGTTCAGAAAAACTCGGCAAAGCTGATAAAGTGTCTAAACGTATTGAACGCCAAGTAATTAACGAAATTGATATGAGTGCGTTGGTAAATGATGAAGAGTGTATCGCATGTGAAGGCTGACATACCTGAAGGCAAACGAATAGCAGTTTGTGTATCAGGTGGTTGGGATAGTGCTGTACTATGGCACATCATATATAATGAATGCAAAAAACGCGGTCAAAGTTGTAGACCGTACACCGTCCCCAAGATCGATGGGGCAGTTAATTATGCAAATAAAGTCCTGAAGTGGTCAGGATATGACACTGAAACAAATATAGTAGGATCTATTCAATCTGAAGACCCTTCTGAATATGTTACCAGTGGTGTCAAAGAGATTTTGATAAACGGATATGCTGATGTAGTATATTCTGCTGTCACTTCTTATTATGATGAAATGGAACCTGATCACGATCGTCAGTTTACGAAGGGAACTCCATTCGAAGAAATTGTTCGGCAACCTTTTGCTGAGTGGACAAAAGACAAAGTTGTCCAGCTTGGCTTCGATCTAGGTATCGCCGACGATATTATGAACATCACTCATTCGTGCACAGAGCGTGACGAGGGGAGATGTGGGTACTGTCCATGGTGTAAAGAACGTGCATGGGCATTTAACAAAATTAACAAAATAGATAAAGGAACTAACTAATGGCAATCAAAGCAAAAATATTTTCAAGGGATGACTGCTCCTTCTGCAGTCAAGCAAAAGAATTTTTAAATGGTATGGAAGTTGAGTATGAAGAAATACATCAACCGACTGGCAGAGTTCCACAAATCTATGCAGGTGATGTTCACATTGGTGGATACACAGAATTAATTGAGTTATCTCAATCTATATCTAAATGGGATGAAACATTTGGTGCATAATCCATTTGAAAAGCACATTGACAATGAGTCAATAGTGAATATTCTTCGTTATATTGATGAGCAGTTTCTTTTGATATGTGACCACAAAAAAGTATTGGAACTTGGACCAGCACATGGGGCAACTTCTTCATATATTAATTTGAGGAATCCAGAGAAGTTTACAGTCGTTGAGCCAGATTATGAATGTTGTAAAATATTAGATAGGTTCATAAACGGCGAAAACAAAACTGTGTATAATATGACTTACAATGATTATTATGCAAGACATAAGGAAAAATATGATGTTGTATTGTGTTGTGGATTATTATATCACCTACACAGTCCGATTGACCTTCTGGAAAAAATTGTAAATTTTAATGATCCAGAATATATTTTGATCACAAATATTGAATTTCCTGAGACTGGCTTGTCTGAAAATATAGAGCCAACTGATGAAATTCTTATGAGATATCTTGACTATGGTATAACGAAACCAATTGACAGAAATTTATATCTGTCACAAAAAGACCTAACTACTTGTCTGGAATCTGTTGGTTATGAAGTAGTTGATGAGATTACAACAGACAAGTGGAAATCTATCTGGGATAGGACAGAAGAAAACATAAACAATTATTTAAAACTTTTTAGGAAGAAAAATGGCTAAAAAATTAAACTTACAAGAAGAACGCGAATATTTCAAACCGTTTAACTATCCATGGGCATATGAAGCATGGTTAAAACATGAACAATCACATTGGCTACACACTGAAGTACCAATGGCAGAAGATGTAAAAGATTGGAAAAATTCTTTAACAGAAGCAGAACAAGCATTCTTAACAAATATCTTCCGTTTCTTTACACAGGGAGATATTGATGTGGCAGGTGGTTATGTGAATAACTATCTTCCTTATTTCCCACAACCAGAAGTCCGTATGATGCTTGCAGGTTTTGCTGCAAGAGAAGCATTACACGTTGCTGCATATTCACATCTTATTGAAACACTCGGTATGCCTGAGTCTACATACAATGAGTTTCTAGAATATGAAGCGATGAAAGACAAACACGAATACTTCATGGATCTCTCTGGTAAAAATGGCACGAAAGAAAGTGTAGCAACTAACATTGCAGCATTCAGTGCATTCACTGAGGGTATGCAGTTGTTCTCATCTTTTATTATGTTATTGAACTTTCCAAGACATGGAAAAATGAAGGGTATGGGTCAGATTGTTACATGGTCAATTGTTGATGAGACTATGCATGCTGAATCTATGATTAAGTTGTTCCGTACATATATTGAAGAAAACAGAGAACTCTGGAACGACTCGCTGAAAAGTAAAATCTATACGATCGCTGAAAAGATGGTAGAACTTGAGGACAAATTTATCGACCTCGCTTTTGCTATGGGTGATATGGATAATCTTACTCCAGATGAAGTTAAGAAATATATTCGTTATATTGCAGACCGTCGTCTGATCAGTCTTGGTATGAAAGGTATCTTCAAAGTCAAGAAGAATCCTCTGCCATGGGTTGAAGAAATGATTAATGCACCAACACACACAAACTTCTTTGAGAACCGAGCCACTGATTATGCTCGTGGCGCAATCACAGGTGACTGGGGAGATGTCTGGGGATCGGCTGCTTAATGTCTGACCCAACTAGAATAAGATGCGAATGCTCATCGTGTGATGCGGTGTTTTGGGTCGAGCATGAATTGGAAAGTGATTATTATCCAATTGAAAAATGTCCATTTTGTGGAGACGATTTGGACTTTGAAGAAGAATTAATTTTAGATTACGGCGAGGAGGATTTCGAAGCTGATGTATGAATATAAAGCAATAATTAGAAGAGTGGTTGATGGTGATACGGTAGACGTAGACATCGATCTTGGGTTTGGTGTTATATTTGCCAATCAACGTATCAGACTGTATGGTATTGATACACCAGAATCTCGTACAAGAGATAAAGTTGAAAAAGTATTTGGTAAAATGGCTGGTGCTTTCCTGAAAGAAAAATTAGGAGAGTCCTGCACTTTACAGACAGTTTTGGATGGTAAAGGTAAGTTTGGTCGTATTCTCGGCAAATTTATTGTCTACGATGAAGTGACAGGTGTAGACAGGTCAGTCCACGAAATTATGATCAGACAAAATCTTGGTGTGGAATATCATGGTCAGTCAAAAGCAGACATCGAGGCTGAACATTTAAAAAACCGACAAATACTTATTGAAAGATTAGATATGGAATTATGATGTTTGATTTACGTTATGCATTTGGTGAGAATAAACATTGTAATCTGGATTTAGATTATTTTCCAGATTCGCCAGACGATAATCCTAGAGCAAAGTGGCACGGCAATCCTATCAGATATGTAACTAATGAGTGGGGTTATAGATCTGATAAGTTTGAGGAGAATCCAGACTCTGTTATTTTCTTGGGATGCAGTCATACAATGGGCATCGGTCTACCATTAGAAGATGTCTGGTGTTCGATTGTAGCAAAAGAACTGGGCAGAAAAGGTTATAATTTGGGTGTCAATGGTGGTAGTATGGACACTGCGTTTAGAGTATTAAGTCAGTGGTTGCCATTAATAAAATCAAAACTTGTTTGTGTCCAAGAACCCACATGTAGACGAGAAGTTATTCACGCAAAGCAAGGAATCGCAAGATTCTTACCAAACTTTACATGGGCTCATGTGCAAGAATTACTTCTTGGTGAGGAAGAATACTCTGTCAATAGAGATAAAAATGTAAGAGCCATACAAAATCTTTGCGATCAGTATGGTGCAAAATTAATAATGTGCGACCCTGATTGGTTTTGTGTTCATCTAAATGGTGAACTGGCTAGAGATAAAATGCATTGGGGAATACCACAACATCAAGAGTTTGCTAAAAATACTCTTGATGCGATTATAAATAATAGATATGGCATATTCGAAAAAGGTAGTAGATAGATTTGAATCAGTATTAGCGAATCCAGAGAAACACTCTGTAGGTAGGTTCGACCCCAAAGATCCTAACATCGCGACAGGTTTAGTGGGCGCACCAAGTTGTGGTGATGTAATGAAACTAGACCTTAAATTAGACCCAATGACAGATGTTATTGAAGATGTAAAATTTAAAACTTATGGTTGTGGTAGTGCAATCGCATCGAGTACGATGTTTGTTGAGATGCTCAAAGGTAAAACCATAGAAGAAGCAAAACAAATCAAAGATAAGGATATTGCAGACGCTTTAGAATTACCAGCGATTAAAATACATTGTTCTGTTCTCGCTGAAGAGGGCATACATAGAGCAATAGCTGACTGGGAAGAAAAAAGTGCGCATAGAAAGCATAACCAGAAATGATAGAACTCACCAATGAAGCGTTTGCAAAAGTTGCTGAGCGATGTCGAGAGTCTGATTCCGAAAAAAGTATTGTTCGGATTGATCTTGTTGACAGCGGTTGTGCTGGGTATGAATATGATGTTCGGTTTTCCGATACTATCAATAACGACGATACTGTTATAGATTATGGCAAGTTTAGTATCGTTGTAAGTGAAAAAAGTAAACCTTTTCTACAAGGGACAACTTTAGATTATGTCAAAGAAGGGTTGAATGAAACCCTTAAATTCATCAATCCAAATGAAGTGTCCACTTGTGGATGTGGAGTTTCGATTCAATTTTAGGTTTCTCTGCACCGAATAAATAGGTGTATGGCGAAACGGAAACCTAAAGAGAAAAAGGTTCACCGAGTTTACTGTACTTACTTTCCGAATGGCGATTATTATATTGGCTATTCTGGAAAACCGCAGAGACTATATGAAAAATATTATGGCTCATCAAAGTATGTGCTACAATATGAAGGTGAATTGAAAAAAGAAACTATTGCTGAGTTCGAGATGAAGTCTTGGGCAAAAATGCAAGAATTTCTATTGCAATGGCAGCAGAGACACGATCCAAAATGTCTCAACTCCATGCTTAATATTCGGCTCAATAAAGAGCCACTGGCAGATTTCGAGCCAGTACAATGGGAGCCAAAATGGGATATGTAGTTTTACTTTTCTTTTCTGCACTGGCAGTATCTGCCGTTGCAGCATATTTTTCGATCGTCGGTCTTATGGCGATCTTTCCTGCAGCAGCGATGTCGATCCTCGCGATGGGTGTTGTGTTAGAGATTGCCAAACTGGTGACAGCATCTTGGCTGTATCAGAACTGGGAACGAGCCAATCTCTTTATGAAAACTTATTTTATTCCAGCTGTAGTAATTTTATCTTTGATCACAAGTATGGGTATCTTTGGATTCCTATCGAAAGCACACATTGATCAGGGTATCGAAAGCGGAGATGCTTCAGCAAAAATCGAAAGGATTGAACTCCGCATACAATCTAACAACAAACAAATAGCACGTGCACAACGTACACTCGATGGTTTTGATAAAGCTATGGACGAGTTTACCGAGAGAGGATATATCTCTTGGGGATTGAAAAAACGTGAAGAACAAAAAGAAGAACGTGACGCAATGCGTGCAATCATTTCTGAAGCAGAAGCAGATAATGACATATTATATGATGAACGTGCTGAACTTGCGACAGAGGTAAGAGCATTCGAAGTAGAAGTTGGTCCAATTAAATATATTGCTGACCTCATATATGAAGACGGTAGAGAAAACCTAGAGGAAGCAGTAAGATGGGTAATTATTATGCTTGTATTGGTGTTCGATCCACTCGCTATTCTACTTGTTGTGGCTGCAAATATGCAATTGAACTATGCCACAGGTAGAAAAATCGAGTTTTTATCATTAGACGAAACCAGTGCTGAGACTGAAACTATCATAGAGAAAGAAGAATTACCAAAAGAGCCAAGTCCACCGAGTGCGGTAGACGATGCTGCAGACGTAATGTCAAAATATGAAAAAGCAGTTGATCAGGTTATGGAAGAAGATAAGGAAATACTTGCAAAAATTGGTGATGGTGACACATTAAATCCTGCTGAAAGAAGAACATTAAAATCAAGTTTAGAGTGGTTAATAGATAAGAAGAGAAAATAGTATGAAGGCGTTAATCGTCGGTGGTGGTTCAAGGTTTGGTGAAGAGTTTACAAAACTCGCAAAACAAGATTATGAGGTTCATGTAATCACTGGAAGTAATTATAGTGACGCAGATCGTGTGATCAAAGTAGACTGGCATTTTGTTGAACTTGATGACATTCTACCAAAAATAGATAAAGAATACGATCTAATTTTATTCAATCAGAACGGTGGTGGTTCTCCCAACGGAGATTCATACAGCAAAGAAACCCAAAACATTTGGCATTGGAACAGAGGATTCTTTAACAACGTACAGTTACCATATTACATTTTAAGACATTGTGAACTCAAAAAGGGTAATAAGGTTGCTTGGATGTTGACACCAATAATGACAATGAAAATGCGTCATTGGGCTAGAGAATGGGGTGGTTATGCAGCTGATAAGACATATAGTGCGCATATTATGAAGTCATTCGCATATGAGAACGAAGCAAGTTTTTATGGATTCGTACCAAAAAGTTATGGAGATATGCTTGACTTATTTGCTGAAACAATATACAATCTCATTCGTGAATTGAAACCAGAGCGATCTGGTGAATTGATAACCGAAACAGGTGAAACTTTTACATGGAGATAATTATGAAAGATATAGTCGCTGAACTAAAAAACAGAGTGGTTGAAATCACTTTCGATAAACTCGATGGAACTGAAAGAGTAATGAATGCTACTCTTCAAGAGTCTGTCGTACCAGAAACTAAGGGTGGTACTTCTAAATCATCCGATACGCATTTAGTCGCGTTTGATGTCGATAAACAAGGGTGGAGAACCATTATTATCGACAGAATCAAAAAAGTCGCTTAAAAATACTTCTTGACATTTTGACTACTTTGATATATACTTGGTATATTACTAAAGGAGTCCTTAAATGGCAAAACGTATAACGAAGGACGATTTTCGTCCAACTCCAAAGAAGATTCGGCGTAGACGAAAGCCGATGACTGAGGAGCAAAAAGCTGCAGCTGTCGAACGTCTCAAAAAAGCAAGAGAGGCAAAGGCAGCTGCAAATCCTACAAAACCTGCAAATGTATGTGACCATGTTCTGAGTCTACCAGACGATCATTACTTGTCATACGTTAAAGTGAAGGGATGGATAAAAGCAAATCAGGAAGCACTTACTGCAGCAAGAGCAGACGTCAGACGAGACGTAAAAGGTGCACGTGCAAAACAAGCACAAATTGAAGGGTATCTCAGAAACATGAAGAGATATCTTGCTCATGGTGATTGGTGTGATAATTTTTATGGTGAACACCAAGAGAAAAAGATCCAATGGGTAAACCTAGTTCCAGGATATGACAAGAATGGAGAGATAAAACGTCAGCATGGTGTTTACTATCCAGACTTGGGTTTCCGCTGGGGCTATCCACCTGAAGACGATCCTGTGCTTGATCAGATATTAAATCTACCAGAGGATGAAGAGTGATGATTGTTATAGATTATAACCAAACTTTCATATCCAATTATATGGCTGAAACACGTGGTCGTCCAGATGTAGAGATGAACATTGACTTGCTTCGTCATATGATACTAAATCAGATTCGTAAATACAGAACACAATTTACATCTGAGTTTGGTGAGTTGGTCATTGCCTGTGATAATCGTCGTTACTGGCGAAGAGAAGTTTATCCTTACTATAAGGCATCTCGTAAAAAATCCAGAGAGTCTAGTGGACACGATTGGTCATCTATCTTTGATGCATTACATTTGATTCGTAGCGAGTTAGATGAGTATCTTCCATACCCTGTGATTGATGTAGATGGTGCAGAGGCAGATGATGTTATTGGTGCATTGGTAGAGTATAGTCAAGAGAATGAAATGACTGATCATCCGATGTTTGCCGAGCCAATGCCATTTTTGATTATATCTGGCGACCATGATTTCCAACAGTTACAAAAATATCCTAATGTAAAACAATGGTCACCAATCAAGAAACGCTGGGTAAAACTTAATGGCTCTCCACAAGAGGTATTGATGGAGCATATTATTACTGGAGATAAGGGTGATGGTGTACCAAATATTCTGAGTGATGATGATACATTTGTCACAGAAGGTAAACGTCAAAAGCCAATTCGTAAAGCTGTCCTTGCTGAGTGGAAGAAACAAAAACCAGAGCAGTTCGTTAATGGTGAAATGGCATCTGGATATGTAAGAAATCGTCAGCTAGTAGACTTATCACTAACACCAGATGAAATAAAACAAGAAGTCGTAGAAGAATATATGCGACAAAAAGGTAAAAGTCGTCAGCATCTACTGAACTACTTTGTTAAGTTTCGTCTCAAAAATATGATGGAAGTATTGGATGATTTCTAGCAGAGAAGTTGCTGGATATATGATTGACTCAGACTATGATGTATTTGAATGGTTGGCGAGTGAGGTTAGAACTTTAGAATTACCCACACATCAACCAGTCAGAATACTCGAGGTTGGAACTTTATTCGGTAAATCTTCTCTCGCTATGTCCGAAGCATTTGATAGAGCAGGAATCAATCACAGCATCAATACATATGACTGTTGCATTGGTAATAAAATTGATTTCGGTGATGTAAAAAAGTGTAGTGCGGAAGAGCAAAAACAAATAACAACTGAAAATTTATCTGATCATCCAAACATTACTTTCATTTCAGATATGTGGACACCAGAGGTAGAGGAAGATTTTGATATATTTTTCTACGATGGCGACCATACATATGGTGAAACGATGAAGGCACTGAACTATAAAAATCCTTGGATAGTTTTGATGGATGATTATTACGAAGATCCACATGAAAGTATGAAGGGATTGAAACAAGCAGTTGACGAATATATCGCACAAACTGGTAAAGAACTAAAAAAATTTGATGGTTCGAAAATAGTCGCCATCATCTAGTATATATAGAAAGACAATGGAGAAAATATATCATGGCTAGAAAATTTAGACAAGCAAATGAAGGTTTCGACTGGGTATTCGAAGCCACTAAAAAAGATGAACAGATCGCTCGTTTGAAAGAATGGGCATCAGGAAATCAAACTGTTGTTCCTCTCGTTAGATATGGAGTCGGTGCAGACAAAGCTGATTTTGGGTTGCCTGAAGGTATGCCTGAAACTGTGAAGTTAGATAAAGACCTCCCAGATGGAATGAGCGACACATCAATTCAGATGGAGTGGAGAAGGATTAATACATTCCTAGATCCAAACGGTAATCTGAAAAATCTTCCTACTTGGAAACAAGAAATGAACTGGTTGCAAATCTTAGAAGGTTTGCATTGGAAAGAAGCAGAAGTTTTGACACACGTCAAAGACGGAACTTTACTCAAACAGTATCCAAAACTCGAAAAGATATTGAAAGATATCGGGATTACTGATTGGAATAAAACACCTGCCAAGAAAACAAGGAAGAAGAAAGTTGCAAAAACCAATTGATTTTCACGACGGTGTTCGCGGACAGACTCTTAAATGGTTTGTCATGGACACTCCAGATCGTGCACAATTCGACAAAGAAGGTGAGGTAATTGAATATCGCTTCAATCAAGATGGATTCCGTATGGATATTGAAATGGATGAAGTCGAAAAGGGTTGTGATATTTACATCGGAGATTCTACTACACTCGCCTTTGGTCAAAACCCAGAAGATGGATGGGCATATAAACACTTTGTTCAAACAGAGCAAAAGAACCAGTTTGTAAATCTATCTCAAGCATCATGTGGTCTTGACACAGTTACACGTTTGTTAGGTTATTGGGTTCCAATACTCGAACCAGAGAACGTATGGCTCTTAGAACCAGCACCAAATCGTCAAGAGTTTCTCGATAGCGACGGTGTTGGGTGGTCGTCTGGAGTCTGGCATCAAATCGTTGTGCAGAAAATGGGCGGTCATGAAATCACAGACGAGAGTTACTTCAAAGAAAAACTATTCCTCGAGCATATTTCATTAGAACCACAAGTAGAGGTTCAAAAGGCGAAGAATCTAGATGCAATACAATGGATATGCAGAGATACAAACCTACATTACGCTAGTCACAGTCCGTTTATGTGGTATGGTGGATCTAGAGATGGATACCATCCTGGAGCCGACCAGCATGATAAAATTCTAGAGAGGTTTATAGGGGTCGAAGTATCTTCCCCACTGCCATCCACTTGGTAATTCTGCATCTTCATTGATCAGATGCATACTCCCATTGGGTTCAACACACCATTTTCGTTTTGGTCGTTCAAATGCTTTTTGACGGATCTTGGCGATCGACTCTGGTGAATGCTTTCGACCATACATTGGATTGAACTCTCCAATCCTCGTACCAGTCATAGTTTTACTAATTTTCTCTCGATGAGAATCTTTGAGACCATTTTTGTGGGGGTGTTTATCTCCCATTTTGGCTTGTCGTATTCTTTCACGACCTTCTGGAGTATGCCATTCAGTCCTGTCTCGGCATCTATCCACAATAGGAGAGTTGGTTTTGTTCTGGGTTAGTACATACTCGCGAATAGACTCTACAGTGGAGAGTTTGATCAACATCTCGCGTGGTTTAGGTACGTCTTGAAGTGTGTTTTCGTCTACAATCCAGTACTCATTTCTTGATTTGAAGGCGAAAAATCGTGTTGCACGGCTCATAACTAACTCATTTTATTCATAATTTATTTGTATTTATAGGCAAAAAAACGCTTGACATTTTGCTCCAATGTAGTAGAATATGTGTATAAATGAGAGAGAAAATTATGGATGTTATATTTGATGTTGATGGTACTCTTATGGATATCGAGCATAGGAGACACTTTGTAACACAAAGACCTAAAGACTTTGATGCCTTCAGAGATCCTGAAGTCGTCATGCAAGACACTCCCAATAAAGAGATATTTGCCCTAGCCAAAGCATTGAAAGATGCTGGTAATAGGATTATTGTTTCTACAGGTAGAAATAAAAGACAAAGAGCCACCACTCTCAAGCAATTGATGATGAATGGTCTTGTCTTTGATGCCATGTACATGAGAGGTGATACTGACTTCAGACCTGATGATGAACTCAAAAAAGAGTTTCTGATCAAGATGAAGGAAGATGGATTCAATCCAGTTATGGCGGTTGACGACAGACAACAAGTCGTTGATATGTTCAGAGCGGAAGGGTTGAGAGTTTTACAAGTCGATAAAGGAGATTTCTAATATGACTTATCAAGCTGATATAACTGTAAATTATTCTGATGGTTCTTTTGGAGCCAAATGTATGACTGCTAATTCTAAAGAATCAATTGATTTAGAATCTACAGCGTTTGTTCGTAATGTGATTGCAGTCGCAAAAGCTAATGACAATGAGGTTACTAGCTACAAAGTTTCAATAAAAGAAGAGAGGTAAATTATGATATGTGTTGATGAAATTAAATCTGAAGACGTTGAATATGAGATCGTAGAGTATTTAAATGGCTCTACTTCATATCAGGGTGAGATAACTACTGACTATTACAAGTTGAGAGAGTTATTTGGTAAACCGTCTTATGACACTGGGGATCCAGATGAAAAAGTCCAGACTTGTTGGTATATCGAGGGTAAAGTTTTCTTCAAAGATGAAGAGGGCGAGATCGATAATGAATATGTAAGGGCATCAGTCTATAACTGGAAAACTGGTGGTAGAACGCCAACAGAGGAGTACGACTGGCATATCGGTGGTGACAATTATGACTCGGTTGAACTTGTCCAAGCCATAGTAAACGGTGAAATTAAGCCATATTTTAATTTAGATAACGCTTGACATTGATCACAAAATGCTGTATAATGTCTATATGTTAATAAAAAGAGGAGAAAAATATGAGTAAAATGGGACAATTTGTTTATGAGTGTCAGAGGATTGCTCAAGACTTTTTCAACGAGCCTAAAGAGGTTGTTGTTGAGGAAGTCAAGAAGTCCTTCCCTGAGTCTGATCAAAGCTATGCCCTTGAATCTGTTGAGATGTATATCCAAGAGATTCATGACGACATGGAGGCAGTCTGGGGATGATACAGAAACAAAAATATATACTAACTGACTGTGATGGCGTCTGTCTCGATTGGGAAGAAGCATTCATGTGTTGGATGAAAGAAATGGGACACCAGACTGTTGAAGGGTATCAGTTTATGTATGGTGTTCACAAGAGGTTCGGTATTACTAAAGAACTTTCAAACAAGCTGGTAGCACAATTCAATGCTTCAGCTGCCATTGGGTTCTTACCACCTCTGAGAGATGCTCAATACTATATCAAGAAGTTGGCTGAGAAGCATAAATATAAATTTATAGCGGTGACCAGTTTGTCTTCAGATAAGTATGCACAAAAACTAAGAGAAAGAAACCTTAACAAATTATTTGGTTCAGGTACTTTTGAAGAGGTACACTGCCTTGAGACTGGTGCTGATAAAGATGAGATCCTAAGATACTTGGCGTTTCAATACGAAGGTTGTTATTGGATTGAAGATAAAATTACTAACGCTGAACTCGGTTCTAAACTGGGTTATGATAGTCTACTCCTTGAGCATGGACACAGTATGCATGCTGAAGGAGATTTCAAAGTTGTTAAAAACTGGGAGGAGATCTATAATGTTATCACTGGATAGAGAATCAGGTTTCTATGCGTTTTGCTCTCACATGTGGAGAGAAAATTGTCAAGAACGTAGCGACTGGCGAGAAGAGATCTTAGATAAAGATGTCTATATTGCTCGCAATCTATCATTCCTGAAAGAAGCATTCGAAGAGGAAAAGGATTTGTGGTGTGAATTAGCCACTGGATAATCAATGGCTATAAAACACACGAAGGACGATTCAGACGTCAAGAAAATGTATCTTGACACACGACATTGTTTGCGCCAAGGCAAACATCGACCTAACTATCGACTCCCACCTGAAGCATATGCTTTTGGTCGTGCCACACCTATCAGTCTGCTCAATGCAGAATTTCATTTTTTTGGACCAGATACTCTCGATAATTGTGTCGAGATGGAAGATTATGTTCGGAAAGCTGGATATGTAGATGATAATGATACTCTGATTCCAGTTGTATATAAGACAAACGATTTCGGATATCGTGAACAAAAAGATATGATCAACCCAGAGCATGTGGGTAATTGTATTTTGGTTACTGGTAATTCAGCTGCATTTGCAACAGCACAACACGAGGAGGATGGGTTCTGCTATCACCTCGAGGAGTTTGCTGGTATACCAGTCTATAATCTGGGCATAAATAACGGTGGAAGCAAATCTTCTTTTAGGATTATCAAAGCGTGGCGAGATATTCTTCAACCCTATTGTACGATTTCTCATTTAGTTTGGGACACAACTAGATTAGAATTCGAAGATGCTATACAAGTTGGACCACACAACTGGAAACGTATCTTCAAAGAGTATTACAAGAATGTAGATTATTTTGGCGACCGAAAATCAGAACATTTTGGTGGCAAGATCCGTGAACCAAACAAAGAACAGTTATACAATCAGATGACAGAGATATGGGAAAAGGATCTAGAGTTACTTCTTGAAGTGGAAAAAAATCTAAATGTGATTTGGGATCTGCAAGAGCAACACGAATTGGACGTAGACCAATCAACGAAAGAAAAATATCAAGACCACGAAAACATTTTGGTTACACCTTGGACTTTCTATAAAAAAGATGCCAAAGAGTGGACTGATCAGCAGAAGGAAGAATATTTTGCTTCTATGCCGTCAAGAGATGGTATGCATTCTTCTGGACAAAATTACAGAGACTGCGCAGAAAAATGTGCCGAAATTTTAAGGAGTAGAAAATGGATCCCTTCACACACCTAGTCATAACATTCGTGTGGACAGTTGCAGCCTATATATTAGGTTGGTATTTTGGTCATAGACAAGGAAATATCATTGGTGCTGCCGTGGTTCTCGAATGGGTAGAACGTAAGGTTGGTAAAATACAATTCAATGCATGGATGCGAGAGCGAGAAGAAGAATAGATTATGCAAGATTATTGGGGAACGGCAGATGGTTGGAAGGTGACTCCAACTGAAGTGCCATTCTATGGAAGTGATACAAAAGATCTTTACTATGAAAACCTAGACTATAACTTACACGAGTTATTGAAGCATGGTTGGATCCATCACGAGCCAAGTCCAGATGATCGCGTCATTGGTTACAAATATGACTACAACGCAGATAAACCTGATGCAACCGACTGGGTAAATCTTTCATACAGAATAAACGAGCATGGCTTCAGAGGTGAGGCAATGCCGACTGAACCCAAGAAGCGAAGTATTGTCTGTCTTGGTGGTTCAAATACATTTGGCATTGGTATGCCAGAGGGAAAACTTTGGTCGACAATGGTTGGACAGAGCATGAAAGTGCGAGCATATAATCTTGGAATGATAAATGGTTCAATCGACTCTGCATTTCGTGTCTTGATGTATTGGCTTCCTAAGATAAAACCATCACACGTTTTTATGTTAGATGATATGGCTGGTTACGAGTATCATACTTCTTCTGGATTGATAAAAATACCAGACAATCCAATACCTTGTACTGAGGAGAATAGAATCCTTCAGCGAGAGATGGCGATGCGAGCAATCAAATCTCTTTGTGATCAATTCGAAACTCCTTTTATTTCAGATGCAGGAGATAGTGATGATTATTTTGCTATCTTTGAAGGTTGTGAGCATGACCTATCCAGAGATCTAAAACATTTCGGATCGAAAAGACACATACATATAGCAATGACAATGTTAACAAAAGCAGGATACAAGTGGGATGTCTGATGTAATTTGCCCATATATCCTGAACCACGTTTATACAGGAACGCGAAACGAACGTAGACTTTGCTGTTCATCTACACCCAGAGTTTCACAAGATAAAAAGCGTACAGATGAAGAGTGGTGGAACTCGGAAGAAATGAAAAGCATCAGACGTAAGATGATGCGAGGTGAAAAACTCGAGATGTGTAATGTGTGTTACTATCGAGAGGATAATGGTCTGGAGTCATTACGCCAAGAGGCATTACAAGAGTTTGATATTGAGGAACTAAAATCTAATCTGAATGAAGATGGTTCGATGTCGATCCAACCAGAATATTTTGAACATAAATCAGTGCATTGTAATCTACAGTGCCAAACTTGCACACCTGTCCTATCCTCTACATGGGCGACGCTCGAGAAAAAGATGTTTGGCTTCAAGTGGGCGAACAATATGGATGCACCATATGAACAAGCACAAGCAGATTCTATCATCAAAGCTATACTCGAGAAAAGATGTAAGAAAATAAACTGGGCTGGTGGTGAACCAATGATGATGCCAGTACACTGGAAGGTTACGGATAAACTCGTTGAACTATTAGACGATCCAGAGTATTCAGCCTATGTCAAAACAATCAAGATCCAGTACAATACAAATCTAACTCGTAGTATCTGGAAAAATAAATCAATACCTGAAATGCTCCAGCCATTCAACATTGAATTAAGAACGTCAATGGATGGTGTCGGAGATACATTTGAATTCAATCGCGATGGAGCGAAGTGGGATGAGTGCTGGAAAACTTGGAACGATTATTACGATCTGGGTTTTGATATAGAGGTGAACTCTGTATACACATCGACAGTTATTATGCAGATGGAAGAATACCAGCGACTCTATGTCGATAAAGATGTAAGATTCTACGACCACATTTACGTTTGCTATCCTGATCAGTATCCTGGAGGAGGACAGGGATTTATGGACGTAAGATTATTCCCACAACACATATTCGATCGTATAGTTACAAATGCAGAGAACGTGCTGAAAAAATATATGAACGAAGGTTACGAGAGAGGATTAGATATCCTTAGAATATATCGTGACGAAAAGCAGAAGTATGCACACCTATTTGAAAACGAGGATACATTACGAAAGATGAAAGGGTATGCTGAATATAGAGATAACTTTTGCGAGAACGTAAAGTACCAAGATTTGATATGGACTTTAGATGAAGAGGCAGCTGAATGGTTCGACAATATAGAATCACTGCCATATGACCCAAACGAAAACAAACAATCAGGCTGGAGAGCCGAAGACTGGGAAGACAGATAAATGGATAAATGGGATTACGCACATATGGAGGTGGCTCGGATTTATTCTCAGCTATCATCCGCAAAACGATTACAAGTCGGTGCAGTCATAGTAAAAGATAAACGAGTATTGTCGATCGGATACAATGGTATGCCGACAAAATGGACTAACGAATGTGAGTACACAGATGAGTACGGCTTCAATGCTGTCACAAAACCTGAAGTGCTGCATGCCGAGACAAACGCGATTGCAAAAGTTGCGAGGTCAAGCGAGAGTTGCGATGGCGCAACAATATATACAACAACCGCACCATGCCTTGATTGTGCTAAGTTAATTTATCAATCTGGTATAAAACGTGTCGTCTGGAATACACCACATTTACGAAGCGATGATGGTATTCAATTCCTGATGAAATGTGAAGGTGTATCAGTGGAGCATTTAGAATGAAAATAACTATTTTTGGTTATGGGTTTGTAGGTCGAGCACATGAGATGGCTCTGAAGGTTCATGGATTGCACGACATTACAATTGTAGATCCTAAGTTTGAAGCATGGGATGTAGGAAATCCTGAAGCGATTATTATCGCAGTGTCAACACCACAAGGTAAATATGGTGCATGTGATATGACCAATGTATATGCTGCATTGGATGAATGTCCACCAAATATTCCTATTCTGATCAAGTCAACTATTTCTCTCGAGGGATGGGATCATATCTGTGAGCACTATCCTGAACACGAGATTACATTCAGTCCTGAGTTTCTACGAGCAGACCATGCACTCGAGGATTTTAATAACAGAGAAAAAATGTTCTTTGGTGGCGGTGATGATTTATTCTGGGCAACTCTATTTTGGAAACAGGGTTGTGAAATGTTCAGACGTGAACCAGAAGAACTTATCGTGATGAAATATACAATCAATAGTTTTCTGGCGACAAAGGTCGCCTTTCTCAATCAAATCTATGATATGTGTCAGAGTGCTGGTATAAATTATGATACAGTAAAAGATTTGATTGCAACCGACGAGCGTATCGGTGAGTCACATTTAGAAGTGACTGAAGAAAGGGGTTTCGGTGGACATTGCTTCCCGAAAGATACCAATGCGCTCGTCTACTCTGGAGTAAAACAAGGAGTAGATCTCTCTATTTTAAAGTCTGCCATAGACTATAACGATGGTCTAAAGAACGTAAAACATATCAGTTACGCTTTAGAGGGTATAATGAAACGGTTTGAAAGAGATAAGAATTAATGCTTGACATCTATAAAGGAGTAAAGTATAATGTTAACAAATTGGTGGCGTATATGGGCGCAGAGTCTGGGCGAGAAGGTTGGTGATACTGACCGTGAAGCAGACACTATCGCAATTATTCGTACAATATGGTGGCTCACACACATGGCGACTTGCTGGTTTATTATTCTAAATGCAATTGCTAATCATGGGTGGGGGTTACTTGGACTTTAATATGGGACTAAATTATGGTAAAAGAACTTACAATTGAAAAAGTCGACTGTGAAGACAAACTAGGTAAATGGCTCGATGAGTCAACCTATGATCAAGTCATCACTGAAGACACTGACCTATATGCTCTCGATAAATTCGAGGCAAATGGTGAACACAATGTCATCTTCAAGTTTCGTAAAGGTGTATTCTCATCTCAGGAACAGCAAGATGCATATGATGGATTGGCTCCAGCTGCAATTGAAACACAGAATCGTGGGTTGGCTGCTGGACCACGTGCAGGACAAAATGGCAAACGTGACTGGGTTACACCTCTACAAGAGGATATTCTAGACGCTATCTTTACCGCACCAGACTCGTCACTCGATGACGAGTTTGACGCGATTGAAAATGCTATTGCCAGACATAAACCAGATGAAGCTGGTCGTGGTCGTGTATGGTTACGCGACAACATTAAGAAAGCAGGAATTGAATACTCTGAATTCTTCGACTGGTGGCTCGACTCTGTTCGTCCACTATCTCCTGCAGAACGTAAAGTCGAAGCAAAGAGTATGGTCAAAAACTATATTTCAGATACATCATACGCTAACACAGTGAACTCTGGTATCGCTGGATGGTTCGATAGATATCCAAGGATTCCATATGGTCGTGCTACAGCATACACTGAAAAGAATCCTGAACTATTCGCGAAGTCGTATCCATATCTGCAGACTCTGGCTCGTAAGTTTGAAGAGTTATTGCCTGAGAGATATGCAAGACAAAAAGCATTCACTGATCAGATCGATCCAGCGTTTGTTGTTCCTGAAACTCCTTACACAACACTAACAGTCAACAGGACATTCCGTACAGCTGCACATAGAGATGCTGGTGATTACACTGAAGGTTTCTCTAATATCAGTTGCATCTCTCCAGATGGTAAAAAAGGTTGGGATGGTTGTCTGTTTGTTCTACCTGAATATCGTATCGCAGTTGAGTTGCATCCAGGAGATCTCCTGCTTGTAAACAATCACGATGGTATTCACGGCAATACTGAAATCATTGGTGACGACCCTATTCGTATTTCGATCGTCGCATATGCTCGTGAGAAAATGGCTCTGCTTGGGTCATATGATTACGAAAATCTCAGACGTCAATTCGTTGACGACAGACGTTTGAATGAAGAACATCCCGAGTGGCGACCACTCTGGAATGGCGTATCTACTAAAATGTGGGATTCACAAGAGTGGTACGACTATCTCAGAGAGCGAGGTGGAGAAGAAATGCTGAACAAGTATCATCCGTCAGCATCCACAGGATCCGCATCACTCGAGGATTTGTTCTAATGTGCGCAGTTATTGGCGCATCTCTAGTCTCTCCCAGTAATCAAGACCTAGATCTGGTGAGAGATGTTTTTCTCGAATCTCGTATTCGAGGTTTGCATGCGACTGGTGTGTCGTATGTTAAACAAGGTAAGGTTGCCACTCTCATTAAACCTGTCCCTGCTCCCGACTTCTTCTCTCTCGTTGAAATGGAGCAATTTGTTAATGAGGATGGCAACCTTTACCTGATAGGTCACTGTCGTTATTCTACCAGTGACCTACGATTTAACCAACCCATACAAACTAATCCAGACTTAGCGATCGTACACAATGGTGTAGTGACACAGGAGTTACCACATAACTGGGAATATTTGTATGGCTATCAAACTGAGACAGCCAATGATAGTGAACTGATCAATAGAACACTAGAAGCTGGACTGGATCCTCAAGATATCTGGGCAGACTCGTCATTATCTGTAATCGAGTTGCGCTCTGATAAATCTATGAAAGCATATCGTAACGGAAAGCGACCACTATACAGAACGCAGATGCACAACGGTACTATTTTCACATCAACGAAAGATATTGCCATCCGTGCTGGTCTGCCTGATAATCAAGAACTTATGGACAATGGAGGAATAAATGCTGACTTACAGCCCAGCTACTCGTGATGAGGTAGAACATTTATTACTCGTCTCGGAAGAAGGTAAGAACACTCGCTTCCTGAAATCATCACACAATCTGTGGTATCGTTTTAAAAACTATACAAAATCACCACCACTCGCTGCACGTGAGGGTAATGATATTGTCGCTCTGATATTTGCCACATTCAATAAAGATGGTTACACAAATCTATATGAAATCGTTACAATGGAAGGTCATGAGGGTAAAGGGTATGGCTCGAAGGGATGGGAATATTTCTTAGACTACGCAGTGAACCAGAAACAGAGTAAACGATTAAAGATATCTTGTACGCCATCATCAGTTACTTGGCATATGCGTAATGGTCTGGTGTTCTGGGCAGTCGATCCATCTGGTAGTTTACGATCTGATCAGCCACTGTTTGCTACTCGAGGTGAGCAGTTGGAGTTTCGTGCGAAAGCGATTGTAACTCCGAGTATCGCCAAACCTACTAATCCTCGAGTGATAGAACAATTAAAGAAAGAAGCACCAGAGTCTCATGGCTTTGGTAAAAAGAAAATGAGTGCCACAGAGGAAGCAATTGCTGCTGTCGGCGAGTGTTGGTTACGCGATGCATTATATGAGGATGCATCTCTGGAGAGTCTGTTTGACTGATTATAGAAAAAAAGAAAATCGTAGAGAAGCATTCAAGCGATGGTATGCTTGGTCATTGAAGTATGGTGATTGCGATCCAGCGATATGGCTCGGTAATTATCTGAACAAAAGATACGAACACAATGACGAACAGCGACTTTGGTTTGCTTGGTTATATGGTAACACATATTATCTCCCGACATCGTGGGTATTGATGAATGAGTTTCCTGATTATGAACTTGCTACATTCGATCGTATGGATGCATGGAACACAGAGAATTATAAGCGACTACGATATCAGACAGACACCAAGTGGAGCAAAG